>Ga0080006_1247240_pt1 | contig 39028 bp, 35 predicted proteins | sample RS3BMetagenome_FD_69209 | JGI IMG/M metagenome (GOLD analysis project Ga0080006, IMG submission 69209) | Ferric oxide microbial mat and aquatic microbial communities from Rainbow Spring, Yellowstone National Park, USA - RS3B (SPADES... ...
AGACGGCGTCGATGATGTCGTCTGCATAGCGGACCATGGTGTCGCGCAGTTCGCGCACCATCTTCGGGGTGAGCCCCTTGTTGACCAGCCGCCGGTACCGCGTGTGCATCGTCGGGTCCATGTTGAGCATCATCAGCCGCTGCTGCTCGAGCTGGTCGCTCTCCATGTCGTGGAACAGCGCCCCGCCGCGGTAGGAGGAGAAGTGCTCCCAGTCGCGGTTGACGGTCACGCAGTCGTCGTAGCCGGTGATGCACCAGAAGCCGCCGCGCGCAGAACCCATCACCGGGTGCCACCACACCGGGGCCTCGCGGCGGAGGAAGGCGAACCACTCGTGGGGCACGTGGTCGACGAAGTTGGCGCCGTCGGAGAGGTCGATGTCCTCGAGCTTCATGCTTCCCCTCCCTCGGACGGATCGGGTCCGCTGGACCACTGCCGGCGCGCTGCCCGGGTAAGCCGAGATTTCTAGAACGTGTGTCAGTCACTATACGAGCTGCGCCGGCTCGGCGAGAGGCGAGCGTCGGCGCCGGTCCAGCGCACCGGGCCTCTCCGCCCCGGAGCACCGGTACGAGAACGTGTTACAGTTCGCCCCCGCTGCCCGGAGGCGCCGGGCCAGTCGAGAAAGGGAGCGGAGCAGGCGGCGTCATGTTCCTCGAGGAGAGCGCCGACCAGCGACGGCTGCGCACCGAGTTGCGGGCGTACTACGAGGCGCTGCTGACCGAGGAGGTGCGGGCCGGGCTCATCGGCGGCGGTGAGGGCGGCGACGAGTGGCGTCGGGTCGTCCGCCAGATCGGGCGGGACGGCTGGCTCGGGATCGGCTGGCCGGCCGAGTACGGCGGCCAGGGCCGGCCGGCAACCGACCAGTTCATCTTCTTCGACGAGACTCGCAGCGCCGGGGCACCGTTCCCGTTCGTGACGATCAACACCGTCGGCCCCACGATGATGCGCTACGGGACCGAGGAGCAGAAGCAGCGCTATCTGCCGCCGATCCTGCGAGGCGAGCTCGTCTTCGCCATCGGCTACACCGAGCCCTCGGCCGGGACCGACCTGGCGTCGTTGCGGACGAGAGCGGTGCGCGACGGCGAGCAGTACGTGGTCAACGGGGCGAAGATCTTCACCAGCGGCGCCGATATGGCCGACTACGTCTGGCTGGCCGTCCGGACCGACCCCGACGCCCCGAAGCACAAGGGGATCTCGATCCTCTGCGTCCCGACGGACACCCCGGGGTTCGAGTGGAACCTGATCACCACCGTCGGCGGGCTCACGACGACGGCCACGTTCTACGACGACGTCCGGGTGCCGGTCGCCAACCGGATCGGCGACGAGAACGAGGGCTGGCGGATGATCACCCTCCAGCTCAACCACGAGCGGGTCGGCCTGGCCGCCTGGTCGGGCCTCGTCGGCCGGATGTTCGACGAGGTCGTGAGGTGGGCGGCCGCCGAACCCGCCCCCGGCGGTGGCCGCCTCCTCGACCTCCCGTGGGTCCAGCTCGACCTGGCCAGGGTGGCGGCCGAGGTGGAGGCCATGCGGCTGCTCAACTGGCGGATGGCGGCGGCGGTGGCCGCCGACTCCCTCACCGCCGCCGAGTCGTCGTCGGTGAAGGTGTTCGGTACCGAGCGGACGGTCGAGATCTACCACCTGTTGCTCGGGGTCCTCGGCGCCGCCGGCTATCTCGTGCCGGGGTCGCCGGGGGCCTTTCTCGGCGGGCGGCTCGAGGCGGCGGCCCGCCAGGCGCAGATCAACACGTTCGGCGGCGGGGTGAACGAGGTCCAACGAGAGATCGTCGCCACGGCCGGGCTCGGGATGCACCGGAGCGGGCGGTGAGCGGCGGGTTGGCCGCCGGTCGCCCGGACCACTCGGCGGCGCTGCAGGAGCTGGTCGGTCGACCGTCCGGCCCGGTCCAGCTGTCCCAGGACGCCGTCAACCGGGCGATGATCCGGCACTGGGTGGAGGCGATGGGGGACGCCAACCCGGTCTACGTCTCCGACGAGGCGGCGCGGGCCGCCGGGCATCCCGGCGTCGTGGCGCCGCCGACGATGCTCCAGGCCTGGGTGATGCGCGGCCTGCGCGCCACCCTCGCCACCGAGGCGGCTCGTGCCTCGGAAAAGGGTGGCCCGTCGCCCACCGGGTCCTTGACCGATCGGATGATGGCCCTGCTCGACGACGAAGGGCTCACGTCGGTGGTGGCGACCAACTGCGAGCAGACCTATCTGCGGCCGCTGAGGCCCGGCGACCGCGTCCTCGCCCGCTCGATCGTCGAGTCGATCTCCGACCTCAAGCGGACCGCCCTCGGGACCGGTCGGTTCATCACCGACCAGATGGCGTTCGTGGCCGTCCCCGACGAAGCCGTCCCCGACGGGGCCGTCGCCGAACCGGCCGGCCTCGACGAGCTGTTCGACGCCGGCGACCCGGTCGCCACCATGCGGTGGCGGATCCTCAAGTTCCGCCCGGCTGGCACGGCGTCGGACGCCGGGGACGCCGGCGGTGACCGGTCGGCCGGCGCGGAGGCCGGCGCGGAGGCTGGCGAGCACCGGACCGACGAGGGCGGCCCGCCGGCGCGGCCCCGGCGGCCCCGGCCGGCCCTCACCCAGGACAACGCCTTCTGGTTCGAGGGCGCCCGCGAGGGGAAGCTGCTCATCCAGCGGTGCACGTCGTGCGGCACGTTGCGGCATCCGCCGCTGCCGGCGTGCGGCCACTGCCGGTCGCTCGAGTGGGACGCGCTCGAGGCGTCGGGTCGGGGCGAGCTGTACAGCTTCGTCGTCGTCCACTACCCCGAGGTGGCGGCGTTCGACTACCCCTTGCCGATCGGACTGGTGGCGCTCGAGGAGGGGACCAGACTGGTGGCCAACCTCGAGGTCGACGACGTGGCGACCCTGCGCGTCGGCATGCCGCTCGAGGCGAGGATGGTGGCGTTCGACGACGAGCTGACGCTCCCGGTGTTCAGGCCGGCGGCGACCTGAGCGGCGGGACGGCGATGGACTTCACCTTCACCGAGGCCCAGCAAGCGGTGACCGACGCTGCCGAGGCACTGATCGCCGGGCTGGCCGCTCCGGAGCGGGTGGCCGAGGTCGAGGCGACCGAGGACCGGGTCGACCGGACGCTGTGGGCAGCGCTCGCCTCGGCCGACCTGCTCTCGCTCGCCGTCCCGACCGAGCTCGGCGGCGCCGGGCTCGGGCTGACCGAACTGTGCCTGCTCCTCGAGGTCGACGGCCGCCACGTCGCCCCGGTGCCGCTCTGGTCGACGCTCGTCCTGGGGGCGCTGCCGATCGCCCGCTTCGGCGACGAACGACTGCGGCGGCGATGGCTGCCGGAGGTCGCCGCCGGCCGGTGCTTCCTCACGGCTGCCCTCACCGGGTCCGCCGCCGGGGCGCCGACGGTGGTGGCGACCGGCGGTTCGTCGGGCTGGCGGCTCGACGGCGTCGAGCAGGCGGTGCCGCAGGCTCACCTGGCGAGCCGCGTCGTCGTGCCGGCGCGCACCCCTACCGGGGGGATCGTGGTGGCGCTGGTCGATCCGAGCGGTGACGGCGCCACCCTCGAGCCGGCGGTGACGACGAACCGGGAGCTGCACCCGCACCTCCAGCTCGATGGCGCCACCGTGGGCGACGAGGACGTGCTCGTCGGGTCGGACGAGGGGGCGGCGGCCCTCGACTGGCTGCTGCAAGCGGCAGCGACCGGGCTCTGCGCTCTGGCGGTCGGGGTGGCCGAGGCCGCCGTCCGTCGCACGGCCGACTACCTCAACCAGCGCGTCCAGTTCGACCGACCCCTGGCGAGCTTCCAGGCGACCAAGCTCAAGGTGGCCGACGCGGCGATCGACATCGAGGCGATGCGGGTCACCCTGTGGCAGGCGGCCTGGCGGCTCGACACCGGCCGTCCGGCGGCGGCCGAGGTGGCGATCGCCAAGTGGCAGGCGGCCGAGCGCGGCCAACGGGTGGTGCACGCCGCCCAGCACCTCCACGGCGGGGTCGGTGCCGACGTCGGCTATCCGATCCACCGCTACTTCCTCTGGGGCAAGCAGCTCGAGCTGCAGCTCGGCGGTCCGTCGGCGCAGCTGGCGCGTCTCGGTCGCCTGATCGCCGAGCGGGCAGCCACCGGCGCCGGGAAGCGGGCGTCGTGACGGCCCCGACGCCGGGCGTCCCGCCCACCCTCGACGCCGGATCGGTCGCCGTCGGCGACGTCCTGCCCGAGCTCGTCATCCCGATCACCCGCACGCTGATCGTGTCGGGGGCGCTGGCCAGCCGCGACTACCAGGACGTGCACCACGACCCGGTCAAGGCGGTCCAGCGGGGCTCGAAGGACATCTTCATGAACATCCTCACCACCAACGGGCTGGTCGGCCGCTACGTCACCGACTGGGCGGGCCCGGCCGCCCGGCTGCGGGAGGTCGCCATCCGCCTCGGCGCCCCGAACTACCCGGACATGACGATGACGATGACCGGCACGGTCACGGCGCGGCTCGGCCCCGACGACCTCGAGGAAGGGTTCCACCGGGTCGAGGTCACGGTGCGCGGCGCCAACTCGCTCGGGGATCACGTCTCGGGCACGGTGATCGTCGCCCTCCCCGACGGCGGGGGCCGGTCGTGAGGGCGGTGCGGCCATGACCGAGCACCGCTTCGCCGGCCAGGTGGCGATCGCCGGGATCGGGGCGACCGACTTCTCGAAGGACTCCGGCCGCTCGGAGCTGCGGCTGGCGGTCGAGGCGGTGGCCGCAGCGCTCGCCGACGCCGGCGTCGACCCAGCCGAGGTCGACGGGATGGTCACCTACAGCGCCGAGACGAACCCGGAGGTGGACATCGCCCGGGCGCTCGGCATCGGCGAGCTGACGTTCTTCAGCCGGATCCACTACGGGGGCGGCGCCGCCTGCGCCACGGTGCAGCAGGCTGCGCTGGCCGTGTCGTCGGGCGTCGCCGAGGTCGTGGTCTGCTACCGGGCCTTCAACGAGCGCTCCGGCAACCGGTTCGGGGCCGGCGTCCAGGGGCGCGCGCCGGTGGCCAACGCCGAGATGGCCCACTTCGCCTCGTACTCGCCGGTCGGGCTGCTCACGCCGGCCCAGTGGGTCGCGATGGCGGCCCAGCGGTACCTGGCCGTGACCGGGGCCACCGGCGAGGACCTCGGCCGGGTGGCGGTCGCCGACCGACGCCACGCCGCCACCAACCCCAAGGCGTGGTTCTACGGCAAGCCGATCACCCTCGAGGACCACCAGCAGAGCCGCTGGATCGTCGAGCCGCTGCGGCTGCTCGACTGCTGCCAGGAGACCGACGGCGGCCAGGCGCTGGTCGTCACGTCGCTCGAGCGCGCCCGCGACCTCCCCCAGGTCCCGGCGGTGGTGAGGGCGGCGGCGCAGGGATCGGGTGACGGCCAGGACATGATGACCAGCTACTACCGCGACGACCTGCTCGGCCTGCCCGAGATGGCGGTGGTCGCCCGCCAGCTGTGGGCGACCTCGGGGCTCGGCCCCTCCGACATGCAGGCGGCGATCCTCTACGACCACTTCACCCCGTACGTCCTGTACCAGCTCGAGGAGCTCGGCTTCTGCGCCGAGGGCGAGGCCAAGGACTTCGTCCGCGACGGCAACATCGAGCTCGGTGGTCGGCTCCCGATCAACACCCACGGCGGCCAGCTCGGCGAGGCGTACCTGCACGGCATGAACGGCATCGCCGAGGGTGTGCGGCTGGTGCGGGGGACGTCGGTCAACCAGGTCGACGGGCTCGAGCACGTCGTCGTCACCGCCGGGACCGGCGTGCCGACCAGCGGTTTGATCCTCGGGGTCGACCGCTAGCCCGTCCGGTCACCCGTCGGTCGACGGCTGGGCTTCGGGGCGACGAGGCGGCGCCGGTTCACGCCGACTGCCGTAGGGCCCCATGGGCGGCCCGGGCTGCCCGGGCGGCCCGAGCGGCCCGGCCGGCCCGGCGCGAGGATGGCGTCATGACCGCCGACGCCCACGGCTCCGACCTGCCGTCGCTCCTCCACCCCTTCGCCCGAGCAGCAGCGCCGCGTGCGAGCTTCGTCGAGATCGTGGCGGGCGAGGGAGCGGAGGTGGTCGACGCCGGCGGCCGCCGCTACGTCGACGCCCTCGGCAGCCTCTGGTACTGCAACGTCGGCCATGGCCGGCCCGAGATCGCCGAGGCGGTGTACGCCCAGATGCGCCAGCTCGAGGCGTTCCACACCTTCGACCGTTTCACCAACCCGACGGCCGAGGCGCTGGCGGAGCGGCTGTCGGCGCTGGCGCCGATGGACGAGGCGCGGGTCTTCCTCACCTCGGGTGGGTCGGAGTCGGTCGAGACGGCGGTCAAGCTGGCCCGGCTGGCCCAGGACCTCGGGGGCCATCCGGAGCGGACGGTGGTGGTCAGCCGCCGACCGTCGTACCACGGGGTCACCTACGGCGCAATGACCGCCACCGGGCTGCCGGCGAACCAGCGCGGCTTCGGGCCGCTGCTGCCCGACGTCGTCCAGGTGCCCCACGACGACCTCGAGGCGCTCGACCAGCTCGCCGAGGGCCAGCAGGGGCGAGTGGCGGCCGTGATCGCCGAGCCGGTGATCGGCGCCGGCGGTGTCCACCCGCCGCGCCCGGGCTATCTGGCCGGCCTCCGCGAGCGCTGCGACCGCTGGGGGGCCTATCTGATCCTCGACGAGGTGATCTGCGGCTTCGGTCGCCTGGGGGAGTGGTGGGGGGCGGTCCATTTCGGCGTCCGGCCCGACCTGGTCACGTTCGCCAAGGGCGTCACCTCGGGCTACCTGCCGCTCGGCGGGGTGCTGGTGGGCCCGGCGGTGCGGCGACCGCTCGAGGCCGACCCTTCGACGGTCCTCCGCCACGGCTACACCTACAGCGGGCACCCGACCTCGGCCGCCGCCGCCCTGGCGAACCTCGACCTGATCGAGAAGGAGGGGCTGTTGGGGCGGGCCGCCGGCATCGGCGAGCGGCTCGGGGAGGGACTGGGTCGCCTGGTCGACGGCCGGCACGTCCTCGAGTGCCGGGGCACGCAAGGCATCTGGGCCCTCGGCCTGGCCCCCCACCTCGACGCGTCGGTGCTGCGCGACGCCCTGCTGGCTCACGGGGTCATCGCCCGGCCGATCGGGGCCACCGCCCTCGCCTTCTGCCCCCCGCTCGTGGTGACCGGAGCGCAGATGGATCGCTGCGTCGAGGGCACGGCCGCCGCCGTCGCCGACGTGACGGAGGGCGGCCACGCCGGGGCCTGACCGAGCCGCCGAGTGGCGAAGCGCCGACGTGCAGCGGGGGCTCACCACGGCGCTCCCCTCCTGTCCCCACCGCGGCCGCCGGGCCAGGCGGTGATCCTTTGAGCTGGGAAGACAGGCGATTTTTGTAACACGTTGCATTTTCGGCCGTCCTGGTGTTACGGTCGCTTGGACCGGCCACGGCGGCCGGACCGAGCCGGAGGTGCCGGGACATGGAGTTCGGGATCTTCAACGCCATCAGCCTCCTGCCGCGCTACCGCGAGGCCCACGGGGCGTCGGCCGAGCACGACCGGCTGATGGACGAGATCGCCTTCGTCACCGCCGCCGACCGGGCGGGGTTCAAGTACGCCTGGGCCTCCGAGCACCACTTCCTGACCGACTACTCGCACCTGTCGGACAGCGAGTCGTTCCTCGCCTTCTGTGCTGCCCGGACGTCGAACATCCACCTCGGGTCCGGGATCTTCAACATCACCCCGCCGGCGAACCACCCGGCGAGGATCGCCGAGCGGGTGGCGATGCTCGACCACCTGAGCGAAGGACGGTTCGAGTTCGGCACCGGGCGGGGTTCCTCGACGACCGAGCAGCGGGGCTTCGGGATCGAGGATCCCGAGCTGACGCGGGAGATGGTCGCCGAGACGCTGCCCCAGATCGTGCGGATGTGGCGGGACGAGCCGTATCGCTACGACGGCACGTTCTTCACGATGCCCGAGCGCAACGTCCTGCCGAAGCCGTACTCCCAGCCGCACCCACCGATCTGGATGGCCGCCGGGAGCCCGAGCACCTTCGAGCTGGCGGCGAGGCTCGGGGTGGGCGTGCTCTGCTTCGCCTTCGCCCCGCCCCAGGTGCTGACCCCGCTCATCGCCACGTACAAGGAGATGATCCAAGACGCCGACCCGGTGGGTGGGTTCGTGAACAACAACGTGATGGTCACCACCCAGATGCTGTGCCTCGAAGATGGAGCCCGCGCCCGGCAGGCATTCCTGCATGCTGACGGCAACTACCACGTCAGCCTGGTGTTCCGTTACCTCGACACCTTCCCCAAGCCCAAGGGAATCCCGGAGTGGCCGGCGACGATCCCACCGCCCACCGCCGAGTCGGTGGACGCCATGATCGCCGGCGGCACGGTCGCCATCGGCGACCCCGACGAGGTCGCCCGGGCGGTGCAGGTCTACGCCGACACCGGTGCCGACCAGCTGGCGTTCGGGATGCTCTCGTCGTCGATGCCGATCGAGGTGTGCGAGGAAGCGGTCGCCACGTTCGGCACCCACGTGCTCCCGCAGTTCGACAAGGACCCGGTGCACTCGACCACCCGCCAGCGCCTCGGGCAGGCCGTCGGGGCGTGACGCGCCCGCTTTGGCGGGCGGTTACCGACCGAAGATCGGGATGAGCAGCGCCCGGGCGATGGTGTGGGGAACGAGGTTGAAGCCGACGTAGGCCGCCGTGGCGTCGGGGCCGGCGTCGATCGTCTCGGTGTCGAGGGCGTGGACGGCGAAGATGTAGCGGTGCGGGCCGTGGCCGGGGGGTGGTGCGGCGCCGACGAACCCGGGGATCCCCATGTCGTTGCGGATCTGCACCGCCCCCGGCGGAAGGCCGCTCCCGTCGGCGGCGCCGGCGCCGCCGGCGAGCTCGGTGACCGAGGCCGGCAGGTTGAAGAGCACCCAGTGCCAGAAGCCGCTCCCGGTCGGGGCGTCGGGGTCGTAGACGGTCACGGCGAAGCCTCGGGTCTCGGCCGGGAACCCCTCCCAGCGGAGGTGGGGGGAGCGGTTCTCGCCGCTCAGCCCCATCCCGTCGAACAGCTGGGCGTCGCCGAGCGTCTGCCCGTCGGCCATCTCGTCGCTGTGCAGCGTGAACGACGGGACCGGCGGCAGGAACTCGTAGGGGGAGGGGGGCTTCGGGCGATCGGGCATGGTTCCTCCAGGGTCAGAGCGACGGCGACGCCGGAGACCGGTCAGCGCCGTGGGCAAAATACCCCGACCACCGCCGGATACGCTGCCGCGCCGTGACGAGTGACGCCGGGCGTCTCCGGGCCCGGATCCACCGGGTGAGCGCCGGGATGCGGGTGCTGCTGGCGGCCACCGTCGGGGTGGTGGCCGGCGCCGTCGCCTCGGTGCTCACCCTCCCGCAGGCGGCGGCCCTGCTCGGGTGGGACGCCGGGGCGGCGGTCTTCCTCGCCTGGGTGTGGTTCTCGGTGGCTCGACTGGACCCCGAGGACACCGGCCGGGCGGCGCTGCGGGAGGACACGAGCGTGGCGACGGCCGACATCTTGGTGCTCAGCTCGGGCGTGGCGTTCCTGGCCGCCGTGGGCTTGGCGCTGCTGCGGGCGGGGCACGCCACCGAGCCCACCAAGGCGTACCTGATCGGGATCGGTGTCCTCAGCGTCGCGCTGACGTGGGCGGCGGTGCACACGGTGTTCGCGCTCCGCTATGCCCGCCTCTACTACGACGGACCCGAGGGGGGAGTGGACTTCAACGAGGCCGACCGACCGACCTATTTGGACTTCGCCTACCTCGCCTTCACGATCGGCATGACCTTCCAGGTGTCCGACACCAACATCACCTCGAAGGCGATCCGCCGGGAGGCGCTGCGCCACGCGCTCCTCTCCTACCTCTTCGGGGCGGTGATCGTGGCGCTGGCGATCAATGTGGTGGCCAGCCTGCTCTAGGGCCCCGGCCGGTCCCCGCTCGTCGGGGCAGGTGCGGTCGCCCCACCACCACCACCACCACCACCACCGGCGGCGGCCGCCACCACGCGGTCGGCCCACCGGTAGTCGGGCTTGCCGCTGGGCGACCGTTGGACGAGGTCGACGGTGTGGAGGCGGCGCGGCAGCTTGTAACCGGCGATGCTGACGCGGCAGTGCTCCTGGATCGACTGCAGGTCGGGGGAGCGCCCCGGGCGCGGCTGGACGATCGCCGCCACGGTCTGGCCCCACCGCTCGTCCGGCGCCCCGACGACGATGGCGTCCATGACGTCGGGGTGCGAGCGCACCGCCGACTCGACCTCCTCGGGGAAGATCTTCTCGCCACCGGAGTTGATCACCACCGACCCGCGGCCGAGGAGGGTGATCGACCCGTCGTCCTCCACCGTGGCGTAGTCGCCGGGCATGACGTACCGGGTGCCGCCCACGGTGATGAACACCTCGGCCGTCTTGACCGGGTCCTTGTAGTAGCCGAGGGGGATGTCGCCGGAACGGGCGATCTTCCCGATCGTGCCGGAACCGGGGACCACCGGCTCCAGGTGCTCGTCGAACACCACGGTGTCGCCGAGAGCGTGGACGGTGGGCCCGCCCTTCATCGCCGTCTGCCCCTTGCCGACCACCGTCAGCCCGTTGTTGCCGCTCTCGGACGACCCGATGGCGTCGGTGATCACGATGTGGGGGAGCCGGGCGAAGAACTGGTCCTTCACCGGAGCGGAGAACAGCGCCGCCGAGGAGACCACGGCGAGGAGCGACGAGGTGTCGTGGTCGGCGCCGGGCTCGTCGAGCGCCTCGACGAGCGGCTTGGCCATGGCGTCGCCGGTGACCATCACGGTGTTGACGCGCTCGTGTTCGACCAGCCGCCAGACCTCGTGGGGGTCGAAGCGCGCCACGAGCACGGTCTTGTTCCCGCAGAAGCTCTGGCCCATCACCGACCACTGGGTCGCGCCGTGCATGAGCGGGGCGATCGGGAGGTGGGTGACCTGCCCGCCCCGCCCCTTCTCGACCATCTCCTCGGGGCGCTGCACCCTGGCGTTGGTCATGGCGTCCACCCCGCCACCGAGGGCGTAGAAGACGTCGCGGTGCTGCCAGACGACGCCCTTGGGGAGCCCGGTGGTCCCGCCGGTGTAGAGGATGTAGAGGTCCTCACCCGAGCGCGGCCCGAAGTCCCGCTCGGCAGAGCCCGACGCCAGTGCCTCCTCGTAGGCGAGGGCCCGGGAGTGGTCCGACCCTGCGACCTCCTCGGCGGTGGTGCCGTCGTCGATCACGAGGACGTGCTCGATCGTCGCCAGCTCCGGCAGGAGCGTCGTCACCTGCGGGGTGAACCGCCGCTGGTGGACGAGCGCCTTCAGATCGGCGTTGGTGAAGAGGTACCGCAGCTCGTCCTCGACGTAGCGGTAGTTGATGTTGACCCAGATCGCCCGGAGCTTGAAGACCGCCCAGGCTGTCTCGACCCACTCGACGCAGTTGTAGGCGTAGATCCCGACATGGTCGCCCGGGCCGACGCCGTGGCCCGCCAAATGGTGGGCCAGGCGGTTGGAGCGGGCCTCCATCTCGGCGTAGGTCCGGCGCTCGCCGTTCGCCACCAGGTACTCCCGCTCGGGGTAGGCGTCGACGGCCGCCTCGAACAGGTCCGCCAGGTTGAATTCCATCGGCCAAAGTAGAACACGTTCTCGCGGATGGGGGCAACCGCCTCCGTCGCCCGATCGACCACCCCCGTCCAGCGCTCACGTCATGGGGGCGTCAGCCTCCGACTCCTACGGTGGGAGCCATGTCCAGGGAGAAGGCACCCCCGGCGTGACCGGTCGCCGGGCCAACCGGGGGCACGCCACCTCGGTGGCGCTGGCCGCCACGGCGGTCGTGATGGCCTGTTACGCCGTCGCCGTGGTGGGCCTCTACGCCGTCGTCTCGGAGCGGCTCACCCACGAGGTCGACGCCCGGCTGGCGACCGTGCTGGCGTCCGCCCAGCGCTGGACGCTCCCGGAGGGCCCGGTGGTGGGCCTCGTGCCGGCGAGCCACGAGAACGACGTCGACGACGCTCCCTCGTTCGTCTGGCGGGTGGCGCCTACCGGTGCGGTGGCGCCGCTCACGGTCGGTGCGCCGGCGTTGCCACGGCGCGCCTGGTCGGCCGGTCCGACGTCGCTCGACCTCGGTGCGGCGCAGTTCCGCTTCGACGTCGCCCGGCGGGGGTCGGGATGGCTGGTCGCCGGGCAGAGCATCACCGAGGTCGGCCGGGTGCGGGCCGCCTTGTGGGTGCCGGTGCTCGTCTTCGGGGTGCTGCTCGCGCTGGCGGTCTTCGTCGGCTCGCTGGTGGTCGGACTGCGAGCCTCCGCTCCCCTCGAGGAGGTCCGTCGCCGCCAGGCGGAGTTCACCGCCGACGCCTCCCACGAGCTGCGGACGCCGTTGAGCGTGATCGAAGCCGAGGTCGAGCTGGCTCTCAGCGAGCCGCAGGATGCCGACGAGTACGTGGGGGTCCTGCGGCGGGTGGCCGGCGAGGGACGGCGGTTGCGGCGGATCGTCGACGACCTGCTGTGGCTCGCCAGGGCGGACCGAGACCCCTCGGCGCCGCCGCCGGGCGGCCCGACCGATCTGGTGACGGCGGTCGCGGCGTGCACCGAGCGCTTCCGGGGCGTGGCCGAGACCCGCGGGGTCACCTTGGGCGTCGAGGGCGCCGCCGGGCCGCCGGTGGCCGTCCCCGTCGAGGCCGACCTGCTGGACCGGCTGTGCGGCGTGCTGGTGGACAACGCCTGCAAGTTCGCCGGCGACGGCGGCCGGGTCGACGTGGCCGTGCGGTCCGCCGGCACCCGGGCCGGCCTGCTGGTCGACGACAGCGGACCTGGGATCGCACCCGAGGACCGCCCCTTCATCTTCGACCGCTTCCACCGCGCCGACGACTCGCTCGAGGGCACCGGCCTCGGCCTGGCGATCGCCGACTCGGTCGTCCGGGCGACCCGCGGCAGCTGGGTGGTGGGCGAGGCGCCGAGCGGTGGAGCGCGGATGGAGGTGTGGTGGCCCCGGGCGAGCACCAGGGAGGACCGGCCGCCTCCGCCGAACAGGACCGCACCGCCGGCCGGGCCGAAGGAGGGGTCGGTGCCGACCCCCGCCGTCAGCCTGCAGCCAGCACCGTGACGAAGTCCCTCGTCCAGCCGGACTGGCACTGGTCGGCCGGCCGGTTCTGCCCGGGCACGCCGGTGACCAGTGCCGCGCCGGGGGTGGGGGCGGTGTCGAGCTGGACCCATTCGGGGTTGATGTCGAGCTCCATCGCGGTCGTCGCCCCGGCGTCGATCAGCGCCTGGGCCATGTCCGACGGCACGGCCGACATGCTGCCGGCGTAGATCAGGTCCCCCTTGGCGTCCTCACCGAGGGCGCTGCGGGCGACGGCGTTGCCGCCGCCGAGAGTGGCCCCCCAGGCGGCGACGTCGCCGATCTGGGCGCTCGGCTGTCCGCCGACGACCAGTGGCTGGAGGTTCTGGCGGACGCTGGCCACCGACTCGCCGGGTGCCGGCAGCCCCTGGCCCCAGACGCCGACGTGCCCGGCGCCGGAGGCGTCGATGACCAGGCTGGCGTTGCCGTCGACCAGCGGGAGGAGGGTCTGGCCGTCGACCTCGACGCCACCGGCCCCGGTGTCGGCCTTGAACCCACCGTTGAAGCAGGCCAGCAGGTGGGGCGCCTCGGCCTGGCTGACGGCCGGCCCGGCGTCGGGACCGAGCGTCGCCTGGCCGGTCGGTGGGTCCTGCGAGCCGATGTGGAGGTCGTAGGTCACCCGACCTGCCCGGAAGCGGGCGACGGTGACCTGGGCGCCGTCGGGCAGCGAGAACGAGCGCCCGTCGATCGCGACCCCGCCGGCGTCGGTGCTCAGCACCGACCAACCGGGCTGCTCGGTCGTGGTGGTGGTGGTCGTCGGCGCCGTGGTCGGGGCGCTCGAGCTGCTCGCCGCCGCCGGGTTGGCCGACGGCGAGGTCGGGCCGCCGCCGGTGTGGCCGGCGGCCGACGTGGTGCCGCCACAGGCGGCGAGGGAGACCCCGGCGATCGCCAGGAGGCCGGCGGCCAGCCCGGCGGATCGGGTGCGCCGCGGCCGAGACCGGGCGCGGCGCGGCGCGGCGGAGGGAACGGGCACGAGGCTCACCCTAGGGGTGGCGCCTGACGGGCGGATGACGGGGTTCCCACCGGCGCGACGGGGTGTCATGCCGCTGTCAGGCCGCTTCCGTAATCTCGACGCATGGCACCCGGACCGTCGTGCGCGTCCGTCCGGTCGTCCCGGCTGGGGGTGGTGGGTCGGTGCCTCCACGGGGGCAACTGATGAGGCCACCGCGCGGCGGGACCGGTCACCCCGGGTCGCCGTACGGCTCGGACCCCGAGGAAGCCGTCGACCGCTGGAAGGCCGACCCGGCGGTGGGGACCAGGCGCTGGGTCGCCGGCTCGTCGAGCGGTCCGCTCGTCCACCGGCGGCGGGACCCCGAGTTCCCCCACTCGTCGCTGGCCGCCTGGGAATCGGTGGTGTCGCGCGCCCGGGCGGACGTCGCACCACCGCCGGCCGCCGGTCGCCCGAGCACCCCGGCGGTACGGGTTCGAGGTGCCGGCCCGGCCGCGGGTCGAGGCGCCGGTCCGGCTCGGCACGCGGCGGACCGGCGCCCCCGGCAGGTCCGCAGCGACGGCGAGACGCCGCTCGAAGCCGAGGGGGTCGAGTCCAACGCCCGGCTGACCGGGATGACGGCAGTGGTCCTCCTCGTCCTGCTGGCGGTGGAGGGTCTCACCCTCCTGCGGGTGCGCTCGCTGCTGACCCCGCACGTGGTGGTCGGCATGTTGCTGGTCCCGCCGGTGCTGCTCAAGATCGGCAGCACGACGTGGCGTTTCGGGCGCTACTACCTCGGGTCGCCGGCCTACCGGCGCAAGGGACCGCCGCCGCCGCTGCTCCGGCTGCTCGGACCCTTCGTCGTCGTGCTCACCGTGGCCGTGCTGGCGACCGGCATCGCCCTGCTGCTCGGACCGCCGAGCATGCGCAACACGCTGCTGCTGCTCCACAAGGCGACGTTCGTCCTGTGGTTCGGCGCCATGGCGCTCCACGTGCTCGGCCACCTGCTCGACACCGCCCGGTTGGCGCCGAGGGATTTCTACCGGCGCACTCGCCGGCAGGTGCGTGGCGCGTCCACCCGGCAGTGGGCGCTGGCGGCCACCCTGGCCCTCGGGCTGTTGCTCGGGGTGCTGGTCGCGCCGAAGGTGGGGCCGTGGCTGACGGGCACGGGTCCGGGAAGCGGCAAGGCGGCCCTCTCGCACGTGAGCGCCAGGAGCGGCCATGCCAGCCGAGCCGCCTCCGCCCGCTCGGCCACGCTGTCAGGCTCGCCCCGCACCTCGGCGAGAGGCGGCTGAGCCGGTCGGGAGCCCTGGCACGGCGGTGAGCTCCCTGGTGGTGGCACCACGCCGGTGGACGCTCATCGCCTTCTTATGCTGGCGGTGAGCGCTCGTCACGCCGATGTCAGGCTCACTCCGTATCTTCTCATGGTGCCCCTCGCCAACGCCGTCCGGCAGCCGTCGCCGCCCACGGCCGACCGTCACGCCCGGATGCGGCGCGACGCGTCGCTCCTGCGGGTGTCGAGCCTCACCCGAGCGGTGGGCGCCGCCGTGGTGGTGCTGGTCGGCGTGGTCGGCTTCTACGTCAGCCGGGCCTTCCCCGGTCACCAGAGCACCCCCCACGCCGCCGGTACGGTCACCGGCGGTGCGTCGGGTGCCTCGCCGGGTACGGGTGGTGCGACGAGCGGGGGTGCGAGCCCCAGCGGCGCGACCGCCGGCGGGTCGGCCTCTCCGAGCGGCGGCATCTCGGCGCCGACCAGCCCGCCGGTCACGACGCCGGCCCCGGCGCCCGTGGTGAGCGGCGCCAGCTGATGGGGCGGGCGAGTGCGAGCGTCGTCGACGAGCGGGATCGCGACCACCGCCACGGCAGGGCTTCGGCACTGGCCGGCGGCGGCCTGACCTACCGGGGGACCGCCTTCGGCGTCGTCGCCGAGGTCGTCGTCGCCGAGCCCGGCGCCCTGGTCGGTGCGGTCGAGCTCCTGGGTGACGAGGTCGACGCCATGGACCGGGCGGCGAGCCGGTTCCGCGCCGACTCGGAGGTCTGCATGCTCCGCGATGCCGGGGGGTCGCCGCGGCCGGTGTCCTCGACGCTGCTCGAGGCGGTGCTGGTGGCCGTCCGGATGGCGGCCGCCACCGAGGGGGCGGTGGACCCGACGGTCGGGGCCGCCATGTGCCGCATCGGCTACGACCGTCACTTCGACGACGTCGGCCCGCAGGTTGCCGGCAGCCTGCCCGCTGCCGAGGCCGTCCCCGGGTGGCGGGCGATCGAGGTCGACGAGGAGAGCTCCACGATCCGGGTTCCGGCCGGGACGCTGATCGACCTCGGCGCCACTGCCAAGGCGCTGACCGCCGACCGCGTGGCGACCCGTGCCGCCGTCGCCCTCGGGTGTGCGGTGATGGTCTCGCTGGGGGGCGACGTGGCCGTCGCCGGGCCGCCCCCGCCCGGCGGCTTCCCGATCGGCGTCGGCGACGTGGCCGGCGCTGCGGCCGACGCGACGGTGGCGATCATCGGCGGTGGCCTGGCCACGTCGGGCGTCAGCGTGCGGCGCTGGCTGCTGGGTGGCCACCGGGTCCACCACATCGTGGACCCGGCGAACGGTTGGCCGGTCGAGGAGGTCTGGCGCACGGTCTCGGTCGTGGCGGCAACCTGCGTCGAGGCGGATGCCGCCGCCACGGCCGCCATGGTGAAGGGACGGGGCGCCCCGAGCTGGTTGGCCGGCCACGGGCTGCCGGCTCGGCTGGTCAACCGGACCGGCGAGGTGGAGCTGGTCGGTCCATGGCCGTCGCCGGAGGTGCGCGCCGGCGACGGTCCGGCCTCCTCCGACCGATGATCGCCACCCTGCTCGCCACCGTCGGCCACGGGGGGACGGCCTTCTGGTACCTCACCCGGGCGACCGGGCTGGTCGCCATGATCCTGCTCTCCGCCACCGTGGTGCTCGGCATCGTCGCCTCGGTCGGTTGGACCACCGAGCGCTGGCCCCGCTTCCTGAGCCAGGCCCTGCACCGCAACCTCTCGCTCTTCTGCCTGGTGCTGGTGGTGGTGCACGTGGTCACGACCGTGGCCGACGGCTTCGTGCCCATCTCGCTGGTCCAGATGGTGGTCCCCTTCGGGACGGCCTATCGGCCGTTGTGGGTCGGTCTCGGCGCCCTGGCGTTCGACCTCATGCTGGCGGTCGCGCTGACCAGCGCATTCCGCCGGCGTCTCGGGTTGCGCGCTTGGCGGGGGGTGCACTGGCTGGCCTACGTGTGCTGGCCGATCGCCCTGCTGCACGGGCTCGGGACCGGGAGCGACAGTCGGATCGGCGGCGCCCAGTTCGTCTACGTGCTCTGCGTCCTGGCCGTCGTCGCCGCTGGCGCGTGGCGCCTGGCGGTGGCCACCTGGGTCCCGGCCGGTCGACGCCTCGCCCTGGGTTCCGCCGGCATCGTGGTCATGGTCGGCACGGCCGTCTTCGCCCTCCAGGGGCCGCTCCGACCGGGGTGGTCGCAACGGGCCGGCACCTCGAGCAGCCTGCTGGCGCACCTCACTCCGCAGGCGATCGCCGGTGTGGCCGCCGGGACTGGCGGGTCCGGCTCGACGGGCGGGACTGGCGGGTCCGGCTCGACGGGAGGGACTGGCGGGTCCGGCTCGACGGGAGGGACTGGCGGGTCCGGCTCGACGGGCGGGACTGGCGGGTCCGGCTCGGCTGCCGGGATGCCGGCGGTCCCCTTCGACCAGTCGCTGTCGGGCACCTTCACCACCACCCCGAGCGGCAACGGCACGGTGGAGGTCCAGCTGTCGATGCACCTCGAGGGAAGCGGCACGCCGCTCACGGTCACCCTCTACGGGCAGTCGGTCGAAGGCGGCGTCTCGATGACCTCGAGCCAGGTGAACTTCGGTCCGCAGCAGGGCGTGGTGACGGGGCTCGAGGGCACGACGATCGCCGCCAGCGTCAGCGGCCCGGGGAACCGCGGCGAGTCGCTGGTGCTCCAGCTGCAACTCGACCGGGCCAACGGCACGGTCAGCGGCACGGTGCGCGGACGCAGCGGGGGCGGCGGTCAGGGCGCTGGCGATGGCGCCGGCGAGGGCGGCCAGTGAACGACGCCTCGTCAAAGCCCCGTCGTAACGGACCCCTTCCGGGGGTTGGCCACGTCCGCCGGGTGGACTCCGGTGGCACGCCGGACCGGACCCGGTCTCCGGCCACGGTCGCGCCACCCGGTGGCGGGGCGCCGGCGGCGACCCAGCGGCGACCGGGAACGCCGGTCGGTACCCGAGCGGTCCTGGCGGCGCCGGGTCCGGTCCGCCGGCAGAGCGCCGGAGCCGCCGAGGGCGGCGGTCAGCTCCCGACGACCGCCCGGCCCGGGGGTGCGCCCCCGCCCGACGGCGTGCCGCGGCTGCTCGCCGGGATCGTCCCGACCGCCGGCCCGCTGGACGTCGACCGCCACCTCGGCCAGTGGGGTCCCCTCGACCTGCGCCGGGCGAGGGCCGAGCTGATCGACGAGCTCGACGTGAGCGGTCTGCGGGGCCACGGGGGCGCCTGGTTCCCGGTCGCCGCCAAGTGGCGGTCGGTCGCCTCCCGGTGGCGGCGTCGGCCGGTGGTCGTCGCCAACGGCACGGAGGGCGAGCCGGCCAGCGCCAAGGACGGGTTCCTGCTCGAGTGGGCGCCGCACCTGGTGATCGACGGCGCGTCGGCGGCCGCCGCCGCCCTGCGTGCCGAGCGGGTGATCCTCAACGTGCCGCGGAGGCTGGTGGCTTCGGTCGGCCGTGAGGTCGCGCTACGGGAGCGTTACGGGCTGGACCCGGTGCCGATCGAGGTCGTGCCGGCGGTGGCAGCATTCGTGGCCGGCCAGGAGTCGGCCCTGGTCAACGCCCTCGAGGGGCGTGCTCCGGTGCCGTCGTTCGTGACGTTGCGCCCGGTCCGAGAGCGCGGTGTCGATGGTCGTCCGACGCTGGTGCAGAATGTGGAGACGCTCGCCCACGTAGGTCTGATCGCCCGATACGGCGCAGGATGGTTCCGTGGTCTCGGGAGCGAGAGGGACCCGGGGACGATGCTGCTCACCTTGCACGACGGCGGGGGAGCGCCGCAGGTGCTCGAGACGCCACTCGCGGTACCCATGCGCCACGCACTTGCGCTCTCGCCGACCGCCACCGCCGACTACCAGGCGGCGCTGGTCGGCGGCTACGGGAGCGGATGGGTGTCGATGGGGACGCTCCTCGCCCTCGAGCTCAGCGAATCGGACGCCCGGCGTCACGGGGTGGGCCTCGGTCCGGGGGTCATGGCCCTCCTCCCGCGGGCGTCCTGCCCGGTGGCCGAGGCGGCGCGGGTGGTGCGCTACATGGAGCGGCAGAGCGCCGGGCAGTGCGGTCCGTGCGTCCTCGGGCTGGCGGCACTGGCCGACTCGCTCGAATCGCTCGCCTTCGACCGCCGTCCGGCGAGGGGGCTGCTCGACCGGGTGAGCCAGCTCTGCGATCTGGTCGACGGACGCGGCGCGTGCCGCCATCCCGACGGCGTGGCGCGCTTTGTGAGGACGGCACTCGAAGTCTTCGACGACGACCTGGTCGACCACGTCCACCACGGGCCGTGCGAGCGAGTCGCCGCCCGCCCGCTGCTCCCGGTCCCGGGCGTCCCGGGCGCGCGCAGGACCGAGGGACGGGCGGCGGGTCGGGCGGTCCGCGGGTGACGCGTCGGCGCATGATGCTGCTGGTCGACCCGACGACCTGCGACGCCCACGGGGTGTGCGCCGAGCTCTTCCCCGAGCGGGTACACCGGGACCCGTGGGGCTACCCGATCATCGACGGCGAGGACATCCCGCCGGCGCTCGAGGGGCACGCCCAGCGAGCCGCCGACGCCTGCCCGCGCCTGGCGCTGCACCTGGTGGAGGAGCGGCGATGAGCCCGGAGGTGCGGCGATGAGCCGGCACGGCGCCATGCTGCACGCCCGGCGGCGCCCGACGACGTCGCTGCGGCGCCGGATCAAGCGGGTGGTGCTCGCCGCGCTGGCGGTGTTCCTCGTCTGGTTCGGGATCTCGTTCGGGATGGGGATGACCAATCCGATCTACGGCAGCTCGATGCCGGCAAGGGCGGCCGAGTGGTTCCGCGACCACGGGTTCTCGACGTTCGTCAACTGGATCGAGAACGAGTGGTACAGCCACCACCCGCCGCCGGTGGGTGGCAAGCCGCCGGCGGGGGCGATCCGGCGCCCGACGCACAAGCCGCTGGTCGTCAAGTCCGGGCCGCCGCACCTGTCGCCGCCACCGCCGATCCAGCCGTTCGCCTCACCGCCGATCGCCGGCGAGGGCCAGTGGTCCGCCGTCGGCCGGACAGTCGACGGGATCCCCGCGCTCTACGTCACCACGCTGCGACCCGATGCCGTCCACACGAGCTACGTCGTCGGCGTGGCCTGGATGGACACCAAGCTGCTCAAGGCCACCTTGTACTCCGGCAGCCAGATCCCCGGCGGCGGCCCCTACCCCTTCACCGCCCCCATCGAGCCGAACGCCGCCAAGACGCTCGTGGCCGCCTTCAACGCCGGCTTCCTCATGTCGGCGGCCAACGGCGGCTATTACACCGACGGCAAGACCATCGTCCCGCTCCGCACCGGGGCGGCATCGTTCGTCGTCTACAAGAACGGGAGCTCGACCGTCGGCCAGTGGGGTCGGGACGTCACGATGACGCCGAACGTGGTGTCGGTGCGCCAGAACCTCGACCTCCTGGTCAACAACGGTCAGCCAGTGCCCGGGCTGAATGCCAACGACACGACCCAGTGGGGCGCCACCCTCGGCAACGCCGTCTACGTCTGGCGCTCCGGACTCGGCGTGACCGCCGACGGCGCGCTCGTCTACGTCGGCGGCCCGGGGCTCAACATCACCGACCTGGCGAACATCCTCTCTCGCGCCGGCTGCGTCCGGGCGATGGAGCTCGACATCAACACCGACTGGGTGAACTTCAGCTACTACACGCCGAGCCCGCCCACCGCGGCGGCCACGCCGAACAACGGCACCATGCTGCTCTCGTTACCGAACGAGCAGATGACCGGCACCGCCGCCCGGTACTTCCAGAGCTGGTGGGCACGGGACTTCATCACGATGTCGGCGGCGCCGCCCACGACGACCGCGGCGGGGACCGGCGGGGACCGGACCGCCTCCTCGCGGCTGGTCCGCTCGTCGAGAGGGAGCTCGAGCACGTCGAAGAACGGCGGGCGGCGCACGTCGACCACGACCCACCGCCCGTCGGGGAGTGGCTGAGATGTCGAACCCGTTCCCGGCGACCGGGCCGGAGCCGCGCCGGGTCGACGACCAGGTCCGCCACGACCAGGTGGTCGAGCCGGTGGTGCTGCGGCCCCCCGTGGGGCGGTTGTCGGGCCACCTCCTCCGGGGGCTGCGTCCGCGCCAGTGGGCCAAGAACCTGTTGATCTTCGTGGCGCCGGCGGCCGCCGGCGTCCTCGGCCAGTCGGGCGACTTCCTGCGTGCGCTGGCGGCCTTCGGGATCTTCTGCGCCGCCGCCTCTGGCGTCTACCTGGTGAACGACGTGGCGGACGTGGCCGCCGACCGCCGGCACCCCGACAAGCGGCACCGGCCGGTGGCGAGCGGGGCGCTCCCGGTACGGGTGGCGGTGTCGACGTCGGCCGTCCTGGTGGCGGCGGCGGTCGGCGCCGCCTGGGCGCTCCGTGGCTGGCCGATGGCGCTGGTGGTCGGCCTCTACGTCGGGGTCAGCCTCACCTACACGGCGTGGCTGAAGCGCGAGCCGGTGGTCGAGCTGGCGGCGGTGGCGTCGGGGTTCGTGTTCCGGGCGATCGCCGGTGGGGTGGCCACCCACGTGCCGTTGTCGAACTGGTTCCTGGTCGTGACGTCGTTCGGCGCCCTGTTCGTGGTCACCGGCAAACGCGCCGCCGAGCACCAGCGGTTGGGTGAGGACCGGGCCGAGCACCGGGGCGTGCTGGCGCACTACACCGACGGCTTCCTGCGCTCGACCCTCACCCTCACCGCCGCCGTGACGGTCACCGCCTACTGCCTGTGGGCGTTCGAGCGAACCGGCCTCGAGTCGCACGCCGGCCGCCACCTGGTGTGGATCCAACTGACGGTGGTGCCGGTGGTGATCGGCATCCTCTACGTCTTCCAGCTGATCGAGGGCGGCGAGGGCGGGGCCCCCGAGGAGCTCGTCTTCAGGGACCGCAAGATCCAGGTGCTCGGCCTCCTCTGGATGGTGCTCTTCGCCGTCGGTCTCTACGGGTGAGCACCCCCCGCACCCGGCTGCTGCGTGGCTGGGGACGCACGGCCCCGTCGGCCGCCACGGTGGTGCGGCCGACGGGGGCCGGCCAGGTGCTCGAGCTGGTGACCGACATCGCCGGCCGCACGGCCCCGGGCCCGGCGACAGCGGACCGGCTCCGCTCGGTCGGCGCCGTCATCGCCCGCGGGCTCGGCCGGAGCTACGGGGATGCGGCCCAGCGCAGTGGCGGCCTGGTGATCGACACGTCGGCCCTCGACGACATCGGACCGGTCGAGCCGGCGACCGGCCTGGTCGAGGTGGGCGGTGGGGCCAGCCTGGACGCCCTGGTGCGCCGGACGCTGCCCGAGGGCTGGTTCGTCCCGGTGACGCCGGGGACCCGCCACGTCTCGATCGGCGGCGCCGTGGCGGCCGACGTCCACGGGAAGAACCACCACGTCGAAGGGACGTTCTGCGCGCACGTCACCAGCCTCACCCTGGCGACGCCGACGGGGTTGCACACGGTCGGACCGGACGGCCCGCCGGAGGAGGCCGGGCTGTTCTGGGCGACGGCCGGCGGCATGGGGCTCACCGGGGTGGTGGTGACGGCCACGCTGCGGATGCTCCCGGTGTCGAGCAGCTGGGTGCTGGTCGACACCGAACGCTTCGACGACCTCGATGAGCTGATGGCGACGATGTCGGCGTCGGACGACCGCTACCGGTACTCGGTGGCCTGGGTCGACTGCACGGCCCGGCGCGGCCCGCTCGGGCGGTCGGTGCTGACCCGCGGCGACCACGCCCCGCGCTCGGCCCTCGGGTCGAAGCGGCCGGCGCGCCGTGCGGTGTCGTTGGCCGGTCCGAGCAGGATCCGGATCCCGGTCACCGCCCCGGAGGGCCTGGTCAACCGCCACACGGTGAGGGCCTTCAACGAGGTGTGGTTCCGGAGGGCCCCCCGGCGCGAGGTGGCGGCCCTGCAGCCGCTCGACCGTTTCTTCTACCCTCTCGACGGTGTCGGCGACTGGAACCTCCTCTACGGGAGGGCGGGCTTCGTCCAGTACCAGTTCGCCGTGCCAGACGAGCAGGCGGAACTGGTGCGGGAGGCGATCCGGATGACCAGCGAGGGCGGCACACCTTCCTCTCTCGCCGTGCTCAAGCGGTTCGGCCCGCAGGACCCCGGACCGTTGTCGTTCCCGCTGGCCGGCTGGACGCTCGCCCTCGACTTTCCGGTCGGCCCGCCGTCGTTGCCGGCGGTCCTCGATCGTCTCGACGAGCGGGTGGCCGAGGCCGGCGGGCGCGTCTACCTGGCCAAGGATGCCCGGCTGCGGCCGGAGCTGGTCCCGGTCATGTACCCGCGGGCGGGCGAGCTGTTGGCGGTCCGGCGCCGGGTCGACCCGACCCTCGCCCTCGGCTCGGACCTGTCGCGCCGGCTCGGTCTCGGCGACGGCGGGCCACCGGCGGCAGCGGACCAGGGAGAGGGGCGGGCGCGTGCTTGACGCCTTCGGGCGCCCACAGTCGGCCCTCGTCCTCGGCGGCACCTCCGACATCGCCACCGCCCTGGTGCGATCGCTGGTGGGGGAGCGATGCCGCACGGTCGTGCTGGCCGGGCGGGACGAGGAGCGGCTGCGGGCGGCGGCCTCCCGCCTCGGGGTGACCGGGGCGACGTCGGTGGCGACGGTCACCTTCGACGCCGGCCGCCCGGAGGAGGCCGACGCCGTCGTGGCCCGCTGCCTGGCGGCCGCCCGAGGTGAGGTCGATCTCGTCGTGATGGCGGTCGGCCGGCTCGACGCCCAGCGCCACGACGGCATCGACCCGTCGGACGTGGCTGCGGTGGCGACCGTCAACTTCGCATGGCCGGCGGCCGCGCTGGCCTCGCTCGCCGGCCGCCTGCGTGACCAGGGTCACGGGCGGATCGTCGTCCTCTCGTCGGTCGCCGGCGTCCGGGTCCGGCCGGCCAACTTCCCCTACGGAGCGTCCAAACGGGGCCTCGACGCCTTCTCGCTGGCGCTGGCCGACGAGCTCGCCGGTTCGGGCGTGTCGGTCCACGTCGTCCGTCCCGGGTTCGTCCATTCGAAGATGACGTCCGGCCGCCGCCCGGCGCCGTTCGCCGTGACCCCGGCGGAGGTGGCCGAGGCGGTGCGGCGGGGCCTCGAGCGCGACGAGCGGGTCGTCTGGGTACCTGGCTTCTTGCGGTGGGTCTTCGTCGCCATGCGCCTGCTCCCGCCGGCGGTCTGGCGTCGCCTCCCCGGTTGAGCGACCGAGCGGCTCACCCGACGGTGCCGCCGGCCCACTCGGCCGCCTGGCGCCGGTGGCGGGCGTAGTCCACCTTCCCGTTGGGCGCCCGCTCGAGGGTCGCCACGAGATGGACCCGCCGGGGCGCCTTGTACCCGGCCAGGCGGGCCTTGACGTGGTCGATCAGCGCCGCCGGGTCCGGGTCGGTGCCCGACGCCGGCTGGACGAGGGCCACGACGCGCTCTCCGAACTCGGGGTCTGGAACGCCGACCACCACGGCGTCGTCCACCGCCCGGTGGGTCTTGAGCGCCTCCTCGACCTCCTCGGGGTAGACCTTCTCGCCGGCGGTGTTGATGACCATCGAGCCACGCCCGAGCAGCTGGATCGTGCCGTCGGTGGCGACCTTGGCGTAGTCGCCGGGCACCGAATAGCGGACGCCGTCGTAGGTCCGGAAGGTGGCGGCCGTCTTCTCGGCGTCCTTGTAGTAGCCGAGCGGGTTGCGGCCGCCGAGGGCGAGCACCCCCGGCTCGTCGGCCCCCGGTGCCACCGGCCGACCGCTCGGGTCGAGCACCTTCACCTCGGGGCCGAGGGTGAAACGCGCCGTCTCGGAGGTGCTGTCGCCGGTGGACACCGACGAGCCCATCCCGAGCGCCTCCGACGACGAGAAGGCGTCGATCAGCAGCGTGCCGGGCTGGTGGCGCAAGAGACCCTGCTTCACCTCTTCGCTCCACATGGCGCCCGAGGAGATGATGCCGACGAGCGACCCGAGGTCCCATCGCCCGGGAAAGGCGTCGAGGGCGGCCAGGATCGGGCGGGCGAAGGGGTCGCCGACGATCACCAGGCCGTTCACCCGTTGGGCGACGACCGTGTCGAGCAGCTCGACGGGGTCGAAGCGTCGGCTCTGCAGCAGGACCACCCGGCCACCCTCGCTCAGGCACTCGTCGGCCGTGAAGCCGCCGGTGCCGTGCATCAACGGACAGGCGGGCAAAAGGGTCATCCCGGGCCCGCTCTCCGCCAGCATCCGGCGCACGCCGTCGGTGCCGGCCTGCTCGTCGTAACGCCGGAACCCCGCACGGTTCATCCGGGCGAACAGGTCGTCCTGGCGCCACATGACGCCCTTGGGCATTCCGGTGGTGCCGCCGGTGTAGAGCAGCACCAGATCGTCGGGCGATCGTCCCCAGGGGGCTGCGACGGGGTGCTCGGTGGGTCTCGCAGCGGCGTCCTCGTAGGGCACCGCCCAGTCCGGGCACCGCCCGGTGCCGTCGTCGACCCAGAGCCACCCACGGACCCTCGGCACGCGGTGGCGCACGCGGCCGACGCGTTCGGAGAAGGTGCCGTGGAAGACCACGACCACGGCGTCGGCGTTGTCCCAGAGGTAGGTGAGCTCGTCGTCGGCGTAGCGGTAGTTGGTGTTGACCGGGACGAGCCCGACCTTGGCGGCGGCGAACGTCGCCTCGAGGTACTCGGGGGCGTTGTAGAGGTAGAGGGCGACCTTGTCCTGGTGGACGACGCCGATCGAGAGGAGCCAGCTGGCCACCGCGTCCGCCCGACGGTCGAACGATCCCCAGGTCACGTGGCGGCTGGATTGCACGAGCGCCGTCTCGTCGGGGATCGTCGCTGCCACCGCCTCCCAGACGTCTGCGTAGTTCCAGGCCGACACGGGTGCTCCTCGTCGATCGTCTCGGTTGCTCGTCCGGTCGCCGCCACCGGCCTCGGCGGCGTTGCGGTGGCCGCTCCTCGGGGCCGACGGCGAGCCTACGCTCGGTCGGTGGAACCGGTCCTGCCCGCAGACGACGACCCCCGACGGCTCGAGGTGCGGGGGTGGCTGCAGGCGCACCCTGAGCCGACCGGCCGCCAGCTGGCCGAGCGGGGCCTGGTGGCCCCTCACTGGCCGCCGCCGTGGGGGTGGTCGGCCGGACCGGTCGAGCAGCTGGTGGTCGACGACGAGCTCCGGCGAGCGGGCGTGGAGCGGCCGTTCAACCCGATCGGCATCGGGTGGGCGGGGCCCACCCTGCTCCAGGCCGGGACCGACGAGCAGCGGGAACGGTGGTTGTGGCCGATGCTGGCCGGCGAGGAGGTGTGGTGCCAGCTGTTCAGCGAGCCCGAGGCCGGCTCGGACCTGGCGGCGCTCACCACCAGGGCGCGCCGGGCGGACGGTGGCTGGGTGGTGTCCGGCGAGAAGGTCTGGACGAGCTTCGCCCACCGGGCGTCCTTCGGCATCCTGCTCGCCCGCACCGACCCGTCGGCCCCGGCGCATCGCGGTCTCTCGTACTTCGTGTGCCCGATGGGAGTGCCCGGTGTCGAGGTACGGCCGCTCATCGACATGACCGGCGCCCACGCCTTCAACCAGGTCCGTCTCGACGACGTCGTCGTACCGGCCGACCACCTGGTCGGAGACGAGGGGGACGGCTGGTCGTTGGCCCGGGTCACCCTGGCCAACGAGCGCGTCTCTTTGTCGGGCGAGGGCGCGTTGTGGGGCAACGGTCCGACCGCCGCCGATCTCCTGGCGGACGTGCGCGCTCGAGGCGGCGTCTCGGACCCGGTGCTGCGCCGCCGGCTCGTCGAGGTGTGGAGCGAGGGGGAGATCCTGCGGTGGCTGCGCCTCCGCAGCCTGCAGGCGCAACTCGACGGCCGGCCGCCCGGTCCGGAGGTGTCGGTGCGCAAGGTCCTGGCCGACGCACACGGTCAACGGTTGATGGCACTCGGCCGCGACCTGGCGGGTCCGGCGGGCACGGTCGCCGACGGCGGGATCTGGGCGGGCGGGTTCCTCTACTCGCCGGCGTTGACCATCGGCGGCGGGACGGCCGAGGTGCAGCGCAACATCGTCGCCGAGCGGGTCCTCGGGCTCCGGCGTGAGGTGGAGGGACGCCGGGGCGCCGCGTCGCCGGCCGCCGGCGCCCGGAGCGGCGAGGCGAGTGCGGCGTCGGAGGGAGGGGTAGAGCGGTGACGGATCGCCGGGCCGACGTGCACTGGATCGAAGGAGGGAGGAGGATGGCCGTCGAACAGCCCACTGTCGCCGTGATCGCCCCGGCTTCGTCGGCGGGCTGGCGCGGGCGTGCGTCGACCCGGCGGTGCGCCTGGCCGGACCGGTCATGTTCTCGGCGGACGAGGGGCGGATCTGGTGCGCCGGCCTCGAGAGGTCGCGCTGGACCGGCATCACCCGATGCCTGTGCAACGGCGACCGAGAACCGCCGGCCAAAGCGTCGTGGCGGGTGGCCGGGACACCCAACGCCTCTGCCCTCCGGCGCACCGTGCTCGAGTCTCTCGGACCCACGGCGGTCGAGGTGGAGACCTTCCGGCTCGACCGCCTCGACGTCGGCGACGTCGGCCTCATCAAGATCGACGTGGAGGGCCATGAGCGCCGGGGGCGACGCCGCCGCGGTGAGCCGGGATCAACGAGCGGCGGCCAGCGGCCCGGCGTCGCCGTAGCCCTGCCGGATGCCCTTCCCGGCCCGGGCGGTCAGCTGCTCGGGCTCGAAGAGCATCCAGTAGGCGTTGCGGGCGTGCTTGCGGGCGCGGTCGCGGCACACGGCGGCGAGAGCCACCGGGTCGTCGTCCTCGTCCTCGTGGACGAACACCTCGAGGATCGGGGTACTGGTGAGCAACTGAGCCATCATGATCCCGGTCGACGCCTCATGGGCGCAGGTCTTGTCGATCGGCGCCCGGCCGGGCATACCGATGGCGACGACGATGGCGCAGCCGTCCTGCTCGATCAGGCGCTTGGCGGCCACCGCCAGGTCCTTGAAACCCGGGACGGTGCGCCGGAGCACCTCGAAACGGTCGCCGTGACCCGGGCAGGCGGCGAGCTCGTCGAGCGCCTCGGCACCCATGTCGTAGCGGGCGAACATCGTGTCGACCACACCCACTCGCTGCATCTGCGCTCCTTGCGCCCTCGGACGCGCCCTCGGACGCGCCCTCGATGGTCGACGGGTAGCCGGAGGCGACCCAGGGGGCAAGCTTCGCGCGGTTCGGTCGGGCCTCCAGACGGCGCCCAGCCACCGGGACCACCGGCGGCCAGCCACCGGGACGCTGGTGGCTGGGTCAGGACCCGCTGGCGACCGAGTGAAGGACGGCGCCGGGGATGGCGGGCACCGAGCCGTAGAAGCCGGCGTCCCCGAAGGCGAAGACCCCCCCATTGAGGGAGGCGAGCCAGTAGCCGCCACCGTCCGGTGTGGGGACCATGTCGGTGACGGTCGCCGTCGGGATCTGGACGGACACGGTCGAGGGCCTGGTGAAGCCCGTGATGGTGACCGGTGGGACGTCGATCCCGACGCCGGGGAGCGATCCGTGGAACCCGGCGTCGCCGAAGGCGAAGACCGATCCGTCGGTGCTGGCCATCCAGTACCCGTGCCCGTCCGGTGTGGCGACGAAGGCGGTGACCGGGACGTTGGCGGCGTGGCCGGTGGCCACGTCGTTGGACCGGACTCCGGGCTTGGCGATCGCCGAACCGAGGACGCCGGGGAGCGACCCGTAGAACTGGGCGTCACCGAAGGGGTACACGTCGCCGGTCGAGTCGGCGATCCAGTAGCCGCCGCCACCGGGTGTCGGCTGGAGGAACGTGCCCGACGAGGCGACGTAGGCGAAATAGGTCTCGGACTGGGCGACCCGAGCCTGGTTCGGGACGATCCCGGCTCCCGGCAACGACCCGTAGAACGCGGCGTCGCCGAAGGTGAAGACCCCGCCGTCGGAGCCCACCATCCAGTAGCCCTTGCCGTCAGCCGTCGGGACCATGTCGGTGATCGGGTGAGGAGCGGCGGTGCCGAGGACGCCGGGCACCGAGCCGTAGAAGCCGGCGTCCCCGAAGGTGAACACGCCACCGTCGGCGCCGTAGAGCCAGTAGCCCTTGCCGTCGGGGGTGGCGGCGATGCCGACGATGTCCGAGACGCTGACGCCGGCGCCGGGCAGCGATCCGTAGAACGTGGCGTCGCCGAAGGTGAAGACCCCGCCGTCGATCCCTACCTCCCAGTAGCCCTTGCCGTCGGGGGTGGCGGCGATGCCGACCGAGTCGAGGTAGGGGGTCGTGATGCTCGTCGCCTGCACGGCGGCACTCGCCGCCCGGGCGGCTCCCGGAGCGATCAGCGGCACCAAGCCCGCCGACAGCAGGACCACCACGCCCATCAACCCTCGCCGAAGTAGCACGTCGCGTTGCCTCCTCTCCGGAAGTCGGCCGGTCCGCGGCGTCACCTCCGGGCTTGCTCAGTTCGTTCGCTCGACATGAACGTCCATTCCCGGCATCGGGCCGTTCCAAACGGGGGTTCGTCGCCAGGCGGTCGACACCCCAGGTGGACCGGAGGTCGGCGGTGGTCGAGAATCGCGGGCATGTCGGCGCCTCCCCGAATCGGCCCCGGTCCGGACGCGGGCGGCGGTCCGGACGCGGGCGGCGACCCGGTCGCGGAGCCGCCCCCGGGCTCGGTCGACGATTGGGTCGCACGCGACGCGGCGGTGGTGTGGCACGGGTTCACCCAGATGGCCGCCTACGCCGACAACAGCCCGCTGGTGATCGAGAGGGGAGAGGGGCGTGAGCTGGTCGACGTGGCCGGGAACCGGTACCTCGACGCCATCTCGTCGCTGTGGGTGACCACCCTCGGGCACCGGGTGCCCGAGCTCGACGAGGCGGTCCGCCGGCAGCTCGACCGGGTGGCCCACTCGACGATGCTCGGCAACGGCAACGCGGTGGTGGTCGAGCTGGCCGAGGCCCTGGCCGAGGTGGTGCCGGTCGACGGTCCGCACTTCCTCTTCGCCGCCGACGGCGCGGTGGCGGTGGAGCAGGCGCTCAAGATCGCCTTCCAGTACTGGGCCAACCGCGGCGAGCCCCAGCGCAACCGCTTCCTGGCCCTCGGCGACGCCTACCACGGGGACACGATCGGTGCCCTGTCGCTCGGTGACGGCGGCTTCTTCAGCGCCGTCTTCGACCCGCTCCGGTTCCCGGTGCTGCGGACGCCCGGCTACGCCGATCCGGGCTGGTCGGCCAAGGCCTGCGCCGCAGTGGCGGCCCACGCCGACGAGCTGGCGGCGGTGGTGGTCGAGCCGCTCGTCCAGGGTGCGTCGGGCATGTACTGCGCCTCGCCGGACGACGTGGCGTCGCTCGGCGAGACCTGCCGCCGGGCCGGCGTCCTGCTGGTCTGCGACGAGGTGGCGACCGGCTTCGGCCGTACCGGGACGCTCTTCGCCTCCGAGCAGTGCCGGCTGCGTCCGGACCTGCTCTGCCTCGGCAAGGGCATCACCGGCGGCTACCTGCCGATGTCGGCCACCGTCGCCGCCGACCACGTGTTCGAGGCCTTCCTCGGTGAGGACCTCGGAGCGCGCACCTTCTTCCACGGCCATTCCTACGGCGGCAACGCCCTGGCCGCCGCGGTCGCCCTCGAGCACCTGCGACTCGTCCGCCACCCGTCGGTGCTCGAGAACGTGGCCCTCCGCGCCGTCGAGCTCGGCCGGTCGCTGGAGCGGTTGGCGGGGCATCGAACGGTGGCCGGCTGGCGCCAGCGCGGCTTGATGGCCGGGGTCGAGCTGGCTCCGCCGGCGCCGGGTCTGCGGTGGGGCCGGCGCGCCTGCGCCGGGGCGGTGCGCCGCGGCGTGCTGCTCCGCCCGCTGGGCGACGTGGTGGTGGTGATGCCACCGCTCACCGTCACCGGCGGCGAGATCGAGCGGATCGTCGTCGCCCTCGAGGCCTCGCTCGACGAGCTGGTGGCCGGCGACGGCCCGGTCCGGCCGTGAGGCGGGGTGGCCGGCAGGGGGAGTGGGCGCCGTGGGAGTGAGCTGGGACGAGCTGATCGGGCGCCGCCTCGAGCGGGTGGTGGGCGAAGGCCAGTGGCGCAGCCCCCGGTGCTTCGACGCCCGCGGGCCGGAGGGGATCCTCGACGCGGAGGGCCCCGACGGGCGGGCGGTGGTGTCGTTCGCCTCGAACGACTACCTCGGCCTCAGCCGCCACCCGGCGGTGGTGGCGGCAGCCCACCGGGCGCTCGACCGCTGGGGCGCCGGCTCGGGCGCCTCGAGGCTCGTGACCGGGTCGCGCCCGGTCCACCACGAGCTCGAACGGGCGCTGGCCGAGCACGCCGGCACGGCGGCCGCCGTCTGCTTCCCGACCGGCTTCGCCGCCAACCTCGGGGTGCTCGGTGCCCTGGCCGCCGCCGGCGGCCCGGGAGCGAGGGTCCTCTCCGACGAGCTCAACCACGCCTCGATCGTCGACGGCTGCCGGCTCTCGCGGGCCGAGGTGGTCGTCTACCGGCACGGCGACGTCGAGCACCTCGACGGGCTGCTGGCGTCGTCGGCCGGTCCGGCGGTGGTGGTCACCGACACCGTCTTCTCGATGGACGGCGACGTCGCGCCGCTGGCCGGCATCGCCGACGCCTGCCGGCGTCACCGGGCGGCCCTGGTGCTCGACGAGGCGCACGCCGTCCTCGGACCGGCGGTCGGCCCCGAGGTGACCGACGACCTCGTGGTGGTCCGGGTGGGGACGATGTCGAAGACCTTGGGGTCGCTCGGCGGGTTCGCCGCCGGCTCGGCGGCGGTGACCGACCTGCTGGTGAACGTGGCGCGCCCGTACATCTTCACCACCGCCCTCAGCCCGGCCGACGCCGCCGCCGCCCTGGCGGCGCTCGGGGTGCTCCACTCCGGCGAGGGCAACGCCCTCCGCCGACGGCTGGCCGGGCACGTCGCCCGCCTCGCGCCGGGGCACCCGACGCCGATCCTCCCGGTGGTGATGGGCGACGAGCAGGTGGCGCTGGGCGCCTCGGCCACCCTGCTCGAGCAGGGGTTCTGGGTGCCGGCGATCCGACCGCCGACGGTGCCTCCGGGGACCAGCCGGCTGCGGGTCACCCTCTCGGCCGCCCACACCGACCGCCAGGTGAGCGCCCTGGCGGCCGCGCTGAGAACCCTGGGGGCGACGGTGGGAGCCGGTGCCGGCTGAGCGCCGGCCGGTCCGGCTGGTGCTGGTGGTCGGGACCGGCACCGAGGTGGGCAAGACCTGGGTGAGCGCACGGCTGCTGGCCGGCCTTCGTGCCGGCGGGCTGTCGGTGGCGGCCCGAAAGCCGGCCCAGTCGTTCGACCCCGGCGACGACCCGGCGACCACCGATGCCGCCGTGCTCGGCGCATCGACCGGCGAGGCGCCGACGGTCGTCTGCCCGCCACAGCGCTGGTACCCGGTGGCGATGGCGCCGCCGATGGCCGCCGAGGTGCTCGGGCGCCCGCCCTTCTCACTGGCTGACCTGATGGCCGAGCTCACCTGGGCGGAGGGGGACGGCGACGGGGCTGGCGGCGTGGTGCCGCAGGTGGGGGTGGTGGAGACCGCCGGCGGGGTCGGCTCGCCGCAGGCGACCGACGGCGACGCCGTCGACCTGGCAAGGCTCCTGCGCCCCGACGCCGTGGTGTTGGTGGCCGACGCCGGGCTCGGCACGATCAACGCCGTCCGCCTCGCTGTCGGCGCACTGGCTCGGGGCGTCGTCGACCCGTCCGGCCGCCGGGGCGCACCCGTCACGGTGGTGCTCAACCGCTACGACGACGGCGACGACCTCCACCGGCGCAACCGGCAGTGGCTGGCCGACCGGGACGGCCTCGACGTCGTCGTCTCCCCGGGCGGGCTCGACGTGCTGGTCACGCGGCTGGTCGCCTCCGTCACCGTTCAGCCGGCGTTGCACCTCGACCGGGCGGATCCCGGCGAAGCTCGCCGTGGTCGCGGCACCGCCCCTCCCACCCGGTCGGGGTGACGGTCACCGCCACCCGGCGGCCGCACTCGGGGCAGAAGCGGGGCGGGTCGAGCGGGCGGGCGCAGCCGGGGCACTCGCCGGCCGGGCGGCCGCAGCCGACGCAGTGGGGCACCGGGCTCCAGTCGGCCGGCGTCGCCGCGACCGGCGCGCTCAGATGGCGGCGCTCAGGGCGCCGATCGGCATCCGGAGGTCGGCCAGCATCTGCAGGTCGTCGGCCGGGGACCTCCCGAGGGTGGTGAGGTAGTTGCCGACGATCAGCGCGTTGATGCCGGCGGTCATGCCGATCGCCTGGAGGTCGCGCAAGGTGACCTCCCTCCCGCCGGCATAGCGGAGGATCACGCCGGGGAGGGCGAGGCGGAAGAGGGCGATCCATCGCACCGCCTCCCAGGCGCCGACGGGCGGCCGGTCGCCGAGCGGGGTCCCCGGCCGGGGGTTCAAGAAGTTGAGCGGCACCTCGGTCGGGTCGAGCTCCTGGAGCTGGCCGAGCAGCTCGACCCGCTGCTCGTCGGTCTCGCCCATCCCGAGGAGCGCCCCGCAGCACAGCTCCATGCCGTGCCGGCGGACGAGCCGGCAGGTCTCGGCCCGCTCCTCGAAGCGGTGGGTGGTGACGACCTCGGGGAAGAACGAACGCGCCGTCTCGAGGTTGTGGTTGTAGCGGTGCACGCCGCCCTCGGCGAGCCGGCGCGCCTGGTCGTCGGTGAGGATGCCGGCGCTGACGGCGACGTTGAGCCCGGTCTCGTCACGGACGAGGGGCACCAGCTCGAGCAGGCGGGTCATCGTGCGCTCATCGGGGCCGCGCACCGCCAGGACGATGCAGAACTCCGACGCCCCGAGGGCCGCCGTCTCGCGGGCGGCCGCCAGCACCTCGTCGGTGTCGAGGAACGGCGTGGCCTTCACCGGCGAGTCGAAGCGTGACGACTGCGAGCAGAAGTGGCAGTCCTCGGGGCAGCCGCCGGTCTTCGCCGACAGGATGCCCTCGACCTCGACGGTCGGCCCGCACCAGGCGAGGCGGACCTGGTGGGCGAGGGCGGCCAGCGCCACGACCGCCGAGTCGGGCAGGGCGGCGAGTGCCCGTAGCTCGTCGACGCCGAGCAGGCGGTGCTGGTCGAGCAGCGCCTCCTCGGCCGCCGCCAGCACCCGGCGCTGCCCGGCGGTCAGCGGTGCCTGGACGGCGACCGGCGTGCCGTCGGGCGCCGGGAGGCGGCGGGGTCGGGCACCGAGACTGGTGCGGACCGGGGGAGCGGGGGAAGGGCTGGGCACGGCGCACAAGGTAGTGGCAGGGTGTCGAGCGGCGCCTGTCCGCCGCAGCGCCGCCGGACCACACGACGACAGAGGAGGCGGCATGGCCTGGGACTTCTCGACCGAGCCGGAGTTCGAGGCGCGCCTTGCGTGGATGCGAGGTTTCGTGCGGGAGGAGGTGTTCCCCCTCGAGACCCTCGACCTCTCCTACGACCAGCTGCTCGAGGTGGTCCGCCCGCTCCAGGAGGAGGTGAAGGCCCAGGGGCTGTGGGCGGCCCACCTGTCGCCCGAGCTCGGCGGCATGGGGTTCGGGCAGGTCAAGCTCGGGCTGATGCACGAGATCCTCGGCCAGTCGCCCTACGCCCCGGTGGTCTTCGGCAACAACGCCCCGGACTCGGGGAACGCCGAGCTGCTGGCCGTCGGCATCGAGGCCACCGGGCGCCAGGACCAGCGCGAGCAGTGGCTGCAGCCGCTACTCGAAGGGCGGCTCCGGAGCGGCTTCTCGATGACCGAGCCGAACACCGCCGGGTCCGACCCGACGCTGCTGTCGACCCGAGCGGTGCGCGACGGCGACGAGTACGTCCTCAACGGCCACAAGTGGTTCACCAGCAACGGCTCGGTGGCCGACTTCCTGATCGTGATGGCGGTGACCAACCCCGACGTCCACCCGTACCAGGGGTCGTCGATGCTGATCGTCCCGGTCGACACGCCCGGGGTGGAGATCGTCCGGGACGTCGCCACGATGGAGGACCCCGGTGCGCCGTTCGGCCGCTTCGGCAACCACGCCGAGATCCTCTACCGCGACGTCCGGGTCCCGGCAGCCAACCTCGTCGGTCGCGAGGGGGAGGGCTTCGCCCTCGCCCAGGCCCGGCTCGGGCCGGGGCGCATCCACCACTGCATGCGCTGGCTCGGCCAGAGCCGGCGGGCCTTCGACATGCTCTGCGAGCGGGCGGTCTCCCGCTACGCCTTCGGCTCGCTGCTGGCCGAGAAGCAGACCGTCCAGAACTGGGTGGCCGACTCGCTCGCCCAGATGCAGGCGGCCCGCCTCATGACGCTGCACGCCGCCTGGAAGATGGACCAGGAGGGGGCGGCCGCCGCCCGGGTCGAGATCGCCATGATCAAGTACTACGGGGCCGGCGTCCTCTACGACGTGATCGACCGGGCGATCCAGGTCCACGGGTCGCTCGGCTACTCCTGCGACCTCCCGCTCGAGTCGATGTACCGGGCCGCCCGCGCCGCCCGCATCTACGACGGTCCCGACGAGGTCCACCGCCAGACGGTGGCCCGGCGCACGCTGCGCGGGTACCGGGCCACCGACGTGCCGACCGAGCACATCCCGACCCGTCGGGAGGCGGCGCGGAGGAAGTTCGCCGACCTGCTCGGGGCGGTCACCGCCGACGACTGATGTAGGATGCGGTGTATGCGGCGGACGAACATCTACCTCGACGAGCGCCAGACCTCGTCGCTGTCCCGCCTCGCCCGTGCGCAGGGGATCTCTCGCGCCGAGCTGGTCCGCCGGCTGATCGACCGGGGACTCGGCGAGGCCGACGGCGACCTGGCATCCGATCTCGCAGCGATCGAGGCGTCGTTCGGGATCCTCGCCGTCGACGAGGGAATGCCGGAGCGAGGATCCGACCGCCGGGGACGACACCTCGACGAGCTTCGAAGCCGGTGATCCTCGTCGACTCGGACGTGCTGATCGCCCACCTCCGCGGCGTCCAGGTCGCCAGGGAGTGGCTGCTGCAGACCCGGCGGGAACACGGGCAGCTGGCCACGAGCACGGTGTGCGTGGTCGAGGTCGCCGGCGGCATGCGGTCGAACGAGCGCCGTGAGGTCGGCCGTCTCCTGGCGTCGCTGCGCACCTTGCCGGTCGACGACCGGGTGGCGTGGCGGGCCGCCGAGCTCATGCGGACCTACCACCGCTCCCACCGGGCGATCGGCCTGGGCGACTACCTCGTTGCCGCCACGGCGGATGTCGCGGGGTGCGAGCTCGCCACGTTGAACGTCCGGCACTTTCCCATGTTCGAGGCGCTCCGGGCGCCCTTCGCGCTCTGACTCGGCCTCAGGGGAGGCCCTCGATGATCCGGAGCACCTCCTCCTTGCGGTAGCCCTGGCGGCGGGCGAACTCCACCAGCTCGCGCGCTCGGGCGAGCACCGCCCCGCGCTCGGGGGTGCCGGTCACCGTGATCCCGCGGCCGCGGCGGAACTCGAGCAGCCCCTCGTCGCGCAGGAGGCGGAGCGCCCGCAGCACGGTGTTGGCGTTCACCCCGAGCACCGCCGCCAGGTCCTTGGCCGGCGGCAGCCGCTCGCCCGGCCCGGCCTCCCCCTCGCTGATCGCCCGGCGGATCTCGGCGGCCACCTGTGCGTGCAGCGCCGTCGGGTCCGAGGGGTCTAGCGAGACGTCCAACATGGTGCTAACAATATTAGCACCAAGGAGGTGGGTGATGGCGACCCGGACGGCGACCGAGGCGATGACGCGGGCGGCGACGCGGGAGCCGGACCGGCCGGCGGTCCCGCCGATGCCGCCCGACGCCGAGCGCGCCGGGGAAGCGCTGATCCGCGAGGCCCGCCGGCGACAGCGGCGCCGCCGGCTCACGGTGGTGGTGGTGGTGGTGGTGGTCGCGGGCTCGGCGGTGGCGGTCCTCTCGGGGATCGCCGGCACCGGCGGGGTCCCGGCGGCCCGCCGGCCGGCCCGGCGGCTGCCCGACCGGGTGCAGGTGCCGACCGTGCCGCTCGGAGCCTCGCTCGACCCGACGCAGGTGGTGGCGTCCGGCGGCGCCGTCTGGCTGACCGGGGGGCGCTCGGCGCCGGGCGGCCGGTGCTCGCTCGAGCGCCTCGACCCGGTGACGCTCCACCGGCAGGTGCTCCCGGCGCCGGGGTGCGCGTCGTACGTGGCGGCGACCGCCCGGAGCGTCGACGCTGCCGTCATCCGTTCGGTCCCGGTCGACGGGTGGCAGTTCCGGCTCGAGCAGGTCGCCCCGGGCAGCGGCCGGGCGACCGTCGACCCGGCGGTGCTCACCACCACCGAGGGCACCGGCTACGCCCACATGGGGATGGCGGCGGCGGGGGGATCGGTCTGGCTGGCGCCGTGGGGGCGCGTCCTGCAGATCTCGCCGGCCACCGGGGAGGTGGTCCGGACCGTCGACGGGGTCGCGCCGGGCGCCGGCGGGCATCCGGCACTGGCGGCCGACGCCGGCGGCCTGTGGGTCGGCGGCGGGCCCGGTGACACCACCGGCACCGTCTGGCACGTCCCGGCCGGCGGCGGCCAGGTCACCGAGGTGCAGGCCGGGCCGCGTGGCCGATCGGGCGTGCTCTGGCTGTCGTCGGCCGACGGGCGGGTCTGGGCCGACGTGGCCACCTACCGCCAGAGGGACGGCGAGAGCGACGGGCGGATCTTGTCGACGCGCCTGGTGGCCCTCGACCGCTCGGGCCGCCGGGTGCTCGAGGGCCCACCCGAGGTCACGGGGGACCTGCCGCCGGTGGCCCTCGACGGCGCCCTGTGGACGGTCGGCTCGGGCTCGAGCTGCCGGGGACCGCAGCACCTGTACCGGATCGACCCGGCCACCGGGCGATCGAGATCGGTGCGCACCCTGGCCACTCCGGTCGAGCCCTGCCTGGCGGTGTCCCCCGACGTCTCGCAGCTGGCGGTGGCCGCCGGCCGGCTGTTCGTGCTCGAGCTCGGTTCGACCACTGCGGTGCTCTACCGGATCCGCCCGGTCACCGGGTGACGCCGCCGAACCGGCCCGATCGGTGACGACGGGAACGCCGGGCGCCACATCAGCGCAAGAGACGCGAGAGGCGCCGGTCGGCCAGCACCCGGCCGCCGGTCTGGCACTGCGGGCAGTAGGCGATCTCGTGGGACTCGAACGACACCCGCTCGAGCCGATGGCCGCACTTCGGGCAGGGCTGGCCGGCACGGTTGTGGACCCGAAGCGATCGCCGAGCTTGGGATCCGACAGCCCGCCGCCTCGGCGGCGCTCGGCCTCGAGCGCCTCGTCGAGCACCGAGAGGACGGCGGCGAGCAACCGCCGGCGGGCGGCGCCGTCGAGCGAGCGGAGCGAGGCGAAGGGCGACAGCCCGGCCCGGTTGAGGGCGTCGTCGGCGTACCCCCGGCCGATGCCGGCGACCACCCGCTGGTCGCGCAGCATCGTGTGCAGCTGCTGGTTGCTGTCGCCGTCGAGCACGAGCGAGGAGAACCCGGCATCGCCGGGTTCGGGCCCGAGCGAGGCGGTCGGGCCGTCGTCGCCGGCCTCGAGCACCCACCAGCCGGCCTTGCGCTGGGTGCCGTGCTCGCGGACGAGGACGGCCACCGCGCCGGCCTCCCCGCCGTCAGCGGTGGCCCTCCCGACGTCACCGCCGGCCGCCGGGGCCGGACCGAAGACGAGGCGGACCACCGAGCCGCGCGGCCGGGTCGACTTGGGAGGCGACTCGACGTCGAGCCGCCCGGCCTGGCCGAGGTGGACGGCGATCCGCCGTCCGCCGTCGAAGCGCACGACGAGGTACTTGCCGCGCCGCCCGACCGACGTCACCGGGCGCCCGACGAGCTCGTCGGGCGCCGGCACGGCGGTCTTCAGGCCGCTGAACCCGAGCATCGCCACCTCCTCGAGCGGACGCCCGGCGAGCCGGCGGTCGAGCCGCTCGGCCAGCGCCTGCATCTCGGGGAGCTCGGGCACGAGGTCGCCGACCCTGCTCAGGCGCCGGGCGGCTCGAGGAAGGCGATCGGGGCCGCCG
>Ga0080006_1147243_pt1 | contig 39017 bp, 33 predicted proteins | sample RS3BMetagenome_FD_69209 | JGI IMG/M metagenome (GOLD analysis project Ga0080006, IMG submission 69209) | Ferric oxide microbial mat and aquatic microbial communities from Rainbow Spring, Yellowstone National Park, USA - RS3B (SPADES... ...
GCGCCTCGACGAAGGTGCTGAGCAACGAGCGCACGAGATCCGGGTGAGCCTTGGCCAGGTGCTCTGGCACGAGGGTGACGAGGTCCATAGGAGGAGGTGGTGGCCATCGTGGTGACTCCTTGCTGAGCTTGCTTGCTCAAGAAGGATCACACGGTGGCCGCCGCTCCACAAGCACCTCCCTACGGGCCCAAGGCGACTCGGCTCAATACACCACTTCCGTGGACGCAACCCTCGAGCTCCAGGACTGCTGGTGCGCTGACACCTCCCCTGCACACCGCCTCCACGGAGCCGTCCAGCGCCACGAGTAGGACGTCACCACCGTCTTCGAGCTCGAGCGTTGAGGAGCCGGCGGCTCGAAGCGGCGCTCGGCGTCCCCCTCCACCTGCCATGGCACGCAGCGCCACGGGCACTGGCGAGCTCGCGTACAGGACCGCAGTGTCAAGAAGCACCTGCTCGTCGATGTCTGCCACAAGGCGAGCTCCACGATGCGCAGGAAGCTCGCCGAGGTTGCGTGGGCCAAGCCGCACGACGATTGGAGCGTCGTCGTTGCCTACGGGTTGCAATGTTCCGCGTCGAACGCTTCGGCCTCTCGACCCCCGACAACGCTCACCGAGGGGAGCACGAGCACCTCGTGCCCGGGCACGAGCCCCCGGAAGCGCGCGGCTAGCACGCCGGCACGATCGACGAGCACGTGCACTCGCCCCGACCTGAGGAGCGCAGCGTCGACGACAGCCACCTGCTGCGCGCTCAACACGCCGTAGGGTCCAGGCACCTCCGTAACGACGTCGACGTTCCGATTGCACACAGGAATCGCCGCCGATACCTCCGTCAAGAAGAAGGGGTTGCTCCGTGCCGAGATGCGCGCGATGGCGTTGATCGTGCCCACAACCTCATCAGTGGGTGCCCACACGCACACGCAACGCTCGAAATGCACGGACGCTGGCGTACGGCTGCGTGAACCACCCTCGTGGCACCGCGGCGTCGAACCGCAGTCCGAGACCGGCGATGACGAGGAGGCCCGCGAGCGCTGTGGCCACACCGACGCGCCCGGCCCGACCTGGACGTCCCAACGCCGTCTCGGACCCTAGAGCGACCGATGCAGTCCCGACAAACCGCCGGACCCACCCCGCAACCACGACACCCGTCGCAACCAGCAGAACCGCCTCGCCCGGCCAGTTCTGGAATCCCTCAACGATCGAGAAGAAGTTGGAGGTCACAATGAGGCCATTTACCAGGATCGCGAGCACACTCGGAACGAGCCCGATCGGGGAGAGCAGTCCGACGACGCCACCGTAGCCGACCAGTTGCTCGATCGAGAGAGCTCGCGAGCCGAGCACCCGCAGCGGACGAGAGGGGTGCAGGAGCACCGCACGCAGCACGGTGCCGACCCCCGTCGTCGGGACGTTGCGGCCGGGGCCAAGCCAGGTAGCCGTAGTTCACCCCGAGGACGACACCAGTAGCGTGCGCCAGCTGCGCGATCGCGATAAACACTCCAGCCGCGATGGCGAGGGCTGCGCCGAAGCGGCGCGTCCGGCGCACGAGCACCATGCCGAGCCCGGTGCCAAGGGCCACGAGGAGCGTGCCCGACCCCGAGATCAGCGCGAGCACCGCGCCCGCGGCGAAGAGCACGCGACGGCCTCTGAGCGCTCCTGTGAGTGCAAGGACGAGCCCCAGCGCGCCGAACGTCTCACCGTGGACGTCGAACGAGACGGCCTCGAGCGCCCACGGGCTGGCGACCGCTAGTGCCCCCACAGCCGCGACCATGAGGATCCGCCAGGCGGGAGCAACGCCCTCGGTCTCGCGGATGACAATCCACACGATGACAAAGAACGTGGCTCCCACCGCGAGCGCTTGGAGGACGAGCAGCACCGGCCCCGAGTCCACCAGACCGCGCAGCAAGCCGATGCGGAGAAAGACGAGCTGGAAGGCATTCAGAACGAACGAGCCACCGTAGAGCGTGTTCCTCGGCCAGAAGAGACCCGAGGCGATAAGGTGCGTGCCCTGGTTGATGATGGCGTAGTCGACGCCGAGATCGAAGTCACGCCACCGCAGGTACTCGTACGCCACGAGCAGGCCGGTCGCCACCGCAGCGACAAGTGCCGACGCCACTGTGAGGAACCGCGTAGCCACCCACGCCATGAGCGACGCGATACCGCGACGTGCACTACGAGCTCGATCGACCAGCACGTCGCGAAGGCGTGCGGGTCGTCATTCCCGCTCACGGCATGGGGTGGACGCCTCTGGTGAGAGGGCGCTCAGCGCTCTGTGGGGGGCACCCGTCATCGTGCCCGACACGGGCCTCGGCCACGCCCCAGGGCGCACGCTCACCCACGTCAGAGGGGGGTGCCTCTTCGAGGAAGCACCCCCTCGACGCGCCTTTCGCGCACTCGCTGTGGAGCTCAGCCAGGACACCGGTCCTGCTGCCGTGAACGGCCCGGTGTTGCCGGACGCCGGACCCGAACCCCAGAACTGTGCGTTGCCGAAGTCGAACACACCGCCGTCAGCAGCGAGGAGCCAGTAGCCCATGCCATCGGGCGTGGGGACGATCGACAGAATCGACTTCGCCAGCGGCCGCGCACCACCCAGCCCGGTGATGCCGTCGGTGTAGGTGTTGCCGTAGAAGCCGGCGTCCCCGAAGGTGAAGACACCGCCGTCAGCACCCACCAGCCAGTAGCCCTGGCCGTGCGGGGTTGGAGCGATCCCGACGATGGGGGCAGCCAGGTGTGCGATCCCGAGGGTCTGGATTGAGCCGTAGCTCGGCGCCCCACCAAAGGGAATCACCACACCGGAGGAGGTCACCTCCCACCCGGCTCCCGGCACACTTGGATCGGGCGCGTAGCCGACCACCCCATTGGCCGCAAAGTTCGGCGCGCCGTCCCCGGTCATGCCGAAGCTCGAGAGCTCTCCGTTCGCGCGTGCGAACGCGTACGACGCGTAGTCGCTATTCGGAGCGTGCAGCACGTACAGGGCGTTCGTCGCCGAGTCGTCGTAGTAGACCTGGAGCTGGCCCATGCCGTTGGTCGTCGCCGCCAACCCGAAGAGCGCACCGCCCGAGTGGACCGAGTCGAGGTTCCGCATCGCCACGACCTGCCCGTTTATCGGGTTGACCTTGAGCAGCTCGTTGTTCGCCCCACTGTTCACCACGAGCAGATCCCCGTTCTGGGGATTGATCGCGATGTTCTACGGCGAGGACAGCAGCGGGCTCTGCGAGACGACGACGGGCGTCACCGGGCCGGTCGTGGTCAGCGCGTTCGGTATGGCGTAGATGGTGTTGTTCGCGTCATCGGTGACATAGAGCGTGCCGTTGGCCGGGTCGTACACCATCCCTTGCGGGCCGCCCGCGTTCGCTGCAGTCTCGCCCCCCGACGCGTTCGAATAGGTCGGCAAGCCCATAGCAAGGGGCGTGTACGTCGCATTCAGTGGCTGGCCGTTCTTCGTGGTCGCGGTGGGGTTCGGGTTCAGCCGCCACACCTGGCCGTCCTGGCCCGTGGTGCTGACATCGACGTTCGTCCAGAAGAAGGCACCCTGGGCAAAAGCCGCACCCCGGTTGCCCTCGAACAGGTTGTTCTTGCCGTTGTACGACGCGGTGGCGTTGTCGAAGTTCGCACGCAGGGTGCCGGTGGGGCTGATCACCGCATAGCCCGAGCCGGATCCGTTCGCCTGGGTTCCCCAGTACGACACCCAGACGATGTCGTTCGCCGGGTTGATCGCGATTCCCACCGGGCCGGTAATGTTCGCGTTCTGGTAGAACACGCTCGACTGGCCCGTGGAGGGATTTACCTGCATAATCGTCGTGCCAGCGCCCGCGGTCCCGCCGTTGGTCCCGCCGTTGTTGAAGTCAACGACGAGCACGTCGCCTGCAACCAGGTTGCCGGTGGTCTTCGGCACCACGGCGATCCCGTAGGGGTTCTGGTCGCCATTAGCGCCTTGGATGGAGGCGACTTTCGGGTTCGAGAGCTGGGGGAACAGATTGCCCACAGCTCCCATCGAGGAAACCAGACTCGACGTGCTGATCCCAGACAGGGCCAGGACGGCCGACGCCGCCACCGACGCGCCGACCAATCGATGCCATCGCGCCACGCACCGCCTCCTTTGGCGTTGCTACCTTGCGTGCGCATGGGCCGCGCACTTGGCGTCACGACCCCAGGAGTTACGTGCGTGGGGGCTCAAGCGTTCATCGAAGCCCTGTGGGTCGCTTCAGCGACACTTCAGGTTCCTCACGCCGCCTTCACCGCAGCAACCAGCGCGCTGAGGGAGGCCTTGGCATCGCCGAAGAGCATGACACTCTTCGGGTTGTAGAACAGGGGGTTGTCGACACCGGCGAAGCCGGGGCGCATGGAGCGTTTGAGGAACACCACGGTCTTCGCCTCGTCGACGTTGAGGATCGGCATGCCGTAGATCGGGCTCGACGACTGGGTCCGTGCTGCGGGGTTCACGACGTCGTTCGCCCCCACCACGAGCACCACGTCGGTGGTGCGGAACTCCTCGTTGGCCTGCTCTAGGTCGTGGAGCTGCTCGTAGGGGATGTCCGCCTCGGCGAGCAGCACGTTCATGTGCCCGGGCATGCGCCCGGCCACCGGATGGATACCGAAGCTCACCTCCACTCCGCGCGCCTCCAGCGCACGGGCCAGGTCGCGCACGGCGTGCTGTGCCTGCGCGACGGCCAGCCCGTAGCCCGGCACGATGACGACCTTCTGGGCGTAGGCGAGCATGGTGCCGATGTCGTCGGCCGTGCCCGAGCGCACCGTGGCGCCCTCCGGCACGCCCTCGACGGCCGCCCCTCCCGCCGGGGCCGAGCCCACGGCGGCAAAGAGGATGTTGGCGAGCGAGCGGCCCATCGCGTCCGACATGAGCTTGGTGAGGAGTGTCCCCGAGGCGCCGACCAGCGTGCCGCCGATGATCACGACCGTGGAGTTCACGACGAACCCCGTCGCGGCCACCGCGAGCCCGGTGAAGGCGTTCAGCAGCGAGATCACCACCGGCATGTCAGCCCCACCGATGGGCAGCACGAAGGCCACCCCCAGCACCAGCGCGGCAGCCACCAGCACCGCGAGCACGAGGTGGTCGGTCGGGGCCGCGGCCACCACCGCCATCGCCACGACCACGACGAGCAGCACCGCCCCGTTGACCAGCTGCTGGCCCCCGTAGGTGATTGGGCGCCCGGTCATGAGCTCCTGAAGCTTGGCGAAGGCGATGGCCGAGCCCGCTAACGAGATCGCGCCGATCGCGACGGAGAGCACCGAGGCCACCGAGGCGAGCGAGGCACCGCCGTGGTGGGTCGCGAGCACGCTCACGATGGCCACGGTGGAGGCTGCCCCGCCGCCCACGCCGTTGAATGCCGCCACCATCTGCGGCATCGCCGTCATGCGCACGCGGCGGGCCGAGATGGCGCCCACAAGCGTGCCGACCAGCACGGCAGCGAGCGCAAGCCCGATCACACCGGCTGAGGGGTGCTCTCCCACCAGGCTCGCCACGATGGCGATCACCATGCCCGCAGCCGCCGTGAGGTTGCCCCGCCGAGCCGAGCGAGGCGAGGACAGACCCCGCAGGCCCAAGATGAACAGGGCCGCAGCGACGAGGTAGGCAAGATCCACCCCAACCGTGCGGCCGGACAGTGCGGCCACGATCACGACTGGCCCCTTCTTCCCTTGAACATCTCGAGCATCCGGTCGGTGACGACGAACCCACCGACGACGTTGATGGTCGCGAGCACCACCGCCACCACCCCGAGCGTCACTTCGAGGGTTCCGTGGGCGCCGAAGAGAATCCCGAGCGCCCCGGCGAGGATGATGCCGTGGATGGCATTCGAACCCGACATGAGCGGCGTGTGGAGGATCGTCGGCACGCGCGAGATCACCTCGTAGCCGATGAACGCCCCGAGCACAAGCACGGTCAGGTCGTTGAGCTCACTTGCGGTCATGTGTCCCCCTGGATCTGCTCCGCCGTGTCCTAGGCCGGCCTCGACCAGCGGATCTCACCCTCGTCCACCACGACGCAGGCTGCCACCAGCTCGTCGTCGAACACGAGCGCACTCTCGCGCACCAGGAGCTCGAGCAGGTTGGCAAGGTTGCGCGCGAACGTCTGGCTCGCGTGCAGCGCCAGCTCGCTGGCGAGGTTGGTCGCCCCCACCACGAGCACGCCGTCGTGGTCGACGACCTCACCCGGGCGCGATCCCTCGACGTTGCCACCGGTCTCGGCGGCGAGATCCACCACCACGGATCCCGGCCGCATCGACTCGAGCATCTCCCGCGTCACCAGCCGAGGCGCCTGGCGGAACGGGATCTGGGCGGTGGTGATGACGAGGTCGGCCTCCGCAACGCGCTCGGCAAGCAGGGCCCGCTGGCGCGCGAGGTACTCCTCGCTCTGGGCGGCGGCGTAGCCACCGGTCCCCTCCGCGGCATAGAGGGGTACCTCGAGGAACCGGGCTCCGAGGCTCTCGACCTCCTCCTTGGCCGCACGCCGCACGTCGAACGCCTCAACCCGCGCCCCGAGGCGCCGCGCGGTGGCGATGGCCTGCAAACCGGCGACCCCCGCCCCGAAGACCAGCACTCGCGCCGGGGTGAGCGTGCCCGCTGCGGTCATCTGCAGCGGCAGGATGCGCCGCAGCAGGTTGGCCCCGACCAGCACCGCCTTGTAGCCCGCCAGGGACGCCTGCGAGGAGAGCACGTCCATGGCCTGGGCGCGGCTCGTGCGCGGCAAGAGCTCGAGTGCGATCCCCGTCAGCTGGCGCTTGGCAAGCCGAGCGAGCACGGCGTCGTCGGTCGCGAGCCCGAGCAATCCCACCACGGCTCCGCCGGCACGCACGCCATCGAGCACCTCCTCAGGAGGTGGCCCCACCACGAGCAGGACGTCGACACCGAGCTCAGCGGCATCGTCCACGACGATCGCCCCCGCATCCCGGTAGGCAGCATCCAGGTACCCGGCAGCCCGGCCGGCGTCGTGCTCGAGGACGACCTCGACGCCGAGCGCGGCGATGCGACCGACCGTCTCGGGCACGATCGCGACGCGCCACTCGTTCGCACGCCGCTCCCTCGCAGCCCCGATGCGCATCTCCCCCAACTCCCCCTCGACCCTTGGGGATCTAGGCTAGGGGCGATCTGCGCGTTCCCTCCCGGTGCGCACGGCGTCGCGCCGGAGCATCCCTCGCTCGATCGCCACCAGCACCGCCTGGGTGCGGTTCTGGACCCCGAGCTTGGCGAAGACGTGGGCGAGGTGGGTCTTGACCGTCGCCTCGCCGATGCCGAGCTCCTCAGCGACCTCGGCGTTGGTGAGCCCGCGCGCGACCCCGGCGAGCACGGCCTCCTCGCGCGCAGAGAGCACCTCCGGCGGCTGCGAGGGGCCCTCGGCCGCCACGCCGACGAACGCCGTTGCTCCCCGAGCGACCGCCCGCACCGCCTCGTGGAGCACGGGCTCGGTGGCGTCCTTCAGGACATAGCCGCGGGCTCCGGCAGCCAGGGCAGCGTTGACGAGGAACGGGTCCTCGTAGGCGGTCACCACGAGTGGGGCCCCCTGGCCCCGGACCGCGAGCCACGCCACCAGACGCACGCCATCGCCGTCCGCAAGGCGCAGGTCGCAGAGCACCACGTCTGGTCCGGTGCACTCGACGACCTCGCGCGCCTCCTGCACCGAAGCCGCCTCCCCGACGACCTCGACGTCACCGGCGCGCTGGAGCGAGGCGGTAAGCCCGCGGCGCACGATGGGGTGGTCGTCCACAACCACGACCCGGATCATGCGCTCCACACCGGCGCCTCCGGCAGGCTGGCGCCGCGCAGCGGCACGCTCGCTGTGAGCTCGAAGCCGCCCCCGGGTCGCGGCCCGGCAGTCGCCGTGCCCCCGAGCCACTCCGCCCGCTCGCGCACGATGGCGAGCCCGAGGCCAGCTCCCTCGCTCTGGCCAGCCTCGCCGGACCCACCGTCGTCGCGGATCCCCACCTCGAGCATGCCCCGCTCCACGCCGACGCGGAACGTAACGTGGCGCACCCCCACGGCGTGGCGCAGGACGTTGGTGGTCGCCTCCTTGAGCACCGCCTGGGCGAACTCGAGCACCGCGGGGGCGAGTCCAGCAACCTCCAGCGAGCCCTGGACGTCGACTTCGACGCCAGCCGCGCGCAGCCGGGCGGCCTCGACGAGCACGACGTCACCCAGGGCCTCGGGCGACTCCTCCCGGCGGCGCAGCTCCCCGATGAGCGAGCGCGTGGCCTCGAGGCCGGCGGCAGCAGCCTCCTCGATCAGCCGGGCGGCCTCGCTCGGGGCCTCGCCACGCACGAGCAGCCGGATCCCCACCAGGTGCTGTGCGATGGTCTCATGGATGCGCGCTGCCACTCGCTCGCGCTCGTGGAGCTCCCCCATGCGAAAAGCCAGCTTGCGCATGGTCACCTGCGCATCGCGCAGCTCGTCGATCGTCCTGCGCAGCAGGATCTCGTGCTGGCGCATCCGCTCGAGGAACACCGCGAGCAGGGTGCCAGCGGCGATGTCGGGCACGTACCAGGCGACGATGGTCGCGGTCGGCACCCCGAGCAGGTGCGTGAGCGCTCCAACCACCCCCGCCTCCACGATCACCAGTGGGATCGACCACGAGGCCGGCAGGATGGCATAGGCGAGGAAGCTCCACGCGAGCAGGAGGTAGGCGGCGTTGACGTCGAGGGCCACCGCGACGAGGAGCAAGAGGCCCTCGGTGCCCACCAGCCACCAGCGATAGCGCGAACCCTCGTCGAAGGCGACCCTGCCAAGCGCGATCCAGGTCGCGACCATGAGGGCGAGCACGAACCCCACCGAGACCGCCCGCACAGCGGAGCCGACGGGGTCAAGCACGATCACGACCAGCGTCCCGAGCATGGTCAGCGTGCCGAGCGCCTCCCACCCGAGGCGCACCCGCCGCTGCGAGCCGACGCGCTGGCTGAGCATACGCGCATCCTACCACAGCGACCGTCAGCTCTCTTTGGCGCCGACGACAGCGCAACCGGTGGTAGACGAGCTTCCTTACACAGGTTTACGTTGTCTTGTTGCACACTGGCCATTGATTCCGTAGAATTCGTGCCACTCGGACTGCTCGGGGCACGGGCCGCTCCGGGGACCACAGCTCACGACACACACGGAGGCACGATGTCCCGCATCGACCGCACCCGCCTGGCCGAGGCCACGGCCCGCGAGCGCGACCGCTTCGGCGAGGCCCACCCTCGCTCACGCGAGCTCGCCGACGCGCGCGCCCACCTCGTGGGAGGGGTGCCCATGACCTGGATGCGGCGCTGGGCGACCCCGTTCCCCATCACCGTCGCAGAGGCCCACGGCTCCGAGATCCTCGACGTCGACGGTCACTGCTACGTTGACTTCTGCCTCGGCGACACCGGTGCGATGGCCGGCCACGGCCCCGAGCCAACTCAGCGCGCGATCGCGGTGCACCTTGCGCGCGGCGGCCTGACCACCATGCTCCCCAGCCAGGACGCCGCGGCGGTCGCCGACGAGCTCACCCGGCGCTTCGGGGTGGATCGCTGGCAGTTCACGCTCTCGGCTACGGATGCCAACCGCTTCGTGCTCAGGGCGCTCCGGCACCTCACCAGGCGTCCCTACGTGGTGGTGATGGACTGGTGCTACCACGGCACCGTGGACGAGACCTTCGCGATCCTCGAGCACGGGCGCACGACATCCCGCCCGGGCAACGTCGGCCCCGCCGTCGATCCCGCCACCACGACGCGCGTCGTGCCCTTCAACGACCTCGCCGCCCTCCGGAGCGCGCTCGAGGACCGGCAGGTGGCAGCGGTGCTTACGGAGCCCGCACTCACGAACATCGGCATCGTGCTGCCCGAGAACGGCTACCTCGCCGAGCTCATCGACCTCGCCCACGCCCATGGGACCTTCGTCGTCCTCGACGAGACGCACACCATCTCCGCCGGCCCCGGCGGCATGACCAAGCTGCTCGGCCTCCAACCCGACGCCGTCACCATCGGCAAGGCGATCGGCGGCGGCGTACCCATCGGTGCCTGGGGCCTTCGGGCCGAGCTCGCCGAGGCACTGCTTGGCGACGCATCTGCCGACCTCAAGGACACGGGCGGCGTCGGGGGCACGCTCGCCGGCAACGGGCTCTCGCTGGCTGCGGCACGAGCCACGCTCACTGAGGTCCTCACCCCGGAGGTCTTCGCGCGCATGCAGGCCGTCGCCCACGAGCTGGCCCGGCGTGAGCGGGCGCTCTTTGCGAGCTGGGAGCTGCCCTGGAGCGTCGTAGAACTTGGAGCCCGCAGTGAGTTCCGCTTCGTTGCGCCTGCGCCGCGCGACGGGGCGGCCTCGGCACGCGCCGCCGACCCCGACCTCGACCGCTACGTACACCTTGCCCTCGCCAACCGCGGCGTGCTCCTCACGCCCTTCCATGCCATGGCGCTCGCCGCCCCCACCACCACGCTCGAGCACGTCGAGCGCTACTTGGACGCCCTCAGGGAGGCCCTGGCAGCGCTGCTCGGCCCGAGCGCGGGCTAACGATCCCTTGGCGTCGGCTACTGACCTTGGCCGAGCGAGAAGCCTGGCTCACCGTCGAAGGTGAAGAGCCCCTCCACCTTGATGAACGGCAGGCCGTGGACTGCGAGCGCGCCGAGCAGCGCCACTGCGAGCTGGGGGTCCATCGGGACCTCGTCGGCGAGAAACCGGCACCGCCAGTGGTCGACGCAGAAGGTCTCGGGCAACCCGTCGGGCCAGACCTTCTGGCCCCGATTGGTGATCATGGCGAGGTGCACTCCCGGCGGGGCGGCGGCCTCGAGGCGGGCTGCGAGCGCGTCGGGCGCCTCGGTCGACTCGACGAAGACGTCGAGGCCGACCTGCTCCTTGCGGGCCGTGGTGCGCGCGGAGGGCGCCACGCGGATCGGCTCGGCAGCTACGGGGTAGCGAGCCGGAGCCAGCGAGCTGGGCTCCGAGCCGAGCCGGTCGATCACCGCCTGGGCGAACTCGCGGGTCGTGGCCTTCCTCCGTGAGATGGTGGGGTCGTAGATGTCGGGGGTGTGGACGCCGTCCTCAATGGTGCGTAGCCAGGCGTTGTGGACCCGCGCTGCGACGTCGCCTTGGCCGACGTGCACGAGCATGAGCACCGCCGCGAGCAGCAGTCCGGAGGGGTTGGCGACGTTCTGGCCGGCGAGCTGGGGAGCCGAGCCGTGGATCGCCTCGAACATCGCCACCTCGGCACCGATGTTGGCGCTCGCACCCAACCCAACCGAGCCGGAGACCTCGGCCACGACGTCGGAGACGATGTCGCCGTAGAGGTTGGGCGTCACGACGACGTCGAAGTCCTCGGGGTGTGCGGCCAGGCGCGCGGTGCCGATGTCCACGATGAGTGTCTCGCTCGCAAGTCCCGGGTACTCGGCAGCCACCTCCTCGAAAACCCGCCGGAAGAGCCCATCGGTGAGCTTCATGATGTTGTCCTTCACAAGGCAAGTCACCTTGCGCCGGCCATGGCGTTCCGCGTAGGCGAAGGCGTAGCGCACGAGGCGCTCGGTACCCGGCCTCGAGATGAGCTTGAGGCACTGAACCACGTCCTGGGTCTGGCGGTGCTCGATGCCCGCGTAGAGGTCCTCCTCGTTCTCCCGGATCACGACGACATCCATGCCCGGGTGCTGGGTGCGCACGAACGGTGCGTAGGTCGGGCACGGACGCACGTTCGCGAAGAGCCCGAGGGCCTTGCGGATGGTGACGTTGAGGCTCTTCATCCCGCCACCGCGGGGGGTGGTGATGGGGGCCTTCAGGAACACCTTCGTGCGCCGGAGCGACGCCCAGCCCTCCTCGGTGATGCCGGCGCTCACACCTCGGCGCCAGAGCGCCTCGCCCACCTCGATGGTCTCGATGGCGAGCCTGGCCTCGGCGGCCCGGAGGACCTCCAGCACCGCCTCCATGATCTCGGGGCCGATGCCGTCGCCGTAGGCGACGGTGATGGGGACTGGCTCGCTCGGCGTCGCGCCCACGTAGTTCTCGCCTCCTTCGCTCGTCGCAGCGTGCGAGCCGGCCCGATCCCCCACACCGCAGCCGGCCCCACGCCACTCCAAGGACGCTTCCCCCGTGCGTACCTCACGCTGCACGCTACCAACCACGCTGAGTCGGCTCCAATCGAGCCCACTCAGCGCCTTAGGGCTGAGTCGTCGGCGTCACCGTGAAGGCTGGGCCGGAGCCGGGGTCGGCACTCATGGTGCTCGTGGTCGAGGACGTGGTAACACCTCCGGCCGCGCAGAGACCCTGGCTCGAGGTATCGAGAAAGCTCAGCGGCTGCAGCTGGAGTACGCCCACCCCCGGTGCGGTAGTCGCGACCGGATGGAAGAAACCGATCGGCTGCTGGGTGGGCTCCGCCGGAAGCTCCCCGCAACCGGAGGTCGGCGCCTCCACGATCCACTCCGCGCTCTCGGCAGGACCCGCGTAGCCGATCGAGCCCGACCCTGGCACGGTGATCTGCTGGCCAGTGGTGAGGTCCGCAACCGTGATCGTCCACTCCTCGTAGGAGACCTCCTCGAGGCTCACCGAGACCACATTCCCCGGCGACACCGGCAGCGCCTCGCCCCCACCAACGAGGTTCACCGCGGGGCTCGGCAGCTCCTCCCACCACGCGCAGACCGCGAGCCCTACCGCCGGTGCGCACAGGCCCTCGTTGGCAACCGTCGTGTTGCCGATGGCGACCCCGGCCTGGAGCAGATCGCTGCTCGTGCCGTTGCCGTCGATGCCGACCCAGGCGCTGGTGACACACGGGGTCGACGACGAGCACGTGCTCGAGGCGCTCGAGTTTGGGTTCGGGACCACGAAGCTCGCCGACACCCCGGTAAACGCCCCGGCCCGCTGCGCCGCGAGCAGGTACCCACCCCAGTTGTAGGGGTAGCTCATCGGTGCGACCGCACCCTGTGGCGGGGGCGCCACTGTCCAGTCCACGCTGGTGGCGGCCACCTGGCCCGTGGCGTCACGCACCTCGATCGACGCCTGCCCGCTCACCGGGGTCACAGCCACATCCAGCGGTACCCCCACGAAGCTCCCCTGCGGTGTGAGGGCGACCCCGCTCGGCAGGCCGCTCGCGGCGTACGTGTAGGGGCCCACCCCTCCGCTCTCGCTGACACTCCCCCCACTCACCGGCGTCTCACCGACAAAGGAGGGCAAGGCGACGCTCGGGGCCACGAGCGGTGGGGCCGGCGCGAGGTTCGGCACGATCCCGACCACCCGTGCTGCCAGCGGGCGGGCGCCGCCAAGGCCGGTGAGCCCGAGCGTGTAGGTGTTGCCGTAGAAGCCGGCATCCCCGAAGGAGAAGATCCCGCCGTCGGCGGCCACCAGCCACGTCGGCGGCCACCAGCCAGTAGCCGCGCCCATCAGGGGTCGCGGCCATGCCTACGATCGGGGCCGCCAGCGGGCGGGCGCCGCCAAGGCCGGTGAGCCCGAGCGTGTAGGTGTTGCCGTAGAAGCCGGCATCCCCGAAGGAGAAGATCCCGCCGTCGGCGGCCACCAGGTCGTAGCCGGGGTAGGCGGTCGCGGCCGCCGGGCGCATCCTGGGCGCCCGAGGAGCGCCGAGCACGAAGCCCACCAGCACCATCGCGAGCGCAACGAGGGTCCGGGCGAGCGCGCCTGCCCGCAGCCGACCCCCATGCGAGCCCTCCTCCTCGCGCTGCGCCGCACCTCTCGCACGGTGCTCGCCGAACACATCGTCACGGCGTCGCCGCAGCTTGACGCAGCCTACCTCGCTACGGGTGGTGTGTGCTCGGCGCTGCTGCTCACGCCACGCTCAGTGGACGAGCAGATGGCTGGATCGGCTTGGGGAGGTCGCTTGCGCCCATGAGCCACGCGTCCACCTCATGGGCGACCGAGCGTCCTTCGGCGATCGCCCACACGATAAGCGACTGGCCACGCCTCGCGTCTCCGGCGGCGAAGACCCCCGGCACCGAGGTCGCAAAGCGCTCGTCGGTGGCGATGGTGCCCGAGTGGGTGCGCGCAAGCGCGCGCTCGGGATCAAGCTGGTCGAGCTCCGGACCCACGAAACCCATCGCGAGCACCACGAGGTCCGCCTCGAGGAGCTCCTCGGAGTTGGGCACGGCCACGAGTGCCCCTTCCACGAGCTCTACTGCCTCGGTGACGAGGCCCGCCACCCGGCCGTCGGGGTGGCGCTCGATGCGCAGGGTACGGCGCGCGTAACGGCGCTCGCCGCCCTCCTCGTGGGAGGTGGAGGTGCGTAGCAGGACCGGGTACGTCGGCCAAGGATCCTCACGGCGGCGCTGGCGAGGAGGCTCGGGCAGGATCTCAAGCTGCACCACGGAGCGCGCGCCCTGGCGATGCGCCGTGCCGAGGCAGTCCGCCCCCGTGTCCCCGCCGCCGATGATCACGACGCGCGCATCGCGTGCGCTCGGCGCCCCCGCGATCGGGGTGCCGAGCGCCTCCAGGTTCGCCGGGCGCAGGTAGTCCATGGCGAAGACGACTCCCGGCCCCTGGCGCCCCTCGACCACGAGGTCGCGGGGGCGGGTCGAGCCGAGTGCGAGCACCACCGCGTCCGCCTCCGCCACAAGCTCGCTCAGCGTCACGTCGGCCCCGACACGGACCCCGGTTCGAATCCGGACCCCCTCCTCCTCGAGCTGGGCAAGGCGCCGATCCAGGAGCGCCTTCTCGAGCTTGAACTCCGGGATCCCGTAGCGCAGCAGGCCGCCGGCCCGATCGTGGCGCTCGAGCAGCTCGATCTCGTGCCCGGCGCGGCGCAGCTGCTGGGCCGCCGCCAAACCTGTCGGCCCCGACCCGACGACCACCACCTTGCGCCCGGTGGAGCGCGACGGACGCTGCGGGCGGTCGACGCCGAGACGCCAGGCCTCATCCGAGAGGTAGCGCTCGATCGCCTCGATGGCCACCGGGTCGCGGTTGATGCCAAGCACGCAGGCGGCCTCGCACGGGGCAGGACACAGGCGTCCGGTGAACTCCGGGAAGTTGTTGGTCGCAAGCAGCCGCTCCGCGGCGCGCTCGACGTGGCCAAGGCCCGCGAGCTCGTTGAACTCTGGGATGAGGTTGCCGAGCGGACAGCCCGTGTGGCAGAACGGGATGCCGCAGTCCATGCAGCGCCGAGCCTGGCGCTCGGCCGCCTCGTCATCGAGAGTGGCGGTCACCTCGTGCCAATCGCGCACCCGCACCGCGACTGGGCGCTTGGAGGGTGCCTCCCGCTCGTAGACCAGGAAGCCTCGGGGATCAGCTGCCATGTACGCCTCCAGCTTGCTCGGGGACTTGAGCGGTCTACGACGCCGTCGGGGTGCGCTCGCGCTGCGCTTCGCGTGCGGCGGCAAGGCGCACCCGCTTGTAGTCGCGCGGGTAGATGCACAGGAAGCGCTCGAGAGTGCGCTCGCCGTCGGCGACGATGCGACGAGCCCGCTCCGAGCCAGTGAAGTTGGCGTGGCGCACCACGAGCATCCACAGGCGCTCCGCGTCCTCGTCGGGCACGGGGTCGACATCGACGAGCGCCTGGTTGACGCGGGCGAGCGAGCGGTCGTCGGGGTCGTAGAGGAAGGCGAGCCCGCCCGACATGCCGGCGGCGAAGTTGCGCCCGAAGCGCCCGAGCACCACCACCATGCCACCCGTCATGTACTCGCAACCGTGGTCGCCGACTCCTTCCACCACCGCGAGCGCCCCGGAGTTACGCACCGCGAAGCGCTCCCCGGCCACGCCGCGCACGTAGCACTCGCCGCTCGTGGCTCCGAAGAGCGCGACGTTGCCGACGATGATGCTGTCGTCGGCAGCCCACCCTGCATCGGCGGGGGGTCGTACGATGACGCGCCCGCCCGAGAGGCCTTTGGCGACGTAGTCGTTCGCCTCGCCCACGAGCTCGATCGTGATCCCCCGCGGCAGGAAGGCGCCGAGGGACTGGCCGGCCACGCCCTCGAGCCGCACCACGATGGTGTCGTCGGGGAGACCCTGCTCGCCCCAGCGCTGAGTGAGCAGCGAACCCAGCGTGGTGCCCACGGTCCGATCGGTGTTGCGCACGCTCGCGGTCAGCGTCACGCCCTCGCCCCGCTCGAGCGCGAGCGCGGCCTGCTCGATGAGCCGCTCGTCGAGGCGACCAGCGAGCACGTCGCTCTGGGGACGCACCCGGCGTCGTTCCTGGCCCGGCCAGGGATCGGGGGTCCAGGTCAGCCGCTCCAGGCCGAGCCGGCCCGCCTCCTCTCCCTCGATGACCCTGAGCAGGTCGGCCCGGCCGATGATCTCCTCGAGGCTGCGCGCCCCAAGGCGCGCTAGCCAGCCGCGGACCTCCTCGGCGAGGAAGCGGAAGAACTGCTCGACGAACTCGGGCCGACCGGCAAAGCGTTTGCGCAGCTCGGGGTTCTGGGTCGCGATCCCCACCGGGCAGGTGTCCTGGTGGCAGACGCGCATCATGATGCAGCCCGACACCACGAGTGCCGTCGTGGCAAAGCCGAACTCCTCGGCGCCCAACAGGGCAGCGATGATGACGTCGCGCGCCGTCTTGAGCTGCCCGTCGACCTGGAGGGTCACCCGGTCGCGCAGCCCGTTAGCGAGCAGCGTCTGGTGAGCCTCAGCAAGCCCCAGCTCCCAAGGGCTACCTGCGTGCTGGATCGAGGTCAGGGGTGCGGCTCCCGTGCCGCCGTCCCCGCCCGAGATGAGGATGACGTCCGCGTGGGCCTTGGCGACCCCGGCGGCGATGGTGCCGACTCCGACCTCAGAGACCAGCTTCACATGCACCCTCGCCCTGGGGTTGGCCGCCTTTAAGTCGTAGATCAGCTGGGCCAGATCCTCGATCGAGTAGATGTCGTGGTGGGGGGGCGGGGAGATGAGCCCGACGCCGGGGGTGGCATAGCGGGTCTTTGCGATCCAGGGGTAGACCTTCTCCCCCGGCAGCTGCCCGCCCTCACCCGGCTTGGCCCCCTGGGCGATCTTGATCTGCAGGTCGTCCGCGGAGACCAAGTAGAAGCTGGTCACGCCGAAGCGGCCCGAGGCCACCTGCTTGATGCGCGAGCGACGATCGGTGCCGTCGGGATCAGGAACCGCGCGCTCGGGATCCTCGCCGCCCTCGCCCGAGTTCGACCGCGCACCCAGGCGGTTCATCGCGATCGCCAGCGTCTCGTGGGCCTCCTTGGAGATCGAACCGTACGACATTGCTCCGGTCGCGAAGCGCGCGATGATCGACGACGCCGGCTCCACCGCCTCGAGCGGGACGGGCTCGGCCGCCTCGTGCACCTCGAGCAGGCCGCGCAGGGTGGCCATCCGGCGGGAGCCCTCGTCGACGAGCTGCTGGTAGCGGCGAAAGACCTCGATGCGGCCCTCGCGCGTAGCGTGCTGGAGCAAGAAGACCGTCTCGGGGTTGAAGAGGTGGTACTCGCCCTCGCGCCGCCACTGGTAGATCCCGCCGACCGCGAGCTCGCGGTGGGCCTGGGCCTGGGCTGGCACCGCGAAGGCCCGTCGATGGTGGTGGGCCACGGTGTCGTGGATCCGCTCCAGGCCCGCGCCCCCCACCGGGGCCGGCGTTCCCGGGAAGTAGCGCTCGACGACGTCCGCGTCGAGGCCGAGGATCTCGAAGACCTGCGAGCCGGTGTAGGACGCAATGGTGGAGATGCCCATCTTCGACATCACCTTGATCACGCCCTTGGTGGCGGCCTTGACGTAGTTGCGCATCGCGGCACGGGGGGTTGGCCCCACGATGAGGCCGGCGCGCATCCGATCCACGATGGTGTCGAAGACGAGGTACGGGTTCACGGCCGCAGCCCCAAAGCCGATGAGGGCTGCAAAGTGATGCACCTCGCGAGCGTCCCCGCACTCAACCACCAGCCCCGCCCGAGTACGCAAGCGGCGGCGCACCAGGTGGTGGTGCACGGCCGAGGTCGCTAGCAGTGACGGGATCGGCGCAAGCGTCTCGGAGGCGTGCCGATCCGAGAGGATGAGCACCGCAGCGCCATCAGCGATGGCCTCCTCGGCCTCACGCTGGATTCGCTCGAGGGCACGCTCGAGCCCCTGGGCTCCCTCCGCCACCGGGTAGAGGATGTCGATGGCGCGGGCCCGCAGGTCGGCGTGGTCGCCGTCCTCGTCGATGTAGAGGAGCTTGGCGAGCTCGTCGTTGTCGAGGATCGGGCTGGGCAGGTAGATCTGGCGCGCTGAGCGCGGGGTGGGCGCGAGCAAGTTGCCCTCCGGACCGATGGTGCCCGCAGCACTGGTGACGAGCTCCTCGCGGATCGCGTCCAGCGGCGGGTTAGTCACCTGGGCGAACTGCTGGACGAAGTAGTCCCAGAGCGGTCGGTGCGCCTGGGAGCGCACCGCTGGCGGCGTGTCCGCTCCCATCGAGCCCACTGGCTCCTCACCCCGCTCGGCCATCGGCGCGATGATGCGCCGCACCTCCTCCTCGGTGTAGCCGAAGAGCTGCTGACGCGCGACGATGGAGCCGTGCTGGGGGATGAGCATGGTGCGCGGTGGTAGATCCTCGAGGTTCACGAGGTTGGCCGCAAGCCACGCCCCCCAGGGCTCGACCGCGGCGAGCTGGCGCTTGACGGCGGTGTCGTCGAGGATCGCGCCCTCGCGCGTGTCGACGAGGAAGACGCGCCCGGGCTCGAGGCGGCCCTTGGCTACGATGCGCGACGGCTCGACGGCGACGATGCCTGCCTCCGACCCCAGGACCACGAGCCCGTCGTCGGTGCGCCACCAGCGGGCGGGCCGCAGGCCGTTGCGATCCAAGACGGCGCCGACCTGCACCCCGTCGGTGAAGACCACCGCGGCCGGGCCATCCCAGGGCTCCATGAGCGAGGCGTGGAAACGGTAGAAGTCGCGCACCCTTGGCTCCATCTCCGGGTTGTGCTCCCAGGCCTCAGGGATCATCATGAGGATCGCATGGGCCAGGCTGCGCCCCCCGCGCACCAGGAGCTCGAACACCGCGTCGAAGGTCGCCGAGTCAGACTCGCTCGGATCCACGATGGGCAGGGCCTCCTCGAGCCGCTTGCCAAGGCGCGCATCGGCCAGCAACGACTCGCGAGCGCGCATCCAGTTGCGGTTGCCGCGGATGGTGTTGATCTCGCCGTTGTGCGCCACCATGCGGAACGGGTGCGCAAGGCGCCAGGAGGGCATGGTGTTGGTCGAGAAGCGCGAGTGCACGACGCAGATGGCGCTCGCGACCTCCTCGGCCTCGAGGTCGCGCCAGTACCTGGCAACCTGCGGGGCGGAGAGCATGCCCTTGTAGACGAAGGTGCGCACCGAGAGCGACGGGAAGTAGAGCCAGGGGTAGCGGTGCTCGAGGCGCCGGCGCGCGAGCCACACCTCGATCTCGAGCGCCTCGCCCCCAAGCCCCTTGGTGCTCGCAAGGAACACCTGGACCATGCCGGGCTCGGCACGCCGCGCCGTCGCGCCCAGTACGCTCGGATCCCGAGGCGGGGTGCGGGTCGCGATGAGCTCGAGCTCGGGCCCGAGGCCCTCGGCGATCGCTCGCAGCGCCTCCTCCGGGCCGCGCTCGCTGAAGGCGATGCCCGTGGCGTACGCGCCCGGCTCAGGGAGGTCGAGTCCCTCTCGGCGCCAGAGCGTATCCGAGTTCTGGACGAGGATTCCGGCACCGTCGCCGGTGTCGGGTTCGGCGCCCTTGGCGCCACGGTGCTCGAGGTTGCACAGCGCCGCGATCGCCTTGGCAACGAGGTCATGGCTCGCACGTCCGTCGAGACGGGCTAGCGCCGCCACGCCGCACGCGTCGTGCTCGAAGTCCGGTCGATACAGCGGTGGATGCACGTCGCCCATAGCTCGAACCCCCAGCGAAGGTGACGAATCGATGACAATGGGACGACGTTGGCCCGCGGAGTTTCGGATTCTATCGAGTCCGTGAGCGCTATCCCGCCAGCCACACCCCCAAGCCGAGCGCAGCGACCGCTGACAACGAGCTGAGCGCGCCCCAGAGCGCGAGCCCCAGCCGCGACGAGGCTCGCTGGTGGAGCCAGGCGGCGATCCCCGAGAACACCGCCACCGCGATCTTGGCCACCAGCACGGCGGCGTACGCCCCGCGCGGCGCACCCAGGGCGATGACGTTCCAGACCCCGGTCGCCAGCAGCAGCACGTAGGCGGGCCAGGCCAGCCGTCCGAAGGCTCGCGCCACCGCTGCGACGGCGCCCGGGGACTCGCGACGGATGGTGGGCACGAGCCCGCCGAGCACGAGCTGGCCACCAACCCACACACTGGCAGCGAGCACGTGGAGCCCGAGCCGCAGCACGGTGCCGGCGCTTGCCAGTGTCGGATGGACGTGCATGCTCCCTCCCGCCTGCTCGCTGCGACGCGAGTCGTCCGCTCCCAGGTCGCAACGCACCTCAACCTAGCGCACCGAGCGAGCCTGGCAGGAGAGCGGCCACCGGTGGTGGACGCCTCGGGGACAGCTGAAGCCGCCAAAGACCGCTTCCTCAAGTCCCGCAGCCCGACGCCGTATGCTGAGACTGTGAGCTGGCAGCGCCACGCCGTCGCGCGTGGGATAGACCGCAGCAGGACCCGACGGTGATCGGAATCATTTTTGGCTTCAACCTGGTCGACCTCGTCATTCTGGTGCTCGTGGCGATCTCGGCCGTGCGCGGTCTGCGGGTTGGGGCCACGATCCAGCTCTCGTCGTACATCGGCTTCTGGCTAGGGCTCTTCGCGGGGGCCTTCATCGCGCCCTACCTGGCCAACCTCGCGCCCCGCGGCGTCTTGCGCACCTTCGTCGCCCTCGTCACGCTCTTCGGCGCCGCCTCGCTCACCTCAGCCGCGGCCCGAGCGCTTGGCTCGCGCCTCTCAGCGACGGTGCGGCGGGTGCGCCTCGGCTCCGTGGACGCGGGGGCTGGCTCAGTGGTGTCGGTGCTGGCGACCTTGCTCATCGTCTGGGTGGTTGCAGCCTTGGCGCTGAACGCCCCGATCCCCCAACTGGCCTCAGAGGTCTCCGGGTCCCAGATCGTGCGAGCCCTCGACGACGTGCTGCCGCCGGCACCGAGCGTCTTCGCTCGCGTCGACGCGCTGTTCTCCACCGAGGGCTTCCCGACCGTCTTTGCCTCCATCCCGCCCGCACTCGCCGGACCGGTGAGTCTGCCCAGCAAGGCCGAGGTCGACCGGGTCGAGAGCGAGATCGCTCCCTCGATGGTCAAGGTGGAGGGGCTGGCCTGCGGCGAGATCCAGGAGGGTAGCGCCTTCTCGGTCGGACCCGGCTACTTCGTGACCAACGCCCACGTCGTGGCGGGTGAGCAGAGCACCTTCCTCGTCCTGCCCTCCGGGGCCCAGATCGCCGCCACCGTCATCCTCTACGACCCCGAGCTCGACATCGCCGTGCTCAAGACGAGCGGCTTCAGCGAGCCGGCCCTGCAGTTCGAGACCCAGGTCGAGCCCCGGGGCACCCAGGGCGTGGTGCTCGGCTACCCGGAGGGGGGACCGCTCACCTACGGCTCGGCCGGCATCATGGCCAGCTTCAGCGCCATCGGCCGCGACATCTACAACCAGGGGCTCACGAGCCGTCTGGTCTACGAGATCGATGCTATCGTGCGGCCAGGGAACTCGGGCGGGCCGCTCGTGGGCCTCGATGGCAAGGTGATGGGGGTCGTCTTCTCCCGTTCCACGACGAACCCCTACGTGGGTTTCGCGCTCGCGGCCCCAGCGGTCAAGGCGGAGGTGACCCGGGCGCTCGCCGGGCCGCAGACGCCCGTCGCGACCGAAGGCTGCGTGCCCTAGGTCTTAGCGTTCTGGTGTCCTCGCCGCGGTAGCCTGGGCGCGCCAACTATGACGAGCCCCACCTCCGAGGTGATCTGGCCCACGATCGAGGCGCTGCGCTGGCGCGTGCTTGACCCGATCATCAACGTCGCCGACGCACCACGGCTCCTTGCGGCCCTGCGAGGCGCGCTCATGGCCGCGATTGGTCGCGACATCCCCGCGACGCTCCACGGCCACGGCGCCGACGGCACGCCGCTCGTGGGGCACCGACACGCCTACTACGTGCCCGTCGCTCTCGAGGGCACGCGCGTGCTCGAAGTGGTCGCCATGCTCCCCGGCAGCGGCTTCGAGCTGCGCCTGGTGCGCCGCTTCGCAGACGTCGACGCGCTCTGGGGTAAGCGCGTCGACGGGACGCACTTTCAGGTGCGTATCGGGCTGGTGCTCGTCGGCGAGCTGGAGCGCGTCGCTCCCGAGCTCACCGGCAGGACGCGTCGATGGCGCAGCCTGACGCCCTTCCTCCCACATCGCCACCCCAAGCGCGGGGCGCTGGAGAGCTTCCTTGCCGAGGAGGTGGAGCGCGAGCTCGGTGCCGCGGGCAAGCCCGCTCGTGTCGTCAACCTCACCATCGAGCGCGGACCGACGTACCTCGCGGGTCGCGAGCGTCTCCACCCTCGCAGCTCGTTCCTGCTCGACCTGCTCCTCGACCGGGCGCTCACCGGGCCGCTCATCCTCGGGGAGCAGGCGCACCTCGGACTGGGGGCGCTTGTCGCCACCGAACCCCCCGCAACCGACAACGACCTCGAGTCGGCAACGGAGGCGAGCCGTGGCATGCCGAGCCCGACAAGCGGCTCGCGCCCAACCGGCTAGGAGGCCGTCGGCGCTGCGGTCTCGTCATCGAGCCGGCTCGTGCAGGCAGGGCAGCGACGAGCACCCTTCGGGATGGCGCTGAGGCAGAACGGGCACGCCATCGTCGGCGGAGGTGGGGCTGGAGGCTGGAGGCGCAGCATCGTACGCACCATGAGGAAGGCGACGAGGGCGACGATGAGAAAGCTCACCAGCGCCGCGAGCAGCAGACCCCAGTTCAAGGTCACCGCACCGGCAGCCTCGGCCTTGGCCAGGGTGGGGTAAGGCCCGCGGGGCTTACCCTCGCGTAGCACCACGAAGAGGTTGGTAAAGTTCACCCGCCCGAGCAGCAATCCGACCGGCGGCATGATCACGTCGGTCACGAGGGCGGTGACCACTGCCCCGAGCGCGGTGCCGATGAGCACCGCGACGGCAAGGTTGACGATGTTTCCCTGACGCAGGAAGGCTCCAAAGTCTCGGAGGAATCCCCGCATCACGCCTCCCGATCGAGCAGTGACACAGCGGGGAGCAAGCCTAGTCGAGGAGACTCGAGCAGCTCTCGAGTCGCTCACGCCGCTGTTGCCTCACCCGTCAAGAACTCCCCGACCGCTTACCCACACGGGGCTGGGGCAGCCTGCTCACCCCTTGGGATGCTCCATCACTCGGAGCATCCGTACCCTCGTGCCGTCGAGTAGGAAGAAGGCACGGTACGCTGGCGAGGTGCTCGTCACGTAGACCTCGTGGGTCGCCTGCGAAGGTCCATAGCCCTCGGACACCGACCTGATCGTCTCCGACTTGAGCGGCTTGCGCTGAGCAACGAGCCATGCCGCGACCACGTCCACGGCGTGGTTGATCGCCTCGAGGCTCTGTGCGTCCCTGGCGAGCCTCTTGACATCCTCCTCGAAGGCACCGTCGAAGCGAACCTCCCCGACAGGGGGCACAAGGAGCTCGCGCCGGTAGCGCGTGCGTCGCTCGCGCTCAAGGAGCACCTTGCCGAGCTCGCTCGGCTGCGCCTGGCCATCGAGCACATCGAAGAGTGGGGCCACGCGGCGCAACGACGCGCTCTGGAGTTCCTCCGCCGCAAGCACGAGACCTGCGAACTCAAGATCCCCTCCTGAGCGCACCAGTTGGCTGCGAAGTGCCGCGAACTCCTCGTCGCTGAGCGAGAAGGCGAGCGGTAGCGCTGGGATGCGCAGGAGGTGCGTGGAGTCCTCGTGCAGGTAGAGGATCTGAGCCCCGAACAACGCTCCCACCTGCTGGAGGAAGCCGGCGACACCCTTGAAACCGCCGGCAAGGTTGAGCACCACCGACTCGGCTCCGTCGATGTAGCCCATGAGATCCCTCGCCAGCTCTGCGAGCGCCATGGTCAGGTCGCCCTGGCCTTCGGCACGCAGCCCCTGCGTCGTGAGCACCTCAACGCTCGGCCAACTCTGGCCGCAGTAGTGCGCCTCGAGGAAGCGCCGAAGCACCCCGGCAGCCGTCCTCCCAACCACCGTGTCCGTCGCTACCAGGATGTGGCGCATCCCGTCCGCTGCTGACAGATCGAGCTCGTCCCCGAGGCGGTCGACCACGTTGAGCTCGGCGCACGATCTTCGCACCTGGTTTCGATCACCGGCCAGGCTCTCAAGCCACTCCCTCGCGAAGTCCTTCAACCCGGCGAGAGCATCACGCTGCTCGGCTGTGAGCTCACGTTCCTGTCGCACCTGGAACAGGCCGCCTAGCTCGATGCTCGGCGCGCCGGACACCTTGAGCGCGTTCGTGAGCACGGACGCGCCCACCGACGTGACGAGCACCAGCCCGCCTGTTGCCCTTGCGGAAGCGTTAGCCATGGCCGTTGCTCACCGCCTCCTCGTCAGGACCGAACACGAGCGCTTCGGCATCGATCTCATCGCGCTCCCGTGCGTCGAAGGCTGCCACCCGAAAGTCGACCTCGTCGGCACCGAGCTCACGGCCCCTCTGCTCGGGAGCGAGCTGCGGGTCAAGGTGCACGTAGACGACGCCGCGCGCCGAGAGAGACGCGACGATCGGAATTGGCAGGTTCCCGATGACGACATCGCCGGGGCTGAGCGCTTCCACGTCGACGAGGTGACGCTCGATACGGTCGACGCGCACGCCGCGCCTTTGGCACCACTCGATCGTGCCCTCATGCCTTGTGACCAGCACACGCACGTCGACCTCCTCCCAACGCAGCCCGATCCCGCGCGCCTTGCACGCAGGATCAAGGCCTCCTCCTACTGTCCTAGCACACCGCTCCCCTGGCGCAGGATTGACAACGCCCCGGCAACGTTGCGAGCGCAGCATCGCTCCGCCGCCCAACAGCCCCACGGCCAACCTCGATACACTCGGGCCATGGCCACGCAACTCGCCCCAGGTCTGCTCGAGATCGACACCAAGCTGGGAGGCTGGCACCATATCACCGCGGGCTTCCTCGTGGAGGGCGCGAGCCCGGTCCTCATCGAGACCGGCTCGCAGTCGAGCGCCCCGACGCTCATCGCCGAGCTCGCCGAGCTCGGCGTCGCTCCCGAGGAGCTCGCCGCCATCGTGGTGACCCACATCCACCTCGACCACGCCGGCGGAGTGGGCGATCTGGCGCGCGCCTTCCCCAAGGCCACGGTCTACGTGCACCCCGCTGGTGCGCGCCACCTCGCCGATCCGAGCCGGCTCGTCGCCTCGGCAGCCCAGGTTTACGGCCCCCTCCTCGACGAGCTCTACGGCCGCCTGGATCCTACGCCCGCCGAGCGCATTGTCGCCCTCGAGCATGGCCAGCGCATCCGCGTCACCGACGGGCTCGACCTCGAGGTCCTCCAGACCCCGGGCCACGCCAAGCACCACGTCTCGCTCTTCCACGAGGCGAGCGGCACGATGTTCTGCGGGGACGCGGTGGGGGTCAAGCTCCCCGACGTCGGGGTCCTCTGGCCGGCGACGCCTCCTCCCGACTTCGACCTCGACAAGGCGCTCGCCAGCCTTGCGGCGATGGGCGGGCGTCACCCCACCCACCTGGCCTTCGCGCACTACGGGCGCTTCGCCGGGGCCGCCGAGCTGCTCGCCGAGGCAGCCGATCAGCTGCACGCCTGGTGCGACGTCGCCGAGCGCGCACTGCGCGAGGGGCGCGAGGTAGAGAGCGCGCTCGCGGAGGCCTTCCTGCCCACCCTCGACGAGGTCGACGCCCAGGCGCGCGAGCGACTGCTCACCTTGAGCGGGATCCACGCCAACGCCACCGGCATCGAGCGGTGGCTCAAGCTGCGCGAGGAGGGCCGAGCCGGCGACGAGGCACGCGCATGACGACCCCTGCCGAGCTGCTCGCCGAGGCCGAGGCGCTCCTGCCCACGGTCGTGGAGCTGCGCCGAGCCATCCACCGGGAGCCCGAGGTGGGCCTTGAGCTCCCTCGAACCCAGGCTCGCATCGTCGAGCACCTTCGTGCCCTCGGCCTCGAGCCCACCCTTGGGCGCTCGCTGAGCTCGGTCACGGTGCGCATCGACGGAGCTGCGAGCGGACCGACCCGGCTCATCCGAGCCGACATGGACGCCCTGCCGCTCCAGGAGGACACCGGACTCCCCTACGCGTCCCAGCACCCTGGAGCCATGCACGCCTGCGGCCACGACGCCCACGTCGCCATGGCGCTCGGTGCGGCAGAGCTCCTCGTGTGCCACCGCGACGAGCTCAGTGGCTCGGTCGTGTTCATGTTCCAGCCCGGCGAGGAGGGCCACGACGGGGCTCGCCGCATGCTCGAGGAGGGACTCCTCGCACAGCACGAGCCCAGCCAGGCGCTGGCGATCCACATCTTCAGCTCCATCCCCGCCGGCGTGATCGCCACCCGCGGGGGACCCATCATGGCGAGCGCCGACGAGTTCGAGATCAGGCTCGTAGGCAAGGGGGGACACGCCTCTGCCCCGCACCAGGCCCGCGACCCCATCCCGGCAGCGGCCGAGCTCGTCCTCGCGCTCCAGAGCGCGATCACGCGCAGCGTCGACATCTTCGACCCGACGGTGCTCACCGTCGGGCAGCTCAGCGCGGGCTCGACCTTCAACATCATCCCCGAGAGCGCGCTCGTGCGCGGGACCTGGCGTGCGCTCTCCGATGCCACCCGCGCGCTCGTTCGCGAGCGCATCGCTGCCGTCGCACGAGGCGTCGCCCAGGCGCACGGCCTCGACCTCGAGCTCGCCTGGCCGATGCACGGCTACCCGGTCACGCACAACGACCCCCGAGAGGCTGCGCACGTCCTCGAGCTCGCTCGTTCGCTCGTGGGCTCCGAGCGTGCCGTCGAACTGTCGAACCCGATCATGGGGGCAGAGGACTTCTCCTACGTGCTCCAGCAGGTGCCCGGAGCGATGGTCTTCCTCGGAGCCGCGCCCACGGGTGTTGCCGAGCCCTACGCGAACCACTCGAACCGCATGATCATCGAGGAGAGCTCGCTCGCGGTCGGGGTCGCACTCGAGGCTGCCTGGGCGCTGGCATGAGCGAGCTCGTCGCCTTCGTGCTCGGACTCGCCGTCGGCGGCGCCGTGGTGGCGATCCTGGCGTTGAGCAGGCTGCGCAGCACGCGGGAGTCGGCACGGGGGCTCGAAGTCGAGCTCGCCCTCGCCACCGAGCGGCTCCGACTCCTCGAGCCCCAACGCGAGCTCGACCAGGCCACGGTAGGGCCGCTAGTGGCATCCGCCGTCGACCAGCTGCGCGCGAGCTTCCAGCAGGTCGCCGAGGAACTCGTGACCAAGCACGCCAAGGGGGCCGCTGAGGAGGCCACCAGCGCCGTGAACCAGCAGGTCCAAGCCGAGCTGGCTCGTCTCAAGGAAACCTCCGAGCACCTCGAGGTCCAGCTGCGCGAGACGCTCGGGACGCTCGCGAAGCAGGTCGGCCAGCTCGGCCCCACCGCGACCAGCCAGCTCGGAGAGGCGCTCGCCCCTCGCCTCCAGGAGCTCACCACCCTCGTGGACGGCATTCGCAAGGTGCTCGCCGAGGACCAGCAGCTCACTGGGGTGCTGCAGGAGGGGCTCCAGAGCTTTCTGCGCGAGAGCCAGGCGATGCGCGACCAGGTGACCAAGCTCACCAGCGCACTCAGCTCCAGCGCCAAGCAGCGCGGCGACTGGGGCGAGCTCGTGCTCGCCAACCTGCTGCGTAACGCTGGCCTCACCGAACCACGCGACTTCGAGCAGCAGGTCACGCTGCGCACCGACGACCGCCCGACCCCGATGCGCGCAGACGTCGTCGTACACCTGCCCGGCGACCACCACCTCGTCATCGACGCCAAGGTCCAGCTCGTCGACTACCAGCAGGCAGTTGCGAACCCCGACGACGCCGACGCGAGGCGACGCCACGCCCGCTCCCTACGCTCCCAGGTCGACGAACTGAACGTGCGCCGCTACGACCAAGCCCTTCCGGGATCGCTCGACGGGGTCTTCCTCTTCGTGCCCATCGACGCCGCGCTCGCCATGGCCCTCGACGAGGACCCGGCACTTTTCGAGTACGCCACAGAGCGCGGCGTGTTCCTTGCGACCCCGACCACGCTGGTGCCGGTGCTCAAGGTCGTGGCCCTCCTCTGGCGCAACGAGGAGTACGACCAGCGAGCGCGCGAGGCGATGCGGCTCGCCAAGCTCCTGCTGAAAAAGCTCGTCGGGGTGGCCGAGGCTCTCGAGACCGCGGAGAAGCGCCTCGGGCAAGCCAGCGAGTCGCTCGCCCAGGCAAAGAGCCGGTTCGTCATCGGCAAGGGCAACGTCGCCTCCATCGCCCAACGCCTCGCCGCGCTCGATGGGGGCACGTCGCGGGCACTACCGCAGGGCTGGGAGCCGATCGACGAACTCGAGGCATCCGACGCCACGAGCGAGGTCGACGGGTGAGACCCGACCCCATCGTCACGCCGGCGATCCTCGAGGAGCGGCCGGATCTCCAGATCCTCGAGGTGCGCTGGCGCCTCGGCACACCGCGCGAGGCGCACCGGGCCGCCTACGACGCTGGGCACCTCCCCGGTGCGGTCTACGTCGACCTCGAGGACGTCGCCACTGGCCCCCACCGACCAGGGCGAGGCCGCCACCCGCTCCCGAGCCCCAAGCACGTCGCCGCACGGCTCGCGGACCTCGGCGTCGACCTCGCGGCCCCCTGCCTCGTCGTGGATGACGCGACGGGGATGCACGCGGCGAGGCTCTGGTGGCTGCTGGACGCGCTCGGCGTCGAGGCCTACCTGCTCGACGGCGGGCTCGCAGCCATCGAGGGCCCCCGCTGCACGACGCCGTGCACCCGTCCACCGCTGCCCCCAGCACCCGCCTTGTCGAGTTGGCCCCCCGGTTCGGTCTGGCAGGTCGACGAGCTCGCACGGCATCTCGAGGAAGTGGTGGTGCTGGATGCTCGAGCTCGCGAGCGCTACCTCGGCCACACCGAGCCGATCGATCCGCTCGCTGGCCACATTCCGGGCTCGCGCGCCATGCCCCTCGACGAGCTCCTCGCCAGCGGACGCTTCCCCAGCCCTGAGGAGGCGCGAGTGCTCTTCGAGCCGCTCGCCTCCCGGCCTCTCGTCGCCAGCTGCGGCTCCGGCATCACCGCCTGCGCCCTGGTTGCCCTGGGACGGCGAGCTGGCGTCGAGGTAGCGCTGCTCGAGGGGTCGTGGTCGGGGTGGTGCGAGGACCCCACGCGCCCGGTCTGCACCCTGCCCTGCGGGAACGCCGGCTAGCGCTCGTACCCAGCCGAGAGGGCCCCTAAACCCCTTGCCAGCTCCCGCAACCCGCGCACCATCCGCACGCCTACCAGCTCGCGCGCAGCGCGTGCACCGCCACCACCTCGCGGCGCACGCGAGCGCCCTCGGCGGTGAGCAGACCTTGCGCGACCGCGCGCGGCAGGCCGGTGAGCAGCAGCTCGAGCGAGGGCTCGCGCAGCCGACCTGCTCGCCACTCTCGAGGCTGGGCTCGCGGGCCGAGGCAACCTGCCCCCGCAGCCACGACGGCGACAGCCACAACTCCCGCCCTCACCGCACGAGGCCACCCACTCGGACGAGCCGCACGCATGCTCCCTCCCGCCTCCACCGTAGCCGACGGCTCGCAAGGCCGTCGGGGCGCGCTCCCGTAGGATGATTCCCACATGGAGCGGCTTCACCACCTGCTGCGCGCGCTCGATGCGCTGCAACAGCGCCATGCCGTGCTCGCCATCCCCTTCGCGGTGCTGCGCAAGTTCGGGCAGGACAACGCCTCCACCTGGGCGCTCGTGGTGGCCTACTACGGCTTCGTGGCGATCGTCCCGCTCCTGCTCGTCGCCGTGACGGTGACCAGCTTGGTGCTCGCGCACCACCCCGGCCTCCTCCACGACGTCACCCACAGCGTGCTCGCCCAGATCCCCGTCGTCGGGCACGAGTTCGCCAGCCGGGTGCGAGTCCACGCGCTCGCCAGCCACTCGCTCCTCGGGCTCGTCGTCGGGCTGATCGGGCTGCTCTGGGGCGCCCAGGGGGTGGCGTCGGCCGCCCAGAGCGCCATGGCGGCGGTGTGGAACGTCCCGCTCCTCGACCGACCGGGATTCCTCCCGCGAACCCTGCGCAACCTCGGGATCCTCGTCGTGCTCGGCGCCAACGCCCTGGTCACGAGCACCATGTCCACTATCGGGGCATCCCTGGGCTCTGGTGTGCTGGTGCACGTCCTCATCATCGTGGGGGTCGCCCTCCTCAACTGCGCCTTCACGGTGGTGGGCTTCCGGCTGCTCACGCCGCGCGCGGTTGAGCTCGGCGATCTCGTCCTCGGCGCGGTGCTTGCCGGGCTCGCCTGGACCGCCCTCCAGCAGGTCGGCGGCTTCCTCATCGCCCGCGATCTCGTGCATGCCTCGGCGACCTACGGCGTCTTCGGCATCGTGCTCGGGCTCATCGCCTGGTTCTCGCTCGCCACCCAGACCACGCTGCTCGCGGCCGAGCTCGACGTCGTGCTCGTGCGCCGCCTCTGGCCACGCTCGCTCGTCGCACCTCCCCTCACCGACGCCGACGTGCGCGCTCTCGAGGCGCTCGCGCTGGCCCAGCGGGCCCGTCCAGAGGAGCACATCGAGGTTCGCGTCGAGCTCGACCACGAAACCGTCACCGGCCAGCAACACAACTCCTCCGAGCCTGCCTTGCGCAGCGACGAGACTGGTATCACCGCGACGGATACCCCCTGACGCGTGGCGGGGCGCTTCGGCGCCCCGCTCCCCTCCTCGGGGGGAGGCCCGCCGGCGGCTTCCCCAGCGTCGCAGGCCCCTCCCCACCGCGCTCGGTGCTCCTCGAAGGACTGCTCGCTGGCCCCGCGGAGCAACAGCCACCCGGACCTCAGCTCTGGCCTGAGCCGCGTGGCCAACCCCACGAGGTTCCCCCAACGACACGAGCCGCGCGCCAGGCCCTCCCAACGCGCGGCTCGCGCCAGCCAAGGATGCGGTTCAGTCGGTGGAGACCCCCTGTTCCGTGGCGGGATCGATCGGGGTAGCCGTCGCCTCCGCGATCGAGAGATGCGGCCGCCCGATGGCGAAGTAGATCGCCCCGATCACCACAATGAGCGCGACCACCAGCAGTGTGAGCCAGTCGAAGTTGAACAGCTCGCCCCGTGGGGAGTTGAGACCGGTCGGGGCGACGATGTTGATGATCATCGACACGCCGTAGAGGAGCCCCAGCACCGCCACGGGCACGCCCCATGAGCCGAGCGTGAAGGGACCCTCCGGGCGCCAGCCGCGCAGCCTGGCGACGAGGTAAGCGAGCACCACCATCTGGAACGAGATGTAGATGCCCGAGACCCCGAAGCTCACCAGCGCTGCGAGGGCGTTGACGTGCGCCGGGTAGGTCACGAAGCCGATGTGGATCGGCTTGGACGGCGTGAAGTGCACGAGGAACGAGAGCAGCTCGGGGATGATCGCCGCGATGAGGATCGCTCCTACCGGGGTGCGCCGCGTCGGAGAGATCCGACGGATGAAGTGCCAGCCTGGCACCGCGTGGTCGCGGGCGTACGAGAAGGCAAGACGCGCCCCAGCCCCCTGCACGGCAAGCCCGCAGGAGAAGAACGCGAAGCAGATGACGAGCAGGATGAGATCCTGGAACAGCTTCGTGGAGATAGCCGCCGAGAGGATGGCAGGCACCCCTCCGGTGGCCGCGAGCGAGAGACCCTTCGGCCCGGCTGGGATGGCCAGGTCCAACGCCGCTACCAGGATCATCGACACGATCCCACCGACCACGAGCGCGCTCACCATGGCCCGCGGCACCCGGCGCTGGGCGTCGACGACCTCCTCGGCGACGTCGCCAGCGCTCTCGAACCCGTAGAAGATGTACACCGGCCCGAGCACCGCGATGAGGGCAGCACCCGTCCACCAGTGTCCCATGAAGTTCACCCCCAACGGGTTGGTCGCAAGGTGCGTGGTTCCAGCGCTCGAGAACAAGTACGAGATCGAGTGGTGCGTCGCCACCGAGAGCAGGACCACCGCAACCCCAAGCGTGCCAAGCGCCTCAAACCAGGTGCCGATCCGGGAGATCGACCCGAGAAAGCGGACACCGAAGATGTTGAAGGCGGTCTGCACCACCAGGAAACCGGTAGAGATAAGCAGGATGTCATTCGGGGCCGACCCGTTCCAGTGCGTGCCGAACACGTTGTTGACGAGGCTCGCAAAGTAGCTCGGTACACCGGTGTCGACGCTGGCCACGGTGATGATGAGAGCCCAGCCGTACATCCAGCCGACCCACCACCCGTAGCCGTTGCCCATGAGGCGCTTCGACCACTGGTACAACGCCCCTGCAATGGGGTAGCTCGAACCCAGCTCGCCGAAGACCAGGGCGACGAAGAGCTGGCCGATCACGACGTAGGGGATGAGCCACAGGTACGCGGGACCAGCGGTGCCGACACTGAGCGAGTACAGCGAATACACCCCGACCACGGGCGACAGGTAGCAGAATGCCACCGAGAAGTTCTCGAACAGCGTCATCACCCGGTCGAGCTCCTGGCGGTAGCCGAGCTCCGCCAGGCGCGCCGCGTCGGGATCGTGTTGGCGATGGTGATCGTGATGCTCGGGCTGATCCACCATGGGTCCCTCAGGCACGGTCCTCCCCCTCCTTCCAGTCGTTGAGCGTCGAGTTGTCACCTGACACGGCCACCACGTCGCGTCGGCTCTCCTGGGGCGCTGACGCGGGCCAGCACGCAGCGCCCTTGCACCGTCCAGGCATGGTCCCCCTCCTCACACGCCTTCGACACCGGTGTCGGTGTGGTGCTCGATGGTAATCGAGCGTTGCTCACCATTGTGATCGATGAGCGTCGATCCTGCAACGACCCGCCGTGCGAAGTGACGGTGCATCCACGCGAGGTAGTCCGACCGCGCCCGGGCGATCCGCTGCGTGTCCCAGCGGGGCATGGGCTGCTGGGTCACGTGCTCGACCATCAGCGCGGGGTCGACCTCGAAGGCGTGCTCGCCTCGGGCGATGACGACCTCGCTGATCCGCGTCGCCTCGGCGAGCTCAAGCTCGTCACGGTAGCGAAAGCCCATCGGTTCCTCCCTCCTGCGCACGATCGGCCTTGCGGAAGCGGTACTTGCCGGGATTGAGGATCCCGTGGGGATCCAACGCCTCCTCGATACGCTCCATGACCTCGAACGCGGCACCAAGCTCGGTGGGGACGACGTCGACGTCACCGGCCCGACAGGCGCCGTGGCAGGCGGAGATGGATCCATTCGCCGCCACCGCCACCTCGGCGATCCGGCGCTTGGCGTCCACCCACGCCGCCCAGACCTCCTCGTCGAGGACCTGCTCCCAGATTCCCACGTCGATCTCGACGAGGTAATCCACGCCAGTGTCGGCGCTCGTGTAGGCGAACGTGCCCCAGTCGTCGAAGGCGTCGTGGCGTCGCCGCAGATCGGCAACGATCTCGTGCCAGGCCCGCGTCACCGCCGGAATCTCAGGGTGGTTCAGCGCGGCGTCCTCGCAGTGCCAGCTCATCGGCACCACCGAGCCGTCGAGGAGGCGGCCGTGCAGGGGTGTCGCGTAGCGATCGTGCCGAGATGCCCAGTCGCCCTCGGAGATCTCGTCACCGAGGTAGCGGCCGTGGTGGGCCTCCGCGATGCGCCAAAGCCTGCGACCTCCCTCGCGCACCTCGTCCTCCCAGCCGTAGAGGGCGGTGCATACCACGGCCCTGACGGAGGCAGGCTGAGGGATGTAGGCCTCATCGTCGCGGCGGAGGTAGGCGACCTTGGCCTCGTCGAAGAGCACGGCTCCGGCGAAGGTCGCCACTCCTGCCCCCGCGAGCGCATCGACGCACGCGTGCGCCTCCTCGTAGGAGGAGAACCCCCAGAACAGCGAGAGCTCCGCCTCCGGCTTGGGGTAGAGCTTGAGGGTCGCCTCCGTCGCGATGCCGAGTGTCCCCTGGTGGCCCATGAACAGGTGCTTGAGCGAGAGTCCGGTCGAGCTCTTGGACAGCTTGGGCCCACCGCCATCGCCAATGCGCACCACGGTACCGTCCGCCAACACGCAGACGAAACTCAGCACGAGGTCGCGGGTGTGGCCGTAACGTGCGCCGATCAGCGACCAGCCGCTCGTGCCGATCCGACCACCGATGAGGCTCGTGGGGTACGAGGCTGGGTCGTCGGGGTAGAAGAGCCCGTAGGGCTCAAGGCGCTCGTTGAGCTTGAGCATGTTGAGGCCAACACCCACGGTGGCGGTGCGGCGCACGGGATCGATCTCGTAGATGGCGTCGAAGCCCTTCATGTCGAGGAGGATCCCGCCGCGCTCGGGAACAGCGCCATCGGTGAGGCCCGTTCCCCCTGCGCGCGCCACTACCGGCACGCGCTCACGGTGAGCAAGTTGGAGGATGGCGCTGACCTCCTCCGTGGTGCGCGGGAGCACCACGACGTCGGGAACGTGCTCGCGCCATCGGTGCACCGGGAACGGTGCGGGCACCCGCGAGCGCGCCGTGCGCGCACCCGCATCGGTGCGCACACGCTCGGGCCCGACGATGGCGACGAGCGCGTCGATGACGTGGTCGGCGACCCCAACTGCCAGCGTCATCGCACCCACCCCGGTACCTCGAGCGGAGCGCCGCACGCGATCGCGAGCAGCTCCATGAGGTCGATCACGGCAAGATCGCGCCGAGCGCCCGCCGCCCCCAGCGGACGCTCTGCCCAGGGACACGCGGTGACCAGCGCATCGACCTTAAGATCAGCCGCAAAGTCGATGCGACGCTCGCTCAGGCGCTCAGTGAGCTCGGGCCGCGCGATTGCAAGCCCGCCTCCCCCTCCGGAGCAATAGCTCCACTGGGTGATGCGATCGACATCTACGAAGTCGAGCCCTGGGATGGCCGCAAGGATCTCCCGAGGAGCCTGCCAGATCCCCTTGCGCTTGTTGAGTCGACAGGGATCGTGGTAGGTGACGCGGGCGTTGATCGGGCGTTCGGGCCGGATCCGGCCCTCACGCAACCAGCCAGCGACGACGTCAAGTGCAAGCTCGACTTCGACGTCGTAGTTGTCACCGAAGTAGCGCGGATAGTCCTCGGTGAAGGTGATGTAGTCATGGGGGTCGAGCACGACGATGCGGCGGGCTCCGGCTGCTCGCCAGTCGGCGACGTTGTGCTCCGCGAAGCGGCGGGCCTGGTCGGCATAGCCCATCTCGGCGGCGGGGCCCCCGCAGCACCACGGCTGCGGCTGCAGGCCGAAGGGCTCATCGGCCAGGCGGAACAGGTACGCCACCGCTCGTGGCAGACTGCGGCGGTAGAAGGCTGCCTCGCAGTCGACGAACAGGACGGTCTCCCCGCCGAGCGGCAGGTCGAGGTCACTTGCCCACTCGCGTGCAAGCTCGACCCCGACGGTGGGCACCACCGGCTCATGGCGATCACGGTCGGTGGCTTGGTTCCAGGACGCCCAGGCAGGATCCTCGATCCCTTGGTCCACAGCGAGGGTGCGCACAGCCCGCACCACATCCACGGTTCGCGTTCGGAACCGGTAGAAGTCGCCGACGAACAAGGTGTTCGGGCAGCGCAGCTCACAACCGCCGCACATGGTGCAGGCGGTGTAGTCGCTAGCGACGTCGGCCACGTCGATGAGACCCTGCTCCATCGCGACCACGTTGGCGTGAAACGCGGTAGGCAGGTACGTCTCATCACGCGTTACCTGGTACACCGGACACACCTCGCGGCAGAACTTGTGCCCCGACGAGTAGCAGTTGTACGCCTCGTTGCGCCACGTCACCGCGAGCGCTTCGGACGTTCGCGGTCGCCCGGGCCCTGACGTGCGATCGACCAGGTCCATGACTCCTCCCAAAAACCTTTGATCTCATAGGTTATGTTGTTGGCCCGCTGGCGTCAAGGAGGCAACGTCACATGTGCGTTACGATCACGGGCCGTGGGTGCAAACCACCACGCCCAAGGCCCTCGCGTGCTGCGACGCGCGCCCTTCGTACCGATCGGGGGCCGTGACCTGGTCGCGAGCGTCGCGCGTCGCATCGAGGACGCCATCACCGCGGGGCTGCTGCCCCCGGGCTCGCGCCTGCCCTCCGAGGAGCACCTCGCAACCCTGTTCGGGATCTCCCCAGCGACGTTGCGAGCCGCACTCCACGAGCTGCGCACCCTCGGCACGATCACGACGTTCCGGGGTCGCCTCGGAGGCTCCGTGGTCACCGTCGAGCCGAGCTGGGTTCGCGAGCGCGCGCAGCTCCGTCTCCAGCAGCTCGGACCGACCGAGGTGCGCGAGCGAGGCGACCTCCACAGCGCCATCCTCGCTGAGGGAGCTCGACTCGCCGCGGCGCGCGCTACACCATCGGAGCGGGAAAGCCTCGCCGCGATGTGCGACGCTCTCGGAAGGGCGAGCGACCCCGACGAGCTGCGCACGCACCTCGAGATCGTCACGCTGTCGCAGTCGGCACGGCTTGCCAACGCCGAGCTCGAGGCGATCCTGTGGCTCGGCGGCCTCCTGGTGGTGCGCACAGACGGAGCCCGGGCCGCTATGCGAGCGAGCCTCGCGAGGCTCGCTCGCTGCGTCGTGGAGCCTGCACCCGCGGCTGCTGCCGAGGCTGCACGCACCCACGTGGCCGGCATCAGCCGCTGGCTCAACGAGCAGCTGATCGAGACTCACGCGCACCAGCGGAGGGTGTGATGGAGCACGACCGTCTCGCCGAGATCGCAGCGCGCATCGCGCACACCGTGGCCACCATCGACGCACTGCTTGGAAGCCTCCTCGCCGCTGCCTCGGACCCCTTGGAGGTCGAGGCCATCACGCGAGCCGCGCTCGAGCGACCTGATCACCTGGTGCTCGGGGCCGGGGTGATCCGGGCCGGCTCCCGCCCATCGCTGTCGTGGTGGTGGCGACGCTCCGGAGAGCCGGAGCCGCTTACCGTCGCGCTGGAACCGAACTCCCTTGTCTTCTACGACGTCGAGCACCGCCCCTGGTTCCTCGAACCCTGGCGCACCGGGACCCTCTCCGTGGTTGGTCCCTATCTCGATCGCTCCGGCACCGACACCATGGTGGTCACGCTCACCAGACCGCTGCCAGGCGAGCCTCCGGGCATCGTGGGGGCTGATCTGGCTCTCGACGCGATCTTCGACGTACTGGTCGCCGAGCCCGCCGCGCGCGATCTCGGCGCGATCCTCGAGAACAGCGAAGGTCGCATCATTGCGTCCGCCAACCCCCGCTTTACCATGGGTGAGCTCGATCGTGGACCCTGGCGTGCCGTGGTCACCTGCGAGCAGCTGCCGTGGAGGCTCGTCGTGCGCGAAGCCGTCGGCGAGGCTGAGACTGCCGAGTGACCCGCGAGCGTCGCTCTCGGCGCGCGCTTCATCGGTCGCAGGCCCTGGGCGCGTGGCTAGCCGAACTGCTCTGCGAGCTGTGCCTCGCTTTCGGCAATTGCCGGTGCCTCGTCTTCAGGCCGATAGCCCCGCGAGATCACAAGGTAGGCGACGGCCGTCACGACAAGCCCCACCAGCCAAGAGATGTCAGTCTGGTGCAGCATCCGTGCGACCGGGCCGATGTAGCTGAACGGGCCGAGCTGCGGTAGCACCATGAACGGTAGCTCCGCCGCGAACCCGATGAGGTAGGCAGCAATACCCCTCGCATTCCAGCGCCGGTAGATCCCATCCGGCGAGAACAAGTGGGTAATGGCATAGTGCCCACGGCGCACGAAGAAGAAGTCCACCAAGTTCGTGGCCGTCCACGGCACGAGGAGGTAGAGCATCAGCGTTAACGCCGTGAACACCGTGTTAACAGCGCTCGCGCTGATCGTCACACCGATGAGGTACCACACCACACCGAGTACCAGAATCGCGACGATTCGAGTCCGACGCGTCGGTTCGATGCGCTTAAAGGAATCGACCGCCGTCAGCAGGGTTAGGGAGCCACCGTAGGCGTTCATCCCCATCGTTGCAAAGAGCGCCAGCGCAGAGGCGAGTGCCGTCAGGGTCCCAAGGCCCTGGAGAACATGGTTGCCAGCCTCCTTGAGCCCAAGGAGGCCGTTGCTCGCGTTGAGATGGATCGCGAGCCAGGCGCCGAGGATAATCAGCCAGATCGCCGAGGCGGAAGCGCCGAAGAAGACGGATGCGATCACTGACCGACTCCGAGTTCTCGAAGGCAAGTAGCGCGAGTAGTCAGACACGTAGGGAGCATACGTGATGTTGTAGGCGGCCGCGGCAGAGAACTCGGCCATGAACCCCGTGATCGAGAACCCGTAGTGTGCGCGGGACGCTATGGAACCGACCTGACCCAGAAGCACTGCGACAGTGATGATCGTGACGAGGGGGAAGTTCAGGAGCAGCAGCAGTCGAAAGACGCGATGAATCCAGTCGTGGCCGAAGATCGCCAGCACCACGGCTAGCACCGCGGTGCCCACAGCGACCAACGAGGCGCTCCACCCGAACGCCCCCGAGAGACCCTGGGCAAGCAGTACTTGGTCGGTGACGTTGAAGGCCACGTAGGTAAAGAGAGCAGCAAAGAGCACGATGATGACGCCGCGAAACCCGAACTGGGCCCGCGACTGGATCATCTGCGGCAAGCCTAGCTTGGGTCCTTGCGAGCCGTGGAAGGCCATGAAGAAGGTGCCGACCACGATGCCGAGCGCGCCAGCGAGGGCGGTCCAGCCGAGGGAGAGGCCCAACGACGGGCCGATGAAACCGATCGGGATGGTGAAGTACTGGAAGTTGCCGAGGAACCACAGCGGTGCTTGGTGCCAGAGCTTGCCGTGACGCTCGCGCTCGGGAATCCAGTCGATCGAATGGACCTCGATCACCTGGGGTGAGGTCCCGGCCTCCTCCCGACGCGCTGCCTGATCGAACGCCATGCCCCCTCCCTCGTCCGTTGCGCCCGAGTATACATTCGATGCTTACTGTGCGTCAACGAAGGTACGTAACACCTCGGTTACCGATGCGTTCGCAGCGCGAAATCCAGGCAGCCAGTTGGGCACGGCACCACGAGCACCGCGCCTTCGGCCGGTGTCTCACGGGATGCGTGCGTGGTGAACTGTCAACGCTCGCTCATGCCTCGGCGCTGGCACAGCGTGCCCGCCACGCACACCCGCCGACGCCCTGGCTCCCTCACGAGGAGGAGGCCAAGGCGTCGTGTGGGCTCTGTGAAGCTTAGGCGCTCGCCGATACGGAGGTCGGGAACACCGCCTGCTGGGTCGGGGCCTGGATGG
>Ga0080006_1187072_pt1 | contig 39008 bp, 38 predicted proteins | sample RS3BMetagenome_FD_69209 | JGI IMG/M metagenome (GOLD analysis project Ga0080006, IMG submission 69209) | Ferric oxide microbial mat and aquatic microbial communities from Rainbow Spring, Yellowstone National Park, USA - RS3B (SPADES... ...
GCTCACCGCCACCAAGACCGTCTTCCCGGGGACCGACCTCACCCTCGTCTTCTCGGTCAAGAACGACCCGGTGGCTACCCAGGGATGATGGCACCATGCAAGGAGGTCTGGATGCTGGGCCATCACATCCGAAGTGGACCACCAGAATTTCCTGTAGCTCCTCTTGTCGGGATACAGAACGTCCACCTTCAGCGAATCCCTGAGCCCGCTATCCGACCAACCGACCGCTATGCCGACCGTCGACCCTGTCGCACATTCCTCCACCCCGAAATGGCACACCGCGCGGTACCACATGGTTTGCTCGAACCGCTCGAACTGCGGAACGACATCCCGAAACGCCCAGCGAAAGCTCCAGGGGTTCAGGTGCGCCAAGTAGTACACCATCGGAAGATCTGCAGCCTGGATCTGGCGAAGCCGGACAGTGCCGTTCTCCAGGGCCCCGGGGGTCATGGCTTCCACTTCAGATCGCGACTCCCTTGAGCACCGCCGCCGCCCCATAAGTCAAGACGGCAGCCCCAAGGCATACGAGCATGAGCACACTCCCAACGATCACCACACGACGAACCGCCGTCGTATGGCTCCACAACCCCTGAGCCGCCTTCGTCAAATGCTCTCGAGTCTGGGCGCTTCGACCGCGAAGCACCACTGCCGAATGCGCTAACCCGAACGCCCCTCCGCAAAGCAGTCCGTACCCGGGGTTCAACAGGAGCCCACACGCAACGATCACCGAGTACGTCAATGCGAACGTCACCCGCGTGAACACGCCGAGTCCCAACTCGAACCCGTAACGAAGAGCGACCCATTCACGCGACGCACGGTATCGAAGGTCCGAAGGCACCTGACGACCGGTTGTGGGTACCCAGATCCTGATTACTCGGGCATCGACGAGCACTCCCAGCAGGATGCCCGTCATGCTGGCTATTACTCTGGCATATGCTGACAAGGGGAGTACGTGCAGTAGCGCTGAAGCAAGACCCCACATGAGCGCGCCGCCGGCCACCCCACCCACGAAGTGCAGCGCCACACACCTACTCCATTGTCGCCGGTTGTTCCCGTACACGACGGGATTGATGGTGAAGACCATCGAGGGGCCTCAGGGGCTCCAGTTGGCACCATAGCCTGCCACCAAGCACAGGAGCATCGCGGCGGTGTCCACGAGGTTGATCATCAGGACCTCCTTCCTCCACAGCTCCATTCTGTCCCACAACTCGTTGCGGTCAGCGCGCGATATGAGCTGTATTTGGCACACCTTCGTGACCGTTTCGAACCACTCCGGGGCATTCAAATTGTCCACACGCGGGATCTTACGGGTAGCAATTGCCTGTAGCGCTGCAAAATGGGTTGTTGTACCCGTTGCCCGGACATGACGTAGTCGGAGCCGGTCCGCAGTAATTGTTGGGAACACAACTGTAGACCCTGCAGGGTACTTGGATACCGGGTCGCGTCAGGCCCTCAGTCGCTGAATGACCGGCGATGAGCTGCTGGTTGTCAGTGAAAGAGCGAGACCATCGCGGGGTTGGGCGCCCGGGCGAGCCGGACGAGGAACTCGATGGGGTCCAATCCTTGTTGGACGGCGGTGCGCAGTGCGCTCATGATCCGGCCCTGGGTGCCAGCCCCTCGCCAGGTCCGGTTGCCTCCCCAGACCTTGCGGTTGACGACGGCGGGCCTGACCGCCTGCTCGGCCCGCCAGTTGGTGGCATCGACGCCCGGGCGGGTGAGGTAGGTGAACAGCGCGTCGATCTCGTTGGTGAGGTGGGCGACCAGCTTTCGGTTCTCGTCGTGCGGATGGGCCTGTTCGCCCAGCAGCTGCACGCGCTCGGTCAGGTCGGCGACCACCGCCAGGCGCTTGCTCTTCGACAGTCCCCGGGCATCGAGGCCAGCGAGGAGGATCTCCTTCACCTCTCTCGGCGTGGACCTCGCCCAGTCAGGATTGGAGGCGAGGAGCTCGTGGCACCGTCGAAGCAGGTGGGCGGTGCAGGTCTGGTGGTCGGCCTCGGTGAACTGTCGGTAGACGATCCACCCGTCGCGCACGATGACGCCGGAGAAGTCCTCGTTGAGCAGCTCGGTCGCTTCGTCGAAGCCCCGGCCGTCGGCCACGTTGTAGGCGGTGGCTCGATCGTTGGTCACCACCCACAGCCAGGCACCCTCGCCGCCGACTCGCCAACCGGTCTCGTCGGGCACCACCACCGCAGAGTCGTTCAACGTGGCCACGATCTCTTGATGCACCGGCACCAGGTCGGTGCCGGTGGACTGGGCACCCGACGACAGCGCACCGGCGGTGACCGACACTCCCAGGTGGCCGAGCACCGCAGCCGACTTCTTGAAACTCAGCCCCATGACGTAGTGCAGCCAGGTGGCCAACGACATGGCGTTCGGTCCCACCTGGGAGGCCGCGGCACCCAGTGCGTCCGAGGTCTGCTCAGGATGGCGGCCCTGGACCCGGCGCTTGCAGTTGGTGCAGTGACCGATCCCGATCACAAAGCGCGTGACGGTCGGTCGGCGCTCGGGCAGCTCAGTCTGGAACTGCTCGTCTTCGCGTTCGAAGCAGATGGCACCGCCACAGTCCGGGCAGCAGGCCGGCAGCGGTGCCGAGAGCTCTCGGTCGACCGGACCGGTGGGGGCCATGCGGTGCCCATGGCGACCGTGGCGGTCACCCGCCTTCCTTCCGGGGCGCTTGGGCTCCTCGGCTGGGTCACCCTTGGAGAACGGCGCCGCCTGGCGCTTGCCCGATCGGCGACTCTCCTCGAGCAGCTTCTCGAGCTCGGTGATGCGGGCGTCTCGTTGCCTGAGCGCTTCGCTCAGGCTCTCGACCTGGGCTTCGAGCCGAACGACGACGGCACGAAGATCGCCTACAGGGTCAGTGCCACTGCTCGGAGAAGGGGAAGGCGCCGGAATTCCCAAACGGTACGCGCGTGGCGCGAACAGGTGGTGGACCCCGCTAAACAAGTACCCTGCAGGTAACCTTGTAACCCAGGTTACCCAGGCGTGAGTTGTGGTCGGGGAAGTTCCACCCCTGTGTCGCATTGCAGAAAGCGTCTGCCGTGCTGGCACATCCCGGTCCTGCGTTTGGCTGCGTGCAATCGCTGAACTGGATCACCTGCTGCAAAGGTCCGTAGACATTAGATCCTACGACGCACTTGCTTCCCGGATTGTAGATCGGACACGCCAGCCACGAACCCCCATTTGCGGAAGAGCCGGCAGGACAGCTGTTGGAGTTTCCGTTGATGGCTAAGCACAAGATGCTTTCGCACGACTCGTTTTCCGACGGAGCACTGGCATACGCGCTCGTTGGTGACACCGCGGAGAACACTTCGTTGCCGAGCACAGCAAGCGACACGAGTCCGGCACTACGCCCGATGAACCCGCGCCTCGTCATGTGCGTCGCCGCCCCCTGGGAGGCTCTATTGGCCAACCTATCGAAGGTCTGATTGAACTTGGACATTGGACCACCTTTCCGTGGGCCGTCGCCCACTTACGCTGGAGCCACCTTGAGCGGCGCTGGGGACCTTCTCACGGCGCGACCGATTCTGGATCGATCGCCCGCTCTTCTCCCCGGTTTGCTTCCAATCTTGAGGTCACCGATGCTTCGCGTTCAAGGTTCTCCAGCTGTCGGAGGTTGGTCACGATCCCTCGTCCAGTTACGCGTCCCTCGATGTCAATCCGGACCGCGAACGGTGGCATGGACACCCCGTAATCATCCACGAGGCGAGGATTCCACACCACGGGAATCGGGCTTGCTCTCGACGAGAGGTCGATGGCCGCACTCTCGAGGCCACCTGTTACAAGGATGGTTCGGTGCTCCTGCCGGAACACCTGCAAACTTGGGAGCAGAGCTTCGCAGGACGGACAGCCAACCGACGCGAAGACGAGCATCGCCTCCGCTCCTTCCCCGACGGTATGCTCGCCCCCACAACGTCGACAAGAGAAAGTCGAGGGATCGTATGGCCGACGGGCGGACCTTGCCCTTCGATATCCAATGCGCCTGCATTTCCAAGTCGGAGTTGCATGATACCGATCTGTCGGTAAGCCCCCACCACAACGACGCACAATAGAACGACGAGCAACCAGAGGCTGATATACGATACCATCCACCCCGTCATGCGGAACCTCCTTCGACCTAGGAAATCTCGAGGTTCATGACCACTTCCTTCGGCCTTCGCATTCTCTTTACGCGTTCGACGAGAATCTTCTGGTCCATTCTCCCGAGCCCGCTCCTACGTACTGCGAGGTAGAGCTGTGTCAACGTCACGCAGAAGAAGGTGACCACAGCAACGACGATCCCACTCGAACCGATCCGGGCTGGTCCAAACTGCGGAACACACACCGATGCCAGGATCGCCAGGGCGATGACGACACTCTCTGTTGCGCGCCGCCAGCTAATGACGGTGTCGCTTCCAGCCGCTGACGTGCCGCAACCGCACGAGATAGCCCGTCCGCGACGAAGATTGACGATCATTCCCGTCGCAAAGCACACGAAGAGACCGGCGGCGGCGGCATCTGCGGCGAAGAGGAGAGCACCGGGAACATAGGGGGAGACAATCAAGATGAAGCCCGTGGAGAACTCGGCCAAGATGATGAGCCAGGTGAGTGCTTCGACCACCGCGAGCGGGAAGATGCGGTAGTCCGTGATCGCGCGAGTAAAGCGCCGGGGTGACGATACCTTTCGCGCAGCGGCGAGGAGGAAGACTGTTCCCACCACCAGCTGCAGAACGAGCGACAGTATATGGCTCAGCGACAGCTTTGGAGACGAGAGGAGGTAGGTGGTCATTCGACTGATGTGGCAGATACTGCGCCGCGGGTCTTTGTCTACCTATGCAGCCGTACTGCCGTTACCCACGGTCAGCCTATTTGCGGTAATAGGGTCGCCTACGAAGAGCCCCCTCGTAACGAAGGCATTGAGCCCGTTCCAGCCGTTCTCCGTGTACGCCATCACGCTGTATCGGCCTAGGGTGAAGCCTCGATAGAGGGATGGAGCATTCGCCTCCACCAGACCATTCCATGCCGCTTGAATTGCCATGTACGACCCGCTTACTTGCACGTCGGGATTCGCAGCCGGCTGAGCAGAGACCGTCAACCTTCCGAAGGCAACTGAAAGGGACGACTGGGCCAGCGTTCCTGCTGGAGGATTCGTGACGACGACGTTGATTGTAAAGGTCATCGACGGGTCAGTCGCATTGGCGTTGCCGGCTACGGAGTTCTCGACCTGCGCAATCCAGTCAGCGGAGAGGAAGGGGTACAGTTGCGTTGCGGTGGATGTCATTGGGCGTGCTCCACGGGTCTGCGAAGGAATGACGATGACGTAGCTTGCTTGATGCTCTGGTATCCCTGCTGCGGTCGGAGCGGCCACGCTTCTCTCTTTATCGAGAAGATGTGGAGGTCATGATATTCGTGGGCAAAGTATTGATGCTGCGGGATCGTGGCCTCTCGAACGAGATGGTCTGTGAGGCTTCGTACCTGGGGAAGGTTGAACGCAGGGACCTCCAGGAAGAGCTTGTTGAATGGCCAGGTCTGGAAGAGATACGAAACAAACAGGACCCCTGCCTCGACGCCAAGGCCCCGACCGGTCGCTTCACCGCGAAGGGCGATCCCGATGGCGCATCGGGCGTGGCGAAAATCAGCGTCGTAGGCGATCGCATGGCCGATCACTTCGGACGATGCCTGTCCAACGACTGCGAACTGGATGAAGCAGTCGTTCCTGAGCGACTGCATGAACTCCTCGGGCGTTGGCGCCAAACCTCGTGTTCGCCAACGGTGGACGATGGCAGGATCGCTTGCAATTTGGTACAGCGCCTCGAACGTACTGGGTTCCACCGGGCACAACGCCACTCGGTCTGTCTCGAGCTCAGCTATCCATGGCGAGGAGTGGGCGATCGTCTCGGCGTCCGTCACGACATGCCCTTTCTTTGCCAGCCTCGTCGCACGACGCGGGCGCGACGCATCACCGGCAAATGCGCGGTTTGTTCGTCCCCGACCAGCCAACTGTCCCACCCACCTGAGCAGCCTCAGGCATGGGTTGAGGAGCTCCGTCCTGAGGTTCCCCGGCCCCCAACCCATGGTGCGCTACCCGAGTCGCAACGTCAAGGGGTACTTTGGATCCGACGAGGTCCCTCTCGGCTCACCCCTCCGACGCCGGGAGCACGCCCCCGTCGGTCAGAAGCTCGAGCAAGGTGCGGACGCCGAAGCCGGTGGCGCCCTTGCTGCGGTACCCCGAGGACTCGGACGACCGGCCGGTCCCGGCGATGTCGAGGTGCGCCCACGGCCGGCCGCCGGTGAAGCGGGCGAGGATCAGCGCGGCGACGATCGACCCGGCCTCGCCGGCCTTGCCGATGTTCTTCATGTCGGCGACGTCGGAGTCGACGTGGGACTCGTACTCGTCGGGCAGCGGCATCGGCCACAGCTGCTCGCCGGCCATCGCCGCCGCCTCGCGCAGCCGCGTCACCATCGCCGGTGGTCGGCCGTAGACCGGGGCGATGGCCGTCCCGAGGGCGATCCGGGCGGCGCCGGTCAGGGTGGCGACGTCGACGATGGCGTCGGGCTCGAGCTCGGCCGCCAGCGACAGTCCGTCGGCCAGCACCAGCCGGCCCTCGGCGTCGGTGTTGAGGACCTCGATCGTCATCCCGTTGCGGATCGTCAGGACGTCGCCGGGCTTGATGGCCGCCGCACCCGGCATGTTCTCGGCCATCGGGGCGATCGCCGTCACCCGCAACGGCACCTCGAGCGCGTGGCAGGCGGCGACGACCGACAGCACGATCGCCGCCCCGCTCATGTCGGTCTTCATCGTCGACATCCCGTCGGCCGTCTTGAGCGAGAGGCCGCCGGAGTCGAAGGTGATGCCCTTCCCGACGAGCACGACGTGGGCCGGCTCGGCTCGGCGCGGGTCGTCGCCCTCGGCCGGCCGGTAGCGAGCCCAGACGAGACGCGGTGGCTCGGCCGAGCCACGGCTCACCCCGAGCAGCCCACCGAGGCGCTCGGCGGTGATGCGGTGCTCGTCCCACACCTCGACCGTCGTCCCCGGCCGGCCGTCGAACTCGTCGACCGCCCGCTCGGCCAGACGGCTCGGCGTCAGGTCGCCGGCCGGCGTGTTGGCCAGGTCCCGGGCGAGGGCCACCGCCCCGGCGACCGCCGCACCGCGGGCGACCCCCCGCTCGATCGCCGTGCCCGGCGACACCTCCCCCCGCAGCACCGCCAGGCGCTCCAGGCCGGGCGGCCGCGGCGAGGAGCGATAGGCGTCGAAGTGGTAGGCAGCCAGCATGGCGCCTTCGGTCAGGGCGGCGGCGGCCGCCTCGAGCGAGAGCTCGTCGCCCGAGGCCGGCGCCAGGTCGGCCGGCAGCACCACCGCGCCGACGCCGCCGTTGCCGGCGCCACGGACGAGTGCGGCCCCGGCCCGGCGCCAGACCTCTCGGTCGCCGACTGGGGTCGGGCCGACGCCCACCAGCACCACCTCGGGCCCGGCGCCCCGCAGCACGAGCGACTGGCCGGCGGTGCCGTTGAACCCGTGCCGTTGGGCGAGCGCCGGGTCGACCTCGACTGGCAGCTCCAGCTCGGCCAGGCGGGCCGGCAACCCGGGCAAGGGCCGCGGCCCGTCGTCGTCGGCCACCACCGGCACCCCGAGGACCGCCAGGCCTTCGGGCAGCCGCTCGGACGGGGCCACCTGCAGGTCGACCGGCATCAGCCGGCCGACCGGCGGCCGAAACCGGGGGTGCCCTGGCCCGAGGTCCTGGCGGGCAGCTCCCGGGACCGCACGTGGTCGTCGCCCTCCTGCCACCTGGCCATCACCCACAGCAGGTCCGACAGCCGGTTGAGGTAGGGGCCCACCCGCGAGTCGCCGGCCAGCTCGCCGGCGGCGGCGGCCGCCACCACCAGGCGCTCGGCTCGCCGCACCACCGTCCGCGCCAGGTCGAGGGTGGCCGACCATCGGTTCTGGCCCGGGATCACGAACTCCTCGGGCATGGTCACCCGCTCGGTGAGGTGGTCGATGTGCCGCTCGAGGCCGGTGACCATCTCCTGGCTCACCAGGCTCTTGCCGGCCTGCAGCTTGTGGCGGTTCTCGGGGGCGGTCGCCACCTCGGCCATCAGCACGTACAGCTGGCGCTCGAGCTCGATCAGCAGCTCGTCGAGCTCCGAGCCGGGGCCGGCCTCCGCCCGGACGAGTCCCATGGTGGCCTGCGCCTCGTCCACCGCCCCGTTGAGCTCGATGCGGGAGGAGGACTTGGACACCCTCCCGCCGAAGAGGAGGCCGGTCGTCCCGTCATCACCCTTCTTCGTGTAGATGCGCACCGTGGGCATGCTATCGGCGGCCGTTCGGCACCCTCCCCGGCCGACCCCGGCCGATCCGGCGGCCGGCTGGGCGGTGGCCGTCGGGGGCGACGGCCGCCGGGGGCAGCGGGCGTCGGGGGCGGACTACCGTCGAGCTCCCGGTAGCCTTTTCGCACATGCCCGACGCACGACCGCTCTACGGCCGTTTCGACCCCGGCCAGTCGTCGTACCTGAGCGCCCTGCGCGAGCGGGTGGTCATCTTCGACGGGGCAACTGGCACCAACCTCCAGCTGATGGAGCTCACGGCGGAGGACTTCGGAGGGCCGGAGCTCGAGGGGTGCAACGAGCACCTCGTGCTCTCCAAGCCCGAGGCCGTCGAGCGTCTCCACCGCTCGTTCCTCGACGTCGGCGTCGACGTGATCGAGACCGACAGCTTCGGCGGCTCCCCGGTGACCCTCGGCGAGTACGGCCTCGCCGACCAGGCCTACGAGATCAACCTGGCCGCCGCCCGGCTCGCACGGCGTCTGGCCGACGAGTACGCCACCGCCGGGCACCCCCGCTGGGTGGCCGGCAGCATCGGCCCCGGCACCAAGTTCCCGACGCTCGGTCAGATCCCCTACGCCGAGCTCCGCGACGCCTACCGGCTGCAAGCCCTGGCCCTCCTCGAGGGCGGCGTCGACCTGCTCCTCGTCGAGACCGTCTTCGACCTGTTGTCGGCCAAGGCGGCGATCAACGGCTGCCGGCTCGCCATGGCCGAGCGCGGCGCCCAGGCGCCGCTCCAGGTGCAGGTGACGATCGAGCTGACCGGCCGGATGCTTCCCGGCACCGAGATCGCCGCCGCCCTCACCGTCCTCGACGCCATGGCGGTCGACGTCGTCGGGCTCAACTGCGCCACCGGCCCGGTCGAGATGCACGAGCCGCTGCGGCACCTCTCGGCCCACTCCCGCGTGCCGCTCTCCACCCTCCCCAACGCCGGGTTGCCGTCGGTGGTCGACGGCCGGATGCACTACGACCTCACCCCCGAGGCTCTCGCCGACCATCTCGAGCGTTTCGTCGGCGAGTTCGGCGTGAGCGCCATCGGCGGTTGCTGCGGCACCACCCCGGCCCACCTACGGGCGGTCGTCGAGCGCTGCGGCGCCAGCATCCCGGCCGCCCGCCACCCGGCGCACGAGCCGGCGGCGGCGTCGATCTACTCGGCCGAACCGTTCCACCAGGACACGTCGTTCCTCGTCGTCGGCGAGCGCACCAACGCCAACGGGTCGAAGCGCTTCCGAGAGGCGATGCTCGCCGGCGACTGGGACACCTGCGTCACGATGGCCAAGGAGCAGGTGCGAGAGGGGTCGCACCTGCTCGACGTCTGCGTCGACTACACCGGGGCCGACGGCGTCGCCGACATGGGCGAGCTGGCGAGCCGGCTGGCCACCCAGTCGAGCGTCCCGCTCATGGTCGACTCGACCGAGGGCCCCGTCGTCGAGGCCGCCCTCGAATGGCTCGGCGGTCGGCCGGTCCTCAACTCGGTCAACCTCGAGGAGGGCGACGGCGAGGGCACCCGCCTCGACACCTTCCTCCGCCTCGCCCGAGAGCACGGTGCCGCCGTCGTCTGCACCTGCATCGACGAGGAGGGCCAGGCCCGCACCGCCGACTGGAAGGTCCGGGCCGCCCGGGCGATCCACGACCTCGCCGTCGACCGTTACGGCCTCGAGCCCGAGGACCTCTTGTTCGACCCCCTCGCCCTCCCGCTCTCGACCGGCATGGAGGAGAGCCGTCGTGACGGCGTCGAGACCCTCGAGGGCATCCGCCGCATCAAGGCCGAGCTCCCCGGCGTCGGCACGATCATCGGGCTGTCGAACGTCTCCTTCGGCCTCAACCCGGCGGCCCGCCAGGCGCTCAACTCGGTCTTCCTCCACGAGTGCGTCGAGGCCGGCCTCGACGCCGCCATCGTCCACGCCTCCAAGATCCTGCCGCTCTCCAAGATCGACGAGCGCGTGCGCCAGGTCTGCCTCGACCTCGTCCACGACCGCCGCGCCGACGGCTACGACCCGCTCCAGGAGCTGCTCACCCTCTTCGAGGGGGCGTCGGCAGTCGCCGCCGTCCGCGAGGACCACACCGACTGGCCGGTCGAGCGGCGCCTCGAGCAACGGATCGTCGACGGCGACCGCAACGGGCTCGAGGAGGACCTCGGCGAGGCCCTCACCGCCCACGACGCCCTCGAGATCGTCAACGACATCCTTCTCGCCGGGATGAAGACCGTCGGCAACCTCTTCGCCTCCGGCGAGATGCAGCTGCCCTTCGTCCTCCAGTCGGCCGAGACGATGAAGGCGGCCGTCGCCTACCTCGAGCCGCACATGCCCAAGGCCGAGCAGGGCGGCAAGGGAACCGTCGTCCTCGCCACCGTCAAGGGCGACGTCCACGACATCGGCAAGAACCTCGTCGACATCATCTTCACCAACAACGGCTACCGGGTCGTCAACCTCGGCATCAAGGTCGGCGTCGCCGAGATGATCGGCGCCGTCGAGGAGCACCGTGCCGACGCCCTCGGCATGAGCGGCCTGCTCGTGAAGTCGACGCTGATCATGCGCGAGAACCTCGAGGAGCTCAACCAGCGAGGGTTGGCCGGCCTTCCGGTGCTGCTCGGCGGTGCCGCCCTCACCCGCACCTACGTCGAGCGCGACCTCCGCCAAGTCTACGACGGCCGCCTCTTCTACGGACGCGACGCCTTCGAGGGGCTGCGCACGATGGACCGACTGGTCGAGCTGCGTCGCAACGGTGACGACGATCCCGAGTTCGGCCGCACCATCTCCGAGCGCAACGTGCCTCGCCGGAGCCGGCTCGAGCCCGCCTCCTCCGAGCCGGTGCCCGGGGAGCCGACCCGCTCGCCCGAGGTGGCGACCGACAACCGGCTGTTCCCGCCGCCCTTCGTCGGCACGAGGATCGCCAAGGGCATCGCCCTCGACGACATCGCCTCCTACCTGAACGAGACCGCGCTGTTCAGGAACCAGTGGGGGTTCCGCCCCGAAGACGGCGAGGACGACCCGGCCTTCAAAGACCGCGTACGCGCCGTGCTCCGTGACGAGCTGGCCAAGGCCAAGGAGGGCGACCTCCTCGTGCCCCAGGTCGTCTACGGTCACTTCGCCGCCGGTGCCGACGGCAACGACCTCGTCGTCTTCAAGGACGAGACTCGCAGCGCCGAGTGGATGCGCTTCCGGTTCCCCCGCCAGCACAAGGCGCCGTGGCTCTGCATCGCCGACTTCTTCCGTCCGGTCGACTCCGGCGACGAGGACTTCGCCTCCTTCATGCTCGTCACGATGGGGCCCCGGGTCTCGGAGACCACCGCCCGGCTCTTCGCCGAGGACCGCTACCAGGAGTACCTCTTCCTCCACGGCCTCGGTGTCGAGATGGCCGAGGCACTTGCCGAGCTGTGGCACCACCGGATCCGGGAGGAGCTCGGCTTCGCCGACGAGGACGGACCGACCCTGACCGGCCTGTTCCGCCAGCAGTACCGCGGTGGCCGCTACAGCTGGGGCTACCCGGCCTGTCCCGATCTCGAGGACAACGCCAAGGTCGTCGAGCTCCTCGGTGCCGACCGGATCGGCGTGACCGTCAGCGACGGCTTCCAGCTGCACCCCGAGCAGACCACCGACGCCATCGTCTGCCACCATCCGCAGGCCAAGTACTTCGTGGCCTGATCCTCGAGGGTCGGCCTGCGGGTCGGCCACCGCCGGAGCAGCCTCGGGCGCCAGCCCTCACGGTTCCGCGATGCCGAACCGCGAGGGGGAGGATCGTTGATTCCGCAACGCCGCAGTTGTACCGTGCGTCACATGGGATTCGTGCCTACTGCAGGGCGGTCGACTACTGGGATGGTGATGGCGGCGTTGAGCCACTCCGCCCTGATCCTCGAGATCGTGGTTGCGGTGGTGATCATCGCCTTGCTGGCCACCGTGGTCGTCCTCAACCAGCGGAAGAGGAAGATGCCAGCCGGCAAGAAGGCGAAGGCCGAGGCGGCACCGTCGTACTACGGCGACGTCCCGAGCGCCGGTACGCCCGGACAGCCCGGAGGTTTCGCCGGGGCGTCACCGGGCGCCCACGCCGACCCGTTCGCCGGGTTCGCCACCGCCTCGGCCGGCGCTCCTTCGGTCCCGGCCCACGCCGCCGCACCGGCCGCCGACTACGGCCAGATGGCCGGTGCCGTCCAGGCGCCGCCGGCACCACCCGCTGCACCGGCGGCGCCCAGCGTCCCGGCCGGGTGGCTCCCCGACCCGAGCGGCGCCCCGGACACCCTCCGCTACTGGGACGGGTTGCGCTGGACCCAGCACGTCGCCCAGCGCAGCTGACCGGCGGTCGACGCCGTCGCTGACCCGCAGCGCTGAGCCGCAGCGCTGACCCGCAGCAGCGCTGACCCGATCGACCGGTTGCCGGCGGTCAGCATCGACCCGAGAGGGTCAACCTGACCGGTCCCGGCGCCGTCGCACCCGCGGCGGCCGCCGCCGCCTCACCGGCGTGGTAGCTCGAACGGGTGAGCGGCGAGGCCTGGACGTGGTCGAGCCCGAGCGCCCGCCCGGCCTCGCCGAGGCGGTCGAACTCCTCCGGCGACCACCACCGGGCCACCGGGAGGTGCCGGAGACTCGGCCGGACGTACTGGCCGATGGTGACAAGGCGGACGCCGACCGCCACCAGGTCGGCCATCGTCGCCACCACTTCCTCCTCGGACTCGCCGAGACCGACCATCATGCCGGACTTGACCACCAGCCCCGCCGAAGCGGCGCGGGCCAGCACCGCCAGGCTCCGGGCGTAGCCGGCCGACGGACGGACCGCCCGCTGCAGGCGGGCCACCGTCTCGATGTTGTGGTTGAGCACGTCCGGCCGGACGGCGAAGACGGCACCGAGCGCGTCGGCGTCGCCCTTGCAGTCCGAGATGAGCACTTCCACCGCCGTCCCGGGTCGGCGCCGACGGATGGCCGCCACGGTGGCGGCGATCGCCCCGGCGCCACCGTCGGCCAGGTCGTCGCGGGCGACGCAGGTGACGACGGCGTGCCGCAGCGCCATCCTCGCCACCGCCTCGGCCACCCGAGCCGGCTCGCCGGGGTCGATCGGCAACGGGTGCCGGGTGTCGACCAGGCAGAAGCCGCACGCCCGCGTGCAGCGCTCGCCGTTCACCATGAAGGTGGCGGTGCCGGCGGCCCAGCATTCGTAGATGTTCGGGCAGCCCGCCTCCTCGCACACCGTCACCAGCCCGAGCTCGCGCAACGTCCGGTCGAGCCCCCGGTAGGACTCGCCGATCCGGACCGGCACCCTGAGCCACGGCGGCTTCTTGTCGTTGATCGGCACCCCCGCGCCCGGATCGACCCCGGCCTGTCGCAGCCGCCGCCACAGCGGCCGCTCGCCGCCCGTCGGCTCGGTCCCCACGCTCGGCAGCCGCTCGCCGGCCGGTCCGGCGGCGCCCGGTGCCGCCACGTCCGCCCGCTCGACGCCGCCACTGCCCCAGGCGGCAATGGCCCGGCCGACGACGGCCTCGAGGACGTCGGTGACGGTCGAGCCGCACCCCTCGGCCCGAAGGGAGCTCACCGGGAACTCGGAGATCCCGCACGGGACGATGTGGCCGAACATCTGGAGGTCGCAGTCGACGTTGACGGCCACCCCGTGCTGGGTGCGGCGTCGCCCGTCGGCCGTCCTGGTGGTGCGGACCCCGATGGCCGCCAGCTTTCGTGCCCGCGGGGTGCCCGGCTCGAGCCACACGCCGGGGTACCCGGGCTGGCGCCCGATCGCTCCGGTGGTCGTGGCCACCCCGAGGTCGCCGAGTGCGTCGATGACGACCTGCTCGAGGCGGCGGACGTGGGCGGCCCCGGCGCCGGGGTCGTCGGGCACCGTGACCACCGGGTAGACGACGAGCTGCCCTGGCCCGTGGTAGGTGACGTCGCCGCCGCGGTCGGTCCGCTCGAGCGCCGCCCCCACGGCCGACGGGTCGACGAGCACGTGCGCCGGATCGGCACGGACCCCGAGCGTGTACACCGGCGGGTGCTCGAGCACCAGCAGGTAGTCGTCGTCGGCGCCGGCCAACGCCCGCTGGAGGGCGAGCGCCTCCTGGTAGCCGACGCGGCCGAGCGAACGTACCCGGAGCACAGCGGCCGCTACAGCTCGGCGGTCCAGTCGCGGGTTGCCAGCAGCTCGGCCACCCGCCGGAGGAACGACGAGACGTAGCCGCCGTCCACCGCCCGGTGGTCCCAGCTGGTGCCGATCACGCCTGTCGAGTGGATGGCGATCGACTCGCTCCCGTCGGGCAGCGCCACGACCACCGGGCGACGCTTGATCCCGTCGGTGGCGAGGATCGCCACCTGCGGCTGGTTGATGATCGGCACCGTGAAGTACGTGCCGAACGGTCCGTCGTTGGTGATCGAGAACGTCCCGCCGGAGATGTCGTCGGCCGTCAGCTGCCGGCTTCTTGCCCGGTCGGCCAGGTCCCTGATCCGCCGTGCCAGCCCACGCAGCGTGATCTCCTCGGCGTGGTGGACCACCGGGACGATCAAACCCTCGTGGTCGAGGTCGACGGCGATCCCCAGGTTCACTTGCTGGTGGACGACCAGCGAGTCGTCGGCCACCGAAGCGTTGAGGTACGGGAACTCTCGCAGCGCCTCGACCGTCGCCCGGGCGATGAACGGCAGGTAGGTCAGCGAGAAGCCCTCCTCCGCCTTGAAGCGGCCTCCCCACGCCGAACGCACCCGTTCCACCGCTTCGAAGTCCGCCTCGTTGGCGATGAAGGCGTGCGGCGACGTCGCCTTCGACCGCACCATGTGCTCAGCCGTCCTCCTCCGCATGTTCGAGAACGGGACCACACGGTCCCCGTTGGGCCGCATCGCCGCCACCGACGACGTCCTGGCCGGCGGGCCCGGGGCGGCCGGCGCCGACCGGCGGGCCGGCGTCGTCGGTTCGGCGGACGCGGCTGCGGCGGACGCGGCGGCGGCCGGCGGCGGCGCTGCTGCGGTGGCCTCGGATCGAGTGGGGGCGGCTGGGGTCGCCGGCTCCGGCGGGGCCTGCTCGGAGGCGGGCGGCGGGGCAGGCGCAGCGACCGGTGGTGGTGGTGGCGGCGGCGGCGCGGCGACGGAGGCGGCCGGGCCGGCCGCTGGCTGCGCCGAGGTGGCGTTCCCGGCACGAGCGTCGATCAACGCAAGGACGTCCTCCCTGGTGATCCGGCCCCCGAGCCCCGTCCCGGTCACCTCCGAGGGGTCGATGCCGCTCTCGGACAGCAGCCGGCGGACCACCGGGCTGAGGAGCCGGGGGTCACCGGTCGGCGGTGAACCCGACTGCGCCGGGGCGCCCTGAGCCTGCGCCGGGGCGGCGGGTGGCGCCGGGGCGGCGGGTGGTGGCGGGGGCGGCATCTGCTCGGCGACCGGCTCGGGCGCCGGCTCCGGGTAGCTCGGCGACGCTGCCGCCTGGGTCGGTGCCGCCTGGGTCGGCGGGGCGGGCGGCGGCGTTGCCGGTGCGGGGGCGGCCTGGGGGGCAACGGCGGCAGCGTCTGGTGCAGGGGCCGAGACCACCGGGGCGCCGCCGTCGCCGATCACAGCCAGCCGCGCACCGACCTCGACGGTCTCACCCTCGGGGACGAGGATCTCGGCGAGCACGCCGGCGGCCGGCGAGGGGACCTCCGAGTCGACTTTGTCGGTCGACACCTCGAACAGCGGCTCGTCGCGGTCGACGTGGTCGCCGACCGCCTTCATCCAGCGGGTGATCGTCCCCTCGGTGACGGTCTCGCCGAGCTGCGGCATGGTCACGTCAGCCAACGTGGAGTCCCCTTCCGGTAAGGGCCAGCACCGTCTCGCCGAACGCCTCCGACAACGACGGGTGCGGCTGGATGAAATGCGCCACCTCGTCGGCGGTGGCCTCCCAGTTGACGGCCAGGTACCCAGGACCGAGGAGCTCGGTGACCCACGGTCCGACCATGTGGACGCCGAGGATCTGACCGCCGTGCCCGTCAGGTCGACGGGCGCACACGACCTTGACGAGGCCGTCGGTGTCCCCGATGATCCTCGCCCGGCTGTTGCCGCCGAAGGGGTCCTTCTTCACGACGACGTCGATCCCGCGCTGGGCGGCCTGGGCTTCGGTCAGCCCGGCGAAGGCGACCTCGGGGTGGCAATAGATCGCCCACGGCACCCGCTCGTAGTCGACCGGCACCATCGTCTCGCCGAGCACACCCTTCACGACCAGGATGCCCTCGGCGAAGGCGACGTGGGCGAGCTGGGGGGTGCCGGCCACGAGGTCGCCGACCGCCCAGACGTTCTGGGCGTGGGTCTGCTGGAAGCGGTTGGCGACGACGAAGCCGCGCTCGTCGAGCCAGACGCCGGTCTCGCCGGTGAGCAGTCCCTCCGACCGCGGCCGGCGCCCGACCGAGACCACCACCATGGCGACGTCGAGCTCGCTCCCGTCGACCAAGGTCACGATCGTGCCGGACCCGTCGCCCTTGGGCGTGTGCCCCTTCACCTGGGCGCCGGTGACCACCTCGATCCCCCGCTTGCGGAACGAGCGGGCGACGACGGCGGTGACCTCCTCGTCGCACCCGGCGAGGATGGTGTCGAGGGCCTCGACGATCGTCACCTTGGCGCCGAGATCGGAGAGCAACGACGCGAACTCGCAGCCGATGGCGCCGCCACCGACCACTGCCACCGACGCCGGCACCTCCTCGAGCTGGAGGAACTCGTCGGAGGTCAAGACGAAGCGCCCGTCGACGTCGAGGCCGGGCAGCGTCCGCGGCACCGAGCCGGCCGCCAGCACGACGTGGCGGCCGGCGATCTCCCTCCCGGCGTCCTCGCCGTCGACCACCCGGACGCGCCGCCCCGGCAGGAGCGTCCCGGTCCCGGAGAGAACGGTGACCTTGCGGCCGCGCAGCAGGCCGGAGAGACCGCGGGTCAGCTGGTCGACGACGGTGTTCTTCCGAGCCTGGCTGACGGCGAAGTCGATCGCCGGTCGTTCGCCGTCGCCGATGCCGAACTGGCCGGCGCCGACGACGGTGCGGAAGACGGCTGCTGTCTCGAGGAACTCCTTGGCTGGGACGCAGCCTCGGTGGAGGCAGGTCCCACCGACCTTGTCGCGCTCGACGACGGCGATGTTCAGGCCCGCAGCGGCGCCGTAGAGGGCGGTGGCGTACCCGCCTGGCCCTCCTCCGACGACCGCGAGGTCGAACTCGGTCTCGCCGGTCGTCGCCATCACGCCTCCTCGTGGTTCGTCCTCGCGCTGCCTCCCCGCCCCAGCGTCGATCACCGACCCGGTGGCGTGGGACGACGCCGTCGAACCACGCGACGGGCGGCCCGCCGGCACCGGCGTGACGCCGCCAGCCTACCGGCTGACCACCCCGGAACGGCAGTTCGCCTGCCGGCGCCGACGACGGCGCCGGCTCAGCGGCGCAACGCCTCGGCCACGCCGCGTACCCGCTCGGCGAGACGCTCGAGCCGGACCCGGGCGAGCGCCGGCACCGCCGCCGCCCCGCGGGTCGGGTGGAAGCCGTCGGAGGCGGCGGTGAGGGCGGCGTCCTCGTCGTCGGTGAGCTCGAGGTCGGCGGCGGCGGCGTTCGCCTCGGCCTGGGCGACCGACGAGGCGCCGGGGATGACGACGACGTTGGGTCGGCGCAGCAGCCAGGCGAGCGCCACCTGGGCGCTCGTGGCCCCGTGGGCGGCCGCCACCTCGCCCAGTGTGCCGAGCACCGGGGAAAGCAGCGCGACGTTCTCTGGGAGGAAGGCGGCGTTCCCGGCCCGGACCCCGCCCGGAAGGTGGTCGACGTCGTAGCGGCCCGAGAGGAGCCCCTGGGAGAGCGGGCTGTAGGCGATGACGAGCCGGTCGTTGGCCTGGGCCCACGGCAGGAGGCCGTGCTCGGGGCCGCGGTCGATCAGGCTGAACTTGACCTGGTTGGACAGCACCGGACGTCCGAGGGCGGCCTCGGCGGCCTGCCACTGGGCCAGCGAGAAGTTGCTCACGCCGACGTGGCGGACGATCCCGCGGTCCACCAGCCGACCGATGGCCGACATCGTCGGAGCGATCGGCACCACCGGGTTGGGCCAATGCACCTGGTAGAGGTCGACGGCGTCGACGCCGAGGCGCCGCAGGCTGCCGGCCGCCCGCCGGGACAGCACCGGGTCGACCGGGAGCACCGGGAAGAGCTTGGTGGCCACGAAGGCATCGTCGCGGCGGCCGGCGAGCGCCGCTCCGAGGATCCGCTCGGAGCGTCCGAAGGCGTAGATCTCGGCGGTGTCGAAGAGGGTCACGCCGAGCTCGAGCGACCGGTGGACGATCGCCGGAGCGACCTCTTCGGCGTAGCGGGTGCCGTAGCCCCACTCGCCGGCGCCGAACTGCCAGGTGCCGAGGCCGACCGCCGAGAGCCGGACCCCGGCGACGTTCACCTGCCGCATGGTGCCCTCCCACTCTCGCTCATCGCGCCGGTCCGGCTCACTTCGGCGGCATCCGGATGCCGCCGTCGAGCCGGATCACCTCGCCGTTCAGGTACCCGTTGCGGGCGAGGTCGACCACGAGGCGGCCGTACTCCGGCGGTTGGCCGAGGCGCTTGGGGAAGAGAACCGACTCCCCGAGGGCGGCGCGCTGCTCGTCGGGCAGCATCGCCAAGAGCGGCGTGTCGAAGAGCCCGGGGGCGATGGCGACCACCCGGATCCCGACGACCGCCAGGTCGCGGGCGGCCGGCAGGGTCATCCCGACCACGGCCCCCTTCGAGGCCGAGTAGGCGAGCTGGCCGATCTGGCCGTCGAAAGCCGCCACCGAGGCGGTGTTGACGATCAGGCCGCGCTCGCCGTCCTCACCCGGCTCGGTCGTGGCGATGGCGGCGGCCGCCCGCGTCATCACATTGAACGTCCCGATGACGTTCAGGCGCTGGATGAACTCGAACGCCCCCGGGTCGTGCGGCGTCCCGTCCCGGTTGATCACCCGGCCGACCCAGCCGGTGCCGGCGCAGTTGACGGCCAGCCGGAGGGTGCCGGCGGCTGCCGCCTGGTCGACCGCCCGCTGGCAGTCGTCGCCGTCGGTGACGTCGCCGCCGACGTAGTTGCCGCCGACCTCACCGGCCACCGCCTTGGCCCCGTCCTCGTTGCGGTCGAAGACCGTCACGACCACGCCCTCGGCCGCCAGCGCCCGGGCGGTGGCGGCGCCGAGCCCGGAGGCGGCACCGGTGACGACGGCTGATGTCCCTTGGAGATCCATAGGGTCGATCGTAGGGGTCCGGCTTGTGGGCGACCAGCCGAGCCGCCCCGCGGCGCCGGCCGAGGCCGCCGGACCGGCTCAGCCGGTGGCCGAGGTGCCCGACGTGCCGACGCCGTCGGCGGCGGCGGCGGTCGCCAACTGGTCGACGACGTCGTTCCAGCGGTCCCCCGAGTGCCCCCGCACCCAGCGGAAGGTCACCGAACGGCCGGGGTCGAGGGCCCGCTCGAGCAGCGGCTCCCACAGGTCGCGGTTGGCCACCGGCTTCCCGGCGGCGTTGCGCCAGTTCCGGCGGTACCAGCCGGCCCACCACCGCTGGCGGAAGCAGTTGACGACGTAGGTCGAGTCGCTCACGACCTCGATCTGCCGATCGGACGGCCAGAGCGTGCCGAGGGTCGTCAGCGCCTCGAGCACCGCCCGGATCTCCATCCGCTGGTTGGTGGTCCGCGGGTCGGCACCGGAGGCGTAGGGGCCGTCGGGCACCGCCCAGGCCCACCCGCCGCGGCCGGGGTTCCCGAGGCACGAGCCGTCGGTGTAGACGACGCCGGTCGACGACTCGGGTGCAGCGGCCGGTCCGGACATGGCGCCATGTGTACTACGGGGAGGTGACGGCACCGGGGAGCCGCCGCCGCCATCCGTCGGACGAGCAACGCCGGTGGTGGTCGGCGACCGGCGTCGTCCGGCGCGAGCATGGTCCCGTGCTCTTCGACGGGATGTCCCACCAGCTGCCCGACATCGACCCGCAGGAGACGGCCGAGTGGCTCGACTCGTTCGACTCGGTCGTCGACCAGCGCGGCCGGACGCGCGCCCGGTTCCTGCTCATGAAGCTGCTCGAGCGGGCCCGCGCCCAGCAGGTCGGCTTCCCGGCCACGGTGTCGACGCCGTACGTCAACACGATCCCGGCCGACGAGGAGCCCTGGTTCCCCGGCGACGAGTACCTCGAACGGCGCATCCGGGCGTACATCCGGTGGAACGCCGCCGTGATGGTCGTCCGGGCCAACACCCGCACCGAGGGCATCGGCGGGCACCTCTCGACCTTCGCCAGCTCGGCGTCGCTCTACGAGGTCGGCTTCAACCACTTCTTCCGGGGCAAGGACGACGGCGGTGCCGGCGACCAGGTGTTCGTCCAGGGGCACGCCTCGCCCGGGATCTACGCCAGGGCGTTCGTGGAGGGTCGCCTGAGCGAGGCGCAGCTCGACAACTTCCGCCACGAGGTCGGCGGGTCGGGGCTTCCGAGCTACCCCCATCCGCGGTCGCTCCCGGACTTCTGGGAGTTCCCGACGGTCTCGATGGGCCTCGGCCCGATCAACGCCGTCTACCAGGCCCACGTCAACCGCTACCTCCACCACCGCCAGCTCGTCGACACGAGCGCCAGCCGGGTCTGGTGCTTCGTCGGCGACGGCGAGATGGACGAGCCGGAGTCGATCGGCGCCCTCGGCGTCGCCGGCCGCGAGCACCTCGACAACCTGATCTTCGTCGTCAACTGCAACCTGCAGCGGCTCGACGGTCCGGTCCGTGGCAACGGCAAGATCATCCAGGAGCTCGAAGCCGTCTTCCGCGGCGCCGGCTGGAACGTGATCAAGGTGATCTGGGGCTCGCGCTGGGACGAGCTGCTCGCCCGCGACGTCGACGGGGTGCTGGTCGACAAGATGAACACCACCGTCGACGGCGAGTTCCAGAAGTACGCCACCGAGTCGGGCGCGTACATCCGCGAGCACTTCTTCGGGCCGGACCCGCGGCTGCGCAAGATGGTCGAGCACCTCTCCGACGACGACCTCCAGTCGCTGCCGCGCGGCGGCCACGACTACCGCAAGCTCTACGCCGCGTACAGGCTGGCCACCGAGCAGGACGGCGCGCCGACGGTGATCCTGGCCAAGACGATCAAGGGCTGGACGCTCGGCCCCCAGATCGAGGCCCGCAACGCCACCCACCAGATCAAGAAGATGACCAAGGCCCAGCTACTGGCCCTTCGGGACCGGCTCTACCTGGGCGACGAGATCCCCGACGCGGCGCTCGAGGCCGACGTCCCCCCCTACTACCGCCCGCCGGCCGGCTCGGAGGCCCACGAGTACCTGACCGCCCGGCGCAAGGTGCTGGCCGGGGCGCTCCCCCACCGCATCGTCCGCCCGGCAAGGGTGGCGCTCCCCGACCCGAAGGTCTTCGCCGACCTGATGGCCGGGTCGGGCGCGCAGGAGGTGTCGACGACGATGGCGTTCGCCCGGCTGCTGCGGAACCTCGTCCGAGACCCGGCCTTCGGCGCGCGGGTGGCGCCGATCGTCTCCGACGAGGCCCGGACCTTCGGGCTCGAACCGATCATCGCCGAGGCGAAGATCTACGCCCCCGGCGGTCAGCGCTACGTCCCAGTCGACGCCGACCTGCCGCTCAAGTACGCCGAGAGCATCTCAGGGCAGCTCCTCCAGGAGGGGATCTCCGAGGCCGGCGGCGCCGCCACCTTCAGCGCCCTCGCCACCTCGTACGCCACGTGGGGCCACCCGATGCTGCCGGTCTACCTCTTCTACTCGATGTTCGGCTTCCAGCGGGTGGGCGACCTCTTGTGGGCGCTCGGTGACATGCGCGGCCGCGGCATCCTGGCCGGCTGCACCGCCGGGCGCACCACCCTGCTCGGCGAGGGGCTCCAGCACGACGACGGGCACTCGCTGCTGCTGGCGTCGACCAACCCGGCCGCCGCCGTCTACGACCCGGCGTTCGCCTACGAGGTGGCCGTCGTCGTCGAGGACGCGATCGCCAGGATGTTCGGCCCTTCGCCCGAGGACCGGTTCTGGTACATCACGCTCTACAACGAGAACTACTCGATGCCGTCGCTGCCCGAGGGCCCAGGTGGCGACGAGATCCGCCGCGGCATCGTCGAGGGCCTCTACCGCTACGCCGAGCGTCCCCAGACCGGCGGCACTCGGCAGGCCACCGTGTGCTTCTCCGGACCGCTGTGGCAGGCGGCGGTCGAGGCCCGCCGGCTGCTGGCCGAGGAATGGGGGGTGGGCGCCGACGCATGGTCGGCCACCTCGTGGACGACCCTCCGGCACGACGCGCTGTCGGTCGAGCGCTGGAACCGGCTTCACCCCGCCTCCGAGCCGCGGGTGCCGGCGGTCGCCGCCAAGCTCGGTGCGAGCGGGGGGCCGGTGGTGGCGGTGAGCGACTTCATGCGGGCGGTGCCCGACCAGGTGGCCCGGTGGGTGCCCCGCCCGTTCACCTCGCTCGGCACCGACGGCTTCGGGCGCTCCGACGCCCGTGAGACGCTCCGGCGCTACTTCGAGATCGACGCCGCCCACCTCGTGGTGGCGGTGCTGGCCGCCCTCGCCCGCGCCGGGCAGGGCAGTGCCGACGAGGTCGCCGCCGCGATCGCCCGCTTCGGGATCGACCCCGAGACGATCGACCCGTTCGGCGCCTGAGGGCGGCCAGGGGCGTCGGATCCCCGCTCGCTCAGTGCGGCTCCCAGGCGTCGGGGTCGGCGATGAGCCGCTCCACCTGCTTGGGGAGCTTGCCGGCGACGACGTCGGCCAGCGTCACGTGCTCGAGCACCATCCGGAGACTGGCCCGGACGGCGACCCAGACGTTCTGGAGGTGCTCGGCCGCCCCCTCGTAGCGCGTCGCCTCGGGGCGGAGGCCACGCACCTCGGCCAGCGGCCCGTCGAGCGCCCTGATCACCTCGGCCAGCGTCACCTCCTTGGGGCGCCGGGCCATCCGGTAGCCCCCGTCGGCCCCGCGCTGGCTGGCGACGATGCCGGCCCGGCGGAGGTCGGCCAGGATGGCGCCGAGGAACCTCGGCGGCAGCCCCTGCTCGGCCGCCAGCGCCTCGGCGGTGTGCGGCCGACCGGCGGCGGCGAGCGTGAGGAGCGCTCGGAGCCCGTACTCGACCTTGGCCGGGATGTGCACCCGCCGATTCTGCCCGACGGCGGCCCGGCTGCCGGGCCGGCAGCCGCCCAGCCCGGAAGCCGGCGAGGGGCCGGTCGACACCGGGCGACCAGCTAGCGTCCTCTGCGTGGCGACGCTGCAGCTGGCCCAGGACCCCGAGGCCGACCGGCTCCTCTCGGAGAGCCCGTTGGCGCTGCTGATCGGGATGGTCCTCGACCAGCAGGTCCCGCTCGAGAAGGCATTCCGCGGGCCCCTCGACCTGGTCGAACGGCTCGGCGGCCCGCTCGACGCCGCCGCCATCACCGCCATGGACCCCGAGGCGCTGAGCGAGGCGTTCGCCGCCCGGCCCTCGCTCCACCGCTACCCGTCCTCGATGGCCGCCCGGGTGCAGGACCTGTGCAGGGTGCTCGTCGACGAGTACGGGGGCGACGCCGCCGCCGTGTGGACGACCGCCGCCGACGGCGAGGAGCTGCGACGGCGGATCCAGGCGCTCCCGGGCTTCGGTGAGCAGAAGGCCCGGATCTTCGTCGCCCTCCTCGGCAAGCAGCTCGGCGTCGAGCCGCCCGGCTGGCGGGAGGCGGCCGGCCAGTTCGGTGCCGACGGGTCGCGCCTGTCGGTGGCCGACATCGTCGACGCCACCACCCTGGCCGAGGTGCGGGCGCACAAGCAGTCGATGAAGGCGGCCAAGAGGGCCGAGGTCGCCCGCTCGGGCTGACCTTCGGCCCACCGGCCCACCGGACCTCCGGCCCACCGGACCACCGGCCCACCGGAACACCAGCTCACCGGCTGAGCGGCCCCGGGGATCAGCGCTGGCGCTCGACCCAGCCGATCAGCGTGGCGACGACCCGGGGGTCGGCCCGCAGCCAGTGACCGGCACCGGGCACCAGTCGCAGCTCGACGGGACCGCTGGCGGCGTCGGCCAGTGCCCGAGCGGCGGCCGACGGCACGTCGGGGTCCTCGGACCCGTGGACGACGAGCAGCGGCCGGTCGTCGAGTTGGTGGGCGGCCTCTATGGGGCGCAGGTCGCCGAGCTCGGCGGCCCAGCGGTCGACGTCGGGAGGGAAGCCACGGCTCGTGATCACCCCGGTCGCCCGGCAGCGGCGGAGCAGCGCGTCGGGGTCGGCCGCCCAGACGGCAGGGTCGGCCGGCGCCCCGAGGCAGGCGACCCCGCGGACGCGCTGGTCCTCGGCCGCCAGCCGGAGCGCCAGCACGCCACCGAGGTCGAAGCCGACGAGCCACAGCGCCCCGTCGTCCCCGACCTCGTGGTCGGCGAGGAAGCGCAGGTCCTCCAGCCACCCGGCGGCCGAGAAGTCGCCCTCCGAGCCCCCGGCACCCCGCAGGAGCCCGGTGGCCACCTTGAACCCCGACTCGAGGCCGAGACGGTCGGCGAGCGCCGGGTAGGTCCTGCCGACGTCGGGAGCCGACCCGCGCTCGCGCGGCAGCTCGTGGCAGAGGAGGAGCGCCGGGACCGGCGGTGAGCCAGGCGCCGTCGGGGTGGCGTAGGCGTGGAGCACCCCCGCCGGCCCGTCGAGGAGCCGCCACGGCCCGGTGCCGGCGGCGTCGGCCATCGGACGTCGGGCGCCTGCGACAAAGGTGCCCGGCCGCCGACCGAGCCTCAGATCCCGATGCGCTGGGCCAGCAGCTCCCGGTGGTAGGCGGGGTCGCCGAGGAGCAGCTCCGAGGACTTGGCCCGCTTGAAGTACAGGTGGGCGTGGTGCTCCCAGGTGAACCCGATCCCGCCGTGGATCTGGATGTTCTCGGCGGCGGCGTGGAAGTAGGCCTCGGAGCAGTACGACTTGGCCAGGCTGGCGACCACCGGCAGCTCGTCGGAGTCCTCGGCGGCCGCCCACCCGGCGTAGTAGGCGGCCGACTTGGCCGACTCGACCTCGAGCAGCATGTCGGCGCACTTGTGCTTGATCGCCTGGAAGCTCCCGATCGGCCGACCGAACTGGATGCGGTTCTTGGCGTACTCGACGGCGTTGTCGAGGCAGCGCTGGGCGCCGCCGACCTGCTCGGCCGCCAGCGCCACCGCCGCCAGGTCGAGCGTCTTGGAGAGCCCGGCCTCGGCCCCGCCGTCGGCACCGATCAGGCGGGCCGGGGTGGCGGAGAACTCCAGACGCGCCTGCTTGCGGGTCTGGTCCATCGTCGGCAGGGCGGCGCGGGTGAGGCCGGCGGCGTCGCCGGTCACGGCGAACAGCGTCACCCCCTTGTCGGTGCGGCCGGCGACGAGGATCAGGTCGGCGGTGTGCCCGTCGATCACGTAGTTCTTGTGGCCGTTCAACGTCCAGCCGTCGCCGGTGGCGGTCGCCTCGAGGGTGATCCCCTCGAAGTCCCAGCGGCCGTTGTCCTCGGTGATCGCCAGCGTGGCGATCGTCTCCCCCGAGGCGATCCCGGGCAAGAGGTCGGTCTTGGCCTGCTCGTCGCCCGAGGTGAGCAGGGCGTTGGCGCCGAGGGCGACGGTCGAGAAGTAGGGGGCGCACAGCAAGGCGGCGCCCATCTCCTCGAGCACGACGATCAGTTCGACGTAGCCGAAGCCCGAGCCGCCGAAGTCCTCGGGGATGGTCAGCGATTGCAGCCCGAGCTGCTCGGCCATCTGCGACCAGACCGCCGGGTCGTAGCCCTCGGTGGTGGCCATCAGCCGCCGCACCTCGGTCTCGGGCGACTTCTCGACCAGGAACCGCCGGACCGCCTTTCGAAGCTCCTCCTGCTCCTCGCTGAAGGCGAAATTCATCGGCGTTCCTGCCCCTTTCTCGGCTGCCCGTCGGCCGGCCGGGTCGTCCGGTCCGCCCTGGTGCTGTCTACCAGACCAGGCCAGCGCCTCGCCTACCGACCGTTGGGCGGACCGCCGCTCGGCGCCGGGCAACGCCGCCCCCGGCGTCGTCTCGGGGTACCGCCAGTCGCCTCGGTGTGGGAACCTGGCAGGGTGCCAGAGACGACCCGGGGGCTGACGAGGATCTGGGAGGACGCCGCCTGCGAGGTGCACCGGACCGTCGTCGGGCCGATGGACAACAACGTCTACGTCGTGCGGTGCCGCCGGAGCGGTGACGCCCTGCTGGTCGACGCAGCCAACGAGCACGAGTCGCTCCTCGAGGTGTGCCGGTCCCTGGGGGTCCGCTCGGTGGTCGAGACCCACGGGCACTGGGACCACATCCAGGCGGTGCCGGCCATCCGCGACGCCGGCTACGAGGTGGCGGTGACCGCCGCCGATGCCGCCATGCTCCCCTCCTACGACCAGCTCCTCGAGGACGACGCCGTCCTCGAGGTCGGGCGGCTGCGGGTCCGCACCCTGGCGACGCCGGGCCACACACCGGGCTCGATCTGCTTCGCCGTCGAGGGCACCCCGCTGCTGCTCAGCGGCGACACCCTCTTCCCCGGCGGCCCCGGGAACACGTCGTTCGAGGGCGGCGACTTCCCGGCGATCATCCGCTCGATCGAGGAGCGGATCTTCGCCCGGTTCGCCCCCGAGACCGTCGTGCTCCCCGGCCACGGCGCCTCGACCACCGTCGGCTCCGAGTCGCCCCACCTCCAGGAGTGGATCGACCGCGGCTGGTAGGGCGCCGTCGGGTCGGGTCGGAAAATCTGACCGGAAAGGTAGACTTTTGGCGGTGAGCAGCCTGCTGGAGATCGAGCAGCTCGAGGTCGAGGCCGACGGACAGAGGATCCTGGCCGGGGTCGACCTGGCGGTCGGCGCCGGCGAGATCCACGCCCTGATGGGTCCCAACGGGGCCGGCAAGTCGACCCTTGCGGCCACGGTGATGGGGAGCCCGGCTTTGAGCGTCACCGGTGGGCGCATCCGCCTCGACGGTCAGGACATCACCCACTGGGCGCCCGACGCTCGGGCGAAGGCGGGGATCTTCCTGGCGTTCCAGTACCCCGAATCGATCGAGGGCGTCTCGGTCGTCCAGTTCCTCCGCCAGGCGGTCTCGGCCCGCAAGGGCACCGACGTCTCGGTCCTCGAGGTCCGCTTCGCCATGACCGAGTGGATGGAGCGCCTGGGCATGGACCCGACCTTCGGCGAGCGGCACCTCAACCAGGGATTCTCCGGCGGTGAGAAGAAGCGGAACGAGATCCTCCAGATGGCGCTGCTCGAGCCCCGCCTTGCCGTGCTCGACGAGACCGACTCGGGCCTCGACATCGACGCCCTCCGGGTCGTCGGGCGTGGGGTGCGGACCGTCCGGGAGGCCCATCCCGACCTCGGCGTGCTCGTCGTCACCCACTACCTGCGGCTGCTCGAGGACCTCGTCCCCGACCGGGTGCACCTGATGGTCGGCGGGAGGGTGGTCGAGTCCGGCGGCCCCGAGCTCGCCGCCCGGATCGAGCGGTCCGGCTACGACGAATGGCGGTCCTGACGATGGTGGAGACGGCGCCGGCGAGCGGCGGCGCGCCGCTCGACGTCGAGGTCGTCCGCAAGGACTTCCCGCTGCTCGCCCGCTGCGTCCACGACCGGCCGATCGTCTACCTCGACTCGGCGTCGACCTCCCTCCAGCCCCGGTCGGTCCTCCAGGCGATGGAGCACTACTACGAGACGACCCACGCCAACGTCCACCGCGGCGTGTTCGCCACCGCCGAGGAGGCGACCCAGCGCTACGAGCACACCCGGACGGTCGTCGGCAACTTCATCGGCGCCACCGACCCCGAACGGGAGGTGGTCTTCGCCAAGAACGCCACCGAGGCCCTCAACCTGGTCGCCCGGTCGTGGGGCGCCGCCAACCTCGGTCCCGGCGACGTCGTCGTCCTCACCGAGATGGAGCACCACGCCAACATCGTCCCGTGGCTCCAGCTGGCCGACGAGCGCTCGCTCGCCCTGCGCTGGATCCCGATCGACGACGACGGGCGGCTCGACCTCGCCGATCTCGACCGGATCCTCGACGGGGCCCGACTGCTGAGCGTGTCGGCGATGTCGAACGTCCTCGGGACGATCTCGCCGCTGGCCGACCTGGCGGCCGCCGCCCACCGCGCCGGCGCCCTCGTCGTCGCCGACGGGGCCCAGGCCGTCCCGCACCTCCCGGTCGACGTCGGCGCCCTCGGCGTCGACTTCCTCGCGTTCTCGGCCCACAAGATGCTCGGGCCGACCGGCATCGGGGTGCTGTGGGCCAGGGCCGACCTCCTCGAGGCGATGCCGCCGTTCCTCGGCGGCGGCGGGATGATCCTCGACGTCCGCACCGACCGGTTCCTGCCCGCCGAGCCTCCGCAGCGATTCGAGGCCGGAACACCGCCGATCGCCGAGGCGGTTGGGCTCACCGCGGCGGTCGAGTACCTCTCGGCCACCGGGATGGACGCCATCGTGGCCCACGAGGCGGCGCTCACCGGCTACGCCCTCGACCGCCTGTCCGAGCTCGGTCCCGACTTGCGGGTCTTCGGGCCGCCGGCCGGAGAGGACCGCGGCGGCGTCGTCTCGCTCGCCATCGCCGGCATCCACCCCCACGACATCGCCCAGGTGCTCGACCAGTTCGCCGTGTGCGTCCGACCCGGCCACCACTGCGCCAAACCGCTGATGCGCCGCCTCGGCGTCAATGCCACCGCCCGGGCCTCCCTCGGCCTCTACAACGACCGCCACGACGTCGACATCCTGATCGAGGGTCTGAGGGAAGCCGTTAGATTGTTCCGGTGACCTGGACTTCCACCTCCGACAGTTGAGGGTCGCCTGATGCCGGACCTCGAAGAGCTCTACCGAGAGATCATCCTCGACCACTACCGGTCGCCACGCAACCGCGGCGAGCTGCCGGCGCCGCCGGCCCACCGGGTCGAGGGCTTCAACCCGCTGTGCGGCGACGAGGTCGTCCTCACCATTGCGGTGACCGACGGACGGATCGACGACATCAAGCTCGCCGGGTCCGGCTGCTCGATCAGCCAGGCCGCCGGGTCGCTGATGTCGGTGGCCGTCAAGGGCCGGACGCTCGACGAGGCCCGCCAGCTCATCAAGACGTTCAAGTCGATGATGTCGATCCACGAGTCGACCCTGTCCGGGAGCGGCGGCGAGCCGGACGACCACGGCGGATCCGACGACGACCCCACCGGCGTCGAGGCGGACGGGACCCCGACCCCTGCCGGCCTGGCCGAGCTCGGCGAGCTCGCCGCCCTCCAGGGGGTGGTGAAGTTCCCGGTCCGGATCAAGTGCGCCACCCTCTCGTGGAACGCCCTCCAGCAGGGCCTGCAGGAGCTGGAGTCGGCCGCCTCCTGATCTCCACGATCTCGATGTTGCGCTGATCTCGTGTCCGTCCGCAACGTCACGGTCACCCTGGACGAGGAGACCGCCCGCTGGGCGCGCCTGGAAGCGGCCCGGCAGGATACAAGCGTGTCGAGGCTGCTTGGACGCCTGCTACGCGAGTCGATGCACGAGCAGGCGAGCTACGACGCCGCCATGGCGTCGTAGCGCCAACGCGGCCCCCAGCCGATGAAGGGGCACGGGCAGCGCTACCCCGCTCGGGAGGGGGTCCACGACCGTGCCGGTCTTCGTTGACACCAACGTCCTCGTGTACGCCCGTGACGCCTCCGAGCCCGAGAAGCAGCCCCTGGCTCGCCAGTGGACGGACGCCTTGTGGGAGGAGAAGTCGGGTCGGCTGAGCGTCCAGGTCCTCAGCGAGTTCTACGTCGTGACGACCATGAAGCTGTCGCCCGGCCTCTCGCCCGACGCCGCCCGGCTCGACGTGGCGGACCTGATGGCGTGGCGGCCGTTGGCTATCGACGGCTCGCTCGTCGAGGCGGCGTGGTCGGTGCAGGACCGCCACACCGTCTCCTTCTCGGACTCGCTCGTCGTCGCAGCGGCGCAGCGTCTCGAGTGCGAGCTCTTGTTGAGCGAGGACCTCCAGGACGGGTATGCCTTCGGACCGACGACCGTCGTCGACCCGTTCCGGCACCCACCCGGAGATCTCGCCGCCTGAGCGCCGGCCAGCAGCTCAGCCGCCGGGGCTGCAGGCGGTCGGGTCGAAGCTCGGCGGCGGCGGTGACGCCGGCTGGGTGGCCGCCGCCGTGGCCGGCGACGGCGTCACGGCGGCTGCGGTGTGCGGCGACCCGCCGACCGACGGCGGCGGCGTCGAGACGAGGTTGGTGTCCGGCGGCGGCTGCGTCGGGCGCTGCAGCTGGCTCCCGAAGATCGACACCAGCATCTGCTGGGCGGCCGGCTGGTCGACGAAGAGCACGTCGCCGTAGGAGGAGAGCGTCTCGGGCACGGTCGGCAGCGTCTGGGTGTCGAGGGCCCCGGGCGAGAAGCTCCGGAAGTCGGCCGCCAGGCCGATCATGTCGCCGAGGCTGAAGCGGTCGTCGATCGTGATCCCCTGGTGGAGCGACCCCAAGAAGGCGTTGATCGCCAGCGGGTTCAGCTTGCTCTTGGCGGCGTCGATCAGCGCCTTCAAGAACGCGTCCTGGCGGTGGATCCGACCGAAGTCGCTGGTGCCGTCGTACTGCCAGACGCCGTTCTGGAGGTAGTAGAAGTGCCGGCTCCGGGCCACCGCCAGCGCTTGGGCGCCGTCGAGCAGCTGGCAGCCGGGGTGGGTGACGGTCAGCCCGCTCCAGGCGTCCTTCGACGGGTACGGGAAGTCCATCCAGACCCCGCCCAAGGCGTTGACCGCCCCTTCGAAGCCGCCGAAGCCGACCTCCATGACGTGGTTGATCGGGATCCCGAGGTTGTCCTCGATCGTCTGGACGAGAGCGTTCGGCCCGCCGTTGAACGAGGCGTTGATCCGGTTGAACTGACCGAACTGGCTGGCCTCGCCGCCGACCATCGACATCATCGTGTCGCGCGGGATCGACAGGATCGTGATCTGGTGGGTCGACGGCACGACGTGCCAGACCATGACGACGTCGCTGCGCTGCCCGCCGACCTGGGTCGGCGTCCCAGCCTGGGCCGCCTCGGCCGGGGTGAGCCCGACCCGGCTGTCGGAGCCGAGCACCAGCATGTTGAACGGCTGCCCCGCCACCGCCGCCTGCTCGGCGCTGATCGCCACCTTCGGGAACTGGTCGTAGCGGTAGCGCAGGTAGGCGTAGCCGCCGGCGACGAGGAGGAGCACGACGACGAGCACCGACGAGAGGACCGTGATCACCTTGCGCCGGCGGCTCCAGCGAGGACGGCGGCTCCGCCGCCTCCGGCGACCACCCTCCCCCGGCGGCTCTCCGGCGCCAACGAGACGTCGTCCAGAGCTGCCGCCACGCCGGCCACGCCCATGAGCGCCCGCCACCTCGTCGCCGAGGGAGCGCAGGCCGTCCTCGTTGGCCACGGGCCGGTCGAAGGGCGCGCCCGGACGATCGCCGCCCTCGATGGCGGAGCCCAGCGAGCGGAGGCTCTGCTCGTAGGACGGTGGTCGGCGCCGGCGCAGCCGCCGCTCGGGCGCGTCGTCATCACGACGACCGCTCACCATGACCTTCCACGGTACCCGTCGGTTCCCTTCCCGATGCGGCACCGCTCGGCCGGTTCAGGTGGCCGTCAGGTGGCGGGAGCGCCTCGAGCCAGGGGGTAGGAGGTGTAGCCGGTCTCCTCGAGCTGCGTCGCCAGCTCCGGCCCGCCGCTGGCGACGATCCGTCCGCCGACGAGCACGTGGACCCGGTCGGCCCGGAGCTCGACCAGCAGCCGGTGGAAGTGGGTCACCGCCACCACCCCGAGACCCCATTCGGCCGTCGCCCGCTCGATCCGCCGGGCGACGGCCCCGAGGGCGTCCACGTCGAGGCCGGAGTCGATCTCGTCGAGCACGGCGAAGGCCGGGCGGAGCACCCCGAGCTGCAGCACCTCGTTGCGCTTGCGCTCACCGCCCGACAGGTCGACGTTGAGTGGGCGGGCGAGGAAGCGCTCGTCGAAGCCGATCGCCGACGCCTCTTGGCGCATCCGCCGCTCGAGGTCGTCACGGTCGTGCCCGTCGTCTCCGCCGGCCGGGTCGTCGACCGCCGAGCGGGCCTCCGCCAGGGCCGCCGACAGCCGCACCCCCGGCACCTCGATCGGCTGCTGGAGGGCGAGGAAGAGCCCGGCCCGGGCCCGCCGCCACGGCGACATGCCGACGAGCTCGGCGCCGTCGAGGGCGATGCTCCCGGCGGTGACCGTCGTCCCCGGACGACCCATCAGCGCGTGGGCCAGCGTGCTCTTGCCCGAACCGTTGGGGCCCATCACGACGTGGACCTCGCCGCTGCGCACCTCGAGGTCGACGCCGTGGAGGATCTCGTGGCCCCCGGCCTCGGCGTGCAGCCCGGTCACCGCCAGGACGTGCCCGACGCCCTTGGCGCCGCCGGCGTCGCCGGGCAGCTCGGCGGCGCCGGACCCCGCCGAGGGTCGGAGCGGGGTCACGGCAGCACCACCGCCACCTCGTCGTCGGTCAGCTCGACCTCGTAGACGGGCACCGGCTTGGTGGCCGGCAGCGAGCACGCCTCGCCGGTGCGCAGGTCGAAGGTGCTCCCGTGCCGGGGGCACTCGAGCTCTCGTTCGTCCTCCCACACCTCGCCCTCGGCGAGGGAGTAGTCCTCGTGGCTGCAGCGGTCGCCGATGGCGTAGAAGTCGTCGCCGATCCGCACCAGGGCGATGCGGTGCGGCCCGACGTCGAAGCGCCGCGTCGTGCCGGGCTCGACCTCGTCTCGACGGCAGAGCACCACCCGCTCACCCACGGCGCTCCCCGGAGGCTTCCAGCTCGAGGTCGTCCGACCCGGCGGTCGCCACGAGGTCGTCGTCGATACCGAGCGCACCGGCCAGGCGGGTCCCGACCTCGCGCCGCAGCCGCCGCACCGCCGAGGGCACCGGCGCCCGCTGGACGATGTCGTCGAAGAACCCGAGGACGATCAGGCGCTCCGCCCGCTCCGGGCGGACCCCCCGCGATTCGAGGTAGTAGCGCTGGTCCTCGTCGACCGGGCCGACGGTCGACGCATGGCTGCACCGGACGTCGTTCTCCTCGATGTCGAGGTTCGGCACCGAGTCGGCGTGCGCCCGCTCGTCGAGCACCAGGTTGTGGTTGGTCTGCATCGCCTCGGTCCGCACGGCGCCCCGGCGCACCCGGATCAGCCCGCTGTACACCGAGCGCGAGGACCCGGCGACCGCCCCCTTGCACAAAAGGTCGCTCGTCGTGTGCGGCGCCTCGTGGTCCTGGAGGGTCCGGATGTCGTGCACCTGGTCGCCGGCCCCGAAATAGGCGGTGCGGAGCTGCGTCGACCCGCCCTGGCCGACGATCGCCGCGTCGGTGCGGTGGCGGTCGTAGGCGCCGCCGAGGCCGGTCGAGAACGAGCGGAGCGAGCCGTCGCGCCCGACCCGGGCGGCCGTCCGGGCGAGGTGCCAGCTGCCCGACCCGAGGACCTGCAGCACCACGTGGTCGAGACGGGCCCCGTCGTCGACGACCAGTTCGCTCACCGGGACCACCAGGGCCCTGGCGTCGCCGGACGCCCCGGCCACCACCTCGACGACGGCTGCCCGGGCGCCGCTCCCGACGTGGCAGAGCGTGCGCGGGAAGCTCGCCGGCGCGCTGTCGCCCTGCGGCTCGGCGCCGTCGCACCAGTGGACGACCACCACCGGGGCGTCGAGCACCGTCCCGGCGGCGACGTCGATCACGACGGCGTCGGTGAGGAGGGCGTCGTTCAATCGCACCAGGGCGTCGCCGCCGTCGAGCACCGTCCCGAGGAGGTCCCGGCCGGCGGCCATCACGTCGGCACCGGACCCGGCGCCGGTCAGGCCGCCGACGGTCACGCCGGGCGGCAGGCCTCCGGCAGTCGGCCCCGCCGAGGCGCCGGGTCGGAGCGCCACCACCGACCCGTTGGACACGACCACCAGGGCGCTGCGCTCGGACAGGTCGGCCGCCACCCCGTCGACGAAGGCGTCGGCCAGCCGGTGCTCACCGGCGGCGGCCGCCGGCGCCGTGGCACCGACCGGCCGGTAGCGGTCGAGATCGAGCCGGTCGATCGGGGTGTACCGCCAGACCTCCTCCTTCTCCGACGGGAGCGGCATCGACACGAAGTCGTCGAAGGCCTCGGTCCGGCGCCGGGCCAACCAGTCGGGTCCGGCGAGCGAGCGGACGGCATCGGCGGTGAACGTGGGCAGGATCGGAGCCTTCCTGGCAGTCGGTCGGATAGCGCCAGCATCAGCGGCAGGACGCCCATCGGCGCGCCACCCGCAGCGTCGACAGCCAGTCTACCGGGCACCACCCAAGGTCCTGCCAGGTGAAACCCCCCGATAACCTGCCACCATGACCTCCCTGTTCTCCTCGGATGTCCTCACCATGGAGCAGCCGGGCCCGGTCGCCACCCTGTGGCTCGACCGCCCCGGGGCCGCCAACGCGATGGGGCCCGAGTTCTGGTCGGACCTCCCGAGGGCGATGGCCCGTCTCTCGGGCGACGACGCCGTTCGCGCCGTCGTGATCGCCGCCCGCGGCCCTCATTTCTCGGTCGGGCTCGACCTCAAGGCCATGGCTGGCCTGCTCATGTCGCCGGCCACCGCCGGCGCCGGCAGCCCCGGCGGTGGAGCAGGTGCCCCGGGCAGCGAGGCCACCGGGCCACCGCGGGACCCGTCGACCGCCGCCCGGGCGCGGGTGACCCGCCAGAGCGTGCTGCGGATGCAGGGGGCGATCAACGCCGTCGCCGACTGCCCGAAGCCGGTGGTCGCCGCCGTCCACGGCTACTGCATCGGCGGCGGCGTCGACCTGATCACCGCCTGCGACATCCGCCTGGCGGCCGCCGACGCGGTGCTGTCGGTCCGCGAGGTGAAGATGGCCATCGTCGCCGACCTCGGCAGCCTGCAGCGTCTGCCGGGCATCGTCGGCGCCGGCCACGTCGCCGAGCTGGCGTTCACCGGCAAGGACGTCACCGCCGCCCGGGCCAGGGAGATCGGGCTGGTGAACGACGTGGTCGACGGGGGCGCCGACGGCGTGCACGCCGCCGCCGTTGCGCTCGCCGACGAGATCGCCGCCAACTCGCCGCTGGCGGTGCAGGGGACCAAGGCGGTGCTGGCGGCCGGGGCCCGCCGCTCGATCGCCGAGGGGCTCGACTACGTCGCCACCTGGAACGCCGGCATGCTGGCCTCCGACGACCTCACCGAGGCGCTCACCGCCTTCATCGAGAAACGCCCGGGTCGCTTCACCGGCAGCTGAGCGTCGGGTTGGGACGGCCCGAGCCAGCTCGGCCGACGGGTCGGCGGGTCACCCCGCTCAGCGGCGCCGGCGCCACCAGCGGCGCCGCTCGCGTTCGGCCCGGCGGGCATCTGCGGCCCGTGCCTCGGCAAGGGCCTCGGGGGCGATCGCGTTGACGATCTCCTCGGCATTCCCGAGGACCGACGCGACGTCGCCGTCTGGGAGCTCGGGCTCGTCTTCGATCGCCGGCTCCACCAGGCTGCCGTGGACCCAGCCGGCGTCGGCCAGGCGCCGCTCGTAGGCCGGGCAGTTCTCCGGGCAGCGCCACGGTGCCTCCGGGGCGAGATCGAGGACGCAGAACCGTGCGACCTCGCCCGAGGCGTAGGTGCGGCTCTGGAAATTCTTGCACTCCTCGCGCATCGGCACCGTCTCATCGTGCCACCACCGAGCCGGGGTCTGGGCCCGGCCGGGCCCGCTGACCCGGCCGGGAGGGCCCGGTCAGCCGACGGCACCCTCCATCTGCAACTCGATCAGCCGGCTCCACTCGACGGCGTACTCCATCGGGAGGGTGCGGGTCACCGGCTCGATGAAGCCGTTGACGATCATGCCCATCGCCTGGCTCTCCGAGAGCCCCCGGCTCATCAGGTAGAAGAGCTGGTCGTCACCGACCTTCGACACCGTCGCCTCGTGGCCGATCCGGGCGTCTCGCTCGCCGACCTCCATGTAGGGCTTGGTCTCCGAGACCGACTCGTCGTCGAGCAGGAGGGCATCGCAGCGGACGAACGACTTGGCGTTCTTCGCCCCCTCGTCCACGTGTACCAGCCCCCGATAGGTGGTGATCCCGCCGTCCTTGGAGATCGACTTCGACACGATCGTCGAGCTCGTCTCGGGGGCGGCGTGGACCATCTTCGCCCCGGCGTCCTGGTGCTGTCCCGGCCCGGCGTAGGCGACCGAGAGGACCTCGCCCGACGCCTTCGGACCCACGAGGTAGACCGACGGGTACTTCATCGTGAGCCGGCTGTTGTGGACGATGAAACCCTCGCTCACGAAGTTGCCGGTCCCGTCGACCTCGATGTCCCAGGTCGGCACCTCGAGCACCGCCTCGCCAACCGTGACCGGTCGGATCTCGACCGACGGCGGAAGCTCGATCCCGGAGCGCCCGACGCGGCGGAACCAGGTGGTCGACGGCGGCGCCTGCGAGGCGACGGCCTGACGGAGCGGCTCACTGACCTTCGCGACCAATCGGGGGTCGGCCCGCAGGTCGAGCCGGTGGCTCCCGCGGCAGGTCGACTGGTAGCCCAGGATCGTGACGTCGCCCTCGGCGCTCTCCTCGGTCATGAGCCGGCAGGGGATCCCAAGGGTGGTCAGGATCCTGGCTGCGTCCGCGAGCAGCGGCCGGTTCGCCGACTTGATCGAGAAGCCCCGCCCACCCCGCGGCGCACAACCGTCCGAGTCCAGATAACCAGCCACGAACGACAGCCGCTGGCTCTCGGGCAGGTCCAGGATCCATTCGGGTACTCGCTTGGTCAATGCCCCTGTGCTGAACCCGTTCTCCTCGAGCAGATCGGCGAGCTCGACGCTGGCCCACCTCACGGTCACCCCGTCGGAGCGCTCGGCGGGCGCCGTGCCGGGCATCAGGCCGGCCATGACGTCGACCAGCCGGCGGCGAGCCCGATCGTCCCGCGGCGTCGAGAACGTCACCCTTGCCCACCGGGTGCCGCCCGATGCGGCGACCTTCCGCTCGATCGAGCCGTCACCGACGAACAGCCCGAACAGCCACATCAGGTCGTCGGTGGTCTCTTCGACCGCCGCCTCGGGCAGCGCCAGCTTGTGCGGGTGCCCGTAGTCGATCGAGGTGACCGGGACGATCGCCTGCTCGAGAGCGGCGGCCCGCACGTAGCCCAGTTCGTAGCGACCCAGCTTCTTCGGTCGCTCGGCCTCGTAGAGGTAGGACAGGAAGGGGTGGTTGTCGGTCACCCGCAGTGAACGCTCGCCGACCCGCACCTCCCGAACGGGCTGATGGCCCGAGAACCGCTTCGCCGTCACTGTCCGGAAGCACAGCCGGCCCGTCGCCTCGTCGTAGGACAGCACTTCTTCGCCCGGCGTGAGCAATTCGATCGGCTTGGTTCCCGCCGGCGTGGTCACCGTCGAACCCTGCGCCAGGCAGCCGATGTTCCCGTCGACCCATTCGACGTGCGACTCGGCCTCGGCCCGGGCCCGCTTGGTGACCAGGTTGTAGACGTTGTTCGACCAGTTCTGGATGGTCGTGTAGGTGATCCGGCTGCCCGGCAGGGCCACCAGCTCGACCACCGCCGAATGGAGCGAGTCGGTCGTGTAGACCGGCGCCGAGCACCCCTCGACGTAGTGCACCTGCGAGCCCTCGTCGGCGATGATCAGCGTCCGCTCGAACTGGCCCATGTTCTCGGCGTTGATCCGGAAGTAGGCCTGCAGCGGCATGTCGACCTTCACACCCGGCGGCACGTAGATGAACGAGCCCCCAGACCACACCGCCGAGTTCAAGGCGGCGAACTTGTTGTCGTTGGGTGGGATGATCGTGCCGAACCAGCGCCGGACGATGTCGGGGTACTCGCGCACCGCCGTGTCCATGTCGGAGAAGAGCACGCCCTGGGCCTCGAGGTCCTCGCGGTTGCGGTGGAAGACGACCTCGCTTTCGTACTGCGCCGTCACGCCGGCCAGGTACTTGCGCTCGGCCTCGGGGATGCCGAGCCGCTCGTAGGTGTTCTTGATCGAGTCGGGCAGCTGGTCCCAGTCCTTGACCTGCCCACCTGTCGGCTTTATGTAGTAGTAGATGTCGTCGAAGTCGAGGTCGGGCATGTTGACGGCGAACCACGCCGCCATCGGCTTGCGCTCGAAGCGGGCGAGGGCCTTCAGCCGGAAGTCCCGCATCCACTCCGGCTCCTTCTTCATGGCCGACATCTCGCGGACGATCTCTTCGTTGAGCCCCTTCTTGGGCTTGAAGACGTAGTCCTCCTCGTCGCTCCAGCCGAGCTGGTAGCGGCCGAGGTCGATATCGGTTGCCATGCGCTGTCCTCGGTTTCCCCGGCGGCCCGCAGGACGGCCGGTCTGGTGGCTCCCCGACGACGTTGGGGTTCGGCACCCGCAACGCTCCGGGATTTCCCCTATCGAGATAGTAACAACCGGCTGTAGCGGCCGGAACAGCCCAGCTGAACCCCAGGTCGGCGGGGCAGGTGCCGGGTCAAGACGGCCGGAGGGCTCGGGCCAACGCGGCCCGGCGGTGCCTCTCGCCCCGGGTCCGCTCGTGGCTGGCGTCGGCGCCGTCAGCCGTGCAGGCTGGCCGGATGGCCGCCGACCCGTCCCCGCAGCCCCCGGTGCCGGAGCGCCGCCCACGAGTGCTCGAGTCCCACGGCGACCGCCGGGAGGACGACTGGTACTGGCTGGCGGACCGCCAGGACCCGGCGGTGCTGGCCCACCTCGAGGCCGAGAACGCCTACACCGAGGCGATGCTGGCTCCCCTCGCCGAGCGCCGGGAGGCGCTGTACCGCGAGATGGTCGGCCGGATCGAGGAGACCGACCTGTCGGTGCCGGTACGGCGGGGGGCCCGGGGGGACTACCACCCGACCATCGAGGGGAAGAAATACCCCGTCCACTCCCCCCGGCCCCCCCCCCGCGCCGGCGAGCCGCCGCCCCGGGGCC
>Ga0080006_1219386_pt1 | contig 38984 bp, 26 predicted proteins | sample RS3BMetagenome_FD_69209 | JGI IMG/M metagenome (GOLD analysis project Ga0080006, IMG submission 69209) | Ferric oxide microbial mat and aquatic microbial communities from Rainbow Spring, Yellowstone National Park, USA - RS3B (SPADES... ...
GTTTGTTAATATGGTGAAGGAGGTGCTTATGCGTATTTGTACAATATTTTTGTGGCGTTGACAAGCTAGTGCCAGAAAAATACCTAGGAAGTGCGCATCAGAAAATCATGCAACACAGCACAGTAGTAATAAAAACTTTTGAACCAAACTTTCCATTAGCGATAAAATGTTTCATGAAAAAACTCAAAAGTAGGTCGTTTTTAAAGGCGCTTATTTCAGTGGGGAATCGCTCGGGGAAGGGGTCTTTTTTTAACCCTTTAGGGTTGTGGGGATGTCTCACACTGATAAACCCAAAGACTTTTATATTACGGCGGCGTAATTATTACGGCGGCGTAATAATGTTATTTGACGTTAGACCCAAAGAAAACAGAAAGGATTTGTACGATAGGGAAAAAGAAATTGAAATGATAAAAGATAGCATACAAAGAAAAACATGGATAGTAGTTTTAGGAATGAAAAGGGTTGGGAAGACCAGTATAGTTAACGTTTCCGTAAACGAAACTAACAGCCTTGTATTAAATCTGAATTTGATTAGAATTTACAATCCGAAAAAGAGTAATTATCCAAGGTCTTCTTTCATCAATTTGTTTCTCGAAAGCATCAATTCAGCTATCAAGAAATACACGCTAGGCGGCAAAGTTTTAAGAGTTGTTTCTAACATTTTGGGCATCGACGAGAGTTCATTTATAGATTTTAATGCAGTCAAGATAAGGGCAGGACTAAAGAAATTCAGAAACGAGGATATAGGATTTGTGACAAGAGAAATGGATGAGCTAGCGAAAGACAACGGAAAGAATCTGGTAATAATTTTTGATGAGGCGCAAGAGCTTGCGAAGGTTAACGGAATTAATTTTTCCTCCGTGTTCCACGATATTTATGACTATTGCAAAAACACGACCATCATATTTACTGGAAGTATGATCGGAATTTTGGAAAAAGTTCTAAAGAACATTGAGTACGAGAAACCCTTCTTTGGAAGGTATATAAGAAGAATTTACTTAGAAAGGTTTGACAGGGAAGCCAGCAAAGACTTTCTGATTAAGGGGTTTGAGGAGGAAGGGGTTAAAATTAGTGATGAAGTTTTAGAGGACGCTTTAAACAAGTTTGATGGCGTTCCTGGCTGGTTAACATTTTTTGGTTCTGAATACTCGTTCTCTTTAAAGCACGGTAAAGCGATAAAAGTGGATGATATAGTAAAAATGGCTATAAAAGAAGTAAAGGAAGAAGCCAAAGACTTTATTTTGAGCACACAATCAAAGGAACGCTATTCAGCGACAATTTTGGCGTTAGAAAGGCTTGGGGGCAAAGGCGAACTAAAACAAATCACCAAAGTTGCGAGTACACTACTTGGAGAAGATGTTCCAGAACCTAGAATTTATGAAATATTAAACAGATTGCTGGATTATGGGTTCATAGAAAAACAAGCTGAAGAATACAGTTTGTTAAGGGATTTACCGAACAAAGTTGGGGTGGTAGAAGCCGCAAGCGAGTTGCTGAGCTCCCAGCACTAGAAGGGACAGGCTTGTCATTCACTTTATCAAATTCTTGAGGGCGCTTGGGCCTAGGGCTTGGGGCAATGCATCGTTTTGGTTTTAGGGTTGTTGAGGGCGTTTTCTCTGTTGTGAAGCGTTTGGTGAACGTGTTGGCGAGGTTTGTTAATATGGTGAAGGAGGTGCTTATGCGTATTTGTACAATATTTTTGTGGCGTTGACAAGCTAGTGCCAGAAAAATACCTAGGAAGTGCGCATCAGAAAATCATGCAACACAGCACTAAAGAGAACACAGCACGACAAGAGGGAAAACCCCCTAGTTTTGTGTTCACATGATGAAGTACTCAACAAGCCTTGCCCTTTAGGATGGAGCGAAGATGGGTAAGGCTGACCCCCCTCCCCACTATTTGGCGAGGGCTCCCCGAGGTTTAGGGGATGCCCCATTATGGGCGCCGCTCATTCCCCTGGCATTGCGGGGTCGACCCGCTCCTCACTGATTGAGGGGAAGCTATTACCTCACCAACGCCAGGGCTTAGGCTTTATCCCGCCCTAAAGGGCGAGACTCGTCGTTCATTTTATCACCAGGGCTCTCGTTTTAAGCCAAGCAGGTACGCAGCGGCATTAGTGGCTAAGTGAATTGGGGGAGTTAACAACACTGCTGCAATTATTATGGGGATGCTTATCGTAGTTGGATCAATTAGCCTAGTGACCAGTAATGCTGTCACTATGAAGTCCAACTGATCAAGAAATGGGGCGGGTGCACCCCTCGGTAAGCCTAGTCTCCGCTTTATGAATGCGCCAATTAGGTCCCCCACCAATGCCCAGAACGATAAGGAGAAGCAATCCAATAGGGTTGGGTAAATCATGGAATTGCCGCTGAACGATTCTATTATGGTCACGGTTAAGCCCCCTATCAGCGTTCCAGCCATGACTCCGAAAAGGAAGCCCTCAATGGTCTTGCCATCGCCCAGTATTCTCCTTCCATCCCAAAGGCATTTACCCATATCAATTGGCGTTCTCCTACTTATCAACTTAGAGGCGACCACTGGGGTGGCATTAGCTACATAGGCGGGCCAAATTATGATCAAGGCCTCCACAATGAGGCGGGGCAAATCCATAACTATCACGATCCTTTGCTATTGGATATCAATGACTTAACATATGAATCGCATTGAGCCTTATATGAGCAGTACCTACAATTAAGAGGCGACTCCCCGCGCACCCGGCGTGGAGTTAATGGGCAATTCCTGACATAATAAGTTGGGAAGCAATCGCTGCATATAACCGTGCTGCCCTTAATGTAGGCTACTTTAGCCGTATCCACCGTGGAGCCGCATATCGAGCACTTCACAGATGGCGAATTAGCGGCGGTTTAAAAACAAAACCCAACGCTCAAATTAATTGGATAAAAAGGGGATTAAGAAGAGGAATTGATTTTATTTATTGGGAAGCGCCTTGAGGCAAGTAAGCCGGGTCCGAGAACTTCTCCTTTAGGCCCGACATGATGCCCCATGGATAGAACACGAGAAGCGATACTGCAACTGTTATTAATGTGGCTAAGTTGAAGGATATCATGTTTAATGCGCCATCGCTGCCTATATAAGTCATCACGAGCAGGAATGCTATGTATGCTATGTACCAAAGGGAATTAATGAAGTGCCTTAAATCCCTCATTGCTGTTCCCCGCACAATTGGAATTATTAATCCAAATATCGCGACGGCGCCCGTTAATAGGATAACCGCGTAGTACACCGTTATCCAGCCGCTCCAGAATATTATTAGCGACGCGGAGGCGAACGCTATTGGCGCTATTATGGAGCCGCCCGGTATCTTATACTTAGTAACTCCCTGCCTGCGCGACACTATCATGGCCACGGGATTCACGCTGAACCCCAGGTAACCGGCAACCACCGCATCCTCTATTAATCCATATATGCTGGGCACGGGTGCCGCTATGAATGCCAACACGGCTCCAACCAGCGCCGTTATGAGTAGGGCCCAGTACGGTATTGAGTACCTCTCGTGTATGTACTTCACTATGTTAGGCATTATCTGGGTCCTTCCCTGGGCGAAAAGAACTCTAGTGCCTCCCCCCAAGTATATGTAGCCCACCACGAATGGCCCTATTATGCCAACTATCACTGTTAAGATGAATAATAATTGCGCATTATAGTCATGGGCGATCGTTATGAATGGGTTACCCGGTATGTTGGCGACCGATGCCCAGGCGCCGGCACTCATGCCTAGCTTACTCCAATTTATGCCCGTGACGAAAACGAAGTCCAGCAATAAGTATATCAATAATTGGCCAATCACCACGAGAACAATCGCGAGGGGCAGTTTCCTATAGTTCCGGCTCTCCTCGGCGTAATCCGGCAATACCCTTATCCCTCCAAAGGCGAACATGGCGAAGGGTATGGCAAGGAATACCCCTGGGAAGCCGAAGGGCAGGAATCCATTATATGCAAATAGGTTTCTAGCGTCGAAGTAGGCCGCGGCTAAACCGATGGCTAGGGCTATGTAGAACGCAAGCTTAACTGCGCCGAAGGACGCGGTTGAGCGGCCAAATGCCTTTACTCCATAATAATTGAACGGTATCATCAATATCATCAATAGAACCGCGACGACCGCGCCTATCAGCGTTGGTGCGCCGCTGCTGGTGACTAGGTTGGGGTAAAATACGGAGAGGCCATCCACTACTGCGAATGCCTCTATTGGAGGAATAAATATGTACCATATTAGGTCCGCCAAGGAGTTAATCATATTGGTGAACCAACCATGGGTATATAAGGCATATCTAGAGGGGCCGCCTGCCTCTGGATAAGTGGTGACTAACTCAGCGTAGGTTAATCCGATGAAGAAGTAGAATATGCCGCCCAATAACCATGCCAATACGCTGCCCGGCCCCGCTGATCCAGTCATTGCTGCGGTGCTAAATAATATTCCAGTGCCAACCGCCCCAGCTATCCCTATTATAACCAGCTCCGTGAATGAGAGCTCCTTCCTTAATTGGCGGCCCTCTGGTCTTACGTCATCTTGGCTCATAAATATGCTTTTCACATCTATTTTTAAGCATTATTCAAATATTTGATATACTTATAGTAACAAACATCAAATATAATTAATATAGTTGCTATTTAATTATTAAATTAATTAGAATTCATCCCTGACCCCGCCCCGGGATGATGTTTCCCGCTCCTTTATCAGCGTCCTCTTAGGATTAACCCAGTATGCCTTGAGCATACCTGCTTCTTATGCTGCTTAATTCCCTAAACCTGGAGAGCCTGAATATATCTGCAAACGATCGTGGACGACCATATTCTATTGTTTCCGCTATCATTATTCCAAGCGCTGGAGATAGCTTGAAGCCGTGGCCGCTTAACCCAACGCAAGCTATCACGTTCCTTATCGGTTCGTCAAGTATGGGCATCCAGTCGGGCGTCACGTCATAGAGCCCGCCCCATCCATCCATGAATCCCATATTAAGGGCCCACTTAATCCTCCTGGCCGCGCTCTCCATATACTTAAGCGCCTCATTCATTCCAGGCCTATCCAATGGATTAAAGGAGTCAGCATCATTCACAATGTTTAATCCAGGATCAAGGTCCCCCAGCAATGCGCTGGAGCTGCCTTCAGGTCTTAAATAGAAGTTATTAATGGTGTCGAAAATTATGGGCATGCCCCTATCCGTCTTGACTCTAATCGTTTTCTCCGCTATTATGCTTATGGGAAGCTCCATTGGAAGCACCTTATTTGCCCAAACACCCACGGCCACTACATACTTATCCCCCCTTAATTCGCCGTGGCTGGATGTGATTATCCTTGGCTCATCATTCACAATCGAGAGATGCGCCTCATCGATGATAAATGAGGCGCCCAGTTCCTTGGCTCGGGCAGCGAATGCATTTGCAACCATGGTTGTATCGGCGTATCCAGCATCATTCTCCCACGCAATTAGCTCTCCCTCCCTTATCTCTGCATCTATTAATTCCTTGGCCTTCTCATGATCCATTAACTCAATATCAACACCTAATTCCCTCAGCATCTCCACATTTCTCTTCAGGTAATTATCGGCTATCACGAGGAGCCCCGTTCTCGTGAATGCATTGTCGCCGAACTCCTTATTGAATTCCTGGAAGAACCTCAAACTATAGAGGGCCATCTCGGCGACTTCCCTCACGCTATAGAATGCCCTCACTATGCCGGATGAGTAGGCGGTCATGCCTTGCCCAATGCCTCGCTTATCGATAACCGTTACCTTATAACCCCTCCTAGCCAAGTTATATGCTGCACTGCTTCCCGTGGAGCCTGCTCCTATTATTATGACATCGCTCCCCATAAAGCCCCCACGCGATTCCCACTTAATTAATTAACGCAAATATTGCGGCTCATCCAATTCATGATTCCCCTTAATACGCTGGGGATTTGAGGCTCCTCAAGCAATAGGCTAAGATAAGTGTTCCCCAATTAAGCTTTAAAATGCTTGTTTCAGCATCATTGATGTGTATCTATTCGACATTGCAGTGACCCTAATTACAGTGCATTTCTTAGTGCCCATCACGTATTATGCAGTGGTGAGGGGTTGGCTGAGGAAGCCATGGCCTCAGGTGACCGGCATCGATCCGCCGACGGTATCCGTAATGATACCGACCTATAATGAGGCAAGCGTAATAGGGAAGAGGCTGGAGAACATAGCTAAACAGGGGTATCCCCTGGATAAGCTGGAGGTGATTGTGATCGATTCAAGCAATGATGATACCGCCGACATAGCGACTAAGTGGGCTGAGAAGCTGGGGCTAAATCTGAAGCTGATCAGGGAGGGGGAGAGGAGGGGGAAGGCAATGGCATTAAATGCTGGATTAAGGCAGGCAAGCGGGGATATAATTGTTCTGGCTGATGCGGATGCCTTCTGGGGAGAGGGGGCGTTGCCGAACGCCGTCACATGGTTCTCCAATCAATCCATTGGCGCTGTTTCATGCGTTAAGAAGCCCATTTCAGGAGGGGGAGAGGAGGAGACATATAGGGATCTCTATAATCTGCTTAGGATAGGGGAGAGCAAGAAGTACTCGACGCCCATTTTTCACGGCGAATTAGCGGCATTCAGGAGAAGCCTCCTGGATAAATTGGGGGGATTCCCAACTAATCTTGGCGCTGATGATAGTCACACCGCTACGAGGATAGTTGGGCTCGGCTTTAGATCCATTATCCCGGATAATGTTACATGCAGCGAAATAGTGCCTAATGAGGGTTTCATCAATTGGAAAATAAGGCGGGCACAGCACTTGATACAGCACTTCATTGCAGCGATCAGGTTAAGGTATCCCAGGGAGTTTCTGCCAATACTGTCCGCTGAGTTCTATCTCCACGTGATTAATCCATGGATGCTAGCGCTAGGCATTGCCTTACTTGTGGCGAGCCATGGATTGCCGGCGATCGCGATTCTAGCCATAGGTGTGGCGGCAATTGCTTGGGGGCCCTATAGGACATGGATGCTGCAGCAAGTTTACCTGCTTGCAGCTAGCCTGCGAAATACCTATACTAAGGAATTAATATGGAGCAAGCAGGAAAAGCATGGCGTGGAGACCAGTGGATACAGCTGACCTCCTCCCCGACATTTGGCGAGGCTTCCCAGAGGCCTAGAGGGATGCCCCATTATGGGCGATACTCGTTCCCCTGGCATTGTGGGGTCGACCCGCTCCCCACTGATTGAAGGGAAGCTAACTACCTCACCAACGCCAGGGCTTAGGCTTTACCCCGCCCTAAAGGGCGAGGCTTGTAATCCATTTTATCAGTATTTGGGCAGGAGGGGCCTCGTTAGGCATCGGATTCAATGATCATTTTTTTGGTTTATTGGAATTGGGCAGGAGGTAGCGCCACAGTTAAAAATGCTGAAGAGGGTAATTGGAGCATGGATAATATAGGGACTCTAGAGGATAATATTTTAATAATACTAAGGGACGGCGAGTACATCGAGGGAGAGGCCGCCCTATTATATAGTGAACTAAGCAATAAGGCTAGTGATCCGCTGGTTAAGACCGTGTTTCAAATAATTTATCACGACTCATTAAAGCACAAGGATGTATTATCGCTAATTGAGGACTTATTGATCAATACAGTTAAGATGCATGTAAATATAGAGTCCGTGATTAGCCAACGACGGAACTTGGATACCATGGTTGCCCAAATGATCGATATAATAAGGGATGTACGGAACTCTGTGAGGGGCTCAATAACTATTAAGGAATTAAGCAATATAGCGGATAAACTAGAGAGACTGGAGGACATAGAGGAAACACAACTCACTAGTTACGAGTTCTTATCCAGCGCCATATCTAAATCAATGGATCCAAGAGTACAAGTAACCCAAGTACTTATCCAGAACATTATAAATGACGAGAAAACCCATAAGGACCTCCTCGGAAAAATCACCCAAATAACCTAAATTTTTATAATGATTACTCGGAGGCCTATTGTTTTAAATTAGATGAGGGGGAGGCAAGGGCAATTCAAGCCAATCGCGTTTAGATCAAAGCCGTAATGAATCCTCGTAAAGCCGCGGCGAAGCTCCATTACCTCCGGCTTAACCTTGTTCGGCTCCACTCCCTGAATAACCACCTTAGCTATTAGCCTAGCTACTTCACTCATCTCGCTGACACCCATGCCTACCCTAGTCATTTCCTGCACGCCCATCCTTATTCCGCTGGGCCTCACTGGGCTCTTGTCCCATGGAAGCATGTTCTTATTCACTATTATGTTTGCCTCCTCCAATGCCTTAGCGATTGGTCCACCGCCGCCGAATTTCGAGACATCCATGGCCACTTGATGCGTCGCGGTGAAGCCGTGCTCCTCCGCCACGACGGGTAATCCAAGGGAGTGAAGGGACTCCGCGAGGGCCTTGGCATTCCTCCTCACGGCGGCCGCGTACTCATCGCCGTAGGTCAGCATCTCTATGGCTGTAACTATTGTCGATGCATACCTGTGCAGGTGGTAATTGGATGTCATTACTGGGAACACGGATCTCTGTATTTCCTTGAAGAGGTCCTCCCTGGATGTGAAGATGACTCCTCCCTGGGGTCCCGGGAATGTCTTGTGAGTTGATGAGGTCATTATGTCGGCCCCCATCTCTAATGGGTTGGGGAATTGATGGCCAGCTATTAATCCAAGGACGTGGGCCGAGTCATGCATTAGCACTGCGCCAACCTCGTGAGCCGCATCCGATAATTCCTTAATTGGGTGCGGAAACAGGTAGAGGGAGGCGCCGAGCAGCACTAGCTTTGGTTTCTCCTCGATTATTAATTTCCTGGCGGCATCCACATCAACATTAAAGGCATCCTGGCTCCAGGGCAGGTATGACACCCTTAACCCGAATGCCTTTGGCGCCCCCGTCTCATTATGACTTATGTGTCCCCCTGCGGCGGTTGGTAGGGATACTATTTTCTCGCCTAGCCCCGCCACTGAGTGATAAACAGCCATATTAGCCACGGTGCCTGATATGGGCCTTACATCGGTGAATTTTGATGAGAATAGCGTGGACATGAGGTCAACAAGCATTTGCTCAGCCTCATCTATTAGGGATACTCCCTGATAGTACCTTTTACCTATTGTTCCCTCCGCGTACCTACCCATCATATCGTTGAGGTAGAAGTACTCCGCCAGCGGCGACATAACGTTCTCGCTAGGTATTAAGTTAATTGTTTCCCGCCGCCGCCAAGTATTGTGCTTATCCATTATTGAGCGAAGCCTATTCAGCGATGCTAATGCTTCCTCCTCTCTCATTAACTGAACCAATGAGGAGCACTATTAAACACTGCGCCCACTACTCCCTGGAGTATAAGTAGGGTATTCCAAACATCTTGGCGAGATCCGGATTAAGGGATGCAACGTCCTCCCTGGATACCTCGTGAATATCATACTTCCCAAGCGCCGACACAAGCATCTGAGTCTCCACCTTAAGGGCCTCAATATAATTACTGACCCCCTCCTCGCCCTTAACCATGGCGGCGAGAATCATTGGGCGACCAATATAGATGCCGCTCGCGCCGAGCGCCACTGCCTTAACCACATGGGTTCCATTATACATCCTGCCCGCCAATAATAGGCTCACCCGGGCCCCGCCTAGTTTAGCGTCCATTATCTTCCTTAGCCCAACAATGGCTGGGTACCCTAGATCCTTCATCGCGACCGAGGGAGCCATGCCTGTTCCGCCTTCCTTTCCATCTATCACGACCGCGTCCGCGCCCTCCTCATCGGCTATCCTAATCACGTCAGAGACATCCCTGTAGGGGCCCGTCTTTATCCATATCCTGGCCCTCGGGTAGTTATTCCTCATCATTCTAATTGTTCCCCTAAGTATGTCCTGGGTAAACGTGCCTGGAACCGAGTACCTCTCCACGTACTTATCCCTAGTGCTCAGGGGATCCTTCAGGAAGTGGTACTTCTCCCTCACCTTAATCGCGTCCTCCCTCCTCATCCTTATCACGCCCCCAAGGCCCGGCTTAGCTCCCTGACCAACCTTAACCTCAAAGCCTATCCTGCCCTCCTCTATGAATGGCTCCAGATCCTTGTCGCTATAGACCTTGTTCCAGTGCTCATCATATGAGTCCTCAACGTTTTGCTGAATGAAGACGCCGCCATGCCCATCCAGGTTAGTTAGGTACGCCATGATTCTCTCCTTAAATGAGGGGTGAAGCCGGCTCCTCCTGGCTCCATACCCCCGGACAGTGGCCACGTTCTCCCCGATACCCATGGGTATGCCAGCCTTAGCTGCCGCCCGAGCCACTTGAATCGAGTACCTACTCGCAATGTCCGTGGAGCCCATTGATGCAACCGCGAAGGGCAGCGACGACTTGAAGCCGCCCAGCTGCGTCTCCAGATTAACATCCGTGAACACCGGTTCCCGGAGGAGCTCCGCCATTTTCTCAAGCCTCCTGGGAGTGAATGCAGGGGGCATTAGGACTAAGTCATCCATGGAGAGGAAGCGAGGATAGTGGCGGCGAGTAACGGAGGACCCCAGAACAGCGGCACCGTAACCGCCTAATTCCCCGAATGGGTATGCACCCTCCTCGCCGCGCAGCGCCTTGATGGATATCTCATCAAATGGGTAATCATCGATGAACTCCCTTAACCCCCTCAGGAGCGAGAGGCGGGCCCTCACCTTAACTAGAAGCTCCGCGACCTTCATTGCTATGCTGGACATGATTACCGCCTCAAGGAGACACTATGCCGGCTACCTTGGGATAGGGGCGAGCCTCCCAGACTCCCCTTAATCCACATAGGTAACGAACGAGCCGCTCCACCCCAATGCCGAAACCCGCGGTTTGGAGGGGATAATTCTCCCTAAGCATCTCCAGGTACCACCTATACTTATTGGGGTCCTCCCCAGACTCCCGCATCCTAGCTATCACTCGAGCCGGCTCGAATTCCCTCTCGGCCCCCGATATTGCCTCGCCAAATCCCTCCGGATACAGTAAGTCAAAGTCCCTCAGGTAGCCGGGCCTCTGCGGGTCCTCCCTATCATAGAAGCCGCGGGCGCCCTTGGGATACTCGTAAACCGCTATTGGCGAGGCATGACTGGCGGAGAGCGTTTTCTCACATTCCCACCGAAGCTCCGTGTTTCTGGGGTTACTGCACCCCAACTTATTCACTAACTCAACGGCCTCCGCATGAGTGTATCTAGGGAATGGATGCTTAAATTCCGGCAAGGCTCGGCCCAACTTCTCCAGGTCCCTTCCATGCGTATCGGCAACTACCTTAACAGCGTAATCCACTAAGTCCTCGGCCAGCGTAATCACTTCCTCGAGGGATGCATTCCTCACTTCGAGATCGATTTGATAGAACTCGACTAGGTGCCTCCCCGTCAGCGCGCTGTCATTTGGCTCTAGCCTTATATTGGGGGACACGAAGTATATCTTGCCTAGGGAGGAGGCTAGGTACTGCTTATAGAGTATGGCGCTGCTCATCACCTTATACTCATGCCCATAGAAGTCTATGGTGGCCTGCTTCGCGCCCCTTATTCCCGGATCAGTGACTGGGCCAATTATGGGCGCAAGCGCCTCGATGAATCCATGGGAATCAAGGAATTCCCTCACTGCATGCATGGCTGTGGCCTCGACTCGAAGCATTGTCCTGTATTTATCCTCCTTTATCCACCTCCATGAGCCTTGAAGCCACTTCTCGAGGAAATCAAGGAATTCTTCGCTGTTCCCAGTCATTTCCTCCAATTCAAGTATGGATTTATTAATGAATGTGGCCCTTAGTTCGGAATCCATTTGGCCATAAAGACATTACTAATTAAAAATATATTCAACTAATTGACTATTACTTAACGTTACTAATAGTTAATAATTCTATAATACCGCCGATAAAGTGGACAAAAGAAGAAGCCTCACTTAGAGGTGACTATCCTAATAACAGCTCTATGCCAAACACGCGCATCCAGGCCCAGTCTCTTCCCCGTCACTGCATCTATGGCGAACATTGCCTTGGAGGCAACATCGCTGTGAATGGATCTAGCCAAATCCAGCACAGTGTAGTCACCGGGAACCAGAACCACATCTGGAAGAACTCGGCCCTCGGTATCGGTGAATCTCTTCTCGTCGGCCACCGGGTAGACGGCGACCATTCCCAACACGTCGAGCACTGTCTTATTAATTGCCTGCGTCACTCCAGTGCCGCCCCACCGCCTCATTAAGTCAGCTATCTTATCCAACGCGGCCCTCTGGGGCTGCGGCAAGTCCTTAGCGATTACGGTGAAGGATGGATCGCCCGGCACATACTTAATGAGCCCCTTATTGGCGGCCTTCCTCAACGCTAACTCCGCCTCCGCGCTTGTTGGAACCACTTTATCCCCCAGCTCCTTCATCATTCTCCGCACGTTATCCTCGGCCTCCGGCACATCTATCTTATTGGCCGCTATGACTATTGGCTTCGAGCGGCGCCTAAGTAATTCAATGAATTGCTTCAAGTCATCCTCGCTCCAGGAATGAAGCGGCTTCTTATCCAGGCTCAACTCAACCAGCGTCGCGCTTATCATGGCTTCACTAATGCCTAGCCCGCTTAAGTGATCATAGAGGACCCCAATGAGCGGCTTCTTAGCGTAATCAACGAGCCTCGCCATCTTATCCCAGTCCTTCCTCATTATTTGAACAATCCACATTGTCACCTCGTTCTCAAGGAACTCCACGTCCAGCATTGGGTCACGGGAGCCCGGCCTCGTGATCCTGCCCTCCTCATCAGTCCCCCCAGAGGCATCAACCACATGTATGAGGGCGGAGGCGCGGCGGAGGTGATCCAGGAATTGGTTGCCAAGGCCACGTCCCTGCCATGCGCCAGGCACTAGTCCAGCCACGTCTATTAACTCGATCGGAATCAATCTATTCCCCTCAATGCAGATGGAGTTCCTCGGATTATCCTTGACGCCCAGCTCCGTGCAGACGCACCGTATCCGGACATGCCCCACGCCGATGTTGGGCTCCACGGTGGTGAAGGGGTAGGGAGCAATCTTGACGTCTATCATTGTGGCGGCAGCGAAGAACGTGGACTTACCCACATTAGGCTTGCCAACCACGCCAACCTGAGGAAGCGATTGAGTTACCATTTCATTAAAGAATGGGCAACAGCATAAAAAGCTTTACCGTAATGATTCCAGGCTCTCCGATATTCATCACTTCATTGAGTCACGGGAAGCAGTTAAGCGGTTCCTGGGCTGGGGAGAAACCATTATAACGGATGCCGCGGCGCCCGTATATGCTGGGTTTATTGATGATTCATTTGATGGGTGGGGCGCCCGTCGTGTTCCTGTTTCACGTTAAGGGATTCCTCATAGCGTTAACGACTAACTTCACGGCCACGGGCGCATTTGCGGCGGCCTATGAGTTAAACAATACTTCAGTCCTGAATTCAGCCCAATTCAATGGAGTTACATTAACCAATGCATTACCTCTTGGGGACTCCATATTATTAATTGGAGTAAATGGGTCTAGGCCATTTATGGCCACCATAAATACGACGAGTTGGCGAGTCATTAATGAAACGAGGATGTTGCCGGCTTCATTTCAGCCATATGCCGCCGCGTTCCTCGGCAATGAATTGGTGCTGGGCGGCTCCAGCAATGGCCACGCCTCGCTTCTAGCCATAAATGGCTCCAACATAATTAATGAGACGAATGGATTGCCCAGTAATTACTTAAGCAGCGTCATAGTGCTTCTAGCTCCCCTTAATGACTCCTTGCTGGTGATATCGACGACCCAGTACCCCTCCATGTTAGTGGGGATATTGGGGCAAGGGGGATTCAAGGACCTAACCGGGAAGCTGCCCATTAATCCGAACCTGGTGTTTCCAACGGTGGTTGCCGTTAATGGGGATGAGGCATTCATAGGCGGCTTCAATGTATCTAAGGGGGAGAGCCCTGGGTTTTACTATTTCCAATTGAATCAATTGGAGTTCAGGCCAGTGGCGTTAATGCTAGTTAATGGGACATTCCATAACCTTGTGCCGATGCTGGGCATGGAGTACGGCGCCCTCTTCGACGCCGAATTCATCAACTCAACGGCGCTCGTGGTGGGGGGAGGTTACTTGCTGAACTCGGGGTGGGCTCCCTACATAGCCGTATTGAATCGAAATAACGTAGTTACGTATCAATTGCCGATTAATGGAGCCGTATTCGCCGTGACTAAGGGCTTATTAGTTGGCGGCGGCACTAACGTATTCTATAACCTAACCATGCTGAGCGGGGAACCCTTCATCGCCACGGCAACCCAAGGCATCTCATTGATGGGCAGCGCGGGCAGACCCAATCATTACGAGACAGATCTAGGGCTACTTGGCGAAGCCATAATAGTATCGCTTATAGCTGGGATCGGGGTGGGGCTCTTAATGATGAGCACGCTGGAAGATGAGAGGTGATTGGGGTTAGAGATCCTGAATTCCCTTAATTCTCTATATTTCTTTATTCCCCAGTCGCCGAGGCATTATACTTGGGGGGAAGCGTGGATAGCCAGGGCGGCTTGGAGAGGAATCTACGTATTGCTTTCTCTAGGTTTTTGGGGAGGGATGATAATTCAGCCTCGCTCCTTATCTTAATGACGGAGGCCGATCTCAAGGAGGCCGGCATTCTGGGCAATTCCATTCTCACGGCCTCAGCTACATCCATGATTCTCCGCTTCTCCACCGCGAACCAACGGGTCCCAACTATGAATGGGCCCATGGATGCATTCACGTGCTTCCTGAGGAATTCAATGGATTCAGGCGCATAGACTAATGGACCCCTCATCAAGTTGAGGGGAGGGAGCTCCAGCGACTCTAACGCTATGAATACGGCGGCAATGGTCTCCTCATCCGTCCATTCCCCGCTTCGATACACCGTGAAACCCATGTTGCTGAGCACGTTGGATAATGAGGAGGAGGCGCGCCTTAATTGGCCCCAAACGGTGTCTGGAGGCTCATTTGCGGGGTAAGGCATTGCCAGCAGGAGTAATGGCGAGAATGCAGGCGATGGCTCGCCCTCCCTGAAGAATTCCAGGCTCGGGCTTAGCGTGAAGAGGTGAGCCATTGCTATGAATGTCGACATGGCTTCCTCGGTGACCGCGGCTGCAGCATTCCTGGATGCATCAACTGGATCAATTACGATGAGGGGGGAATTGAATATTTTTCGAACCACTGATGGTGAGGCATAGTGCTTGCCTGGATCAAGCACGGTTTGATGGGGGCGCCATGACTTGGCGGATTCCAGGACGCCCAGGAAGGAGCCATAATTCACTATGAGTAGTTCCGTTAAGTACCCGCTGAAGCCGCCGACGCCTATCTCCGCGCCGTAGATGCCGCCGACCCGCATGAATGCCTTGAGGAGCCGCACCTCGTTCTCCTTCCCCCTTAATTTATCCATCAAGTAAAGCGTGTGGAGAGGGGATCTATCCGTGGCTGTGAGGGGCTTCTCGCCGGGGCTTATCTTCATGCAGGGAACCACGTCCACTTGAAAGCCTCGATACTTAAGGGTGAGGTAGGGGTGCTGAGCATACCTAGTGCTCCAGGGAATACCGTTCTCTGTAGCTATCTCCGCCAGCAATTGAAGGGCTCTGCCGCTCTTTATGAACTCAACTCCGCGGTTCTTTGGTATGATTATGAATATATCGATGTCCCGGGACCCGGGAAGCCAAGTGCCATGGGCCACCGATCCCTGCAGGGTCACCTCCATATCCTCGAATCCCCTTCGCCGTAACCCATTGTTTAATTTGCCAATTAATTCTCTCGATGCCTCCCCTATTAGGCGCGACTCCTCCTCGCTTGGCTTTACGAGCCTCATTGCCTCCGCTAATACGTGCTCCACGGAGAAGGCCGGAGAGGTTTGGATTTAAACTATTGTTTAGGCCGTTACTCCCATTAGCGACTATTTGAGAATCAATACGGGTGACTTCATATGATATTACTTAGTTCTATTAAAATTAATAAAATAGTTTTATTAGTTTTGAAGTAAAGCTTAAATAATAGCAAGTGATTTTGCGAATATGGAGAAGCAATATATCCTTGCCATCGCCCTAATGGTGATGGCGATCGCTCCAATAGCGTATTCGGTGCAGGTAACTCCATCTAATCCCTACTATATAGGGACCGAGCTATTTAATTGCGGCCCATACTTACTCCCGCCTTATTACACCAATTCCTCCACTGCGCATCTAATAGTATTTACTTACTTAAACTTCGCGGGACTCAACAATACTATATATAATGAGTATTATAATTCCTCCTCGCCGTTATACCACACGTTCCTATCGCCGTCGCAATTCGACTCAATGTTTTCTCCCCCATCCTCGGTTGACTCGGAATTATCATCAATTGCCTCAAGCAATGGCTTAAGCGTCATAATGACGAGCCCATCGATGTTCGTCGCCAATGGAACCGCAAAGGAAGTAACTAACGCGATAAATTCGATATTAAGCGCAATCAATGCTAATCAGTCCTGGACTCAATGGGTATTGGTGGGCGAGTGCAATCCCGTCGGCGATTTCTTCACAAAACCAATAACGATTAGCGGGATACGCGTGGAGCCCAATGGAACCACGGCAAGCATTGAGAAGAAGATTGCCCCCATTATTCCACCGCTTGAAAGCATTAATCCGGGCTCCACGAGCTATAAGTCAATCGTTTCAGTTAATGGGAAGCCGGTGGCCATAGAGATGAGGAGCCAAGGCGCCTCTGTGCGTTCATTCCTTGGATCGCCGCAGGAGTTCCGCTTTAGTTTCCCATTTGAGATGTATTTCCCCCAGGGAATGCAATTGCTCTATAACGTCACGCCCCTACTAGCGAATGGATATAATGGCAATGGAATAACGATGGGCATAGTTGACGCATTCGGCGATCCCGCATGCAATGCAAGCGGCGCGGCGCTCACGCCATACAATAACCAAATAACGAGGGACGCCGACATATTCTCCACAGCTTTTGGTTTACCTAACGTGAGCTTGACCTCCATATACCCAATGGGTACGCCGACCATAACTCCCCTAAATGCTTATTTGGCCTGCAGCTGGGGAGGCGAGTCCGTTCTTGATGTTGAGTGGAGCCACTCAATAGCGCCGGGAGCCAAGATATTGTTCGGGGTATCCCCGGATAGCGGCGACGATTTATTCGCCACTGTTGAGTACATGGTTAATAATGGATTGGCGAACTTCATTAGCCTCTCCTGGGGCGAGCCGGAGGATGCTATGGATCCATGGTACGCATTGGCTTACCACGAGATATTCCTACAAGCCGCGGCGGAGGGCATTGGAGTATTCGCCAGCAGCGGCGATAGCGGGGCATATGAGGATGTAATTGGTTACCCGTACCAAAGCGCCCTTTACCCCTCTGTTGACCCAATGGTTACTGGAGTCGGCGGAACCAGCAACTACATATTCCCATGGAATGGGCATGAATTCACGTTTGCCTGGAACTTCTATGACTTCGGCGTACCCCCGTTCTTTGGAGACACCAACTTCTGGGGGAGCGGGGGTGGATACTCCATTTTCTATGCAATGCCTCTCTACCAATACCTCTATGCGTTCGGCGGACCCATGGGCTTAATGGAGGGTTACAGGTTCTTCGAGAGGAGTAGCTTCCTCCCATTCATATGGGGTTACCTAATCAATGGGGGGCCGGTGCCGACCGAGGGCTTGCCGTGGTATAGGTCGGTGGAGTACTTCCTGGAGCCAGGGCTCTATAGCGCCGTGGGCGCACGTGGATACCCCGACTTAAGCGCCGACGCCAACCCAATAACTGGAGTGCCCATAGTAATAAATGGCTCCTTCTCGCCATTCATATGGGGAGGCACTTCCCTTGCTTCCCCATTAACCATGGCTATGACATCGGTTTGGCAGAGCTATATTAATGGCAAGGGCATTAATTACAAGATCGGACAAGCGGCGCCCGTGATGTATCAATTATGGTACATGCTGGGCAGGAACGCGTTCACCGGTAACCACCCGATATTCATTAATGTGCAGTATGGATTCAACGGCGCCAATAGCGCAACGGGTTGGATGGTTAGGCCATATGAGTGGAACCCCGTTACTGGCATCGGCAGCCTAAACGTGGGCAACCTAGCCTACTACGGCACTCCGCTACTCAAGTAAACAAATCAAAACAAATAAATCCTTTATTCCAATAGAGTCTCTCTAGGATCTTCTTTCTGATCTGCCGAGGAGGATCTCGCATAGATCACAGCCCAGCCCTCATGGATGGGGTCTCCAGTGAGATAGATTGTAGCGATTGGCCCCAACCTAAGGGGATCTCGCTTTTTATTAGGGAGTTGGATGGACCCCTCCCCTTTAACTTTATGGGGGTTAAGGGATGGAGGTCCCCTTCCGTGAGGGCGGGGGTAGTTTGCCTGTGGGGTGTTCTGGTTAATCGTTTTGTCGAGGGTCTCGTGTTGGTTGAACTGTTCCAAGTATAATTGAATTGATTGCTAGGCATTGTTCCACGGTGGAGGGGGCGGGGTTCTTAAAAAGGGGGCGAGCGTTGGGTTTATCGCTATGTCCGAATCAAAAACAAACTGGACGAGAATAATAGCAATACTACTCACGATAGCCCTAGCAATAGGGGCAATGCAAATAGTAAAGGCAAGTACCCTACCATCACCGGTGCCACCCCCAATAACTCTGCCACCGGTGCCGGTGCACATATCCTGGAACGTATCATACGCCCAACCGCCATATAGCTATGTTCAAGGCCTAGAAAAATCGAATCCAATGCTTTATGAGGAGTTCCAACTGCTCTACAATACCACGCCTGTCTGGTATGGGCTCGCTAACCAACAATTAACCATCTACATATATAATGCCACCAATGTTAACGGCAGCGCCAGCTACCCCAAGCTGTTCTATAGCGCGACATCAATGAGCAACTCCACTGGCGGAGTTACTTGGAACTTCAATATAACCTACCCAGGAACAAAGAATGGGCTCTACGCCAGCTCCACTTACGCTGAGTGGACCGTGGCGGTAACGATGACTTATGATGGGTACCAGTGGGTGATATTCAACTTCACCACGGGCAAAGCATCCCTTGCATCCCTAATAGCTAACCTGACCTCGCCCACGGGCAAATTAACCCTACTAAATGGCTACAATGGTTATCCAGTGTGGCAAACAGTGCGGGGATTGAACCCGGTCACCATGACGCCGCAGAACTATGGGGCAGTAGTCATGACCGGATTCAACGTGATGTATATATGGGTTGGGCAAGACTTAAGCACTAAATTCAAGGCAAGTCCATTGGCGTCAACTCAATTATTCAATGAATTAACCCTATCATTCAGCGAGAACTATAATGGCAAGGCAATAATATCCCAAGTGCTCGGCGTGAATAGCACTGCAGAGGCGCTCACCAATAATGGCAAGCTCGTGTTTGGAAACAGCCCATGGGCCGTCTTTGGACCCATATGGTACCTCCCAGCATTAATATACCAAAACGGGCAACTAATAGGATTTGATCAAGCCGGCGAGGCCAATCCAGTCAGCTTTAACATAGGGATCAACTACACCTACTTCAACCCAGGCACTGGATCCCAAGTAACGGTAACACTGTACTCAGTCACCCATTACCCATGGGGAGGATATACCGGTCCATGGAGTGGCTCGCTGTTAGTAGGTGGAATTATGGCCGCATATGACTTCTACAATGATACTCATGTTGGGGTTTCCTCACTTGATGGATATAATTATGCAGTTGGAGCGGCTGTGCCCGAGTTCGTGTTGGGCATTGGATTAATATCGTTCAATGCCGGCAACGTATCCGATATAAAGGGTAATTTAATAGCTGGATCAACGCCTAAATACAGTGCTTACCCTGTTTCCCAGGATTCGCTGCTCTTTGAGGTTATGGCTAACAGGACTATACTCTATGGTCCATTACCCATAAACTTCCTCTTAACGCCCAACGTGGTTAGCATACCCGCTGTGGAGTACACCGGCATAGTGTATGAAACGCCCACAGGTAATTCAGCACCCACCGCTACTCCCTTGTCCGTTAGCGCGTTGAACTTGGTGGTGGAGTATCAGACTAATGTTGGTACTTGGGATGTGGCTGATCTAAACCTTGCACCCCTAGTCAATTACATGATACAGAGTGATACCACGTACGAGGAGATACCCGTGGTGTACACGTCGCTGCTTCCCGTTGAGTTCTATGTAACTCTCTACACTCCAACGTATTCCGTATTCAGCCAATCCCCGCTGCCGGCCGAGAAGGCCCAAGCGGTTTCTGCGGCGCTATACTATGGAACATCCACGGCCTCGCTATCGTTATTGGCGACGGGCGGCGTCACCATTAGCGGATATAGCGATGTAGCCATATTCCCATCCCTACAAATGGTTTACAATCACCAGGGAGTGCTCAGTCAATCCCCAGCGGTTCTAGTGCCGTTGCCCACGCTAATGGGCAACATAAATGTGGTGAATGGAACAGTAGTTGGCCAGTACTTGCCCACGCCTAAGTCAGCCTTCTATAGGCTGCAGCTCAACTATGTTGGCATGCAGGTGGGCGTCGGCACATTCAATGCCACATATGTTGCCAGCAATAGTGGAATAACGACGACGGTGTTCGGGTCACCGACCACTGCCTCTGGGCAATACGTGGTTCCCGAATTCACGGCGTACTACCCATCATCCCTGTACCCAAGCACAGTTAATAATACCTTATACGGAGCAACCGCTGAGCAGTCCGTTACTTTATCCAATGGATTAACGCTATTAAGTGAACAGGCATACACTGCAGTCCACGTCTACTTCGTTAAGGTGGAGTTCCTGAATCTCTGCAATGAGCCGATAACCAGCGGAGTCGTCGAGGTCTCAACTCCATTCGGCAGCTTTAATGAGACCATTGCATTCTCCTACCCATACACATTGCTTCAGTTCCCAGTGAAGGTAAATGTATGGAACGTGCCGATTCAAGTGGTTAAGCCAACAGCTAACTTCACATTGATTTACTTCGGCTACGTGATGCCATCGGTTAGCCCAGTCACTAGGCAGCCGACCGGCACCGTGACGCTCAACGCCACTGGCGTGAACAACATTTACTTCCCATTAATCGACATAACCGTTAATGTGGTATCCACCACAGGGTACTCGCTGCCCGGCTTCGTGGTGGAGGCGCTCAGCGGAGTTAATGGGCAGGAAATGGTGCAGGGAATAACCAATGGAACCGAGGAATTCAAGATGAATGGGCTAATAACTGGTTTCAGCGCTGCCGAGCCTTACGGCATGGCTATAGTGACTGATGTGCCCATAAATGCGCCGTATATAAAGCCATTCTCTTACTTCACGCTTGAGGTTAGGACACTCTATCCAAGCGTGGATAATGCATACACGTACACGCCTCAGCAGAATGCATTGAACCAATCATTCACGGCATACGCCGAGTGGCTTAACCTTAACCAGACGACCACTGCATACACCTATGGAACCAGGGGAGAACTTGACCAGAACCTATTGATTTACTACAACACCTCATACACCGTGCCAATGACCGCCACATGCTATGAGGTATTCAAGGTAACCGTGCCCGTTGAGAACCTGCAGGTATATGTAACCGATGTCGCTGGAAACGTATTGGCGAACCAACCAATTTACCCAGCGTACCCAGGAGTAGCCATATGGAGCAACACGACGCTTGTGCTGAATGATCAATTCAGTCCATACAACTTAGCCAGCATTTGGTACAATGAGACCGCTAATGAGGTGTATAACCAGACTGACTTCAACCTAATAGCTATAGCCGGCGGATTAGCCCAGTTCAGGAACTTATCGCAGACTTACCTCTATAAGGAGAGGGCTGCCGTGGCATCCAGGAACTATAACTGGGTGCTCGGCAATGCCTCATTCGTGGACACCGCCGTGGTGCTGGCCAACGCCTCCAATGCAGGTCCATACGCCGTATTCACTCTGCCCAGCTACCTAATATCTGGACAGGGGACGGCGTTCAGGGCCAGGGCATTCATGCCTGGACAAATGTTTGATGCGAAGGCATTCTACCTAGGCTATGAAGTGTTCAGCAGCGTGTTCCCAGTGCCTCCAGCCAATGAAATAGCATTGGCATTCAGTAATGGAACCATTAAGTACGTCACCAGCTACACCGTCTACATTGGTGGAAAAGCCACGCCAGTTCCGCTTGGCTCCGTTGTTCTAGTGACCAGCGTCTACCCGATACAGTTCACTGTGACAAGCAAGTCGCTCCACTACACGGTGCCCAACACAGTGGTTTCATTGACGTTCTATGACTCATTATTCAGGGGATACGTTAACACCAGTAATACTGGATTCGCGACTTGGGGCAAATACTTCAATGGCTTAGTTTACCCATTCAGTAGCTATGCCAGCGCATACACGACCGGTAACTTATTCGTGACGCAGGGAAGCAAGTGGATAGAGATAAGAAAGGTCATCGGCAATGCCTTGGTGGCGGACTACTCCAAGGAAGCCTACAATAACTCCGCCTCACTGATATACTACATGCTGCCCAACCTGTTTGGAGCAAGCATTAGCGGCACAACCGTAACCGGATTACCCATGAGCAACTTGTATAGCAATGCTAAGGGATACTACTTCAACGTGACCGTTGGCACCCCAACCTTCGCCATAGGCTACAGCAATTACGCCGAACCATTCGTCGCGCTGGATCAAGTGCCCAGCGTCACTGGAACAACTAAGTTCGCCGAGTTAACGAATGAGTTAAAGACGCCGCCAGCCACCATGATGGTCACCAATGCGGCTGGGAATGAGACCACATTCGTGTTCACTAACTTCGGCGGAATACCGCCGCTTAGCTTGAGGTCAATGGAGACCTACATAATGGTGATGCCGGGAAGCACCATTAAGGGCGCAGTCGCAACAATAATAGTGACCGTGACTAATGCCACGGCAAGCTATAACTTCACTCTAGGAACCGTTGATGTGACTCCGCAATTCCAGGCAGCGTTAGGCAGGTGGGACCCATTAGTGGTTCCACTAACATCCATCTCGCTGCCGAACCTAGTTGCCGAGCTAGTTAAGACGCCCAACCAAACATTGAACCTGGCGAAGCAGATACTGAGCGGAGCAGCCAAGGTGACCGCGATATATGTTAACATAACCATGATGGGGACCGGTTCATGGACCAATGAGACGAATGCAGTGCTCAGCACAGGCATAGGCGGCTACTCAACACTCACCAGCGCTAATCTCTATAGCAACACGACTAACACGAATGGAGTTTGGTGGTGGAAGGTAGTGCCCGACTCAACGTGGGCACCATACTTCGGCACCCCATTCACGGTACTGATACCCGTGGGAAGCAGTGGAGTTGCTACATTTGATGTACCCACCTATGCGCCAAACACCGCTGGATACACTCCAATAATGCCAACAAACATAACTGGTAGGCTGAATTCACTGGTTTCACTGGCCAGCGAACTATCTCAAGCACCGTATACCTCAGTTGGGAATGCCGTGCTCTTCGCTAAGATAGCGAGGGCATACGTGTTAGGCACCCAGAATACGCCGAACCTAGCTCCAGCCGGCATGCTGAATGTATACACCGCCGGATACACGCCGTCCACGCTAAATGATATAGTGCCAACCCCATACGTCAACGCCACCACCTTCATAGTGATGAATGCATACAATGTAAGTGGCGGATGGAACACCGTCTACGCCGGCAGCCAAGGAACCGTGACCAGCAACATGATTGTGCCCGGAGTCGGCTTTGGAACGGGAGCCGGTTCCTGGCCAATATATGGAATCTATGGACAAGTAGATGGAACGCCGCTCTACCTAGTGGACAGCGCACAGGGAGTCGTTAACTTGCCTACGATAGCCCTGGAGGGCATATCAGTATTCAATAACATGACGAAGCCAGCGCCACAACCATATGCAATACAAAGCCTATCCCTGACACTCAGCGGCTACACCTTCATAGTGAATGGAGCCACAGTTAATTCAGTGACATATAGTTCACCAATGGCTCTACCATTTGGAGAGATAACCACTGTCCCAGCTAAGTACATTTACGGCAGCAGCGTATTGGCAAATGCAACCATGAAGAGCGGCTATGTTCCAGTGCTGGAATTCTATGAGCCGCAGCTGAACGTGACCTTCACCGCGGTCTACTCGTATCAGTACAACGTCACATACACTAAGGCAACTGCCAGCTACAACTTCGTGCTGCCCAACGGCGCAATGATAAGCCTTGGATCACTGCAGGGATACGTGCAGCCAATAGTTGTTACCGCAAGCATAACTGTGCCGGACGTATTCAGCGAGATATATGCTGGAACCCACCTAGGATCCGGTAATGGCTATATAACGAGTGGACCCGCCGTATTGAAGGATAAGAACGATACTGGCTTCGTGGGACCCAATGACATATTCCCAACCACTGATGGGGATGAGTTCGCCAAGATATGGCTAAGCGGAACCGCCACACCCGTGGCATACTACTCGCCATTGAGCCAAGTGCAGGACTGGAACAGTAGGCCTCTGGCTAACCAAACCATAGCTGCCTACTTCGGCAACCAGTTGGTCGCATTAACGATATCCGGCAATAACGGCATGTTGCTGCAGCCATTACCCGTCAGCATAAGCGTTACTCTATCTGCGAATTACGTGGCATCCAATGGAGCCATAAGCACGGTAACTAGCAGCGAGGCTGAGGGAGTACCAGTGATGGGCTTCACGACTACATACAAGTCGGGAACCTATGATAATGTCACTATTGGAATCACCAGCAATACCGTGGCTCAATCAATTGGATCTCCAACGCCTAGGATCGTGGTGTATTGGTATGATAGTTACCCGCTCTACTTGATGAATAGCGCTAGGTATCCATTCATAGATGTCTATGATACTGGCGTTCAGAATGATGTCTATCAGCTTGGCGATGCATTCCAGGTACAGGCAGTGAGGACCTACGTTTACCCAGTGACGATAACTGTTGATACTGTCGGTGGGCAACCGGTCAGCAACGCCACCGTTATAGTGACTGATACCGCGACTAGGGGACTTGAGTTCATGGCTAGCGGAGTCACTGGAGATGACGGCAGCTCCACCATATATGACATAAGGGTGTCTCACCTCTTGACGCAGCAAGTATATAGCCAAGTGCCGGCCACTAACTTCAACGTAACTGCCTACGCCTATGTACCAAGCGTGAGGAAGTACGTGCCTGTTGGAGCAAGCAGCTTCTCAATACAGAGAGGAGCAACAGTACCAAGCAGCGGATTCAATATAGTGATGCGGGCAGTGTTGACGCCTGTAACGATTGGAGTAAGCACTGGATTACCTATAAGCGCCTCGACCAGTCTAGGCACTGTGCCAACTGGCGCCCAGCTCAGCGTTGCAGTAAGCGAACCAGTGTATAATATAACTAGAATCGGTAGATTAGCTAAGGTATTCTATGTAGGAACTACCACGGTGTACAGCGGTACATTCACCGTGCCGAGCAGCGGCCAAATAGAGACCCCACTATTGCCGATAAGTACCTCTGGAGCATCAATATCGGTGACCGAGAATAGTTGGATGGGAATACCCATTAATTACGCAGTGAATTACTACCTAGGCAGCGGCAACTATAGTGCACCTCTGCAGTTCACTGTACCGGCCGCCGAGGTCTCGCTGCAGTACCCAAGCAGCCTAGTTCCAAGCCAAGCCACGTATAATTTGACCTATAATGGAATGAATATAGCAACCCTCGGCGCAACTGGAGCAGTAGTGGTTCCCGCATTGCCAAGCGGAACCCTAGGCTACTCGCTGAGCGGCTCAGTTGATGGAGTGCCCATAACCCCAATCACCGTCTCGGTAAGCAATGGACAAGTAGAGCCAGTATCAATACCAGTAGGTAAGTTAGCCGTGGGCTTCGCGGTGGCGCCAGCATCCAGCGAGCCCTACACAGTTAACCTGCTATATAATGGAATGACCGTGGCAAGCGGAAACACTGCAGCAGTAAGCTTAGTGGTGCCGACAGGTACCTATACGTTAACCGGTACCCTAAATGGAGTACCATTAAGTCCAGTAACGGTCAGCGTGAGCAGTGGAGCGATCGTGCCAGCCACATTCAGCACCGGTGCCTTAAGCGTGGGCTTCACCGGCGGATTAACTCCACAGAGCTACACACTGTCGCTATCGTATAATGGCAAGACCGTGGCAAGCGGAAACACTGCAGCAGTAAGCTTGACTCTCCCAAGCGGCAGCTACACGCTGAGCGGAAGCATTAGTAATGTGCCGTACACTGCGACTGTGACGGTTAGCAATGGCACGGTATCCACGCTATCGATACCAGTGGCTGAGCTTAAGGTGAGCGCGGTGTCCCAGAATGGAGTTGCATTCAGCAATGCGGCAATTAATGTGAGCTATAATGGCGTTGTTGTCGCGAGCGGCACGGGCTCCGTGGATGTAGTGCTTCCAAGCGGGAGCGGCTACACCTACACCGTGACCGTGAGCGCGTATGGAGCAACCTCGAGCAGAACAGTGACCCTATCGCCTGGAACCAGCTACCCATTGACAGTGACTCTACCAGTTAGTGGCTACATGATTGGAAACACATTCGTCCCAATGAGTACAGTGATACTGTTAATAGTGCTGGTAGTGATAGTGATAATCATAGTGGTCATCGCCTTGATAGAGTACGGCAACTGGAGAAGAAAGAGAATGGCAGGCGGACTCTTCGGTCCAGGCAGCAAGTAATGAAATAATAAAACTAAAACCGAATCAAAATAATCCTTTTTCTTTCCTTTTCTTTTTCCCCTCACAACTCTTTGATCATGTTCTTGAAGCTCATTAGTTGTGAGACGTATTTTCCTCCCATTCTTTGCGCCTGCATTATCACCCAACCCCAATCAACTGGGGGCAGTAACCTAATTAGGGAACCCAAGTAATTCTCATTAAGTGGGAGAGAGAGCACTATGTCCTCCGGCGATATGTGGGGCAACCCGCCTAGGAGCACAGCCCTCGCGCTGAACCCGGGAAGAGCTACCTTAAACACATCATTATTGGCCTCCCTCCAGTAAATGGCTAAATCATTCTCCGATGAATCGCCTCGAAGCTTGGTGAGGAGCGATTTGGGACCACACGTCACTTCTATGTATTGCCTTAATTCCCAGTACTTGTCGCACATGATTGTTTTTAGTTCTTGGTTTTTTAATCCTTTATCTTAACGGGGGTTAAGGGGGGCGGAAGACCCCTTTCGCCGGGGAGGGGGGATGGCCCCCTAGTGGCGTTTAAATGGTGGTGTTTCCGTGGAGGGTGAGGGCGCTAAAAGCCCAGAGGGCCGGGGCGGGAACCGCCCGTAGCGCCCGTGGAGCTCCGCCCACTACCCGTGACGATGCAGGCTGGGCGAGGAGGCGGGAAGCCCCATGAGGACGGGGTAGTTCACTGCGCGGAGGAGCGCCTTACTTCTATTATGGTTATCTTATCGCCGGGCTGAATGCCGTACTTATCCCTGATATCCTTGGGAATAGTGAATTGCCTGGAATCGGTGTGCCTAGTCTTAAGTAGCTTAACTCCATGCATCTCTATCTTAATGCCCTTATGCTCCACCACTAGATCCACGTACCGCACATGAATCACGTTAAGCAATCTAACGAGGCTGGCCGGCATCAGGACCTGATTATTCATATATACCCTAGCCCCATAGGGCAAGCCATCCACCTTAAACCCAGGCGCACCTCTCCTCACGAGTCTGCTTCCTCGATTCAAAATTAAAATATTATGGATCCCCGGGAATCCTCTAGCGATTTGGACTTTTGCTCTGCTCACATTAATCTAGTCGCCATTATCTCGTATTCCTCTGCATCCTCATGCTCAGTCGTGGAGTCTATGCGTTCCCCAAGCATTTTAAGTAGGCGTTGAAGCATCATGTAGCACACGTAATTATCGGTTATTATTCTGAATTGAGTGCCTATCGGCATCTTGGATAATTCCTTCGCCACCGCATTAATTGGTTGGGGACACTCTACTCCCTTCACGTCGATCTCATATACTTGAGACATATTTGGAGAATCAGGTAACTGTTTAAATTAAAAATCTGCCCTGCATATTATGCATAGTTCAATGGCTTTAAACGGCATTTAGCCATAGCTATGGCATGAATAGAATAGAGAGGTTTGAGTCACATATTAGGAAATATGCTGAAGTCGGCGTTAATTTAACGTCCCTCGCACTTGGTTGCTCGGTTAAGGTGGATCTATATAAAGTGCTATACCCAGCATTATCGATAATGAATAAGGAAATGGCTGGGCTTAACTTAGATATTTCGCCTAGGGAGGACGTGGCTGTCCTCAGCGGCCGTGGGGCTGAGGTCTCGAGGCTGATCACTGGACTAAGCGAGGTGAGGCTGGATAAGGGAATCATAGAGGAATTCGAGCCCGACACAGTTGTTTTGCTGGCTCAAGTGTTTCAGGGCGAGGCCGGGGACGCCGAGGGATTCGCCAAGGCAGTTCTCCGCCTCTATAAGGAATTGGGATCCACGAGGAGGAGAATCCTGATTGGGAAGGGGCACAGCATAGTCACCACTAAGCCTGGAACAGATGTTTTCATCATAGACATGATTAAGACCAGGGATAAGGAGGCGAATAGCTATGTTCTGGCCAATAACGATACCATACAGGTAATAGATCCAACTGATGAGGTGGCCTCCTACACGCAGGTATCCGTCGCCATCAGTAATGCATTAAATGATTTATTCGTTAAGGGAGCGTATGAGAAGCTAGTCATTTACCCCGTCTATGATGCGCCCAGCATGTACATGAATGAGATGAGGAGTAACATAGCTAGGTTCGCGGAATCCATAGGCGCCGAGCTGCGGGACGCGCCTCAACCGGGAATGGGGTACCTATTGATTGGGGCAACGGTTACTGGGGAAATCGATAAGGAGCCGCCTTTCTTCTATGATAAGATAAATGAGGATTTCCAGGTAATGGTAACGGGCCCCCTCGGGCAATTAAGCGTGATAGGCACCTTCGTAACCATTCACATCGATCAAGACCTCATGAGGAGCTTCGAGGAGGAAGTGATGAGCGTGGATGAATTAGAGGAGCTAAAGAATGAAACCATGAAGACAATGATGATACCCAACATCGATGTCGCCAAGGTAATAAATAGGCACTTACCGCTTATTGGGGAGGATTTCGACCCATTAAGGCACGTGGCGGCCACGGTAGATATAAGTGGGCCCGGCATATTTGTGTTCAAGGAATTAGCGGAGCAGGCCCGCGTCAATATTAAGCTGGAGAATGTGCCCCTAGTGAATGAGGCTGTGGCTAGATTCGCGGCTGAGAACTACATAATGGCGGACGCCACGTCCGGCACCAATGGTTCGTTGGCCATAGTGGCTCACAGGAAAGTTATTGAGGAGTTAATGAACGAGTTAAGCCAAATACGGCGGCTTAAGCCAATGGTGATTGGGAGAGTAATGGGGAAGGGAAGCGGGGAACTAATGGTTCCAAGCAATGTATTACCGCTCATAGCTGATAAGGGCCTTGCAGCCAAGCTTAAGTCCCCGGTCCTGACTCTAGATAGAAAGAGGAGGGCACTGATTAAATTATGGGGGGAAGTACAGGGAGTTGGCATGAGGCCAACCATAAGGAGGAAGGCGCTCGCCATGGGATTAACCGGCGTGGCCAGGAATGAGGCGGATGGATCGGTGACTGTAATAGTGGAGGGGGACTCGCTTAAGATCGAGGAGTTAATTAACTGGTTGAGGCGCATTAGAGTTGGGCGCATAAATAGGATTGACGTGAATTGGGGCGAGTACGTGGGGGAGCACAAGTCCTTCACTATAAGCGAAGCATGATGATCAGGTAAGCCACGTAAGGCGCCAACCCCACTAATAATGCTGGGGTTGGTATTTTTCCCCTGGAGACGAGGGGGATCATTACAAGGGATGAGAATACCGTGGCTGCAACGCTCCACTCGATTGCTGCTGCATCATTGAATCCCATCGTTAGGAGAAGCAGTGCAGGGTAAAGAGTCGAGAATATTGCTTGCTCGCCTATTAATGCCCCAATTGCTAGGGTGTCTTGACCCTTATATGCCCAAATCATTGAACTCATTGTTTCCGGCAAGGCGGTCGCTATGGGAACCAGGATCAGGGATAGCGCTAATTCCCCTAATCCAAGAACTGATGCAGCTGACTCCACGCCATTGACCAATACATGGGAACCAATGGGAATCAAGACAAGGGACGCAACTAGCTTCGGGAGAAATGAGGCGTGGCCGCCATACTCCCCCGGCTCCATTGGGTTACCCCTCATCAATGCGATGAAAGCCACATATGCCGCCAATAGAATTGAGGCGCCGAGCCAATGTAAACCCAGGGAGGCCAGTAACGAGAATGGGTAAGCCCCAATAACTAGTAGGTATGGAATAATGAGGCGCCGCTGAACGCTTAACGAGGCTCGGCGAGCCAGGAAAAGCGGTATCGCCACCAAGGAGTACGATATGGTGGATACCATGAATGGTTCCCCAAAGACCGTGCCGATCCCCACGTCTCGAGCGCCCTGGTACAGGGACACTATTATAACAATGGCTTCAGGCATTGAAGTGAAGAGGGGACTCACGACTGAGCCCAGGAATGATGAGGACAACGAGAAGCGGGACCCAATTCCCTCCGCCCCCTCAGTGAAGAGGTAGGAGCCAATCATTACTAGGAGAATGCCTAGAATTAACTCGAGCCACCAATCCAATGCATTCCACCTATAATGCCTCCCTAAGAAGTTGAGCCGTTAAGTCATCCACTGTCTTAAATACCTTGCCCTCCCCCATGCAGTAAAGGAGTTGCGCGGCTATTTTATCCGCTTGATTAAGTATCATCATTACGTTAGCGGCCTTCTCGCCGTACTCCTCCACCATGCTTGAGGCGATCCTACCGCATTGCCTTAACTTGACTCTAAGGGAATCCACGGCGACTCCTCGCTGCGTCGTCGGCATTATCCACCCCAGCCTCGCCTCTCTTCCTCTGCAATTCTCGGCCACAAGGGACTCCAGCGCCTTCTCAACGGTAATCACTTTCCCCAACCGCTCATCGCTTCCCTGCACCATGTACGCATTTAATTGAACGGCTAGACCCACCACGATCGAGGATACGCGGGCCACGAGGGCATCGCCCTGTAACCTGAATCCATGCGCTAAGTTGCTTAATTCATCTAGGCACCCCATTAATTGAATTGGCTGTGAATCCTTCCTTAGCCTCACGGTCTTCCCAAAGAGGGGAATAGTGCTGTAACCAGTATCGCCTGGACACGCAATTGTATCCCCCGATTCCACGCAATCAACGAATAAGGGCAACTTCACGAGGTAATAAGCGGGGAGTCCCTATATATCATTATCGCTAAAACGAGGAACCAATATTACTTTTATCATTTGCGTCCTCATAAGGTGAAACGGCAAACTCGCCCTTTAGGGCGGGGTAGCTCACTTTATCATCATTTTATCCATTAGTAAAGCCCTATCGAGGTCTCTCATGCTGCCTATCTTTATGAATAGGCCATTCCCGAGCTTCGATATCTTCATAAGCAAGTCATCATCGCTATTGCTGCCTATGGCTATTGTGGATATGGTGGTTCCCATTCTCCGCAACTTAACTGCATCCTTAATTGCCTTAACTGCATTAATTGTGCGACCATCGGTGACGCATATTAGGTGCCTCGTTGCGCCGCTTGTCCCGGTCACCACATCCATGGATTTCTCCAACGCATTCGATATATTGGTGCCGCCACCTGCATATATGTACCTAGTTATCTCCAGCATTTCCCGCTTATACCTGGATACTGGGTGGAGTTTCCATAATACGTCGGCCCGGAAATTGAATAATATTAACGCCAATCTATCGCTTGTTCTTGACAGGAAATTGATGTACCTAGATATGGCGTCCCTAGCTATATCTATCTTCATAACCCCATCACTCAATTCACGCATGCTGCCCGACACATCTAGGCACAAGACTATATCCAGCATCTTTATGTCGGCGTACTCCTTCACAACTATATCCCTCTGAGTCACGGGTTTCCCCATCAACATCTTCCGCGAGACGTTTAGGGCCGTCTTATCGAAATCTATGCTTGAGAAACCATCCCCCAACCTATAACCCCTCATGCTCACGACATAGGTGGGGTATATGGTGGTCTCGGTGAACCTCACCACCTTCACGGTTCCTGCAGGCGACGAGGCGCCGCGGCTCCTGGATCTTAAGGTATCCAATGCAACCTTTTTACCCTTATCCTGGGGAGACAGGAGACCATAGGTGCTTAGGTATGGGAATAACTTCTCCATTGCCTTCAATTTCTCAGTTATGTTAGCCATGGGATCCACAAACATATTAAGGAGCTGGGCCAGGTTAAGGAAATTCGCGGTTCCAACACTGCCATAAAGGGCCTCATATATGGCCGTCACCATGGTGCTCGCCCCATCAACCATAACCGGGGAACTGGGCGCCGATGCTTTATCCTGGTCGCCTTGATCCTGGGATTTATCGGAGCGATCCTTATCACTCTTGCCGCCCATTCCCGAATTGCCGGGAGGAGCGGGAACCTCAACGCTATTCTCCTCTGGTTTCATGGATGAATCCACGGAATTAAATGCGTAATCAAATGCATCCTCCAATACTTGAACCTTATCATCCGGATTAGATGTCTCCACCGAAGTAATCAGGTTCTCAATCCCTATTCGCTTCATTAATTCCTTTACATCATAATTGCTTGACAACATCATTCTCATTACTATATCATCAACAGCGGACTGGAATCCCCTCACGGAGCCCGGCCTAATTACTCGGGCATCGGCGTTCAGGTACTCATAAACCTTATCCAGCACTCGGGAAACGTAATCAATATACACTGAGTAACGCATTCCCCGCACCGGCTTTAAACGCTAACGCTTCCTCCTGCTCAGGGTCGCCGCATCGTCGAACTTCTTAAGTAGGTAATCTATCTTCTCCTCATCATTAGAGAAGTTGCCCCTCATGACGTGAGCCACATTGCTAACTACTTCCTTCTTTAAATCGACTAGACTGACGTCGCGGCCCTCTATCCAGGCGCGCGACATTGCGCTGGATATCGCATATATGGAGGAACGAACGCTTGGTCCGATGTCCACTAGGCCATCCTGAACCACTTGCATCACTAAGTTAGACACTACCTCCACGGCGAAGTCAGGAACCTTAACGCCTAAATGCTCAAGCATTAGGTTTGCCTTCCAATTAAGTATTGCCCGCAGCACGTCCTTATCCGGGTAATTTATGTTAACCACCTTCATCCTATCAGCCAACGCCTCGCTCAACTCATAAACGCCCGAGTACTCCGAGGGATTAGAGGTCGCTATTACCAGGAAATCGCTCCGTATTCGGAACCCCCTTATGAACACGAAGTGCTCCTGTAATGCCTGAAGCAGGGCTGCTTGACTATAGGGATTCAGCCTATTTATTTCATCCAGCACAAGTATCCCGCCATGAGCCATGACAAGCGGGCCTGGGATGAATGCGAGGGGGTGATCCAAGCCTGCCTGGAGCGCCACCGCTATATCTATATCGCCCGTTAATTCCGCGGCCGTCATGTGGCTATGGCAAGCAACCTCCATGTATGGGGGATCCGATATTGAGAGGAGGGAAGCGATTTCCTCCGCTAAAGTTGTTTTGCCGACCCCCACGGGCCCCATCACCATCACGTGCCGGCCCACGGCTAATCCGCTCAATATATCCAGCGCAACATCGCTTAAGCCCTTTAGGGAGAGTTCAAGGCCGGCCAATATGTTGCTGACCCCCTTCGACCTAATTGAGTTAGCGACTAGTTTCTCCACTGGGATGCTTTCCCGCCTAAGCAAGCCCGATAACTTAGGCATTTTCTCGGTTAAATCATCCATACCGTTTTGCAATAAGGGAAAACTCTATTAACCTTTTCTATCAGCATAAACAGAGGGAAAAAGATGTCGGATGAGGATGATTTCAACGAGTTCGAGCTAAAGAAGGATATAAAGGACCCAAAGAGGAAGTGGGCCGATAGGATAGTGAAATCAATAAAGATATACTATAAGAAGTGCCCCTACTTCGACCTCCACTCAGGGGATTGCTTCATAATGGAGGGGGAGGGAGACAAGTGCCCACGGGACGGCAAGTATGAGGGATGCCCCATCCTAGAAGCATTCCTGGTGAAGAGGTACGATGAAATAAAGGCAAAGGGGAAGACACTGCCATACGACTTCAGGGACCTAGCCCTGGTTTAGAATGGAGGCACAAAATGATAAAACGAACGGCAAGCACTTGCTTCATGTATAAGGGCACAAAAACAATTCGGAGAAGCAAGCATTAATTTATATTCGTCCTTGCCATTTGGGAATCACAAGGATATGCCTGACCTCCTCCCCGCCTTGAGGGCGGGGGTTCCCCGAGGTCTAGAGGGTTACGCCCCTTTCACGGGCGCTACTCGATTATGATCCACAATAAAGGAGAGGGGCCTCTTTATTGCTGAGATCACTATACCGGTAGCCTTCTTCAGTATGTTCAATGCACCATTCAAGTCGGAATGAAGCTTATGACCCTTAGGGCAATTAACTACTCCCCTCGGCCCCCTCTCGACTTGAACACCATGATAAGCACAATACTTGGACGTATTATACTCAATGACCTCAAACACACGAATACCATACTCCTGAGCCTTCAATTCAATGATATTCATCAACTCGCGGTAAGACCACATGTTCACGGTGAACTTATTGCCCTTATCCTGCGCAATGTTGAAGGGGTAGCCCAAGTAGATGGTTGATACGCCTCGCTCATGCAACTCCCTCAACAGGTGGGAGGCGAAGTTCCTATACAAATGAAGAAGCCTCCTGCTCAATTTCTTGAAAAGCCTCCTCCTCTCCCTATTAAGCTCATAATACGCCTCGTATTCGTTGATATTCTTCGCCTTATCTGACAAGGACTGAACCTCAGCTATTCTCTTCCCCAAGTAGAAGTAATCCTCCTTCGCCCTAACCCCCTTATAGAGCAACCACGTACCATCATCAATAACAACACTGCCCAAAACATTAATACCCAAGTCTATAGCTGCGACTCTATTACCCCTAGGCGATTCAACTTGAATGACCTTCCTCTCCCCCCTCACGACGTGCTTACTCCTCCTTCCCTTCTTCGTTTCCTCGACTCCAACCTCCACGGGGATGGAGGCATACCACGCATTTCCGACCTCATCATAGTATATTTCTAGTCTGCCTTGCTTGCCGTGCCACCTCAACCTACCCGTAAAACTGATTTTCATGTTGAAGTACTTGAGGATTAGCTTATGATTTTTCTCATCCACTACGTAATTATCCTCCCTCACGACCAGCATTAGCTTCCTCCCATCCTCATCCTTCCAGTAACTTGGCGGTGAAACGCGATTCATGTGAGGAGGCAATTTGTTTTCCTTCCTCAGCTTGAGTAGGGAGAAGAATGAGTTCCATGCCTCATTATTCTTATTAAGCACTTGCTGCGTGTTGGCGCTGCCCAATTCATCCTTATACTTCCCATAATACTTATTATATGTTCCCTCGAAGTCCACTTTTCCTCCATGGAAGAATTGCTGCCTCCTCTCATAGTTAACCTCATTGAATAGCTTGGCGGAGATGTCGGCTAGCCTCCTCAGCTTCCTTTCTTGAAACCCGTTTGGTAGGAGGCGAACCACGATGGTTCTCCTATTACTGTATTTAATTTCTTTGGTGTCCTCTCCCGGTATTGCGGGGGGAATCGGCCTCCGCTCCTCATTCCCAAGAAATTGACCGGGGGAGGGCATCCTGAAGAGAGGCGTTTAGGCTTAAAAAACTTTTCTATAAGGGGGCCATCCATCCCCGGCCCTGAGGGGCGAGGCTTTCCGCCCCCTTAACCCCCATTTCAGTAAAATATAGGGTATATACAATAAATTTTTAAGGTAGTAATATCTATGAATTTATGGTTGTTATACTTAACTCTGTCCAATTGATAAAGCCAAGCAGAAAAGTCAGTAGTGACTTATTGAGTTGGAGCACATTGGATAACTCAACCATGGCGCGATGGTTGGTATCGGTGTGGGATATAGCTAAGACCAAGGATGAGAAGAGGCTTGGAGTGCCCACCATAACTCCGCTGGAGCTGATTAATAGGCTTATTATAATGTATTCCAAGGTCGGCGATGTAGTGCTTGATCCATTCATGGGAACTGGATCCACTGTGGTATCCGCTTATATGCTCATCAGGAAGGGCATCGGCTTTGAAATCTATAAGCCACTAATTGATTTAGCTGCTAGGAGACTCAGCGAAGTAGAGGAGATGCGGGGACCTCAACCACTCTCCTTGCCCGATGCATTAACTCTTGAAATGGATGCATTAAGGAGAGATGTGGATCACGAACCGGTGCTCGTGATAGATGATGCAAGAAACATTGATAAATATATGGCTGGGGAAACCGTGGAACTAGTATTAACTGCCCCACCACCATTCGCATTTGGACTGGGGGGAACCAGTAGGCTGGACCCGAGGGATATAGGGGGAATCAATGACTACTCCACTTACTTAGAGGAGCTAGTGAAAGTGCTGGCACTGGCGCGGCAATTATTGAGGAGGGGAGGATTCATGATCATAATAATAGGAGATGTTAATGCTGGACCCGCGATATTCCCACTACACGTCGATCTAATCAATATGCTGAAGAAACTCAACCTAGAGGTAAGAGATATATTCATTTGGGACAAGAGGAAAGATTATGACCCCAAATCACTGACGGGCAAAGTCCACGAGTACATAATGATATTCGAGAAAACATAACCATCATAGCTTAAACAATTGAAAACTCACCCATCCCTAAAAGAAGGAGGCTTGCCTACTGACCTCCTCCCCGCCCAGCGAGGTTTGTCGTTCATTTTATCACAAATTAAGTAGGAAGGCCCCTCTCTATGAGTGGCGTTTTTGAACGCTGGGGAAGCGGGATAGCCATTTTGCATTGGCTTGACAGGCTGTGAAGCTTATGATTGAGGGGCCTTAGTATGCGGTTATTCCTGTGGTGGTTCCAGCTAGGCATGCCTCCATGCTTTCCTCATCGGCTCCAGCAAGCTGCTTTATGGCTATGCAATTAACGAATGCCTCGGCCTCGGCCCCGGTCTCCAAGATGTTCGCGGCCTTGCTTAGTAGATTCGGAGGTATGGTTACGCCGCGGTGAGCAGCTATTCCCTGTATTATATCCATTACCACTTGAGGCGGCGGGTGCTGCACGAAGACCTTGAGGTCGCCGAGCCGGCCGGGCCTTATGAGTGCCGGATCAAGGGCCTCCAAGTAATTCGTGGTCGCGATTACCATTACCTTATCCATTCTGGATACCGTGCCATCGATTTCCTGTAGGAGAACGCTCACCAACCTATAGCTGCCTGGATCCTTCTCTGTTCTGGCTCTCCCTATGGAGTCTATCTCATCAATGTAGATCACGGTTGGTTGAAGCGAGCGCGCTAATCTAAATGTCACGTATAACCTATAGGCGGCGGCCCATGGCCCACCCTTCATTAATGCACCTGTCCTCACTATTATGACGTGGAACCCCCTCAAGCCAAGCCATGCAGCGAAACCTAATCCAAGGGCTGTCTTACCTGTCCCGCTTGGGCCATATAATAGAATGCCATGAATCGGCCGCACTCCGTGCCTGGCGGCGAAGGATGAGCTGGCCATCACTAGCTCCGACTTTATTTTATCCATGCCTATTAATCCCTCCCAGTTCTCCTCATAGAGCTGCCTCAAAGTCTCGGTGTCAGGTAATTCCGCGATATTGCTGTAAAGCATTGACGCTACGTCTGGATCCATTACGTAGACGGCGCCGATTACTCCAAGCATTGATGATGCGGCCAATATTGCCAGAAACGGATATAATTGAGGCAATAATTGCTGCAGTGATGGATCGATGGCATTCATTACGGCCATGTTCATCAATATCGAGATTGATGCGGCGGCGACTGTGGAGGAGAGGGGAATAAGGTATCTACGCTTCATGGAGAGGAGGGGGGCCGCCACATAGAGCGCCACCGCCGCGATTAGTATTGAGGCTGTAAATGGGTTGGCGTATTGATTGATGTGCGCGATGAAGGATGAGTAAAAGGAGAGGGGCCTCAACGGTATGCTGGATCCAGGCGATAAGCCATTCAGCATTAATTCAACTAGGTATGCCACGGAGTAAGCCGCCGTGGGGAGCCAAGGGGAGGAGAAGGCCTCGAACTCTGATGTTATTCCTCCTCCAAGAGCCCAAGCGAAGCCGAAGATGGGCCATGGAGGCGGGAGGAACATGGATGCAAGTGAAGAGGCTGCAAAGGATGGACTCACGCCCCTGGAGAATGAGGAGGATAAAAGCCTCATGTGGAGACCGATGATGGCTATAGGTATAACTAGGGGAAAAAGAAGGAGCGCTGTCCCGCCTGGATTAACATAGATATAACCCCATAAGCTTAACAAGATAACCGCTAGTGATGAGAGCAAGAGCAGTGATGAGGAGGACCCCGTCCTACCCATTGCGGCGAGGACCAGGGCCCCAATCACTCCCACTATGCCTATCCATTGGTGCTGAAGCAATGAGTAGAATATCAATGGCAAGGCTGCGGCTAAAGTAACCACTATTGATAAGGCGGCTCTCTTTACCGCTATTAGCCTCATTAATAAATAGCCATGTGGCTAGATTAATATACTTAACAGGCAAAAATTTCAGTGCATTGGGCAAGAAATGATTGGGCCCACGCCCTTTATAAATGAAACTATGAACCTCGCAATTCATGGCTGGGATGAGGGGGGAATAACTTTATATTAGTGGTGTTCTTGTTTTTCTGATGCCCATCGTGGGGTTTTAGGTTTAGAGCATACACCGATCGACAGACGCTGAGGGCGTTAAAGGCCCAGTTGGAGGTGGCTTGTGAGGTCTACAACACCCTACGATGGGCAGACAAGTACTTCTACCATGAGGATGGGAAGGGATTAACCCTCACGGAGTTGAGGCAACTAGCCCTCGACTTGAGGAAACAAGAT
>Ga0080006_1117775_pt1 | contig 38946 bp, 50 predicted proteins | sample RS3BMetagenome_FD_69209 | JGI IMG/M metagenome (GOLD analysis project Ga0080006, IMG submission 69209) | Ferric oxide microbial mat and aquatic microbial communities from Rainbow Spring, Yellowstone National Park, USA - RS3B (SPADES... ...
GCAGGCTGGGCAACAGCAATCCAAATCCCAGGATCGGTTCGAGCCTGTCGCGCAAGACACTGCGCGTACGTTCGACCGGTTCGATTGCGATGGTCATGTCCTGCCTCCTTCTATCTGTTTGTCATCCCGGCCGCTTCCGGTACAGCATGCACATGTCCGATTTTGTTCAGCGACCGCATACGGCGATTTTGCTCATTAAACCAGTGGAGACTGGAAAACGGCGCCGTCAGCCAGACGGATTCGCCGCGTTCCGGCGTCGACTGGCCGTGCTCCAGCACGTACACCAATGGATCGTCGCCCCACAGCGCATGCACATGGCTGCGCGGGCCCAGTGTCTCCACATCGGTCACACGCACGGAAAACTGCACCCCTTCCGCGCGCCCCATAACGGTAAATTCCGGCCGGAAGCCGAGCCAGCATTGCGATTCGGCAACCAAGCTCTCCCATTCCGCTTTGTGTGCTTCCGGATGTGTAATGATCGCCCGTTCTCCATGGCGAGGCGATCCGATCGTCCATCCGCCTTCACGATGGCGGACGCGCACATTCATCGTATTCATCGGCGGCGCTCCAAAAAAACGCGCCACAAAGAGTGTCGCCGGTTCGTGGTACACTTCGTCCGGTGTGCCAATCTGATGAATCTCCCCCTGCTGCATGACCAGAATGCGATCCGCCATGGTCATGGCTTCCACCTGGTCGTGAGTCACGTACACCGTCGCCGTTCCCGTCTGTTCATGCAGACGACGCAGATCCATCCGCATTTTTTCCCGCAACACGGCGTCCAGATTGGACAACGGTTCATCCATTAAAAAGATCACCGGCTGTCGTACGAGCGCGCGCCCGAGAGCGACGCGCTGCTTCTGGCCACCCGACAGCTGCCCTGGTTTTTTCGTCAGCATCTCGTCCAGTTCGAGCAATGCGGCCACTTCCTTGACCCGTTCCCGTATCCTGGACTTCGGAACACGGGCGGCGCTCAGACCAAAAGCGAGATTCTCAGACACCGACAGATGGGGATACAGCGCATAGTTTTGAAATACCATGCCCACATTGCGATCTCCAGGAGACAATGCGGCGGCATCCCGTCCGCCGAATTGAACGCTGCCCGCTGTTGGTCGTTCGAGTCCTGCAATGATGCGGAGAACGGTGGACTTCCCGCACCCGGACGGCCCAACAATCACGAGAAATTCACCCTGGTTGACATCGAAACTGACGCCGCGCAGAGCCGATTGTACGCCAAACTGCCTCGTCACTTCCCGCAAATTGACTACGTCCATCCAAAACTGCCTCCTCAAAATAGCTGTTACTGACGATTATCCTGATCGGGGGTTATGAGTCGGTGTTGAAGCTCTCCGCATTGTGTTAAGAGTTGATGGGGGAATAGTCAAGAGAAAGTCTGCGATTTGTAAAGGAGTGCAGTCGGCGCGCAGGTATTTGCAATATCCTGACCTTTTGCTCATCTATTCGTTACAGAAGATCGATATAGTGATAATTGTGCAACCATCGTCATGTATTCAATCCTATTATTTATTCGTTCGCGGGAGGGGTTCCGCCATCGCAACGATCCTGATTGTCGAAGATGAATCACGAACAGCCGAAACCATATCCCTGTTCATGCAGCAGCAGGGCCACGACTGCCAGGTTTCGCATGACGGCTACGCAGGACTCGGTCTTGCGCTCAGCGAGTCATTTGACGTGATTATCCTGGACTGGATGCTGCCCGGTATCGACGGTTTGACAATCTGTCAGCAAATCAAACGCAGCCGTGCCGCCAAGATCATTCTTTTGACTGCAAAGTCAGGCGTGAATGACCGAGTATACGGTCTGGATCAGGGCGCCGACGATTATGTGGTGAAACCGTTCAGTCTGCGAGAACTGGAGGCGCGGGTACGGCAACTCACCCGCGCCTCCGTGCAGCGCGCAGAGTCTGTCGCGCCGCTGACCCTGACCCTTCGCCACGGCAGACTGGAAGTTGACACGCAGAGTTACAGCGTTTCATATGAAAATGAAGAGATTTCGCTGACGCCCACCGAACTGAAATTGCTCGCTTACATGATGGAGCGACCCGAGTCGCTGCTCACTCGAACACAACTGGCCAGGGGGTTGAACGAAGCGGGCAAGAGCGACGTAAATCTCCACAACATCACCACACACCTCAGCAACCTGCGGCGCAAACTTCAACAGGCGACGGGCGATCCGGTGATCAGGACCATCTACGGAATCGGATACAGACTGGGCTGATGCGAACGCGCCTGATAGCCCTTCTGGTGATTGTGGCGCTGGTTGTTTCCAGCGGCGATTTCTTCAGTTCGCAGTGGGTTTTCAAACGTGGATTCGCTTCCTACGCCGCTGAGTCGCGTCGGGATCAGGTGCACGATTGGGCGGTGCTCCTGGGCCTCTTGTATGCGGATCATGGGGATTCGTGGAACTTTTTGCACAGTGGCGCAGGGCAGTCCGGCGGAAACAGTGTGCTGCCGACGGACGGGTTATTGTACACCTCGATTCGATTTGTCGTTCGCGTCAATGGACGAGTGATTTTTGTCCATGGTGCGTCCGTTTCGCTGCGCGGGCCATGGGAAGCGGCTCCGATTGTCGCGCAGGGACGCCCGGTGGGTGAATTGCAGGTGCAACAATTTACTCCACTCCGCCTGCAAACCTTGCAGAACCGGGTCGAGTCCTCCTCCATGAGGTTGCTGCTCCTGATTCTGTTCGTTGTTGTGGTGTCGGCGACTGCCGTTGGCGTCATCTTCCTGCGCCGATTTTTAAAACCACTCGTGCAACTGTCATCTGCGGTGCGCAACATCAGAAACCGTGAATTCGAGGCGACGTGGCCGACCGCGGCCGATCGTGAAGTGAGAGACATCGCGCTCGCGATCGAATCGGTGCGCACGGAACTGGTGAAAGCCCGAACTGCACGAGAGAAGCTGCTGGCCGATTTGCACCATGAACTGCGCACCCCGATGACCATCATCGCCACCCGCTTGGAAGCCATTCAGTGTGGTTTGTACTCCTTTGATGAACAGAGCGTAACCATTTTATATGAAGAAGTCATGCGGATGAGAAACCTGCTCGTCGATCTGCAGCAGTTAAACGATGCGCAGGCAGGCGAACTCGTCCTGAATCCGGAAAACGTCGCGGTGCGCCCATGGATGGAGGGAATTGTCGAGCGCTTTCGCGTTGAACTGGACGCCAAACGCATTGGCGTGGAGACAACTGTTTCTCCCGCAGCGTTGCATGTTCAAATGGATGTTCAGCGAATGACGCAGGTTCTTCTGAACCTTCTTTCAAACGCACTGCGGTTCAACCAGTCCGATTCCCGCATGACCTTGTCAGCGCAGTTGCTGGAGGAAACCGCAGAAGTTGCCTTTACCGTCTGCGACGAGGGGCCGGGCATTGCAGCCGAGCACCTGCCGCACGTGCTGGAACGGTTTTATCGCGCCGATGTTTCACGCCAGCGTGACACGGGAGGAACGGGCCTGGGCCTGGCCATCGTCGCGGAAATCGTACACGCGCACGGCGGACGGGTGGATGTCGATAGCGCGGTTGGCCGGGGCACCTGTGTGCAGGTGACGCTGCCGCACCGTATTCACGATTCCGCATCCGCAATCGAGTAATTGCAGGTGGCGGCGGAGGGGATGACGGGGATACGCAGCGCGCGGCGGCGGCAGTGTCCAAACAAGCGACACAGTTTCTCGTTCGCCGCTTGTGGTATCTTGGATTCACGGCATTTTCGCCCGTGTGAAACCTCTTCCGTATAAATAAGAGAAGCATGCCATTATCCATATAAGAGGGTTTTTCTCCGTATACAATACAATCCTACGGCTTGCAGCATACCATCCTAATCCATATTCGAAGCATCGCCGACAAAGACATTCAAGCGATGACCCTGTCTCTGCTGCTTGATCATTTGGCTGGCCATTCGCTTCTGAATCCTGCCGGTTTGGGTCACAAAATTCGCGCCATAAAGAGTCTGTTCCACTTCAATCGCATTGCTGATCGTTGCGGACTGCGCGAGAAGGTCAGTCCGCACACGATCCGTGGCGGTCGAGTTGGTCAGCCGGAATGCCCAATCCGTTGTCTTCAACGCTGAGCCGGAGGCTATCATTTTCGGCTGTGAGCAGCAAGCGGTGAACGATGTTCGGATACGCTCAGCATTTCATTATATGATCGGGCCAAGCGCCGCACTTCGCTTGGCCCCGAGGTGTCTGAAAGACGTTCGCTCAAGTTGTCGACATCGGCCCGCTCCAGTATTGCGATCATCTTAGACAGAGGCGATAGGGTTTTGCGCAGAAATGGCAGGTACGTGATGACCCCAATCACCAGCTTACGGATGCGCCGAGTAGGTACGTCCATAAGGTTCTGCGCAATATGTCGTGGATGGGGCGCAACGAGGTGTCCATCTGCACAATCCCAATCGGCCCTCCGGGCGGACCTGGACGGTGTAGAACCACGAGGTCGGATTGGCCACCTAGTTCTTTGACCTCGGGTCCTGAACCAAGCCAACCCAAGTCTGTTGTGACATCGTGCGGATTTGTCGAGATAGGGTAGAAGCGGTGTAGTGGTACATAAATTGGCGCATCACGAGATACTGAATGGCGCCCATCAGCAAGAGCAGCGCAGCAAACAGAACGAGTGCTCGGGAGAGCAATTGAAAACGGAGAGATTGCGGGAGAAATCGGGATATATTTTTCATTCCGTGTGGACCCGATAACCCACCCCGCGAACGGTGCGAATCAGCTTATGCTCTTTGTCCTGCAATTTTTCCCACAGGGAGCGGACGTAGACTTCCACGATGTTTTCCTCGCCGCCAAAATCGTAACCCCAGACTTTCTCCAGAATAATTTGTTTGCTCATCACGAGGCCGTGATTTCAGTCGAAGACAGTTCAAGCAGTTTTCCCTGATGCCAGATTTCATGCCGCCCATCCTCCAAACGGAACGATCCGTATGTCACGATATCGGCAAGCTCTGGAAATTGATTGCGAACACGAGCGTTCCACACAAAACGTACGCTCGATCCGCATTCTTGGCTACCTTCCTTGCACTGCTTGGGTCTTACCTGCCCCCTTTTTGAACAGGCTCTTTAAGCCAACCTCAAGGGAATAGGGATAGGCTAAGTCTTGTAACTACACAAAGTGGATAGGAGTTGGCAAATCACATTGAAATTCGCTAATCAACGCATGGGGTCTGTGATCGGTGGAACATGCTTGGGTGCGGCCATTGTGGGCGTGTGCTGGGTTGTCGCATCAGCACAGGGACAAGCGGGGCCTGTCATCGCAACCGTAGGAGGAACGGCCATCCATAGCACTGCTTGGGACAGTCAAATGGCCAAGGTTGTGGGCTCCGGAACACTGACCAATATGATCACCCAGTTGCTTTTGACTGACGCGGCGAAGAAGGATCATGTGGTCGCGACCTCGTCGGATATTCAGGCGGCGCTCGCCTCACTCGAACAACAAAACGGCATCACCAGTCAGGCGCAACTCAACCAAGCGCTTGCTCAAAGCAACTTGACGATGTCCGAACTTCAGTCTCAACTGAAGATGCAAGTGCTGACTCAGAAAATCGCGGTGAGCCAAGTGAAGGTAACGAACGCGGAGATTACACAGTATTACACGAAAAATGCGAAGACGCTCCAGGTGCCTGCTGAAGTGAATCTGTCGGCCATCTTCCTGAAAAACAAAGCCACAGCGGATTCAGTCGCCGCGAAGTTGCAGGGCGGGTATAGCTTTGCCGCTGCTGCCAAGAAGTATTCGCTGGACAAGACCACGGCGGCTAAAGGGGGCGTGATGGGAACCTTCAGTTATTCGCAATTGAATCCAGCAACCGCGAAAGTGGCCTTTAGCCAACCGGTGGGGCGTGTGGGGGCGCCTGTGCATAGCACATCCGGGTGGGAAATCCTGAAGGTGACCTCAAGAACTCCTGCCTCTAAGCCGTCCATGGCTTCTGTGAGAGCGCAAATCATCCTCACGATCAAGAGTCAAAAGGCGCAAACGGCTTCGGAGTTGTTGGCGAGTCTGGCAAAGACGGCCCCGATTTCCATTCAAGACACAGCCTATAACAGTGTGAAAACCAGCATCGAGAATCCGGCAGTTCCGACCACAACCGCTCCGTCATCGTCATCGTCATCGTCATCGTCATCGTCATCGTCATCGTCATCGTCATCGTCATCGTCATCGTCATCGTCATCGTCATCGTCATCGTCTGCTCCGTCATCGTCATCGTCTGCTCCGTAACGGGTCGGGCATTTTTCCCGGCCCTCCTGACCGGGCCGTTCCATCACGGGTTGGAGGTAGCGCTCACGTTCGCCATCGTCATGTGCCCTGTGGTCGCCGTCACTTCCGAATTACGGGGTGGACGGGTATGTCTATGACGAACATCTCAACCCAACCGCTGTCCGAACCGCAGAACGAGGGGCAAGACAGCGGAACCCACCGGGTTCACGACACTCATGGCGTTAAACTACGTATCACACTTTTTGGGGAGGGATGATCATGAGGAACTCCAAGTTAGATCCCCAGCCCAGGCGGTGGTGGTGATTGATTTGCAACAAGGGATCGTCAATACGGCTGCTTCACGCACGATACGACGACCGTGGTGCAGAATGCAGCCCGTGTTGGCCGATGCCTGCCGGAAATAAGGAGTTTTCGTGGTCTTAAGTGCATGTCGGCCCGTTACCCGATGAACAAGTTATGGAACCGTGACAGACCCCGATATAGATATCCAAACGATTTTGTTGCGCGTCAAACCCCCGCGACTTGACATACCAGGGGTGCTCCAGTCAGAGCGCCTCCTGGTATAGGTCCAACTCTCCTTGCCTTTCCTCCATTGTGCAAGACTCCTTCCTCTATAATCTGTCTATGCACAACGTTGACCATAATATGGCATACTAGATGTCGGGGAGACCAACGAAAAGGATGGTTGCCAATGAGAGCAAGAGTCCGATCACTGACAGCAGCAGCGGCTATCGCCTGCCTCGTTACGGGCGGACTCACGTCAACAGCGGGCAACGCCGCTACGATGACCAAGCATAGTCACGCAGCAACGAGAACCATAATCAACCCGTTTCTCAATTTACTTAGGATGACTGCAACCGGCTCCAAAGCTCCTCTGTCTGAGTCCGAAATCAAGCCCTGGATTCTGTCCACCGTGTCCCGTGTGGGCGGCATGGCGATGGCGGTTTCTTGCCCACACTATTCCAGCGAATCGAACTAGCTGATTCCCGTCTCCTGATCGCGAACATCCTGCGTAACGATGTCGCTCCTCCTCCCACGTCACACAGGTAACCAATAGCGAACTCCAATCCACTCCGTACTTTCCGAGGTCCCCCGAGGTCTTCCAACCGCTGCAATCCAGGCAAACTGAGCAGCTATTTTCGACATTTTTCCGGCAAACGCGTGAGCGGTCCACTATTTGTCCAAGACTACGCCCGCAGACGGATGCGCCCTGTCTGTACTCTGCTATACTGCCTAGTAATAGATAAAATCAGAGGAACGGCGGATGCCAATTGTTGTCACGATTCACAGCATTCTCCTTGAAAAATGGGGCCGTTGTCGCCATCCTGGTTTTTTTCCTCATCGGCGTCGGGCTTTACTCCGGTTCGACGATTCCCATGCAGGAATATCCGAATGTCACAATTCCTTGGGTGAACGTCATGATCCCCTACCCAGGAAGCACGCCCCAACAGGCGTATCAAGACGTCGGACGACCGCTGGAGAAAGCTTTTGCATCCATTGGCGGCCTTAAAAATATGTACGATTTCAGCACCGCCGGTTCTGTCGATTTCAGCCTCGAATTTCACTATAACCGACCGCTCGCTTCTATACTGCGCGATATCCGCACGGCGGTCGGCGGCGCCGGTCTTCCTTCTGCCGCAGGGACCGCGCAAATCCAGCAGGCCACGCCAGGAAGCACAGATGTATTTCAGTTTGCTTTGTCCGCACCAGGCAGCCTGTATCCGATCCAGGACTATGCGAAGCAGACGGTGGAACCCGCGCTGCTCTCCGTGAACGGCGTGAGCAGCGTCGACATCCGCGGCGCCGCCAAGCGCTCGGTTTATATCGATGTGAATCCTGCGCTGGCTCGCGCAAACGGGATCACCCTGCAAAATGTCGCCAGTGCGCTGCAGGCCAATCAACTGAACGCGCCCACAGGCGACACGCGGATCGGCGGCGTCCAGATGCCGATCGTGCTGCGCAATCAGTACGCGTCGCTTGCGCAAATTCGCGCCGTTCCCATCATCACAGTTACGCAAAATATGAATGGTGTCAAGAATGCGTTTCAAGGTGTGCGTTCGGGCATGTCGGCGCTCGGGACGGGCCTCGGATCGCTTTCCAGGATGGACGCGGCTTTGCAGGCAGAGATTGGACTGTCCAACCAACTCAATTCGCTCGCGCTCGCTTTGGCGCAAGTACAGACGCAAATGGCCATGCTCCGTCAGCAATCGCCCCCGAGTCGGGCGACGCAGGCAAAACTGGCTGCGCTGCAGGCGCGGGCGACCGCTCTGCAAAGGGAGCAGTCCACACTGACAGCCAAACTGCGCGCCGTCACGGCCAGCGTCGGCGCGGCGACAGGACAGGGAACGCCGTCGGGCCATACCGGATCGCCGTCATCGACTCTGGGCCAGACGGGAACGGGTTCCCAGACTTCGGTTGCCCCTGCACTCGGCGTGAAGACCGTAACGCTCGGCGACATCGCAACGGTGACGTATCGCACGCCGACCACAGGCCAAGTCATCACGCGACTCGACGGCCGGCCGGCGGTGATTGTGGGGATCCAGGCGTCCAGCAACGCCAATGTGGTGACCCTCGTGCAGAATGTGAAAGGGGTGTTGGCCAAGCTCGCGCTGCCGCCTCATTTTGTGGTCACGCCCTTACAGGATCAGGCGACGCAAACCCGCGATTCCGTACAGAGCATGATGCGCGAGGCTGCGCTCGGCGCACTGTTCGCCATGTTGGTCACACTGCTGTTTCTCCGCAACTGGCGCGCCACCATCGTCGCCGTCATCGCCATCCCGCTCTCTGTTCTGGCAGCCGTCAGCGTCATGAACCTGGTCGGCTATACGCTCAATATCATGACACTCTCAGGCATGGCGGTGGCCATTGGGCGCGTCGTGGACGACAGCATTGTCGTCATTGAGAATCTCTACAGGCGGATCCGCGCTGCGCAAACCCATGACGCGCAACTGGTGCGACAGGGCACGGCGGAAGTCGGATCGGCCATCGCCAGTTCAACCGCCACCACGGTCGCAGTGTTTTTGCCGATGGCTTTTGTGCCGGGCATCGTCGGCCATTTCTTTGCGCCGTTTGCCTGGACGGTGATCGTTGCGCTGCTCTTCTCGCTGCTCGTGGCGGTAACCGTCGTGCCCCTCATCAGCAAATGGACCCTGTTGCGAACCAAACATCAAACCGCCAAGCAGAATCTGTTGCAGCGGGCCTACGTCCGGATTTTGCGCGGAGCCCTTCACCGCAAGTGGCTCGTGGCGATCGTCTCGCTCGCCCTGCTGCTGGAGAGCGGCGCGGTGCTTATGACGCAGATCGGTTTTAATTTCCTGCCCTCCGGCCAGACGAACTCGTACTCCGTCGCTGTGACAATGCCGCACAACGCCCGACTCTACCAGACGGAACGCATTGTACAACAGATCGAACACATTGTGCAGACACAACCGGGCGTCAAATTGTTCGACAGCTATGCCACGGGTACTCAGGGAACACTTGGCGTTGAACTGACAAACAGCGCGCCAGCGCATTTCGCCACGCTGCTGCGCGCACGGTTGCAAGCGGTCCACGGAGCCAAATCGATCACCGTGTCGGGGCAGAGTGGACTATCCAATCAGAATCAGCTGTTCATCCAGGTCAATTCCGCGAATTACGCAGACATGTCCCGTGCAAGTCGGCAGATTGCAAACGCCATTCGGGGCATTCCGGGGCTGGCCGGGGTCGTCACCACGCAGCAGGCGGCCAAACCGCAGGTGGTCGTCAATGTGAAAGCACTGCAGGCCGCCCGCTATGGAGTGAGTTCCGCGATGATCGCCTCTGAACTCGAAACCATGGTGACCGGACAAAAAATCGGCTACGCGCAGTTCGGATCTGCGAAACCAGATCTCATCCTGCGTCTGCAGACGCCCGGCGGCCTCGGACAACTGTCGGCCATCCGCAATCAGCTCATCGACACGATGACGGGCAAGTCTGTGCGCCTGGGCGATGTGGCCACCGTGTCAATCGCAGCCGGACCGACCGAAATCACGCGCCTCAACCAGAATCCGTACATCGCCGTGACGGGCCAGATCACGGCAGCCAATGCGAGCGGCGTCACGTCGCAGGTCAATCATGACATCGCCAGCCTCAAATTGCCAAGTGACGTCACCTGGCAACAACAGGGCGCCGCGCAATCCATGAATAACGGATTCGTGAACCTGGCGCTGGCCATGGTCGCCTCCCTGGTTCTGGTGTTCATGATCATGCTGCTGACTTTCAGTGAATTTGCCGCGCCCCTGGCCATCTTGACGGCGCTGCCTTTCTGTCTGGTCGGAGGCGCGAACGCACTGTGGATCGTGCATCAACCACTGGGTATGCCGGGTATGATCGGTTTTCTGATGCTCATCGGCATTGTGGTGACAAACGCGATTGTGCTGATGGATCGCGTGCACCGCAATCAGATGGCGGGCATGCCGGCGCGCGAGGCGATCGTCGAAGCGGGCGCCATACGGTTGCGGCCGATTCTGATGACGGCCACGGCCACCATCTGCGCATTGTTGCCGCTGGCCTTTTCAACCGGAGCGGGCGTCATCTCAAGCTCGCTTGCGATCGTCGTGATCGGGGGTTTGCTCACGTCCACGCTGTTGACGCTGATCATCGTGCCGAGTTCGTATGAGACGCTGCTGTGGATTCGCAGGAAGGTATTCAACCTGAAGGACCATCCTGTGACGGAAGCCTCCCTTGCGCCTGAGACAACGTAAACGGATGCAGTCTCGACGGAACACTGTATTATGCGTGGTCGTTTGTACGCGACGCAGGGAATTCTAATCGCGTCGACAGGTGCGGTCACCTGACAGATCGTTGCGCCTAGCTGGCTGAATTGACGCCAGCCAGATGGCGCGGATCGGGAATATACGTGCAAAATGGATCGCTCTCCATGTAGTCGTCTGTCAGCGCATGCGCACGGGCGCGGGAGCCTGCGCAGACGCGGTTAAACTCACAGTACCCGCACTTGCCGCGCAATTTGTCTGGATTCCGGAGATTCTGCAAAACGGGAGAATCGCGGTAGATGTCCGCCAAAGGTTGTTGGCGCAGGTTTCCGACCACCTGAGGCAGAAATCCGCTGGGAAACACCTCTCCCACATGCGAGACAAAAAGAAATCCGTTTCCATCCCAGACCGGCCGCATGCTGCGCGACATATCTCGCACTCCGCCGCGTCTCGCAGCGCCTGCGCCCGAGGCTGCGGCCGTGCTCATGGCTGCAACTGCGCCTGCGCCCGTAGCTGCGACTGAGGCTGCTCCCGTGGCAGAGGCTGCGGCTACGTTCGCGTCTGCGCCTCTGCCCGTGGCTGAAGCTGCATGTTGCATTCTGACCCTCCGGTACTGCGGCCCCTCCGTTGTTTTGATGTCAAACGCAACATTTCCACTCAACTGGTATAGCCACTCCAGCACCTTTTCGTGACCTTCCGGCGATAACATGTCCTGTAAGCGCGCCCGCCCGGTGGGAATGAGAAAAAAGACGCTCCACAGAACCGTGTCGAGCCGCCCCACCAGTTCAGCGATCGCCGGCAAGTCTTCCACATTGTGCTGACTGACTGTGGTGTTGATCTGCAAAGGAATGCGCAACTGCTTGAGGTAGCTGATCTTCTCCATGGTCAGGTCAAACGTTCCCCGAATCCCGCGAAACCGATCGTGGATTTCCGGAGTGGAACCGTCAATACTGAACGCCCAGCGTGCAAGCCCCGCTTCTTTCAGGGCCTTCATCCGTTCAAACGTCACCTTCGGGGTGGCGCTTGGCGTGATGGAAACAGGCAACCCTTTGCGGTTGGAGTAGGAAACGATATCCACCAAATCAGCGCGTTCCATGGGATCACCGCCGGTGAGCACAAAGAGCGGGCGATCCATCTCCACGAGCTGATCGATTAGGCCATACGCTTCCGCAGTGGTCAATTCATCGGGATTGCGATGCTTGATCGCCTCTGCGCGGCAATGGCGACAGGCAAGCTGACAGGCGCGGGTGGTTTCCCAAATTACAATAAAAGGATTTTGCGCAAAGTTGTTTGATGGCATGATAAACCCCCGGTCATTTTTCGTCTTCTGACTCATTATGACCGCTACTCCGAGGAACCATTGTGATTTTCATCACCAATTCCACTTATTTCGCTAAAAACGGGATGTTGTTCCCGTTGACGCATAAAACCTGGAAGCTGACTGGGATGCCTGTCCGAAACCTGACGGATATAATGGCTACATCTCAGGAAAGGAAAAAGACGTCTCCATATGGAGTCGTCATGAAATAAGTATTCCGATTCTATCGGAGTTTTGTATAGAATAAATGTATGGACACCGAACAGATCAAGCCGTAATTTGAGGCCATACGGCCCTTCCTGGATGAACGGATGCGCAGATTGTCTGCGGCATCCGATGCGATTGCCATTGGCCGCGGAGGTGTGTCCATTGTCTCGCGGGCGTCGGGCGTGTTCCGTCGCTGAATCAAGTGTGAGTGGTAGACTGGTATAAACGATTCAACTGGGGGTGGCGTATAATGCTTACATATCAAAACAACTCTGACACCGCACTTGTTGTTCTTCACGAAATCTACGGAGTTAATCAGCACATAAGGGATGTTTGTGAGCGATTAAGGTGGAGCCATGTGTTGCAACATGTTGCGTCGTTTTGTTTGGATGCACCGCCATGACAAGAGAGTGCTCTGGATGTCCTGGTTGCCCTATGGTGCGGTGCGCACTAAATTCACCTGAAAGGGGATGCAAAGCAGAGAGTGTTGCATGAATGGGCGTGATCTGTGTCACAATCGACGGCTCTGCAACGTGATAGGGTAAAAATGCACCTTAATTGAGAACGGAGGTATCCAATCATGGGCACAACTTTTAAAGGATCCGAGGCTCTCGGTGATATCGTCGTGAAGTTTCCGAATGCGGGGGACATTTTCAAATTGAACGGAATCGATTTTTGCTGTGGCGGCGACCAACTGTTAGCCGAGGCGGCGACAGAACACAACATTGACGTTGCCTATATTTTGGATGAGTTGAACCGAAGTTATGATGAGTTCCAGAAGCTCGGGCTGGAGATTGTCGACTGGACATCAGCGCCCCTGCACCAGCTTATTGACCACATCGTCAATACCCATCATGCTTATCTGCGCCAGGTTTTTCCGCCATTAATGGAACTCACGACAAAAATCCTCAGAGTACACGGTCAAAATCATGGCGAAGTACTGTCAAAGGTGCACCGGCTGTTCAGCACTCTGCGGATCGACATGGAGGAACACATGATCAAAGAAGAAGAGATTGTATTCCCGCAAGTCGTCGATTATGAAAAGAATTCTTCTGACGACAAACTGCAAAAAGTAATTCATGCTGTCGAAGAACTGGATCGCGAACATGACGGCGCCGGTGACATCGTGAAACAGATTCGTAGGGTTACTGACAACTTCAAACTTCCGGAAGACGCTTGCAGCACGTATATATACACCTTTGAAAAACTTCAGGAAGTCGAGTCGGACATTTTTCAGCACATCCATTTGGAGAATAACGTGTTGTTCGCGCGCTTGACAGGGGCGCACAAAGCGCACCTGATCGCTAACTGACTGAGGTTCCACGCTGCGCCTGTTCTGGCCAAATCGGAACAGGCTGTGTTTTAAGTCCTATACCTCCCGTGATCGCTGCGCTCTTTTGTATCGATATTGGCCCCACTGATAGCGGATGAAGCAGCCGACGCAGAATCCCTGAATGGCTACGAATGCAGCGAGAGCGACTATGGCCGTAAAAACATAGGCTACAATCGTCCAGTGCGTCGCATATGCTGCCAACCCGATCGCCAGGCATATCACTGCGATGCACTGGTTAAATTGCTGCTGTATGCGGTCTTCAGCCGCATATTCGGAAAGGGGTTTACGCAGAAACTGCCTGGCCAGGCGCATGACTGGGTTCACACCAAAAAGCAGACCGCAAAGTCCTGCCATGAGCGGCGGCAAAAGCCATGCATACGCTCCCGTGGTCCAGGCAAGCGCCACGCTGATGATAATGAACCATTGATTGGTCCGGATGAGCGGATACGGAATCGTGGGTGGTTGTTTCATTTTAAATCCGACCTTTCTAATGCGAATACTTATATATTAACGCATAACAGTGGTGTAGTGTCAACTGGACTTTTCCGCAGCTTCGCTTTTTCACAGTGGCGCCTTCAGAGCTGCTTGGATGGATTCTGGGCGTACAGCGACTTGTGGCCGTGCGATAGCGAACACTATGTATGCATTGACTTCATTGGCGCTGCAGTGCCACAATTAATCGATCAACTCTGAGTTTTGCAATTCGGGTGCCATACAGAACCGTGCTTTTGTGGCTGCAGTCTCTGGACACGAGAGGAGTGGTTCGGATGGGCGTCAATCACCCGGTGTTCAGCCGGTTGTATATTTGGGGTTGGAATATTTGGAACGAGCTGTGGGGAACGTTCGGATACGGCAGAATGAATGCGCCTATGGCCGGACGCTCATCGTGGGTGCGGGGTCCGGTCTTGATGTCGCAGCTCTGGGCGCTCACGTAACCGAGATTGTGCTTCTGCAGGGCCCACGCATCTTTCTTCCAGTTCTTCGACCTCGCCTTGCCTCTCGGCGCAATCACGGCTGCCTTTACCCTGATTCGTGTCTATGCGACAAATTTCGCGGTTTATGGACGAGATTCGGCTAACGATTTTTGTCGAAATCTGTTTGCTTGTAGACCCGGTCTATCCCGTATCCCAGAGGACTTTCGTATGACCTGCCAAACCCCAACGCATCTGCTCTTTGATTTCTTGGATAACGTCTTGGAGCGGAATGTTCCACTCACGAAAGTGATGCAGATGCTCATACACAAACGTATACACAAGGTTCACGGCCAGAATTAAAATCCCCAACCACGCCTTAAATCGCCGTCGGATCATGCACAAAGGCATGGTCCATATGCCAGTACGTCTTCAGGTCATGGAATCCATTGTTCTCGATGTTCCACCGGGCCGCCGTGATGCGGGCTATGGTCCGAGTCGCAACAGCGCTTTGGGTGCATGTCGTCGCCATCCATCGCTCCACGACTTCTACCTGCGTTTGGGTTTTGTTCCCGCGCAGAATTGACCTCTCAGTCGTCTGGGGTTCATCGCAATTCAACCAGCATCGGGCCTGCGCCCGCCGATCAGCAGTACGCGCACCAGGCTATAGAACAGCAACGCCGAGCCGCTGCATGCGATCAGCCCGGTCAGCATCCCGGCCGTTCCATCGCTGCGGCTTGCAAGCGGCGCACTGATGGGCAAGAGCAGGATGAAGCCGCACAAAACACTGAAGAAAAAAAGGAACATCCCTACCGTGACAGGTTTTTTTGGCATCATGTCGTCCAGAGCGGGAGCGCTTTTGCGGTCTGGCGAATGGGAGAAGCGATATTCGAACCAGAGAAAAGGAACGATTTTTTGCGTATAGGACAATATCAGAGCAATAAATCCGCCGAACAGCAGCAGATAGGATCCGGGAACAACCCATGCCGCAGCGCCGCTCGCCAGGGCCGCAAGCAGTATCAAGGCTCCCGTGAGAGCCAGGACAGTTGCAAGCAGCGCAAAGCGGAGAGACGGAACGATGCGTTTTCGCTTGCGCGCCGCCAGTATCCGCCATACGTCAAGCGCAAACAGAACTACAGCAGCGCCGCACAGCAGCGCGGCGCCAGCGCGGATCAATGAAGCCACAGGCCGGGATGTAAACGCGGCTGCCAGGAACAGGGCGACACCTGCGTAGTATGTCCGAATTGTAACATTGACCGAAACCTGGTAGCCGTGGCTCAGTGAAAACATGGGTATGAATTTATAGGAAATGATCATGATAAGACCGAGCCAGAATCCAAATGTTCCGAGCAGCACATGGGTGAGCAACAGCGTGTTTGCTGGATCGCTCACCCCGGAGGCCGCCATGATGCCCAGTATCATGACAATGATAATGCTCATGAAAGGGAAGAGCAGTTGGCGATGAACCGCAGTGGGGTTGCGGGCCTTGCGGTAGCTTTGCAATACATAGGCGCCAAAGACCAGAGTGGCCGCGAACAGGACAGATCCGCCAATGGCAACGATGATCCAGCGATTCGTCAGGAATCCGACGACCATGACCAGTACGCTGCCCGTATGAACAGGCAGATGCCAACTGGCGACATGCCGACCGATGGGCGGCGCCTGAAAGGCGATCGGAACGACCTGATAGAGAACGCCGCATGCTGTGGTGAGCATGAAGCCAAGAATCAACGCATGAATTAAGGCCAGTGTCAGAGGATTGGAAATATCACCCGTTCGCCATTCTGGAAGCAGTTTCCCTGAAAGGATAAAAGCAGGCCATGTCCATAATAGTCCCGTAAGGATATACCAGACAGTGGAAGATAGATGTTTTTTTGTTCCATTCGGTTGGCTCATGGCAGTCACTCCGCCCAGGATGATACTAGCAGTATAAACTATTAGTCGGGGGATCGGTTGTGACGTGATGCACAAAGAATGGCCGAGGACAGGATCCCCGGCCGCCAGTGTTCTTATCGCGGGCGGGCGCGTTTTGCGCGTGTCCGCACATACCGGGCCATGGCGAGCGGCGTTCCCAGCACCAGAACCGCCAACAGCATGACTCCAACCCCGATCAGACCTTCACCCCATCCGATATGCCCGATGAGAGCTCTGTAAATAATCCCAGTTCCATAGACTCCAATCGCGGTGACCATGAGCACCAGCCAAATGGGGGGAAGAAATTTCGGCCGTTCATTGCCGCGTTTCACGGGTTGCCTTCTGATCGCACTTCGCGGTAGTGGCGACGCCAGATGAATTTGTAGACGCCAACAAAGCGGAGGATTGAGCGCAGTCCAGGAACGAAGGGGGTCAACATGAGAATTCCCGTCACGATCATCACCGTCATGACAACCAGGAGATCGGCCAGGCAGCGGACAAAGTCCGGCAGTACGATTCCGAAGTACGCTGAATTTTACCGAAAAGAAGTTCGGCGAAGCGTTGAAACACAAGCACAAAAGAGCACTCGTCCTGACTGTAAGAAAACTGGTACGCTTGGTGTTCACACTACTGACCACCAAACATCTGTACACACCACCGGAGAGAAGGAGATAATTCCATCTCAACCGAATCGGTTTCTTCAGTTTTCAAACCCATGCACATCGTTTGAAAATTCGGCCTATACATGATTTCACTGCGAAAAGTGGTCTTTTTTTTGCTTCGTTTCCTCTCTTCCGAACTCAGAAAGGGCTTGATTCCCATTTAAACCTAGTTATTGACGCGATTCGTCATATATTCCCTTCCTTTTCTCTACTGATTCCCTTTTTCTTGTGCTTTTTTCGTTAGATCGGCGCAATCATCCCTTGTGTGGGTATCTTCAAGCACGCTTTCGTCGCTTTGCGTACGTTTCCTTGAATGAACCGTACCATTTGCCGGATGTTGTGCCCCATGACCTTCAGACCCACGACCACCGTGCTCTTGGCCTGCGTCCGAACGCGCAACTTGCCCATGCCCTGCGCTCGCTTGAGCGCCGAGTTCGTTCCTTCTATCGCCGCTCGCTTACTGGTCGATTCCCTACGCTCTCCAGGCGCTTGCATCTGCGCTCGAACGTCTGCCGCGATCACCGCTTTTTGGCTGACGCGCAGGATCGTGTCTTGCTTCTGAAATTTGACCGGGCAGGTGTCCCTCAGTGGACACGCCATACAAATGTCTATCTGAAAGTGGGCAGATAACACGTGACTCTTCGGATCCCAATCGCTGCGTGTCGGCAGTTGACCTGTTGGACAGGCGACAATCATTTGCTGGTTGTCGATCACGAAGGCGCTGATGGGCACCTTCCCCGGATCTGCTTTGCGTCCAGTCATCTCCGTGTAGTGCATCTCCACCCCCAACTCTTGCGTTTGTGTCTGCACGTCTGCGCCGTAATAACCACCGTCTGCATACACTGTGCTCACGTCCATCTTCCCTTGTAAGGCGGGCAATCGGTCTTGGATCATTCGGGTATCGCTCACCACATTTTTCTCTACGGTGTAGTCCGTCACGAACTGTACCGGGTTCTCGTCCGCACAAGTTTCCGCCAAATTCACCACATATCCCGTGTGACTCTTACCCGCCTTTTGACGATAGGTCGCATCCGGGTCATAGGCGGACTGCAGGGAATCGGCTGTGATCTCTTTGTTCTCTTTGGCCACCCACGTATGCTGTGCCGCATCGAATACCGCTTGTTCAGAAAGGCACCGTTTGGCCAGTTGCACGGTGGCAAGCGCCTCCACATCGGGATGAGCCCCTGCGATGGCAAGCAAGTGAACGATGTGTCCGATGGTTTCCTGCACACGGCTGTGCGCTTCGCTGCCTTTGCAGCGATAGAGCAACGTGTTTTTATAGTCCGGTTCGAGAACCCTCTGTAGATCCTCCGGTACGAGTTCTGGCGGACAGGATTTGAGGGCTTGCACCAGCACATCATGGAGAAGAGACAGCCGCCCGGCGCGTTTGATGTTGGGCATGACCTGGGTAGAATCCATCCGCTGTTCGTGGGTCGTTGTAGGCGCTCACGATCTTTGGCGGCGCAGTTCTCACTGCCAATGGCGTAAGCGTTGTAACGCCAATCCGCCATGCTGGTGATTCCTGTATCGCCAGCCACACCATCCAATACTATCCACTCCCGACTGTTGCCGCAAAGGAAAAAGAAAACAGCCGGTTACCCGGCTGCTGTTCCTCGTTGCCTCTCCTGGTCCGCCAGTATGCGCTGGATGTCCCCTTCCTCCACGACCTGTCGCTGTGTTCCGGCGATCTCATACAGCGCCTGTCGACACAGGTGATTCACCACGCGGGGCAAGCCTTGGCTCGCGCTGTGGATGATCGCCACCGCGCTGTCGGCAAATAGCACCCGTTCTTCGCCAACCCCATTCTGCGCTCGAATGTACGCGCCGGTTTCCTCCCGAGTCAGGCCCGTTAAGTGGTACGAGAGGGTGACTCGTTGCGCGATGGCTTCGTGGCGCTTGAGGCGCAGCGTTCGGCGCAGTTCGGGCTGCCCCGCCAGGATCAGCGCGAATCGTGCCCGCGCATCGACTTGGCGTAGTTGCGCGAAGCGAAGCTCTTGCAACATCTCGTCCGTCATCTCCTGCCCCTCGTCCACCCACACCACCCATTGTTTCGCCCCCTCTGTCAGGAACGACTCGCTGCGCTCTTGCCACAATCGTCGGGCGCCGGTCAGGCTGTACGGCGCCGTCTCTCCGAGATGCCCCAATAACTCGGCGTAGAAGTCCTTCGGCCGGAGGCCGGACAAACAGATATACACATTCGTATACAAGAGATGATCGAGCTCGCTGGACAGGCGTCGAATCAAGGTGGACTTCCCACTCCCCACTTCTCCGGTGAGCACGCCGAGTCCCTGTCCCTCGATCACCAGCCGCATCCGGGCCAACGCTTCTTGATGCCCTCGGGACAGATACAGACGCTGCTCATCCGCCATAGCGGCAAACGGGGGCGGGCTCGTCATCCGCTCTTCGGCTGTCATTCGCGCTCACGTCCTTTCCCACCGGAATGGTCGGCCACCTGGATCGGATCGTCGCCCCACTTGGCCCGCCGCATGCGCTCGGCAGCCTCCAGAAAGGAAACCGGCGGCGGCGCAGACTCGGTGTGGGCAGTCGGGGAAGGCACGCGAGCATCGTGATGACGCGTCACCTCCAGGGGCGAGGCATCCGCAAAACGCCGCGGGCCTTCCCACACTTGTACTTGTGTCAGATCAAACGGATCATAGCGCAGACGGACGCGGCTGCCTGACAATTCTGCGTCCACCTCATACGCATTGCCAAATAGCGATACACAGCCTGTCTTGTCGACTTTGCGCGTCTCTTCCCACAAAAAAATCTCCGTCAACTCCGCCACCGACTTGCGGCGTGTCTCCCGCACTCCGGCCTGCGCCCTGATGCGCGGCGTCTGTCCGGTCGTTCCGTGCACGCGGTCTTGGTAATAGTCGACCCAGGCTGCCCAGTCTCGATTGAGGTCATCCAGGGTCTGCACATGCCCGCTCTCGATGCGGGCATACGCCTCGTGCAGAAAACTGGTGTCCACAAACCGGAACATACGTTCTATCTTCCCGCGTCCCTGGGGACGGTACGGCTTGCTATGAGACAGGTGGACGCCGAGTTGCCCACAGATACGCGCTAGGTGGTGAGTCGAGAACACCGCGCCGTTGTCGCAATAAAATCGCTCGGGTATCCCGCTTTTGAGGATGGCTTTCTTGAGTGTGTCCTCCAGGCGCGGCAACTTCTCATCCCAGTAAAACTGCGCATGGACCAGCGCACGACTATAGTCGTCAAGAATGGCAAACAAAATCGCTTTCTTGCGTCGACCTGGTTGCGCCGGATCCGGCAGGTACAGGGTGTGCTGCGCATCGCACTGCCACAATTGGTGCGTATACTGGGCTTCGAAACGGCGGTAAGAGTCTGCGGGAGCGGATCCCTGAAGCAGTTTCTGACGACTGACCCCTTGTTGACGCAAGTGACGAGACAGCGTGCTGGCGGCCACTTGGCCTTTGGACGCGAGGCCGGATTCTTCGAGCAACAGGATGATCTGCTCGACGCTGCGGTGGGGTTGTTCCCGGCGCAACTCGACCGCACGCATGACGATGGACGGGGGCAGTCGGACTTGCCCCGCATCCCGGCGACTGGCCGGGCGCAACGCATCGAATCCCCCACTTCGATAGGCGGCCAGAAACCGCTCCAGGCTGCGTACACTCACCTGCCGTCTTGTCGTGCCGGGAATGTCATAGTCCCGTGCGGCGGTCTGTTTCAGCCATACTTGGAGTTCGCCCGGCGACAGCGGCGACTGCCGGCTGACGATCGGGGCGATCAGGCCGTAGCGAAAGACGGCCACTTGTTCGTGAAGATCCCAGTCCATGAGCGAAAGCCTCCCTGTTTCGGTGTCACCCGATTATGGCGGAGGACCGGCTGATTCGACCAGATCCAGGTTGTGTGGGATGGCTTGAGGGATGGGGATATTTGCCTGTGGTTGGCAGAGTCCAAGAAGGCCGTGGAACAGACCGATCGCAAGATGGCAGTCCGCAGTTTGCTCCCAGGCGCCAAGGAGGCGAATGAGGGTGGAGACGGAGGCGGATAAAAGGGAGAGTGACGGCTTCCAGGCCAGCACCTGTTGCCAAAACATGGCCTCCCAGAGAGAGAGGCGCCTGCGCCACCGGGCGCACCAGCGTACGACCGTGGCGGCAGACAACGGACCACCAGGAGGCGGCACGGACAAAGCAGCTTGTTCCGTGGTCCGGCCCTGCTCACGGGCCACGACCACTTGCTGTTGCACATCCCACGTAAACGGCTGATGGCGACCGATAAAGGAAGGAAGGAGACTGGCCGTAGCCTGACAGAGGGTACAGAGAAAGCGGGCCACCGGGATGAGGAAGAATTCCACAACTGTATACACCGTACGACTGTACGTGCCATGACGATGCCAAACCTGCCCCCCACAGGCAGAACACGGAGCAGGGCGTACTGTTTTCGCTTCGTCCGACAAAAGCCAGGATAAATAAGACTGGACATCAGGGAATAGACGCATGTAAGATAGACACACACTGGCAGCGATGCCGATGGTGGAGAAGAGAGACCCAGGTGTCCAAACCGTGTTGAGGGTCTCTCTTCTATTTCCCTCCAAGTGATTGACGTTTCCCTATGCTACCGCAAACGACAGCCAGTCTACAACTCGACCGACACCGAAAGAGAGAAAAGGCCGCCCAGGTTCCGACAAGGAACCTGGGCGGCAACAGGTCGTGATCTTGGCGACATCGATGAAGTGTTCCGTCAGTTGTTCAAATTGTCCGAAGATCAGATCCTCTTTTCCTGCATTGTCCGTTGTATAGCGATACACCCGTTCGCGGAACTCATACAGCGTACGGGGCGCCAGATACAGTTCTCCCAGGTTACGCAGCCCAAGGGCATAGTGGATCTGGTAATTGTAATAGAACTGCTCGATCACTTCTTCATCCGTGTAGTCTTTCATGTGTTTGATGAATTCCAGAGAGAGCAAGATGTTCACCGGAAAGTTGGGTCGTCCGTTGTCTGCGCAGTAGAGGACGGCAAAGGGAGATTCGTCAATCTGACGAAAGACGTGCTGATAGTAGATCGGTGCCCACGTCTTCAGCAACTGCTCCTGTGTCTTCTTATTCATCCACGAAAAACTGCTGAACAAATCCTCCTGCAGATGATCCTTGTTTTCACGAAACACCCGAAATCCCCCTCAGCAGCGGTAAAATACCGACTTTATCACTCTCTACTATTTCGACATTCAGAGCCTATTTTCCTCCATTATTCGGTGGTTTCACTGCCTTCGCAGGGGGTTTTCGCAGTGGAATCATACATTGGTTTTCTTTGAGTTATCCTTCTATCTATTCAATTTGTGTGTATTACCAAAGTTATTCCCAATTTTTATTGATCAACCCCTTGACATATTACCGCGGGGCTTTAATGCGAATACTGCGAGAGCCTCGCGAAACCAGTGTACCCCAATAAGACGCGGACTTCTATGCGTTGCGTCACAGTGTTCTTTGCGCAATCCGGTGGGTGTTCGCTCTGCGGCGATTTTCAGTTAGACTTTCATGCTGCTACGCAGCACCAGCAACCGGGAAGAAAATACGCTTGCGGCGATTTTCAGGGAGCGGGTGCGAAATCGTGATTTTGCGCACAGCGTTCTATTGTTGAATGAGATATGCTGGGAATACGCGGTGCCCTGTTTCAGGGTTGCACTGTGAATACGGAAATATGGCAAAGGAGCTTTGGGAATATGGCCAGAAAAATCGTCGACCTTGACGTGCGCGAGATTCTGAAGCAGCATGGAGAACCATTTGACCTGATCATGAAGGCGTTTGGCGAACTCACGGAAAATGATGTGCTGCAACTGCACGCGACATTTGAACCGACGCCGCTCATGCGCATACAGGGGAAACAGGGATTTCAGAATGTGGTTCAGCAGGAAGACAACGATCACTTCATTATCCAATTTTATCGTCAGGCTGCTTCCCTTCCTTTTTGGCACATCGACAATCGCGGATTGGAGCCGCCGCAACCCATGATTCGATCGCTCGAATGGCTGGACGGCCATCAGGAAGTTCTGGCTGGAACGCTGGGTCTGGAAATCTGGAACGAGCGTGTGCCGGCTCTCCTGCTCCCGGAACTGGAAGAGCGGAATCTGCGGTACGAGATCGATGACGAAGGGAACATGACGGTTGTCGTGAAGATTCAGCAGTGACATGCTGCGCAAGGGTCTAATAGCCTCCCGGCATTAAAGCGTCTCTGAATCGATGAAAGGAGTAATTATTATATAATTTAACTGGAAAAGGATGTGTAACCTATGCCTTGCTGGTTTCCCTTGTGAAGTGGGCATGGCAAATAAGCAGCGGCCTATTCGTTTTATTGAAAGCCGTCGCTATGCAGTCGCTATCTCTCCTGGTCTTTAGGCCGCCAGGAGAGTGAACTTCAAGTCAATATCGCTTTCTTGGTACCAGGCATCCATGTGCTGACACATCATGATTACGAAGATCCGGGCAAGCCACATTTTCGTGCTACGATGTCTGGTTGCTTCAAGACGGTAGTCGACTTTTTCCCGCTTGTTGGAGCGCTCTACCGTCGTTCTACGTTTGTATCGTTCTTTCCATCCCTTGCTGTCGCGAGCGACGGGTGGAAACAGGCGAGGATCGTCATTGGTGTAGGTGAACACGCATCGGCCATAGGACGAGTCAGAGCAAGGCGCATCGCAGGTGCAGACGCTCTTTTGCATAAGCGGACAGCGGTACTTGCGCCGTTCCCGGCTGCGGTCGTAGCCATTATCTTTCATGGCCAGACCCTTTTGGCAAATGGGTACGCCATGCGCAGAAACCGTGAGGGTGTCCTTGTACTTCTTGTTTCCGGTTTGGCGCTTGTTGAGGTCGATGAACGGGAGGGTGCCCTTGGATTCGAAATATCGGTAAAAGGGAAGGGCATCGTGCGCGGCATCGAGAAGTATCCTTTTGAAGCGCCAGTTCGGATCGTACTGTTCAAACTCCTTGAAGCTCACGACCAGGGAGACCGCGTCATGACGGGAGGCAGGTCCGAGTCTCGGGTAGAGTGGTGGAGGTAACGGCAAAAATCCCAAGGTCAGAAACCTTGTGGAATCAAGAGAAACTGAATTCCGAGAGGCTATGATCCACATAGGGGGCGAACAGTATGACCAATGATGAAATTGACCTGAGAATTCGCAGTTTGGCAATCAGTGAAGATGTGAATTGCGCGCCAAATCGCGCTATGCTAAGGGCCGTGGGATTTCACAATGAAGACTTCAAAAAACCGATGATCGGCATAGCAAGTACTTGGAGTGAGGTAACTCCCTGCAACATACACATTGATAACCTAGCGCGCGTCACCAAGCAGGCGGCAGGAGAAGCAGGCGGGGCCCCGCTTATATTCAACACTATCACTGTCTCTGACGGCATATCAATGGGCACGGAGGGGATGCGCTATTCTCTTCCGAGTCGGGAAATCATTGCCGATTCCATTGAAACGGTCATCGGAGCGGAACGATTGGATGGTTTTATTGCGCTCGGTGGGTGCGACAAAAATATGCCCGGATGTTTAATGGCCATGGCCCGTTTGAATCTGCCTTCCCTATTTGTTTATGGAGGCACAATTCGACCCGGCAAATGGAAAGGCCAGGATATCGATATTGTTTCCGCATTCGAAGCAGTTGGACAATTCCATAAAGGACTGATCGACCGCGAGGAACTGCATGAAATTGAGTGTCATGCCTGTCCGGGTCCAGGCGCCTGCGGGGGGATGTATACAGCCAACACAATGTCGGCGGCGATTGAAGCACTGGGAATGAGCCTGCCAGGGAATTCTTCCCACCCCGCTGAAACCGAACTGAAGCTCGAAGACTGCCGAAAGGCTGGCTTTGCGCTTATCGAATTATTGAAGAAGAGAATATATCCGCGCCAAATTATGACCAAAGAAGCGTTTGAGAATGCAATTACACTTGTCATGGCGCTTGGAGGATCCACCAATGCGGTTCTGCATCTGCTGGCGCTTGCCAATGCCGCAGAAGTTGATCTCGGCCTTGACGATTTTGACCGCATTCAAAAACGCACACCTCATTTGGCTGATATGAAGCCCAGCGGTCGTTTTGTCATGGAAGATCTGCACCAAGCTGGTGGAACACCTGCAGTACTAAAAATGTTGCTCGAGGGCGGATACCTGCACGGAGAGTGTCTTACCGTCACGTGTAAAACACTCGCAGAAAACCTTGTCAACTCGCCTTCTCTCGACCCCGGACAAATCGTCATACGGCCATTGTCCGATCCGCTCAGAGTAACGGGTCCGCTTGTTGTTTTGCGGGGGAATCTTGCTCCAGAAGGTGCGGTCGCCAAAATGTCCGGATTGCTGATAAGACAAATCACAGGGCCTGCGAAGGTGTACGATTCTGAAGCGTCCGCGACTGACGCTATTTTGCATGACAGAATTCAGTCTGGGGATATCATCGTGATTCGCTATGTAGGACCAAAGGGGGGACCGGGAATGCCGGAAATGTTATCTGTTACTGCGATCCTGGTCGGAAAAGATCTCGGTGGCAAGGTTGGTCTTGTAACCGACGGTCGATTCTCGGGAGGCTCTCATGGCCTTGTTGTTGGCCATGTTTGTCCAGAAGCACAAGTTGGTGGACCTATTGCCTTATTGCAGGACGGGGACAGGATCACGATTGACAGTGAGACGCAGGAACTGACCGTGCATGTATCCAATGAGGATTTGGCCAAGCGCGCACTTGCATGGAGTGAGCCCTCATTGAATTGCGAAAGGGGCGTCCTGCAGAAATACGCTCGATTGGTGTCCTCCTCATCGACAGGTGCGGTCACCTGCTAGATCGTTTCGCCTGGCTGGCTGAATCGACGCCAGCCAGATGGCGGGGATCGGGAATATACGTGCAAAATGGATTGCTCTCTATGTAGTCGTCTGTCAGCGCATGCGCACGGGGACCTGTGCTGACGCGGTTAAACTCACAATACCCGCAAGTGCCACTGTTTCGTTGGCGTGCCCAATTCACATGGGAAACCAGTGAGGCACAGGCTACACAGCCTCTTCCAGTTAATTTGCGGGGAGTGAAGTCGCCTGGGGGGTGGTTCTGGCTACGGGAGGAATCTGTGCGGCCATCGGTTTTCTCGTCTTTGTCTTACAGTGGGTTGGGAGACGCGTATGACACATTTGTACTAGAAATCTTACGTGCGGCAGATGGGTTCGTTGTATCGCAAGAGAAGGACAGACAAGTAGCCACCATAGGTGGCGACAAGCGAGGAGAGAGGATCTTATGGCAGATTTAATTTTTTCCACGGAGTTGCAGTGGCAGGGTACGGGACGCGAGGGGGAGGGGAAGATCAAACTCGGTGATTTCTCCGCCTCATACGCGGCACCTGCCTCTATGGGTGGCAAGGGGGTGGGAACAAGTCCGGAGGAACTGCTGATCGCCGCTGTGAGCACCTGTTATAGCGGAACGTTGTTCGGTGTTTTGCGAAAGAATGGGTTGCTTGTGGAAAAAGTATCTATACGGTCGGAGGGTCTCGTGACAGGGTATCCAATGCAATCGAAGTTTTCCCGTTTATCCGTTTATCCTACGATTTTTGGCGGCAATCCTGATCAGGTGGCAGACTACCAACGCGCTGCGGAAATGGCTCGAGATAAGTGCTTTATCGGGAAGGTGATCGCGGGAAACGTGTCTTACGAGGTGGGAGATGTACAAGTGTTTCCATCAGAGAGGTAGTAGATCGCTCTTTGACAGAATGGGTCGCGTCTCGCTGGGGAACCCATTCTGTCTCTTTGTCTGGCCCGAATACTTTAGCGCCCTGCTGAAAGTGAATGTTACGCAGTTTGCAATCGGCAGATACGGTTTTAGCAAGCGAGATCATGGAATCCGATCATTTGCGATAAAAGGCAACATTTTTCTCGATCCAGCCTTGCTCTGATTCCGGAACAAATTCGTCCTGGAAGATGGCGGTTACGGGGCAAACTGGTTCACAGGCTCCGCAATCAATGCAAGTATCCGGATCGATGAGGTAGGTCTCGTCTGCATCGTGGATCGCGTCTACCGGGCAAGCCTCGACGCACGACGCATCCTTCACACCAATGCACGGTGACGTGATGACAAATGTCATGTCGAAAAACTCCTTTCTTTGATATTGTGCTCAGGATCTTTGAGCTCGTCCATTTACTATACTCCAGGTTCCAACCGTTCGCTATGCGCTATATCACAGTCGAGATTAACGCAATGAGGCGGCAGTGTGAGTGATATAGATCACAATAGCGTAGGTTGGGGTATGATAAAATTTAAAAAATGGGTGGTTTTAGGCAGATTCTTGGTAAATGGTCGCTGTGAGTTGCTATAGGATCGGTGAAGGAGTCCGTTTGTTGGATACAAGGAACACTCGGGCCATCTAAACACTTCAGAGATGGGTCACCGGTGGAACAAAGTAAGCCTCTCGGGGTCTGTCCGGATAAAGGGCAGTAAGCGGATCAAGCGCAGGCGAGTGTGGCCGAAATCCTCGGGGTTTGTAATCGCAATTATGCGCCAAAAACGGTATGCTGGGTATAGGTTGTGACTGTGGTGCGAGTGAGGGGGTGACCATGGCGACTATGAAGGATATCTCTCTTCAGGTCAAACGGATCTACGATGAATCTCGGCCAGACGACGGACTGCGTGCGCTAGTGGATCGGCTGTGGCCGCGCGGGATGCGCAAGGCAGAGGCGCATGTAGATGTCTGGCTCAAAGATGTGGCCCCCAGCCCAGCACTTCGCACATGGTTTGGTCACGTAGGCGAACGATTTCCAGAGTTTCGCGTAGCTTATGAAATAGAACTCGCTACTAATCAATGCTGCATCCAAGCGGTCAATCAAATCATACAGTGGTTAAACCAGGGTTCAGTTACGTTGCTATATGCCGCAAAAGATCCGATTTGCAACCACGCCGTGGTTCTGTACGATGTGGTGATTGCGCGTTGCCGATTGAGCGAAAGTTGTCGAACCAAGTATCCTTGAGAATTCCGAGGTTGTTGTTTCTAAATCAAGCAGACAGGAGAAACGTCATGCATGCTCGTATCGGCGATCGTGTCGCTCATCCACAGGAGGGTAAACCGGGCGTTGTCGTGGATATTCTCACGAACCCGGCCTGCTTACTGCGCACATTGGTCATCCAATGGAACTCCAGAGAGATCGAAGAGTGGGAGGAGATGGAGTTTGGTTCCTTGGATGATGGGGATGATTGATTCCGCCGATAGGAAGGCCTCCGTTGTGTATCGGAAGCCTTCCTTTACCGTATCATAAAATATGTAATCTATTCTGCAAATAGTAAGATACTCCGTGGTAGGACGGAGCGCACACTGTAGTGCAGGCAAAGCGCTGGAAGGGGAGCGTATGCAATAAGAAGGCCGTACAGGAGACTTGTGGTCACCAAAGGGATAAATAGGGCGAAAACGGTGCGCCAAAATCCAACATCCATAAGAATTATGTTTTCAATTAGGCATTCCTTTTGCAATCTTCTGAAGTGCGTTCACATTTTTAATTTCCACACCCTTTTTGCCGGAAAGGGAGATCCACCCTTGCTCATCAAAATAAGCGAGCTTGCGGCTCAGTGTTTCCGGCGCGATCCCAAGCAAGGCCGCGAGGTCTTTTTTTGCGACGGGGAGTTTATGAAAACCGGGGTTTTGGCCTCCTCGTGTGCCAAAGTTAAGCAACACTTTGGCAATCCTGCGATCTGCATCAAGTAGGTTCAATGATCCTGTCCATTCGTCTGCGTCACGCAGACGATCGCTCATGGCCTGTAGAAAACGGTAAGCCATTTCAGGATTGTGTCCTAAAATGGTTTTTAAATCTTTTCTATAGATACGACACACGACCGCATCCTCGACAGCCTCCGCATTGGTGTACTGAATATCTTCTTTAAATAAAGCTAATTGTCCGCCGAAGTCACCTGCAAAGAGAAACCGCAAGATATGCTCCTTTCCTTCATCGGATAAATTATAAATCTTTACCACGCCTTGATGGATGATGTACAAGGAATCCGACTCTTCCCCTTCTTGAAAGATGAGCTCGCCTTTACGGTAATGCCGCGATTGTACAGCCGTATCCAAAAGCAATACCTCCGATTGTTTTAGATCCCGAAAGATGGGTACATGGCAAACGCATGACTCATCGCTCACACAGCCCGAAAATTCACTCGCCATCCGGCTCACCTGCTTTTTGCTTTAGTCTACACGATTGTCGTCTGCATAATTGCGTTCCATATCACAGCCACTTATAGCAAATTGACTCCCATCTTGATCTGGATCATTTTTTCTCGGTTGTAAACCTGCGAAGATAGTTTCTAGACAGGAGAGGATTCGCATGAAAACAATAGCAACTGAAATTCAATTACCGACATGTTCCAGCTGTGCTGCGTCACTTGAAGATGCACAGCGAACACTCAAACGGCAAACTCGACCGAGTCGACGTGTCGATGAAAATAAGTGTACGGGGAGAAACTTTCCTATGCTCAATCTTGACCGCGTCGTACCCGAACTGACCGAACACGGGCATCGAAAAACCTTCGTTCTACGTATTGTTCAACCTGGCCTCGCGGGACTTATGGACGGTTCCGTATCGACCCTTGCGCCGATCTTCGCGACGGCGTTCGCAACGCACAGCCAGTCTACCACGTTTCTCGTAGGCCTTGCAGCTGCCGTCGGGGCCGCGATCAGCATGGCCTTTTCCGAGGGGCTGTCCGACGACGGCACGTTGACTGGACGCGGCCGCCCGATCTTTCGCGGCATGATCACGGGGCTCATGACCCTGATTGGCGGGATCGGCCATACGCTGCCTTTCTTGATTCCCAACTTGTACATCGCCCTAAACGTCGCCTACGTCGTTGTGGGTGTCGAACTGATCGTGATCGCCATCATTCGAAACCGCTACTTCCGCACCGCGATATGGATGTCCATTGTCCAGGTCGTCTTGGGCGGTATCCTCGTCTTCGCAGCCGGCGTTTTCATTGGAAGCAGTTGACGGCGGGGGGTCCGCCATCGCGGTCCACAAAAGGCGTCTCCTTATCGAGAGCAGAACCCAAGCATGTGATTCGACAATCACGAGCAGGTCTTCCTGTACCGCCAGTTGCTTGACAAGTTCCGCGATTCGTTGCCTGGGCAGTGCGGTTTCCCAAGTTTTTAAAAAGATGTTCGTGAATTTCACCGCTACGTCGTCGAGTTTCCCGGTTCCTTTGAAAGTTGTGCTCATCGGCGGGGATATCTCCGTCACCAATTGAGACACGTGTACAGTCTGATACGTTTCTCACCTGCTACATGCGGCACAAAGCACGCTGTAGAGAGAGAACCTCTGAAATAAAATCGTTGTGTGCACCTCGTCACAATCTGATGGATCTGACGGGTGTATGCTGACTATGATAGTTCCGCCGCGCGGCAACATCAACGTGGGCAATAGCTCGGATTATACCCAGAGTCCAATTCGAGGGAACCCTCCCGTTAGCGAAACATTATGGCAGCTTAGAACCCTGCCGGATTGGTTCGTCAGGAAGGTGGGCATGGATGATCGGACCGTATGGCGAAGCCAGATTGGACAGACATTTAAAGGCCGCTACGTAAAGGGATTTCGACGAGGATTCCAGCTTATCCTGCCAGAACACTTTACAGCAGGCGAAACGCATTATTTTCGAGGGCATACGACGGCGTCATGTCGCAGTATTTGTGAACAACTCAGGCAAACAGACTGAATAAGGTATGTGTAGATGTGGGGCTGGGAATCCACGGAAGATTGGCACGGGGCGTAAAGCTGTTATGATCAAGTGTTATAGACTTCATTTTCGGCTGAGTTTGTGAAATATTGGACAATCTTAACGGAAGCGGGAATGGAAATGACTATGCAGATTCTCATCCTGGGTGCAGGCTATGCGGGATTGGTGTGCGCGCTACAGACAAGAAAATACCTTACAAAAAAAGAAGCGACAATCACACTTGTAAACAAGCATGACTACCATCAACTGATTACGCTGCTGCATGAATCGGTCGTGGGCGCCCGGAGCGACCAGTCATTGCGAATACCGCTTGGCAGGGTGCTGCGCGACAAGGATGTCACCATTCGCAAGGGCACCGTCGCCCGGATCGAACCGGACAATAAGCGTGTGCTCCTTGGGGACGGCGAGGAACTCTCCTATGACCAACTGGTTGTTGCTTTGGGCAGCGAGACGGAGTACTTTGGCATTCCTGGCTTGAAGGAATATGCGTTTACGTTAAAATCGCTCAACCAGGCAAGACTGTTGCGCAGGCATCTTAAATCCTGCTTTGCCCGCTATCCACGGGAACGCAGACCAGAACTGCTGCGCTTCGTGGTGGGGGGCGCTGGATTTAGTGGAGTTGAACTCGTCGGAGAGTTTGCCGATGCGCTCCCCGAACTGGCCTCTGAAGGGGGAGTACCGCTGAAACTGGTAGAAATTTATAATGTGGAGGCTGCTCCCGGCATACTGCCTGGATTCGATCCCGATCTCGTCGCCGTCGCGGAAAAAAGCCTCAAACAGCGCGGCGTGCGCTTTTTGACCGGTGTTCCGATTTGTAAGGGTGGACCCAGGAGTGGTTCATTTAAAGACCGGGGATGCGATCGCCGCTGAAACAATTGTCTGGACCGGCGGCGTCCGCGGCAATCAGCTTGTCATCGACGCTGGTTTTGAAACGGATCCGCACGGGCGCGCCAAGGTGGACGCGTATCTACAGTCCACAAGCCATTCCGGTGTGTACATGTTGGGAGACTGCGCCCTGGTTCTGAACGAAGGCGGACGCCCGTATCCACCCACGGCGCAGTTGGCGTGGCAGATGGGGGGCGCATGCGGCAAATACCTGTACCATGACAGCCACGGAGGTCTGAAAGAAGAGTTTCATCCGGAAATTTTGGGTTCCATTGCTTCACTTGGCCGGAAGGACGCGGTGGGGAAAGTGGGCCGTTCTTACAAAACGAGAGGGCGCATGGCCTATATACTGAAGGATGCCAGCCAATATCGGTATTTGGCCAAAATCGGTTCAGTATTTGGTAACAAATGAGTAAAATTTCGTAACCGCTCACTGGTCCATGAAACCAATGCAAACAAGGGGTACAAAGTACCCCTTGTCGAGTAATCAAAGGGTTACGACTCTGTCGATTGCGGCATAAACGGATTCCCTTGGAACGCACGCCGAGTATAGTCCAGGACGGGTTGTCTCTGTTTTTTTAAAGTGGGAATGTATCCGCGAATTCGGCAGAATGTTTGTGCACTTTCCATACTGTGGTACGTTCCCGGTATTTTCTGATGAACTTTGATCATCCGCACGTCTTGCTCCGCTTGGTTATTCGTGTACGAAACTCGGAAGTCGTTCATGAATAGGCAGTGCAGCATTACGGTGCTGATCAGGGCGTTCCAACAGATTTTGGGCTTTGGTCTTCTTGACCTTGCCGCTACGTCGTCGAGTTTCCCGGTTCCTTTGAAAGTTGTGCTCATCGGCGGGGATATCTCCGTCACCAATTGAAATACGTGTACAGTCTGATACGTTTCTCACCTGCTACATGTGGCACAAATCACGCTGTAGAGAGAGAGAAGAACTTCTGAAATAAAATCGTTGTGTGCACCTCGTCACAATCTGATGGATTTGACGGGTGTATGCTGACTATGATAATTCCGCCTCGCGGCAACATCAACGTGGGCAATAGCTCGGATTATACCCAGAGTCCAATTCGAGGGGAACTTCCCGTTAGCGAAACATTATGGCAGCTTGGAACCCAACCGGATTGGTTCGTCAGGAAGGTGGGCATGGATGATCGGAAAACACATCCAAAATGACAGCGGAGAAACCGCTGTACGCAAAGTAACCAGTCTGATGCAGGAGACCAGTGTCAGCGGGTTCCTTCAATCGACCCGTCCGTATGGCGAAGCCAGATTGGACAGACATTTAAAGGCCGCTACGTAAAGGGATTTCGACGGGGATTCCAGCTTATCCTGCCAGAACACTTTACAGCAGGCGAAACGCATTATTTTCGAGGGCATACGACGGCGTCATGTCGCATGTCGCAGAATTTTAAAGTAGACGTTTTGCAACCAGGTTGAACCGTTCATGTCACTCAACTACCAATCTATCTGGAGGAGGTATCCGCACTATGAAGAGTTGGCGCAATGTGGGATCGACTGATCAAGCAATCAGAATCATCGTAGGGCTGGCAATCGTGGGAGCCGGATTATTCTTTGTACACGGGTATGTTGTGTCGATCGTGTTGGATGTGGTGGGCGCAATCGTTTTTCTCACTGGCGTCACGGGATTTTGCGTATTCTACAAGCTGTTTGGCATACGCACGTGTCCGCGCCGTTAAGCAGCCAATTGGTCTGCAACGCACTGCGACCCCTGCCATATGGCTTTTGTCAAGGGTCGCAGAATTTACTGATGCGGCTGTCCGGTTCTGATACATCTCACCGTGCACTGCGGGGTCAATTCCGTAATGGGCATTATACCATCGCGCTTTGAACAGGTGCAGTTTATGGACTTGCCGCTTGAACTACACATGTCGGGGAATTTACAAAAGTGCTCGAAATGGATGTAATGGGCATAAAAACCATGCTCTTGCACAGACGCAAAGGCGGAGCAACGAATACCTGCGGCCAGCATCAGAATGTCCGTACACGCTCTGTAGTCTTGTTGTGCAACTCGCTGGTAATCCAGAATCGCATGGATTGTTGCGGTCATGCCAGGACTGACACTTTCGTGGAATGTCTTGTTGATTATTGGAGAATACCACAATGACATCTCTACGCCAGTCTTTGAGATTGTCTGGTACGAGGATTTTAGTGACGCCGCCAAGGGGGGTGAATGCATAGATTTGTGCGGCGATTCAGCTTTCTTGATTCTGTGACAGAATATTTTCTGCTTGCACTAACTTATTCAGGAGCTGAATATCCCTGTCAGCCTGCTTCCGGTCCTTATGCGTCAGCGGAAACAGTATGTGGCTGTACCCCAAGAGGATTCCCGTCGAGTCTCGTCGAAATGTGGAGGATGAAGAATACGGAACGGAGGTGATGTATGGACAGGCCGACCGTGATTTCGATCCAAGTGGGGATGCCACATGAAATGCGAGAAGGAGAAGACGGGGGAAACTGGCGCAGTGGGATTGTCAAGTTGCAGGTGGAAGGCGCTGTCTGGGTGGGTGTGGATGGAATGACGGGCGACGCCCAGGCAGACTTGAAAAATCATGGTGGATCCCATCGCACGGTGCTCGCGTACGCGGCCTCCCACTACGAGGCGTGGCGGAAGGAGCTGGGAAGGGAATTGCCGCACGGCGGGTTCGGAGAAAACATGACCGTAGCTGGTCTGACGGAAGAGAATGTCTGCATCGGGGATGTATTTTGCATTGGGAAAGCGGTGCTCCAAGTTTCGGAGCCGCGGATTCCCTGCTGGAAAATACCGCGCAGAAACGGTGTCGAAGATCTTCTGCAGCAGATTATGAGAAGTGGGCGCACCGGATGGTTCTACCGCACGCTTAGCGAGGGTGCGGTAGAGAAAGGGAATGCTTGGCATCTGCTTGAACGCCCCTATCCGCGGCTGTCGGTCGCGCTAGTGTACGCCGCGCACCGCGATGAGTCTGCGGACAGGGCGTTCGTCTCATCTGCGGTAGATTGCAGCGCCATGTCCCCGCGCATGCACGACTGGTTCGTCAGGCGCGCGGCAGCATTGTACGGATGAGGGTACGGCTGGAAAACCGCATTGGTAAAACCGAATCCATAGTCATCCGGCAAGGAAATGCTTTCCTCGGAACTGTACAGTCGATCTGTTAACCGGACAGATAAAGGGTTTATAAAAGTGATTCGCTCTCCCCGCGTAGTTGTATCCGCGGGCATGGGAACTGGGCGATGGGTTGAAGCGGATAAAGAGTATGGTCAGACCTGAGCGCAGTTTTTCAGTGATCTTGATCTGCTGCTTTCTCCCGTGACAGAGACTTTGGCGCGGACATCCACACCGACAATGAATCGTATTATGCGTCAACTGTTTGTGATTCTCCACACAAACTGCAATCGCAGAAGGTCGTATGATAACGCTGGAACAAGCGGCTGCGTCTGGCGTTGCCATGTCTGAACGTGCGCCGCCACAGGGTGATGAAAGGAATGAAGAACATGGAACTCATCGTGGAACAGGCGGATAGCAACTCGTATCTGGCGTCTACAGAAATTGTCGATGTTCAGGATCCTACCGTACAGGCGATCATCGCAGACATTCGTTCACGAACCGACTCGGATGTCGCGCGTGCGCAGGCGGCCTTCGAATACGTTCGCGATCACATCCAACACTCTTTTGATGTGGATAGCGACGTGGTCACGATTCGCGCTTCTGATGTGCTCGGGCAAAGAGAGGGCATCTGTTTCGCTAAGGCGCATCTGTTAGGCGCACTCTTGCGAGGACTGGGAATAGACACAGGCTTTTGTTACCAACGCGTGATGAGGAAGGGAACGCCGGAGTCGGGATTTGCGTTGCATGGGTTGAACGCGGTCTATTTCAGGAATCTGAACAGGTGGGTGCGACTGGATCCACGCGGCGACAAGCCTGGCGTTCACTCGGAATTTTCGCTGGCGACAGAACGTTTGGCGTACGACATTCATCCGGAACTGGGGGAGATCGATTACCCCTATGTGTTCACTGAGCCGCTGGAAGCCGTCGTACAATCCATGACCCAATCAGCGGACTGTAAGGAGCTGTTTTATGCGCGTCCGTCAGAGATTTCGACTCAGGATACCGCACGATTTTTTAGGTAAAGTCGGTCTGACTGCGCACAGTCACGATGAAAGCCCAGACGCTGGCTGGAGGGGAGCGGAACCTTGATGTATTATATCGACAGCAGTAATACGTTTGATCCGACGCTGAATTTGGCATTAGAGGAATATGCGCTCACGAATTTCGACCTGGATGAATCGTATTTGCTGTTTTATATCAATGAACCATCCATCATCATTGGCAAGAATCAAAATACATTTGCGGAAATCAATCCTGAGTATGTGCAGGAGCACGGAATTCATGTCGTCCGGCGTTTGTCTGGGGGAGGCGCCGTTTATCACGATCGAGGGAATCTGAATTTTAGCTTCATCACCAAAAACGATGGGAACGACTTCCGAAACTTTCACCGATTTACCGAACCGATCATTGCAGCACTTCGCAAGCTCGGGGTTCAGGCGGAATTGACGGGGCGCAATGACATTCAGGTCGGCGATCGAAAGATTTCTGGGAATGCCCAATTTGCGACCAAGGGCAGGATGTTCAGTCACGGCACACTCCTGTTTGACGTGAATCTCGACAACATTGCGCAGGCGCTTCGGGTGAATGCAGACAAAATTGCATCCAAAGGCATTGAATCGGTGCGCAGTCGTGTCGCGAACATCCGGGAATTTTTACAGAACGATATGACGATCGAACTGTTTCGGGAGACTTTGCTGCAATTCCTGTTTGAGGGGCGGACAGTTCCGGTGCGTCGCCTGACAGATGTCGACTGGAACGGGGTTCATGAACTGGCTGAGCAACGCTACAGAAACTGGAACTGGAATTTCGGCAAATCGCCTGAATGCAACCTGGAACGACGAAAACGATTTCCTGCTGGAACCATTGACGTCAGACTTCTGGTCAAAGACGGACTCATTGAGATGTGCAAGATTTATGGAGACTTTTTTTGCCTCGACGATATCCTTGATATTGAGACGAGCCTGATCGGGCGGCGGTATCTGCAGGATGATCTGATGGCCGCCCTGTCTGTCTTTGATCTGAACCGCTATTTTGGAAACGTGAGCATCGAGCAATTCGCCAGCCTGTTGTTACGTTGATTGATCCAGAATTGCCGCTGCGATCTCCACCTTTTGAAGCTCCACGGTGCCAGTGTATATTTGCGTCATTTTCGCGTCTCTGAACAGACGTTCCACTGGATAGTCACGAATGAATCCGTAATCGCCAAAAATCTGAATGGCTTCATTTGTGATTTCACCGGCCACAGTTGACACGTGCGCCTTGATATCCGCTTCTTCTTGTTTCTCAATGTACTCTCTGATCACATCCTTATTGACCCCAACCGCACTCACGTAATAACCCCGTACCCACAAATGGCTGCCGCGTCCCTGCTTCATCTGTGGAAAGCGATCAAACACCATCAGCGCGCTTTTTCCTTTGAGAGAGGTATCCCATAAACTCTGACACACTCAATTCCGGTGGTATCTTCACGTACATATGCACGTGAATCGTACCAATGCTCCCTTTTACCAACTCCACATTCTTGTACTCACACAGCGTCCTCAGTATTTCCCCGACTCCCTGCCGGATCTCTTTGAAGAAGACCTTCCGACGAAATTTCGGGATGAATATGATATGATAGCAGCAATCCCAGCGGGTGTGGAACAGACTATTTGCACCCACGGGCAACGTCCTCCTTTGCTTGAGAATTGGCTGGTAAAACCATTTCTCAGTATAGCAATGGAGGACTTTTACATCACACCTCTCGGCTCTTCCTGTTCAGTTCTTCCACGCATAGCGTTGGCTTACTATTTGAGTTAGGCTCCAAGGCGTATTGTGCGATGTGTCACAGCGCGCCAGACCGTCTCGCTGCATGCTGGAAACAGAAAGATCCTTCCCGCAGCGATTGTCGGAAAGAGATGAATCGATGATTTCGGCAATGGCCAAAATGACTGTAGCCATGCGTACAGGCAGTACGGGCAGTAACGTGTAGCAACGCACAGTAAGCGGAGGTGCTGCAAAAATGGATAGAATAATCGAAGACCCAACTGGAGAGTGGCGCACCTTCTCCGGACCGAATCTGGCGTATGCTCTTGAGTTATACGAGCGTTATCAACTGAATCCTGAGACGGTCGACGAGCCGACGCGAGCCTGGTTTGCACGGGTGGGTCCACCGCCCAGCGCTCTTTTCATGGATGACTCAGAGCAGAATCGTGATGCGTCCACTTCCGGGAAGCAGCCCAGAGTCAGTTCAACTGAGAGCGAGACGGTGTACGGCGCGCAACAATGGATACGCAGCATCCGTACATACGGTCATCTCGCCGCCCATGTGGATCCACTGGGCGGCGAACCGCCGTACGCGCAGGAACTCGACCCGGACGCGCATGCATTGCACCAGAACAAGCTGAAGAATCTGCCCGCCCGCGCGATCTGGCCGGACGCGCCTGAGTCCATGACCGCAGACGAGGCGGTCAGCCACCTCAAACAGATGTATACAGGTTCTGTCGGTTACGAGTTTGGCCATGTGCACAATACGACAGAACGCGCATGGCTCCACATGCAGGTGGAAGCGAGCACATTTGCTGCGCCAGGTCCTGAGGAGCGCCGGTCTTTGCTGAATCGGCTGATTCAGGTTGACGCCTTTGAACAGTTTTTAAATCGGACATTCGTGGGCCAAAAACGTTTCTCCATTGAAGGCGTGGACGCCCTCGTTCCCATGCTGGACGAACTGATTCACAAAGCGGCGCGGGCTGGCGCCGGGCATATTCTGATCGGCATGGCGCACCGCGGACGGCTGAATGTGCTGGCTCATGTCCTCGGAAAACCATACGCAGCGATTTTTTCGGAATTTCACACGGCGCCAAACAAGCAATTGACGCCTTCCGAGGGTTCGATGGGAATCAACCACGGCTGGACTGGCGATGTCAAATACCACCTCGGCGCCAGCAGACTGGAGGGCGATCAGGACG
>Ga0080006_1082631_pt1 | contig 38936 bp, 36 predicted proteins | sample RS3BMetagenome_FD_69209 | JGI IMG/M metagenome (GOLD analysis project Ga0080006, IMG submission 69209) | Ferric oxide microbial mat and aquatic microbial communities from Rainbow Spring, Yellowstone National Park, USA - RS3B (SPADES... ...
CCGACCGCGCACCGGTGGCGCCGCACAACTGGTCACGGTCGATCTCGGCCACGATCTCCACGATGCGCCCGTCGATCGCGTTGCGCTGACCGGTCAACTCCGCCAACTCCCCGAACAGCACTCCAAGACGCTCAGCAGGACTCACCACCACAGCAGGCGACGCGCTCGAGGACATGGCCACATCATCGCAGCCCGGTACGACAAGTCCGGGGCGCCGTGACGCCAGCCACCTTGGCCCCTCCCGAGAGGGATGTCCACCGTGACTGCCTGGTATACCCCGTTCACGCAGTCGGCGGCCCGTGGCCGCCCCGTCACAGCCCGGCGAACCGCTCCTGGACCGCCTCGACCGTCAGCCCGTAGTCGGCCAGCGAGTACGTGTGCTTGGGCGCCCGCTCGCCCGACTGGCTCTCGGCGTGGCTGGCCTGCATGGCCGCGCGCGCGTCGTCGGTCAGGCTGATACCGAAGTGCCGGTAGATGTCGGCCACGGTGCCCAACGGGTCGGCGATCAGGTCGCGGTAGTCGACGTCGTAGAACTGGGCCGGGTCGTATTTGGCGCGCGCGGCGTTGAACCGCCGCAGGCCGCGGGACCAGGATTCCATCGCGTCGGCGCCGATCTGGGCGCCGACGAACGTGGTCGACCAGCCCTCGGTGGTGTGCTGGGCCAGCGAGCACATCGACGCCATGATCGTCTCGACCGGGCGTCGCGTCTGGATCACCAGCGCGTCGGGGTAGGTGGCCATCAACGCGTCCAGCGCGAACAGATGGCTGGGATTCTTCAGTACCCAGCGCTTGTCGGCGTCGTTGAGCCCGATCAGCTGAAGGTTCTTGCGGTGCCGCCGATATGACGGCGTCCAATCCTGCTGCGCAAGCCATTTCGCGTAGCTCGGCAGGTGCGCCAGCGTCTCGTAGGACACCGAGTGCAGCGACTGCCGCAGCAGCTGCCAGCACTCCTCCAGCTCGTAGGCGGCCATGAAGTGCAGGCCGGTGTAGCCGGGGTTCTCCCGGTGGTGCCGGGAGAACTGGTCGTCGAGTTGGCGGTAGAACGGGTTGGACTCCCAGGCGTCGCGCGGCGGGCGTGGCTGCGGGAATTCGGCGAGCCACATGTGCAGGCCCTGGTGGGCCGGGTCGGAGCCGAGCAGCCGGTGCAGGGCCGTCGTCCCGGTGCGCACCAGCCCGGTGACGAAGATCGGGCGTTCGATGACGACGTCGGCGTGCTGGGGGTACTGCTTCCATGCGGATTCCGACATCAGCCGGGACACCAGGGCGCCGCGCAGGAAGAACCGGTTCATCTTGCTGCCCAGCACCGTCAGGCCGGCCTCGCGCCGGTAGGAGTCCAGCAACACGCCCAGCGCTTCGCGATAGTTGTCGTCGTCGGCGCCGAAGTCGTCGAGCCCCACCAGTTTGGTGGCCGAGGCGTGCAGCTCCTCGATGGTGCCGACATCGGTCCGGTCGGTGCCGCCGGTCATCAACTGTGGTACTCCCCGCAGTTGACGTCCAGGGTCTGGCCGGTGATGCCGCTGGCCAGGTCGCTGGCCAGGAACATGATCGCCGACGCCACCTCGTCCTCGGTGGGCAGCCGCTTGAGGTCGGAATCGGCAGCCGTGGCCTGGTAGATCTGGTCCACCGCGGTGCCGTACTTGCCGGCCTGATGCTCAAAGTAGGCCTGCAACGTATCACCCCAGATATAGCCTGGGGCAACGGAATTCACGCGGATGCCCTTCTCCCCCAGTTCGGTCGCCAGCGACTGCGACATGGCCAGCAGGGCGGACTTGGCCATCTTGTAGGCGCCGTATTTAGCCTGCGAGTGGCGCAGCACCATGGAGTTGACGTTGACGATCGACCCGTGCGACGCCGCCAGCGCCGGGGTGAAGGCCAAGATGAGCCGCAACGCGCCGAGCGCGCTGAGTTCGATGGCGTCGCGGATGTGCTGAAAACTGGTGGCGGCCAATGGTTTCATCGACGGCACCCGAAACGCGTTGTTGATCAGCACGTCGAGGCGGCCGTAGGTGGCCATCGTGGTCTGCACGAGGTCAGCCACCTCGTCGTCGTCGGTGATGTCGGTGCGCACCGCCAGCGCCTTGTGCCCGGTGTCGTTGAGCTGCTTGGCGATCCCGTCCAGGCGTTCCGCGGTGCGGGCCGCCAGCACCAGCTCGGCGCCGTCGCGCGCGCACCGATGAGCCAATGTGGTGCCGAGCCCCGGTCCGACGCCGCTGATGACGACCACCTTGTCCTTGAGCATGTCGTTCACCCCAGCATCCGTGCCGCGATCTGCTGCTGGCGCAGAGCGATCCGCGCTCGCCATTGATCGTCGGAAATCTTGTTGTGGTCGAAGTAGGGCAGCTTGGTGGGCACTGCGTCGAGGTCCACCAGTTCGACAGTCGGGCCGTCGGCCTCGGTCAGCGGGCGCGATACCCGCTGCCAGCGGAACTGCAGGAACCCGCGCCGGTGACCGGTCGTTTCCACCCAGTTGGTCACTCCCGGGTTGTTCTCGGCGACGACGATGCGGACCTTGCCGTCCGGATCGGCTTGGGCCTGCGTGTTGTTCAGCGAGGTTTGGTGGTTGATGTAGTCCAGCGAGATGTACCACAGGCTGCCGAGCTGGAACCCGAGGTAGGGCGCGTCGGAGACCGGAATGCTGATGACCAGCGCCTGGTCGGGCCGCAGGTCGAAATGGCCGGCCGACGAGTACTGGGTGGCCAGGCCGCCGGGTGTCAGCCGGGGCGCGACCATGGTGTTGACCGGGATGTCAAGGTAGAACCACTGCGGGAACTGCAACCACGTCTTCACGCGGTTCACGAGCTGCTTTGCGGCTGTGGCGTAACGCTTTTCGATGGTTTCGCAGGTCAGCGGCGGCGGTGCGGTGCCGGCGGTGTCGAGCCGGGATATGGCGAGCGTGCCGCGCTGGGCAGACCAGTCGCCGTACACCTCTCGGATCACCAGTTGACCGGGGCTGCTGGGCCGCACCTGCCATTCGAAGCTGCCGTCCGCGGCGATCTGAAGTTCACGGTCGTCGAACGCGGCCTGGCTGACCGGCACGTTGTCGTCGGTGTATTCGCCGCCGAGCAGCTGAAAACTCAGGTCGGTCGTGGTGCCGCGACGGCCCGTGACGACGTAGTCGCGGTCGGGCTGCAGCCGGGTGCCGAAGTACAGGGTGTCGGGGTTGTCCAGGCCCATCTTCGTGAACGGCCCGGTGCCCGACTGCAGGAAAGGGTGGTCACGCTCGTAGTCGAAGGCCAGATGCATGCAGCCGGCGATGCAGCCCGCCAGATACTGCAGCCCTTCGAGCAGGTCGGCCTCGGTCTCGATGTGCGGGGCTTCGGCCACCAGCTTTTCGGCCTCGGCAATGGCGGACGTGAGGGCAGCTGAAAAGGGGGCGCCGGGAAAGGGATGAGTGGGCACGCCTAGACGCTAGAACGTGTTCTACTTTTGAGTCAATGGCGCCCGGTGGCAGACATGGCCCGGTCAGGCCCGGGAGAACCCGTCAGGCTGCCCAGGTCGGGCAAACCGGCGGTAAAGCTGATGGGGTTGAACAGGCCGGAGTTATATCCATTTCTGCCGGATTGGTTCGGGTTCGGGCCGCCGGAGTTGAAAAATCCCGATTCGTGTCCCTTGACGGATACGCTCGCCGTGGACGTGTTGAAGAAGCCTGAGCTGCTACCGGACAGACAATTACCCGAGGCGGTGTTGAAGAAGCCCGAGGACCCGGTGCCAGCGGGGTCGCTGATGACGTTGCCGAAGCCCGAGTTGACGGCGCCGCCGTTTGTGCTGGCCCCGACGCCGGTGTTGGTGGCACCTGAATTCCAGAAGCCCGTGTTGGTGTTCCCGGAGTTGCCGTTGCCGGTGTTGACCGAGCCGGAGTTGCCGACGCCGAAGCTGCTGACGTAGCCCGCCAGACCGAGGCTGGAGCTGCCGGTGCCGGTGTTGCCGCTGCCCAGGTTGAGGGTGCCCCTGTTACCCGCGCCCAGGTTGGCCCCCGCCGCCGCGGCCGTCCCGCCCGGCTGACACCCCAACCCGCCGGGCAGACCACCCGGCATGTGCTGCAACGCCTGCACCGGCGACATCTGCGCAACCGCCGCCGAGGCCCCCGAGTAATACCCCGACATCGCCGCCACGTCACGCGCCCACGTCTGCTCATACCCCGACTCCACCGCCGCGATCGCCGGCGCGTTGAGCCCGAACCAGTTCGACATCACCATCTGCACAAGCGAGTTGCGGTTGAGCGCCACCATCGCCGGCTGCACCGTGGCCGACTGCACCGCCTCGAACGCACTGACCGCCGCCCGGGCCTGCCCCGCCGCCCCCGAGGCGTGCGCCGCCGCCTGACTGAGCCACCCCGCATACGGGCTCGCCGCCGGCCATCATCGCCTGCGACGCCGCACCCTGCCACGCCTGACCCGTCAAATTCGACGTCACCGATGAAAACGACGACGCCGCCGACCCCAACTCCGAGGCCAAACCCTCCCAAGCCGTCACCGCCTCCGGCATCGGCGCCGACCCCGCACCCGAAAACATCCGCAACGAGTTAATCTCCGGCGCCAGGCGTCATGAAGCTCATCGAAACCCTTGCCGTTCAGAGCTTTTCGGTGTCTCAACCGGACGCCGAAGCGCGCAGCACGAGATACCACAAGCCCGCACCGGCAGACCGGGAGAAACAGTTCCGGTCAATGGTCAGCTGAGTGCGGGCGACGATGAAATCACGCCGCCCAGCCGGACGCGACCGAGACGCCGGCACCAGCCCAATCCCCTGGGTTGGCGAGGCTCCTACAGGTTCCCCAGGCCGAAGAAGCCCGCCAAGTAGTTGCCTTCGTTGAGCACGCCGGAGACGGAACCGGGGGTGCCGGTGTTGAGATAGCCCGAAATGTCGTCGACGCCGCGATTGAAGAAGCCCGAGGTGTCCCCGCCACTCGTCGAGTTGAACGCACCCGATGAGCCGGCGCCGGTGTTGAAGAAGCCCGAGTTGGAGTGAGGGCCGGTGTGGACGTCGAAGAGGTTGGTGTTGAGGTTGCCCGAGTTCCACAGGCCCGTGTTGCTCATGCCGGAGTTCGAGTTGCCGGTGTTGTAGCTGCCGGAGTTGTTGGCGCCGGTGTTGAAACTGCCGGCGTCGGCGGCGCCGGTGTTGTAGTTGCCGGAGTTTTCCAGCCCGGTGTTGAAGTTGCCGGAGTTTCCGAGGCCGAAGTTGCCGATGCCCGAGTTGCCGATGCCGATCTGGCCGCCGGCGCCCGAGTTGCCGATGCCCCAGTTCGCGGCGTAGTTCACTGGGTGGTCGAAACTGGCGATACTGCTGTTGCCGATGCCGACGTTGCCGCTGCCGGAGTTGAAGAAGCCGATGTTGTCGGTGCCGGAGTTGCCGAACCCGATGTTGCCGCTGCCCGAGTTCAGCCCGCCGAGGTTGAACTGGCCGGTCGCGGTGCTGTAGTAGGTGTTGCCGATGCCGACCTCGTTGCTGCCGGTCAAACCAAACCCGATGTCGTTGCTGCCGGTGTTGCCGCCGCCGTAGCTGTGGTTGCCGGTGTTCCCGACACCGAAGTTGCCGGTGCCGCTGTTGCCCAGGCCGAAGTTTTGGTTCCCCGAGTTACCCAGGCCGATGTTGCCGTTCCCGCTGGTTACCGGGGTCGCCGGCCCTGTTCTCACGCCGCTGTTGCCCAGGCCGATGTTGCCGGCGCCGTAGTTGCCGGCGCCGTAATTGTTGGTGCCGGTGTTGCCGCTGCCGAAGTTGTTGGAGCCCGAGTTGCCTTGGCCGATGTTGGCGTTGCCGGTGTTGCCGGTGCCGACGTTGCCGTTGCCGTGGTTGCCCAGGCCGAGGTTGCCGCTACCCATGTTGCCCAAGATGCTCTGGAGATTGATCCCGGCAGCGGGGTTGCCCTGGCCCGCCATGCCGCCGGGCAGCATCTGGTGCAGAGCCTGCACCGGCGCCATCTGCGCCACCGCCGCCGACGCCCCCGCGTGGTACCCCGACATCGCCGCGACATCACGGGCCCACATCTCCTCGTATTCGGACTCCAGCGCCGCGATCGCCGGCGCGTTGAGCCCGAACCAGTTCGACATCACCATCTGCACGAACGAGTTACGGTTGAGCGCCACCATGACCGGCTGCACCGTGGCCGACTGCGCCGCCTCGAACGCGCTGGCCACCGCGCGGGCCTGCCCCGCCGCGCTCGACGCGTGCGCCGCCGCCTGGCTGAGCCACCCCGCATACGGGCTCGCCGCGGCCATCATCGCCTGCGACGCCGCGCCCTGCCACGCCTGACCCGCCAGATTCGAGGTCACCGACCCGAACGACGACGCCGCCGACCCCAACTCCGAGGACAAGCCGTCCCACGCCGTCGCCGCCGCCAACATCGGCGCCGACCCCGCACCCGAGAACATCCGCAACGAATTGATCTCCGGTGGCAATGTCATGAAACTCATCGGTCCCATCCTCATTTTCAGCTCGACTGCAGGAGCACCGATATTAACAGTCGTCCGCACCACAAGTCACGACTTTCACGAAAAGCCCACCAGATCGCCCCGAGCGTTCACCGGCGGCTTGTCACCGACGCGTCGCAATCCGTCGAGAAACGCCGAGTTGGTCGGCTCCGGGCTTGTCGCGCTTCAGTTTTCGCAAAGTCGCCAGATGGCGTCGAGGCGACCGCGAAGCGCACGCGAGCGAGCCGGAACCCTACTGGGCGCGGCGTTCCCGCTCCGTCGATCGCGCCGGCGAAGGCTGCGGCAAGGGTGCTTCCACAGCCAGCCGCTCGCCCGGCTCGCGACTCTCCGCCGCCGCCTGCGGCTTGATTGCCGAAATCGCCCCGGCCGGTGCTGCCGAAGCGGAAGCCTTCGCCAGCGGTGTTGCCGCAGCCGGGGCCACCGTCTCCTCGGCTTTGACCGCGAGAGCTGCTTCGGCCTCCGCGGTAACCGGCGTTTCCGGTGCCGCAGTCGCCTCGGTCGCCGGGGCGTGAGCCGGCGGCGGTGGGGCGCCGGTCGCTGTCGACCGCGTTGCCGACGAGGCCATCATCGCCGCCATCCCGGCCGTTCCAAAAAGGCCCGCGCTTCCCATACCGGGGTTGGCGGCGCCCACTCCGGCGCCGCCGACGCCAGTAGCGACGGTTGAACCGCTGACATCCCCGCTGCTCCCGCCGACGACAGCGTTTCCGTCCAGATTGCCGGCCGCACCGGCGCCGCCGCTCGCGGCGGCAGCAACGCCGATGCTGCCGGCGCCCGCGCCGCTTCCCATGACCGGCGTTGCACTCCCCTGCCCGGCTCCAACAGGGTTACTCCCGGCGGCACCCGCGGCGGCAGCGCCGCCGGTGCCCGCACCTGCACCCACTGGGCTCGCGGAGCCGCCGAAGCCTCCGGCGGGCATCCCCGGAATCATCGGCAGCATCGGCATACCGGCCTGGCCCGACATGAGTTGCGCGGCCGCGGCTGACGCCCCGCCGTGATACCCGACCATCGCCGACACGTCCTGGGCCCACATCTCCTCGTAGTAGGCCTCGGTCTGCGCGATCGCCGGCCAGTTCTGCCCGAATAAGTTCGACATCACCAGCTGCATCAGCCCGTTGCGGTTGAGCTGCACTTGCAGGGGATGCACCGTCGCCGCCAGCGCCGCCTCGAACGCGTTGGCCACCGCCTGCGCCTGCGCGCCGGCCGCGGACGCCTGGGTCGCCGCGGCGCTCAACCATCCTGCGTAGGGAGCAGCAGCCGCCGCCATCGCCTTCGCTGCCGCGCCCTGCCAGGCCTGACTGGCTAACGTTGAGGTAACCGACGTGAACGACTGCGCCGCGGACGACAGCTCCGAGGCCAAGCCGTTCCAGGCTGCCGCGGCCTGCAGCATCGGTGCCGAACCGGCACCGGAATAGATCCGCAGCGAATTGATCTCCGGCGGCAATACGAAGAAGCTCATTGTTTACCCTCGCGTCCCGTCCCCGGCTAAGAACGTAAGCCAACCGCAACGAAAATTCACAGCTTTCAGCCAAACTCAAAAGATTTCAGTTCGCAACCATAGCCGTCGGACCGGGCTCTAGCGAGCAGCGGCGGCGTCTCCCTCGCGAGCGGGCGTCGCCCCCAGCTCGCGCTGGATTTCCAGCGCGATGTCGATGAGCTGGTCTTCCTGGCCGCCGATGAGCTTGCGCTGCCCGGCGCGGTGCAGCAGCTGGTGAGCAGGCACACCGTAGCGCTCGGCTTGGCGGACGGCGTGTTTGAGGAAGCTGGAGTAGACCCCGGAATAACCCATGATCAGCGCGTTGCGGTCCAGGACGCATTCGGACGGCATGACCGGGCGCACGACGTCCTCGGCGGCGTCGGCGATGTCGAAGAAGTCGATGCCGGTCTTGACGCCGATCTTGTCGAATACCCCGATGAGGGCCTCGACAGGGGCGTTGCCGGCCCCGGCTCCGAACCGGCGACACGAGCCGTCGATCTGCTTGGCGCCCGCCCGCACGGCCTCCACCGAGTTCGCCACTCCCAGGCCGAGGTTCTCGTGCCCGTGAAATCCGACCTGGGCGTCGTCGCCGAGTTCTGCCACCAGCGCCGCCACCCGGTCGCGCACCCCTTCGAGAACCAGCGCCCCGGCCGAATCGACCACATACACGCACTGGCAACCGGCGTCGGCCATGATCCGGGCCTGGGTCGCCAGCTTCTCGGGCGCGATGGTGTGGGCCATCATCAGAAACCCGACGGTTTCCAGGCCCAGTTCGCGGGCCAGCCCGAAGTGCTGGATCGACACGTCGGCCTCGGTGCAGTGCGTGGCGATCCGGCAGATCGACCCGCCGTTGTTCTGGGCCTCCTTGATGTCCTCCTTGGTGCCGACACCGGGCAGCATCAGGAAGGCGATTTTCGCCTCCTTCGCGGTCTCGGCGGCGAGCCTGATCAGTTCCTGCTCGGGAGTCTTGGAGAACCCGTAGTTGAAGCTCGAGCCGCCCAGCCCGTCGCCGTGTGTCACCTCGATGACCGGCACGCCCGCAGCGTCCAGGGCGGCCACGATCGCCCCGACCTCTTCTTCGGTGAATTGGTGGCGCTTGTGGTGGGACCCGTCCCGCAGCGACGTGTCGGTCAGCCGGACGTCCCAGACCGGGTTGAAGAAGATGTCGGTAGTCATTGCGCCATGCCTCCCGCCGTCACCGCCAGCGATGCATACTTTTTTCTGGCGATCTCCTCGCCGACCTTGGTGGCCGCCGCGGTCATGATGTCCAGGTTGCCCGCGTACGGCGGCAGGTAATCCCCGGCACCCTCCACCTCGACGAACGTGGTGACCACGGCTCGGCCACCGGAGTTGATCGACGGCTCGTCGAACTGCGGCTCGTTGAGCAGCCGGTAGCCGGGCACGTAGGTCTGCACCTCGGCGACCACATCGTGGATGGACCCGGCGACGGCGTCGCGGTCGGCATCCTCGGGGATGGCGCAGAAAATGGTGTCGCGCATGATCATCGGCGGATCGGCCGGATTCAGGATGATGATCGCCTTGCCCCGCTTGGCGCCGCCGATGGTTTCCACGCCCCTGCTGGTGGTCTTGGTGAACTCGTCGATGTTGGCCCGGGTGCCCGGCCCCGCCGAGACGGACGCCACCGAGGCGACGATCTCGGCGTAGGGCACCCCACCCTGTTCGGCGACCGCGCGATTGACCGCGTACACGATCGGGATGGTCGCCTGCCCGCCGCAGGTGATCATGTTGACGTTCGGCGCGTCCAGGTGCTGCCGCAGGTTCGCCGGCGGGATCACCGCGGGACCCACCGCGGCCGGGGTCAGGTCGATGGCCCTGATCCCCGCCGCCCGGTACTTCGGCGCCGCGTCCCGGTGCACGTAGGCGCTGGTCGCCTCGAAGATCAGGTCGGGTTTCTCCGGCTGCGCCAGCAGCCAGTCGACACCCTCGTGCGTGGTCTCCAATCCCAGCTTGCGAGCCCGGGCCAGGCCCTCGCTTGCCGGGTCGATGCCCACCATCCAGCGCGGTTCCAGCCAGTCCGACCGCAGCAGCTTGTAGAGCAGGTCGGTGCTGATATTGCCCGAGCCGACGATGGCTACTTTCAAGGCCACTTTCGAGGCCACCTTCGTGGCCGCTTTCGAGGCCACACCCGCGTTCGATGGCACGTTAACGCTCCTCAGACTTGGAAACTATTCGAAGGACAGCCGGACCGAACCCAGGCCCGCGAACTCGGCGACGAACTCATCTTTGGCGCGGGCGTCGATCGCCCGCGTGCAGGATCCGGGAAGCACCACGTCGCCTTTTCGCAGCCGTACCCCGAAGCTTTCCACCTTGCGCGCCAACCACGCCACCGCGGTGACCGGATTGCCCAATACCGCGTCGCTGCGGCCCTCGGCGACGACCTCGCCGTTACGGGTCAACACCGCGTCGATGGTCTTGACGTCGACGCCGCGCGGCGGGACCCGCGAGGGACCCAGCACGAAACCCGCCGACGAGGCGTTGTCGGCAATGGTGTCGCACAACGCGATCTTCCAGTCGGTGATTCTGGTGTCGATCAACTCGATCGAGGGCACCAGGGCTTCGGTGGCCGCAAGCACGTCATCCTCGGTGCAGCCCGCCCCGGGCAGGTCCTCGGCCAGGATGAAGCCGACTTCCACCTCGACCCGCGGATACAAAAAGCGGCTCGCCTTCACCGGGGTGTCCTCGAAAACCTGCATCTCGTCGAGCAGGTGCCCGTAATCCGGCTCGTCGACACCCATCATCTGCTGCATCGCCAGCGACGACAGCCCCACCTTGTGTCCGACGACCCGGGCGCCTTCGGCGACTCGCTGACGAATGTTGATGAGCTGGATCTCGTAGGCGTCGACCACGTCGATGTCCGGGTGAGCAGCGGTCAGCGGGGCGATGGGCTCGCGGCTGCGTTCGGCTTGCGCCAGGTCGGCGGCAAGCTCGTCGCGCGTCGCAACACTGAGCATTTCCTCCGAAGTCCCCTCGCATCGAACTGGTACATGTGACCGGGCCGGTAGCGTCCAACCCGGATAATTCTATAACGTGTTCTACATGACAGCGCAGGAGTACGACGTCGTCGTGGTGGGCAGCGGCGGCGCCGGAATGGTGGCAGCGCTGACTGCCGCACACCGGGGCCTGTCGACCATCGTCATCGAGAAGGCCCCGCACTTCGGCGGCTCCACCGCACGATCCGGCGGCGGCGTCTGGATCCCGAACAACGAAGTGCTCAAGCGCTACGGCGTGAAAGACACACCGGAGGCGGCGCGCACCTATCTGCACGGCATCATCGGCGACAGATCGGTTAGCGGGGTCGAACCCGAGCGCATCGACACCTATCTTGAACGCGGGCCCGAAATGCTCTCGTTCGTGCTGAAGCACACGCCGTTGAAGATGTGCTGGGTGCCCCGCTACTCCGACTACTATCCCGAGGCGCCGGGTGGCCGCGCGGGCGGCCGGTCGATCGAACCGAAACCGTTCGACGCCCGCAAACTCGGCGCCGACGAGGCCGGGCTGGAGCCAGCTTATGGCAAGGTCCCGTTGAACGTCGTTGTGATGCAGCAGGATTACGTGCGGCTCAACCAGCTCAAGCGGCACCCGCGCGGCGTGCTGCGCAGCGTGAAGGTGGGCGCGCGCACGATGTGGGCCAAAGCGACCGGCAAAAACCTGGTCGGGATGGGCCGGGCGCTGATCGGCCCGTTGTGGATCGGTCTGCAACGCGCCGGAGTTCCGGTGGTGCTCAACACCGCGCTCACCGACCTCTACGTGGAGGACGGCGTGGTGCGCGGGGTCTATGTGCGCGACACCGGTCAGTCGGAATCGGCGGAGCCACTGTTGATCCGGGCCCGCCGCGGCGTGATCCTGGCCTCCGGCGGGTTCGAGCACAACGAACAGATGCGGGTGAAGTACCAGCGCGCGCCCATCACCACCGAGTGGACCGTCGGCGCCAAGGCCAACACCGGCGACGGCATCGTCGCCGGCGAAAAGCTCGGCGCCGCGCTGGAGTTGATGGAAGACGCCTGGTGGGGTCCGACGGTTCCACTGGTGGGCGCGCCGTGGTTCGCGCTGTCGGAACGCAACTCGCCGGGGTCGATCATCGTCAACATGTCCGGCAAGCGGTTCATGAACGAATCGATGCCCTACGTCGAGGCCTGCCACCACATGTACGGCGGGGAATACGGCCAGGGCCCCGGACCGGGCGAGAACATCCCCGCCTGGCTGGTGTTCGACCAGCAGTACCGGGACCGCTATATCTTCGCGGGCCTGCAACCGGGACAACGGATTCCGCGTAAATGGCTGGAATCCGGCGTCATCGTCCAAGCGGATACTCTGCAGGAGCTGGCCGCCGAGGCGGGTCTCCCGGTCGACGGTTTCGTTTCTACCGTTCAGCGTTTCAACGGGTTCGCCCGTTCGGGTGTCGACGAGGACCACCACCGCGGTGAAAGCGCCTACGACCGCTACTACGGCGACCCGACCAACAAGCCGAATCCCAACCTCGGCGAGCTCGCTCACCCGCCGTTCTACGCCGCCAAACTGGTACCCGGCGATTTGGGGACCAAGGGCGGCATCCGCACCGATGTGCACGGGCGTGCCCTGCGCGACGATGGCAGCGTCATCGAAGGTCTTTATGCTGCAGGTAATGTCAGCGCAACCGTGATGGGGCACACCTATCCCGGTCCGGGCGGAACCATCGGGCCGGCCATGACCTTCGGGTACCTGGCGGCGTTACACATTGCGGGGGAAGGCTGATATGCCCATCGACGTAGACGCCGCCCTAGCCGCCGAACTCGAGCCGATCGAGTTCTCCTGGACCAGTAGCGATGTCCAGCTCTACCACCTGGGCCTGGGCGCCGGTTCTGATCCGATGGATCCGCGCGAGCTGCGGTACCTGGTGGACGATACACCGCAGGTGCTGCCGACCTTCGCCACCGTGGCCGCCACCTTCCATGCCACCAAACCGCCGACCGTGCACTTCCCCGGCATCGACATCGAACTCGGCAAGGTGCTGCACGCCAGCGAGCGCGTCGAGGTCCCCGCTCCGCTGCCGCCGTCGGGCTCGGCGCGGGCAGTCCAGCGGTTCACGGACATCTGGGACAAGGGCAAAGCCGCGGTGATCTGGAGCGAGACCACGGTCAGCGCGCCGGACGGCACTCTGCTGTGGACGCAGAAAAGGTCGATCTATGCCCGCGGCGAGGGCGGGTTCGGCGGCGAGCGCGGGCCATCGGGTTCCGACGTGGCACCCGACCGGGTGCCCGATCTCGAAGTGGCGATGCCGACCCTGCCGCAGCAGGCGCTGCTGTACCGGCTCTGCGGCGACCGCAACCCTCTGCACTCCGATCCCGGATTCGCCGCTGCCGCAGGGTTTCCCCGGCCCATCCTGCACGGCCTGTGCACCTACGGCATGACCTGCAAGGCCATCGTCGACACGGTGCTCGACGGCGACGCGGGAGCGGTGGCCGCCTACGGCGCGCGCTTCGCCGGCGTCGCGTACCCGGGCGAGACGCTTACGGTCAACATCTGGAAGGCAAACGACCGCATCCTGGCCGGCGTTGTCGCGCCGTCGCGCGACAACGCCGTGGTGCTCGGCGGCGTGGAGTTGGTCCCGGCTTAGCGACTCCGTTCCCCGCCCCCGCGAGCGTCACGCCAGCGTGGCGGTGGCTTTCGCGAGCAACTCTAGCGTGACGCTCGGCGCGCTAACGCAGCTCGCACACGGCGGAGGATCTGCTCCGGCCGGTCGCCGGCCACCACCCGGATCACGATCCAGCCGCGACGCTCGAGCATTTCCAGCCGCCGAATATCCCAGGTATATTGCCGCCGGTCAGTCCGATGCTGCTCGCCGTCGTATTCCACCGCTACTTTGGCATCTTCCCAGCCCATATCGAGGTACGCGATCACATCACCGAACTCGTCTTCGACTGCAATCTGAGTCTGTGGACGAGGTAGACCGGCCCGAACCAGCAGCAGCCGCAGCCAGGTTTCTTTGGGAGACTGTGCGCCGGCGTCTGCGAAGCCCATCGCGATCCGTGCTCGCCGGATCCCTCGCCGAGCGGGATAGCGCTGCACCAAGGCCTCAACGTCAGCCACTTTCAGGTCGGTTGCCCGCATCAAAGCATCGATTGCCGCCACCGCCTCATCCATTGGATACCAACAGCCCAAATCGAGGGCCGTCCTCGCTGGGGTTGTCACCGGCACGCCGTCAACCAAGGTCGCCTCATCTTCGTCGAGGCGATCGCCGCGAACGCGAAGGCCCCGCAATTTGTTTCGGTTGCTGTGATAGACCTCAACCGGCACTGCGGCGTCAATCCATTCGGCACCATGTAGCGCCGACGCGGACAGTCCCGCAATAACGCCCCGGCGTCGGGACCACAGCCAACCGGCTCGTGCGCGGACGTGCGGCGTCAAGTCAGTGCCGCAGTTGACATAGACATCGGGGAACAACCGGGTATAACGCGTCCTCAGGGCGCTTTTGATGATGTCGCCACTGGCGACGGCTTCACTGCCGATGAATGGGCCTCCCATGGCGGCAGCGTCGCACGCGATTCCTCGAGCGTCACGTCAGTGCGGGCAGACTGTCCACAGCGCCACGCTGGCGTGACGCTCGGTGCCGTCGGCCACGCTGGCGTGACGCTCGGTGCCGTCGGCCACGCTGGCGTGACGCTCGGTGCCGTCGGCCACGCTGGCGTGACGCTCGGTGCGGAGAGCCCGCTCAGTGCGGAGAGCACGCTCGGCGAATAGGCTCAGCCAAGAATCAACCCCGAGGTGGGCACACCCGTTCCCGCCGTAACGAGCACGTGCTCGACGTCCGGCACCGGGTTCACCGAGGTGCCCCGCAGCTGCCGCACGCCCTCCGCGATGCCGTTCATGCCGTGGATGTAGGCCTCGCCGAGCTGGCCACCGTGGGTGTTGATGGGGAGCCTGCCGCCCATCTCGATGGCACCATCGGCGATGAAGTCCTTGGCCTCGCCCCTGCCGCAGAATCCCAACTCCTCCAACTGAATCAGGGTGAACGGCGTGAAGTGGTCGTACAGAATGGCCGTCTGGATATCGGCCGGCCCCAGCCCGGACTGCTCCCATAACTGGCGACCGACGACCCCCATCTCCGGCAGACCGAGTTCGGGCCGGTAATAGCTGACCATCGTGTACTGGTCGGGGCTGGAGCCCTGCGCCGCCGCCTCGATCACCGCCGGCCGGTGCTTGAGGTCCCGCGCACGCTCGACGGACGTCACGACGATCGCCACCGCACCGTCGGTCTCCTGACAACAGTCCAGTAGCCGCAACGGCTCGGCGATCCACCGCGAATTCTGATGGTCCTCAATGGTGATCGGCTTCTCGTAGAAGTAGGCCTTCGGATTGTTGGCCGCGTGCTTGCGATCGGCCACCGAGATCACCCCGAAATCCCGGCTGGTCGCACCCGACAGATGCATGTAACGCCGGGCGATCATGGCGACCTGCGCCGCCGGCGTGGACAACCCGTGCGGATAGGAGAACGAGTTATCGGCCGCCGTCGAATCGGCCTCCGCGGCAGCGTCTCCGGCCAACCGAGTCTGCACCTGACCGAACCGCATGCCGGACCGCTCGTTGAATGCCCGGTAGGCGACCACGACATCGGCCACTCCGGTTGCGACCGCGAGCGCCGCCTGCTCGACGGTCGCGCATGCGGCACCGCCGCCGTAGTGGATCTTGGAGAAGAACTTCAAGTCGCCGATGCCCACGGCCCGGGCAACGGCAATCTCGGTGTTGCTGTCCATCGTGAACGTGGTCAGCCCGTCGACGTCGCCCGGGCTCAGCCCGGCGTCGTCCAACGCGTCCAACACCGCCTCGGCCGCCAGCCGCAACTCGCTGCGACCGGAGTTCTTCGAGAAGTCGGTCGCACCGATGCCGACGATCGCGGCTCGGCCACTGAGTAAACCCGCCGACATCTAGACATCCCCCATCGTCAGCATCACCGTCGCGATCACATGATCACCAAGGCTGTTGCGGCCCAACACCTTCACGGTGATGAGACCATCGTCGACCGACGTCACCTCACCGGTGAAAATCACCGTGTCGTAGGCGTACCAGGGCACGCCGAGGCGCAGCCCGATCGACTTGATCAGCGCAGACGGTCCGGCCCAGTCGGTGACGTAGCGCTGGACCAGACCGGTGTCGGTGAGGATGTTGACGAAGATGTCCTTGGAGCCCTTGGCCTGCGCCTTGTCGCGATCGTGGTGCACGTCCTGGAAATCCCGCGTGGCGATGGCCGTCGAGATGATGAACGTGGGATCCCCGTAGAGCTTGAGCTCGGGCAGCGTCGCGCCCACCTCGATGGTCGGCGCGCTCATGCCCCGGCTCCCAGCGGCTCCCACGCGTAGAGGGTCCACTCCGGGCCGGCGGGCCCGGAGCGGAAGTCGATATACGTTGCCTGCACGGGCATTCCGATCTCCACTGAGCCCGGGTCCGCCCCGCGCAGCTCGCCCAGCATGCGCACGCCCTCCTCAAGTTCGACCAAAGCGATGACGAAAGGCAGCGTGCGGCCGGGCACTTTCGGTGCGTGGTGCACAACATAGCTGAACACCGTGCCCTTGCCGCTGGCCACCACGAAGTCGATCGGGTCGGCTTTGTCCTGCCACACCGCCGGTACCGGCGGGTGCTGCAGACTACCGTCGGGCCGGCGCTGGATCCGCAGTTCGTGCGCCTTGACGCCCTCCCAGAAAAAGGCCGTGTCACGCGACGACGCGGGGCGCATCATCGCATCGGGGTCGAGGTCTTCGGGCACCGCGGCGGACACCCCGGGCTTGAACTTCAAGATACGCCAATTCATTTCGGCGACATCCTCGTCGCCGACCCGCCAGATGATGTGCTGGTTGACGAAGAAGCCCTCCCCCAGCGCGGTCTGCTTGGGCCCTACCACGTCGCCCATCTCCGAGGTGATGCTCACCCGCTCACCGGGCCGCAGGTAGCGATGGTAGGTCTGCTCGCAGTTGGTGGCGACCACGCCGATGTACCCGGCGTCGTCGAACAGTTGCATGAGGGGGCCCAGCGGATCGTCCTTGGGACGTTCCCCGCCCAGGCCGAACATGGTCCACACCTGAATCATGGCCGGGGGGGCGACAATTCCCGGATGCCCGGCGGCACGGGCGGCCGCCTCGTCCACGTAGATCGGGTTCCGGTCGCCGAGGGCCTCCACCCAGTTGCTGATCGTCGGCTGGTTCACCGGGTCCCGTGCGGCCCGCGGCTTCGTGTCACCGGCGGCCTTGATCTCCGCGATGGCCTCCTGGATATCGGTCACCCCGGTCACCTGGGCACCCTCGGCACATTGAGGCCCGACGCCGCAATCATCTCGCGCATGACCTCGTTCACGCCCCCGCCGAAGGTGATCACCAGATTGCGCTTGGTCTGTGAGTCCAGCCAGTCGATCAGTTCGGCGGTCTCCGACTCGGCGGGGTTGCCGTACTTGAAGACGATCTCCTCCGCGAGCCGGCCGATATGCTGAATGCGTTCCGTGCCGAAAACTTTCGTCGCCGCAGCATCGGCCACGTTGATGTCCTCCCCGGAGGCGGCGACCTGCCAGTTCAGCAGCTCGTTGATCCGCCACATCGTGTAGATCTCACCCAGTGCGCGTTTGACGTCGTCGTGATCGATCGGGGTGACACCGTCGGCACCCGGCTTCGACGCCCACGCGTGCACCCGGTCGTAGATACCGGCGACCCGCCCGGCGGGGCCGAGCATCACGCGCTCGTTGTTGAGCTGGGTGGTGATCAGCCGCCATCCGGCGTTCTCCTCACCGACCAGCATGTCGGCGGGCACCCGCACGTCGTTGTAGTAGGTGGCGTTGGTGTGATGGGCCCCGTCGGACAGGATGATCGGCGTCCAGGAGTAGCCGGGATCCTTCGTGTCGACGATCAGGATCGAAATCCCTTTGTGCTGGACGGCCTCCGGGTCCGTGCGGCACGCCAGCCAGACGTAATCGGCGTCGTGCCCGCCGGTGGTCCACATCTTCTGGCCGTTGACGATGTATTCGTCGCCCTGGCGGACGGCGGAGGTCCGCAATGACGCCAGGTCGGTGCCGGCCTCGGGCTCGCTGTAGCCGATCGCGAAGTGGACCTCGCCGGCGAGGATCGCCGGCAGGAACTTTTTCTTCTGCATCTCGGTGCCGAAGACCTGCAGGGTCGGACCCACGGTCTGCAGGGTGACGGCGGGCAGCGGTACGTCGGCCCGATGGGCCTCGTTGACGAAGATCTGCTGCTCGATGGGGCCGAAGCCGCGGCCGCCGAACTCTTTCGGCCAGCCGACACCGAGCATGCCGTCCCGGCCCATCCGCCGGATCACCGCGCGATAGGCGGCACTGTGCCGATCCTTCTCCATCTCCTTCATCTCGTCGGAGGAGACCAGGTTCGAAAAGTATTGCCGTATCTCGGCCTGCAGCTGTCGCTGCTCGGGTGTCAGTTCGATGTACATTGCGCTCCAACCAGTTCGAGGCGACGAGATGGCCCGCCCAACTGCCGGGTCAGGTCTTTGATCGTGGAGTAGTACCGGTGCATCGGATAGGTGATGTCCATTCCCATGCCGCCGTGCAGGTGGTGGCACGTCTGCATCGCCGGCGGCGCCTGCGAGGTGATCCAATACCCCAGGACGTCGAGGTCCGCGTCGGCGTCACGCCCCTCGGACAGCCGCCAGATCACCGACTTGGACGCCAGATCGATGGTGCGCGAGACGATGTAGACTTCGGAGAGCTGCGCCGCGACGGTCTGGAAGGTCGACAAGGGCTTGCCGAACTGCTTGCGGTTGGCCACGTAGTCGGCGGTCAGCCGGAGCGCCCCGGCCACCAGCCCGTCGGCGTAGGCGCCCATACCCGCCAGCGCCAGCTGGTTGACCCGGTGCGCGGTCGCACCCGAAAGGACGTCGGCGTCGTCGACCGCCACGTCGGCGAACGTGACCGTGTACTCGTCGGAGCCGTTCGACGTCGGAGTGCGCACCAGTCGCACGCCATCGGTCTTCGGTGACACCACGACGACCGCGCTGTCGGCGGTTACGACCAGCCAATCCGCTTGTTCCGCATACCCCACACCGACCTTGGTGCCCGAGAGCCGTCCGTTGGCCAACGTGGTCGCGGGCCTGTCGGGCAGCGCGGTGCCGGGCTCGTTGAGCGCAGCGGTCAGCGCGCCGCCCTTGATGACGCGGGCCAGGAAGCGGTCCTGCTGTGCGGCGGACGCCAGGTCGAGCAGCGGCACCACACCCAGCCCGAGGGTGGCCAGAGCCGGGGTGACGGCGCCGTGGCGACCCACCTCGGTCAGCACCGTCGCGACCTCGGGCAGGCCCAGGCCGTCGCCGCCGAGGCGTTCCGGCACCGGCAGTGCCGGCACACCGCCGCTGACCAGCGCGTCCCACGTCAAATCCCGGTCGAGCACGGACGTGGCCACATCGGCGACGGCCCGCTGTGTCGCAGTGAGATCGAAGTCCATCAGGCCGTCACCGCGGTGGGTGCATCGCCCGCTTGCGGGGAATTACCGGCGTAGCCGACCTGCCAGTGCTTGATCCCGTTGAGCCAGCCCGACCGCAGCCGCTCGGGCTCACCGGCCGCTGCGAGGTCCGGCATGTGATCGGCGATCGCGTTGAACATCAGGTTGATCGTCATGCGGGCCAGGTTGGCGCCGATGCAGTAGTGCTCGCCGGTGCCGCCGAAACCGACATGGGGATTCGGGTCGCGCAGGATGTTGAAGGTGTGCGGGTCTGCGAAGACCCCTTCGTCGAAATTGGCCGACCGATAGGACATCACCACCCGCTGACCCTTCTTGATCCGCACGCTGGCCAACTCGGTGTCCTCCTTCGCGGTGCGCTGAAAGGCCGATACCGGAGTGGCCCACCGGATGATCTCGTCGGCGGCGGTCGATGGGCGCTCCTTCTTGAAGAGCTCCCATTGATCGGGGTTGTTCGCCATGGCGATCATGCCGTGGGTGATCGAATTGCGCGTGGTCTCGTTGCCCGCGACAGCGAGCATGATGACGAAGAAACCGAACTCGTCATCCGAGAGCTTCTCACCGTCGATGTCGGCCTGGATGAGCGTGGTGACGATGTCGTCGGTGGGGTTCTTACCCCTCTCCTCGGCCATGGCCATCGCGTACATGATCAGTTCCATCGACGACTGCGCGGGATCGACGGCGGCGAACTCGGGGTCGGTGCCACCGGTCATCTCGTTGGACCAGCGGAAGAGCTTGTCGCGATCCTCCTGGGGAACGCCGAGCAGGCCCGCGATGGCTTGTAGCGGCAGCTCGCACGCCACCTGTTGCACGAAGTCGCCACTGCCCTCGGTCGCCGCGGTCTTGGCGATGTTCTGGGCGCGCTGGGCCAGTTCGGCTTCCAGCCGTCCGATGGCCCGCGGCGTGAACCCGCGGGAGATGATCTTGCGCAGCCGGGTGTGGTGGGGTGCATCCATGTTGAGCATGACGCTGCGCTGCAGTTCGACCTGGTCCCGCTTCATCTCCGGCGGCCACGTCGGGATGGCACCGTTCATCCAGCTCGAGAAGATGTCGCTGCGTTTCGACACCTCCTTGACGTCAGCGTGCCTGGTGACGAGCCAATATCCGTAGTCCTCGAACCCACCTGAGCCCTGAGGGATGTCCACCCAGTGGATCGGCTCTGCCCTGCGCAGCTCGGCGAGTTCCGCGACAGGCAACCCGGCCAGGTTGACGTCGGGATCGAGGAAGTCGAAGTCGGCGGGAATGTTGGGGGGTGCCATGTAGAGTTCGCTCCTTATCACAACACTAATTGCAACGTGTTCTAGTGCCAGTAAAACACGGCTCCTACGCAGATAAAAGGCAGGTCACCATCCTCGCTTGTCAGAGTAATGGAACGTGTTCTAGCCTGGCCCCATGGGTAACCCGGTAATCGTTGAGGCCACTCGCAGTCCGATCGGCAAGCGCAATGGATGGCTCTCGGGACTGCACGCCACCGAGCTGTTGGGCAATGTGCAGAAGGCGCTGGTGGACAAGGCCGGTATCGACCCCGGAGACGTCGAGCAGGTGATCGGCGGCTGCGTGACGCAGTACGCGGAGCAGTCCAACAACGTCACCCGGACTTCGTGGCTGACCGTGGGATTGCCCGAACACGTCGGCGCGACCACCGTCGACTGCCAATGCGGCAGCAGTCAGCAGGCCAATCACCTGATCGCCGGCCTGATCGCAACCGGCGCCATCGACATCGGCATCGCGTGCGGGATCGAGGCGATGAGCCGGGTCGGCCTCGGCGCCAACGCAGGTCCCGACCACAACTGGCGCGCGGCGTCCTGGGACATCGACCTGCCCAACCAGTTCGAGGCGGCCGAGCGGATCGCCAAGCGGCGCGGCATCACCCGCGAAGACATCGACGAGTGGGGCCTGGCGTCCCAACTCAAGGCGAAGCAGGCGTGGGAGGAGGGCCGTTTCGACCGCGAGGTTTCCCCGATCGTGGCGCCTGCTCTCGACGAGAACAGGCAACCCACCTCCGAGCGGGTGACCATCAGCCGCGACCAAGGCCTGCGCGACACCACGCTGGAGGGACTGAGCGCGCTGAAACCGGTCATGGAGGGCGGAATTCACACGGCGGGCACGTCGTCGCAGATCTCCGACGGGGCCGCGGCCGTCTTGTGGATGGACGAGGACAAGGCCAGGGCGCTCGGGCTGCGGCCGCGGGCCCGGATCGTCAGCCAGGCACTGGTCGGCGCCGAGACCTACTACCATCTGGACGGCCCGGTGCAGTCGACGGCGAAGGTGCTGGAGAAGGCCGGGATGAAGATGGGCGACATCGACATCGTCGAGATCAACGAGGCGTTCGCGTCGGTGGTGCTGTCGTGGGCGCGGGTCCACGAGCCCGACATGGCGCGGGTCAACGTCAACGGCGGGGCCATCGCCCTGGGACACCCGGTGGGCTCCACCGGCAGCCGGCTGATCACCACGGCGCTGCACGAACTCGAGCGCTCCGACCAGAGCACCGCGCTGATCACCATGTGTGCGGGCGGTGCACTGTCGACCGGGACCATCATCGAGCGCATCTAGCCGGTGGCGGACCCGCCGGGATCCCGGGATCACCAACATGCCGAAATCACCACCACGCCATCTGAATTCGCCCTATGTGACTTTCGTCATCAAGTGGATGTCCCGCGGCAACGCGTGGATCTACCGACGCACCAACGGGAAGCTCGGCGGCGTGTTCCAGAAGAGTCCGGTCGCGTTACTGACCACGACGGGCCGCAAGACCGGACAGCCGCGGGTCAGCCCGCTGCTCTACCTGCGCGACGGGGATCGCGTCATCCTGGTCGCATCCCAAGGCGGCCGCGATAAGCACCCGATGTGGTACCTCAACCTCAAGGCGGACCCGAAAGTGTCCGTGCAGATCGAAGACGAAGTGTTGCAGTTACGGGCGCGCGACGCCACGCCCGAAGAGCGCGAGCACTACTGGCCCGAACTGGTCGCGATGTATCCGTCGTTCGACGACTACCAGTCGTGGACCGAGCGGGTGATTCCCGTCGTCGTCTGCGAACCCTGACGTCACGTTCGGCGCAGCTGCGGAGCTACGGGACGATCACGGGCAGCAGGCCCGGGACGACGCCGGTGAAGATTCCTTCCAGGGCGCCGATCACCGACGACGCCTGACTTACGGTGGCGAACAGTTCGAAGGCGCCGGCCAACGGGATCAGGTAGGTGTCGACTGCGATGGGTAGGCCGATGGCCTCGACGAGATTGCCTGCTTGCAACCCCTCCGCGAAGAGGGTCAGGTCGTAGGCGGGCAGGGCGGTCACCAGCGCGTTGGCGACATCGGCGGTGGGCAGCAGGAGCGCGTAGGCGTGCGAGGCCGCCGCCGACAGCGCGTTGACCGTGTTTTCGATGTCCCCGGCGATGCTGACCGGTGAGATTGCGGCGAGCAGGCTGACCGGGCTGGGCAGCATGGTGGAGATGGCCGGAGGCCCGGACGAGGGAGCGGCGAGCGAACTGAGCGACGGCAACAGCGACCCGGGCGAGGAGAACGACGGCAGAAGCGACCCGGCCGAGGAGAATTCGCCGGAGACGTCATGCGCGAAGGCGGTGATCCCCTGGTGAGTTCCCGTGACGAGCAGGCCGGGCACCTGCGCCACGTCATGCAGCGGCGGGAACAGACCGAACGACGTAGGCACGTTGGCCGGACCCTGCGACCAGCCATAGTTGGGGTTGCCGTAGCCCAGGTTGACCAGCACCCTCAGGTCCGGCTGCACCAGGTCCGCCAACGGGTTGCCGACGACCGGGATCGCGCGCAGCGGGTCCAGCAGCGGCAGATTCTGGGTGGGGATCATGTAGTAGTTGGTCATGCTGTTGGGGGTGCCGAGGGCTTCGGACCCGGGCAACAGGAAACCCGACGACACCTGCTGGGGTGTCAGAGTCGAGTAGGTGGGATGCACGTAATAGATCCCGGCGAGGGAGTTGAGATCCGACAGCAAATTGATCGGGTATTGCGGGACGTCGGCGAAGCCGTCGTATTCCTGCGTGTAGATGGTGGTCGGGTACAGATTGGAGGGGGTGGCGCCGTTGAACGTGATGCCGAGAGACGGGATGCTCAGGCCGACCAGCCGTTGGAAGAGACCGCCGTTGGGGTTATTGGGATCGCCGGTCAGTACGAAGGAGACATCGTGACTCGGCACACCCTGGGATGCCAGCAGGGGCATCACCACGGACGAGATCGTGGAACTCTGAGATTCGCCTTTGACGACGACGAGATCACTCGGATACGGGTTGGGTTGATTCGGATTCAGGCCGAGTTGGGTCCTGATCGCGTCATCGAGAATCGTGACGCCTTGAAGTGTCGATGCGTTCAGCGTCAAACTCCTGACCCCGGTGTACAGCCCGTAATTGCCCTCGGGCGTGAACAGGGCTTGCGGCGTGACGTTCGGGAACAGGGGCTTGATGTAAAGGTTGAAATTGGCCGTGATGAAGTCCTGGGGAGGTATAGGCGTCCCGCTGCCGCCCATGATCAACGCCACGCCCGTGGTGGGGTTGGGACTGGGCCCGGCGAGCGGAACGCTGCCTCCGGTGAGCAGTTGCCCCGCGTTGGCCGCCTCGGCGCCGGCGTAGGCCCCCGCAGCCGTCGTCAGCGCCCGCAGAAACTCCTGGTGGAATGCCGCCGCCTGCGTACTCAACGCCTGGAACGCCTGGGCGTGGCCGGAAAACAACGCCGCCATCGCCGCCGACACCTCATCCTCGGCCGCGGCCACGATACCGGTGGTCCGAGCCGCCGCTGACGCGTGCGCTTCGTTGAGCGTGGCGGCGATGCCGCCCAAATCCGTTGCCGCCGAATCGAAAACTTCAGGTGCTGCGACGATAAAGGACATGTGAGACCCTCCAGTGTTTCGCGACGCGCCGCGCTCATGTGATCACCCCGGGCCGCTCCGGTTGCACTGGAAATTATCACGTTCGAAAGCAGTTCGGGAACACAAATTTCCTCGAAACTGCCGGAAATTTCCGACGGTCAGGCCCCTGCCCTCGCAGGACCCGGCCGTGTCGTCAAGATCGCGTCGAGTGGGCGCGCCGAGCGTGTAACCAGCGCGAATCGACCGTAATTTCGCCCTGGGTGCACGTTCGGCGCAACGCGGGCTCATGCCCTAGACGGGCACCGGCTCAGGCCCCGTAGACCGGGACCGGCGGACGCGCCTTGACCAGCAGGTCGGCGACGACGGGCCCCAGCTCGGCGGGATCCCACTTGGCCCCCTTGTCGACCTGCGGTCCGTGCGCCCAGCCCTCGGCGACCCGGATGATGCCGCCCTCGACCTCGAACACCTTGCCGGTGACGTCGCGGGATTCGCTGCTGCCGAGCCAAACAACCAGCGGCGAAACATTTTCCGGCGCCATCGCATCGAAGCCCGCAACAGGCTTGGCCATCATCTCGGCGAACACGGTTTCGGTCATGCGGGTCCGCGCCGACGGCGCGATCGCGTTTACCGTCACGCCGTAACGGCCCATCTCCGCGGCGGCGACGAGGGTCAGCGTCGCGATGCCGGCCTTGGCGGCGCTGTAGTTGCCCTGCCCGACGCTGCCCTGCAGGCCCGCACCGGAGCTGGTATTGATGATCCGCGCGTCGACGGCGCGGCCCGCCTTGGATTCCCCGCGCCAGTAGGACGCGGCGTGCCGCATCGTGGCGAAGTGGCCCTTGAGATGCACGGCGATGACGGCGTCGAACTCGTCCTCGCTGGTGTTGGCGATCATCCGGTCGCGCACGATGCCGGCGTTGTTCACCAGAACGTCCAGGCCACCGAAGGTCGCGATGGCGGCCCGGACAAGGCTCTCGGCCTGGCCCCAGTCAGCGATGTTGGCCCCGTTGGCGACGGCTTCGCCACCGGCCGAGTTGATTTCGTCGACGACCCCCTGCGCGGCGCTCCCACCGCCGGCGGGTGAACCGTCCAGGCCCACCCCGATGTCGTTGACCACCACCCGCGCACCCTCGGCCGCGAAGGCCAGCGCGTGCGCGCGCCCGATACCGCCGCCGGCTCCGGTCACGATGACGACGCGGCCGTTCATCAAGCCCATACCCGTTGCTCCTCACTCTTTGTTGGCGCTCGAAGCGGCCAGGTACGGCGGCGGCTCACCGCCGCCGTGCACCTCCAGCGTGGCACCGCTGATGTGCGAGGCCACGTCAGAGGTCAAAAATGCTGTCGCCCAACCAATGTCGCTGGGTTTGGCCAGCCGTCCCAGCGGCACAGTGGCGGCCACGCGGGCGATCGACTCGGCATCGCCGTAGAACAGTTCCGACTGTTCGGTTTCCACCATACCGACCACGACGGCGTTGACCCGCACCTTGGGGGCCCATTCCACCGCCAACGTCGACGTGAGGTTCTCCAGGCCCGCCTTGGCCGCTCCGTATGCGGCCGTACCCGGTGTGGGGCGGCGGCCGCTGACGCTACACACGTTGACAATCGACCCGCCGCCGGCCTGCTTTTGCATCAGGGTATTGGCGTGCTGCGAAACCAGTAGCGGCGCAAGCACGTTGAGCTCGATGATCTTGCGGTGGAAATTGTGCGTGGCTTCGGCCGCCAGGGCGTACGGCGACCCGCCGGCATTGTTGACCAGCACATCGAGCTGGCCATGGCGTTCGCCGATCGCGCCGACCAGTCGCGCCACCGACTCCTCGTCGCGGACGTCGCAGGCGTGGAATTCGTGCGGCTGGCCCTCGACGGCGCGGCGCGCGCAGGTGATTACGGTCGCGCCCTGCTCGGCGAAGACGGTGCTGATACCGGCGCCCACCCCTCGAACGCCGCCTGTTACCAGGACGATCCGCCCGGCCAGTCCCAAACTGATGGCTTCTCCAGAAGGGAGGGCTCCATCGGCGCGGGTCACTGTGCTAGCGTACCAAGCAAGTGCTTGCTTAGGTAGCCATGCCCCCAGGAGCGCAATGCCCATCACCTCCACCACCCCCGAACCGGGGATCGTCGCGGTCACCGTCGACTTCCCGCCCGTCAACGCCATCCCCTCGCGCCGCTGGTTCGACCTCGCCGACGCAATCACGGCCGCCGGCGCCAGTCTTTACACCCGCGCGGTGATCCTGCGGGCCGAGGGCCGCGGCTTCAACGCCGGCGTGGACATCAAGGAGATGCAGCGCACTCAAGCTGCCGGGCAGGGATACACGGCACTGATCGACGCCAACCGCGGCTGCTTCGCCGCGTTCCGCGCAGTGTACGAGTGTGCCGTACCGGTGATCGCGGCGGTGAACGGATTCTGCGTCGGTGGCGGCATCGGGCTGGTCGGCAACTCCGATGTCATCGTGGCCTCCGACGACGCCACCTTCGGGCTGCCCGAGGTCGAACGCGGCGCGCTCGGCGCGGCCACCCACCTGTCGCGGCTGGTGCCGCAGCACCTGATGCGGCGGCTGTTCTTCACCGCCGCCACGGTCGACGCAGCCACCCTGCACCACTTCGGGTCGGTCCACGAGGTGGTGCCCCGCGACGAGCTCGACGAAGCCGCCCTGCGCGTGGCGCGCGACATCGCCGCCAAAGACACGCGCGTCATCCGCGCGGCCAAGGAGGCGCTCAACTTCATCGACGTGCAGCGCGTCAACTCGAGTTACCGCATGGAGCAGGGCTTTACGTTCGAGCTCAACCTCGCCGGGGTTTCTGACGAGCACCGCGACGCGTTCGTGCAGAAGTCATGACCGACAAACGCACGACCCTCGATGACGCCGTCGCGCAATTGCGCAACGGCATGACCATCGGAATCGGCGGCTGGGGGTCACGCCGCAAACCCATGGCTTTTGTGCGGGCCCTGCTGCGCACCGACGTCAAGGACCTGACCGTCATCACCTACGGCGGACCCGACCTCGGCCTGCTGTGCTCGGCGGGCAAGGTGAAGCGCGCCTACTACGGCTTCGTCTCACTGGACACGCCCCCCTTCTACGACCCGTGGTTCGCCAAGGCGCGCACCGGCGGGGCGATCGAGGCCCGCGAAATGGACGAGGGCATGCTGCGCTGCGGGCTGCAGGCCGCCGCGCAACGCCTGCCGTTCCTGCCGATCCGTGCCGGGCTGGGCAGTTCGGTCCCGGACTTCTGGGAAGGCGAGCTGAAGACCGTCACCAGCCCGTACCCCGCACCCGGCGGTGGACACGAGACGCTGATCGCCATGCCCGCGCTGCGCCTGGACGCCGCTTTCGTGCACCTCAATCTCGGTGACAGCAGAGGCAATGCCGCATACACCGGCATCGACCCGTATTTCGACGACCTCTTCTTGATGGCCGCCGACAAGCGCTATCTGTCGGTGGAGCGCCTGGTCTCGACCCAGGAGTTGGTCAAAGCGGTCCCTCCGCAGGCCCTGTTGGTGAACCGCATGATGGTCGACGCCGTGGTGGAAGCACCCGGTGGCGCCCACTTCACCACCGCCGCAAGCGATTACGGTCGCGACGAGAAGTTCCAGCGGCACTACGCCGAGGCCGCGTCGACCGACGAGGGCTGGCAGAAATTCCGCGACACATACCTGTCGGGCAGCGAGGACGACTACCAACACGCGGTACGCCGATTCGCAGAGGAGGCCGCCAAGTGAGCACCCGAGCTGAAGTCTGCGTGGTGGCCTGCGCCGAACTGTTCAGGGACGCCGGCGAGATCATGGTCAGCCCGATGACCAACATGGCCTCGGTGGGCGCCCGGCTGGCCCGGCTGACGTTCTCACCGGACATCCTGCTGACCGACGGCGAGGCGCAGCTGCTTGCCGACACTCCGGCGCTCGGAGGCGCCGGAGCCCCGAATGAAATCGAGGGCTGGATGCCATTCGGCCGCGTGTTCGAGACACTGGCCTGGGGCCGGCGACATGTGGTGATGGGCGCCAACCAGGTGGACCGCTTCGGCAATCAGAACATTTCGGCCTTCGGCCCGCTGCAGCGACCCACACGGCAGATGTTCGGCGTGCGCGGCGCGCCCGGCAACGCCATCAACCACGCCACCAGCTACTGGGTGGGCAACCAGTCCAAGCGGGTGTTCTGCGACACCGTCGACGTCGTCTGCGGCATCGGCTGGGACAAGGTCGACCCCGGCAATCCGGCCTTCCGCTTCGCCAACACCTACCGCGTGGTGTCCAACCTCGGGGTGTTCGACTTCGGCGGGCCGGACCACACGATGCGTGCCGTGTCCCTGCACCCCGGTGTGACCCCCGACGACGTCCGGGAAGCCACCTCCTTCGAGATCCACGGACTCGACGACGCCGACGAGACGAGGCTGCCGACCGAGGACGAGCTGCGCCTGATCCGCGAGACGATCGACCCGCAATCGCTGCGCGACAGAGAGATTCGTTCATGAAGCTGCGCACGCCGCTGACCGGGCTGGTCGGCGTCGAGCACCCGGTGGTCCAAACCGGCATGGGGTGGGTGGCCGGCGCCCGGCTGGTGTCGGCCACGGCCAACGCCGGCGGGCTGGGCATCCTGGCTTCGGCCACCATGACGCTCGACGAGTTAGCCACGGCCATCGGCAAGGTCAAGGCCGCCACCGACAAGCCCTTCGGTGTGAACATCCGCGCGGATGCCGCCGATGCGGGTGATCGCGTCGAGCTGATGATCCGCGAGGGCGTGAAGGTGGCCTCGTTCGCGCTGGCGCCCAAGCAGGAGCTGATCGCCCGGCTGAAAGAGGCTGGGGCCGTTGTCATCCCGTCGATCGGCGCGGCCAAGCATGCGCGCAGGGTCGCGGCCTGGGGCGCCGACGCCATGATCGTCCAGGGCGGCGAGGGCGGCGGGCACACCGGGCCCGTCGCCACGACGCTGCTGCTACCGTCCGTGCTGGACGCCGTGCAGGGCACCGGCATCCCGGTGATCGCGGCGGGCGGCTTTTTCGACGGGCGCGGACTCGCGGCCGCGCTGAGCTACGGCGCCGCGGGCGTGGCGATGGGCACCCGGTTCCTGCTCACCTCCGATTCGACCGTGCCCGATGCGGTCAAACAGCGCTACCTGCAGGCGGCGCTGGACGGCACGGTGGTCACCACGCGCGTCGATGGCATGCCACACCGCGTGCTGCGCACCGCCCTGGTCGACAAGCTGGAAGGCGGCTCCCCCGCAAGGGGTTTCGTCGCCGCGGTGCGTAACGCGGCGAAGTTCAAGCAGATGTCGCACATGACGTGGCGGTCGATGATCACCGATGGGCTGGCGATGCGGCACGGCAAGGAGCTGACCTGGTCGCAGGTGCTGATGGCGGCGAACACCCCGATGCTGCTCAAGGCCGGCCTGGTCGAGGGCAACACCGAGGCCGGGGTGCTGGCGTCCGGACAGGTGGCCGGGATCCTCGAGGACCTGCCGTCGTGTGCTGAGCTGATCGAGTCGATCGTCGCGGATGCGATCGAGCATTTGCACGCCGCATCCGCTCTGATACAGGACTCACAGTCGATCCGCGGTGAAGCTCAGCGCTGAAATCGCGCAGAGTCAATCTATAGTCTTCATACCCGCTTCACCTCGGGCGACTCTTAGCGGCGACGTCGCCGGATCGCGACGCGCGTCCGACCGGGCTGAGCTGCATGTGGCCGTCGCGGGCGCGCTGCGCCGCATCCGCCCCGGTAGCGTCGACCCGCCCGCGTTCACGGTGGGCGACGAGTTTCGGGGCAGTTACGCGACCGTGGGTGCCGCGATCGACGCCGCCCTGTCGCTGCGGGTGGACGCTGACGCAGGGCGAGGTGGAAATGGACCACAACTTCGCTCTCGGACAAGCCGAACTGGACGCCGGCTACATCCTGACCTGCCAGTCACACCCGACGACGCCGTTCGTGGCCGTGGATTACGACGCCTGACCCGGCCCGCCTGCGCCGAGCGTGCATCCCATTGCGAAGAATCCGCGAAAAACTCTCAGCCAGTACACGTTCGGCGGCTAGAAGGGCGAGAAGGGACTAGAGGCGCTCGATGATCGTGACGTTGGCCGTGCCGCCGCCCTCGCACATCGTCTGCAGTCCGTAGCGGCCGCCGATGCGCTCGAGTTCGCCCAGCATGGTGGTGAACAGCTTGGCGCCGGTGGCCCCCAGGGGATGACCGAGCGCGATCGCGCCGCCGTTGGGGTTGACCTTGGCCGGGTCGGCCTTGATCTCCTTGAGCCAGGCCATAACCACCGGCGCGAAGGCCTCGTTGATCTCGACGGTGTCGATGTCGTCGATGGACAGCCCGGTCTTGTCGAAAGCGTGGCGGGTGGCGGGAATGGGCCCGGTCAGCATGAACACCGGGTCGGCGGCGCGCGCGCTGATGTGGTGGATGCGCGCGCGGGGCGTCAGCTTGTGATCCTTCACTGCCCGTTCCGACGCCAGCAGCACCGCGCTGGCCCCGTCGGAGATCTGGCTGGCCATCGCCGCCGTCAGCCGCCCGCCCTCGACGAGGGTCTTCAAGCCCGCCAGCTTCTCCAGCGACGACTCGCGTGGACCCTCGTCGATCCGGAACCGCCCGGATTCCGTTTCCACAGTGATGATTTCGTTGTCAAAGTGCCCGTGGCGGATGGCCGCGAACGCACGCTCGTGGCTGGTCAGCGCGTAGCGCTCCATTTCTTCACGCGAGAGGTTCCACTTCTCGGCGATCAACTCCGAGCCGCGGAACTGTGAGATCTCCTGATCGCCGTACCGATGCAGCCACTGCTTGGACTCGTTGGTCGGCGAGGTGAACCCGAACTGCTCCCCGACGGTCATCGCCGACGAGATCGGGATCCAGCTCATGTTCTGCATGCCGCCGGCCACGATGAGGTCGGCCGTACCGGACATGATCGCTTGCGCACCAAACGAAATGGCCTGCTGGCTGGAGCCGCACTGCCGGTCCACCGTGACGCCGGGCACCTCTTCGGGATAGCCCGCGGCCAGCCACGAGAGCCGGGCGATGTTGCCCGCTTGGCCACCGATGGCGTCGACACACCCGGCGATCACGTCGTCGACGGCGGCGGGGTCGACGTCGACCCGGTCCAGCAGTCCGCGCCACGCGTAAGCACCCAAGTCGAGCGGATGTATGCCCGCCAGTGCGCCGTTGCGCTTGCCGACCGCGGTACGCACGGCGTCGATGACATAGGCCTGGGAAAACACAGCCATCTTTCAGACTCCTTGTTTCGTGATTCCGTCGAGAACGATGGCGAGGTATTGCCGGCCCACCTGTTGCGCGGTGAGCGGTCCACCGGGTTGGTACCAGCGCACGGACACCCAGGTGGTGTCGCGGATGAAACGGTAGACGAGGTCGACGTTGAGGTCGGGCTGGAAGTAGCCCTCGTCGATGCCCTGGTTGATCACCTCGAGCCACATCTTGCGTTGCCGGCGGTTCATGTCCTCGATGTAGGAGAACCGGGGTTGCGACAAGAGCCGCTGGGCTTCGTCCTGGTAGATGACGACCTGGGCGTGCCGGTGCTCGATTGCCTCGAACGAAGCCATGAACAGCCCCTTGAGCCGCTCCAGCGGGTTGGCCTCGGACTCCATGATTTCGCGGTAGCGGGTGAACAGCCAGTCCAGGAAATTGCGCAGCAACTCGTCGACCATCTCCTCCTTGGAGGCGAAATGGTGATACAGGCTGCCGGACAGGATGCCGGCGCCGTCGGCGATATCCCGCACGGTGGTCGCGCGCAGCCCACGCTCGGCGAACATGGTCGCGGCAAGCTCCAGCAGCTCACCGCGCCGACTGTTCGCCTGACCGGGAAGTCGTTCCACTGGATCAGACTATCAACCAAGCGCTTGCTTGCCGAGCGACGCTCACGGATGCTGGCTCGACACCGAGATGACCTCACCGGTGAGATAGCTCGAGTAGTCGCTGGCCAGGAACGCGATGGTGGCCGCTATCTCCCACGGCTCGGCGGCCCGCCCGAACGCCTCGCCGGCCGACAGCCGGTCGAGCAGTTCGGCCGAGGTCGTCTTGTCCAAAAACTTGTGCCGCGCGATGCTGGGCGACACCGCGTTGACCCGGACCCCGTACTCGACGGCTTCGATTGCGCTGCAACGGGTCAACGCCATCACACCGGCCTTGGCCGCCGCATAGTGCGACTGCGAGTGCTGGGCCCGCCAGCCCAGCACGCTGGCGTTGTTGACGATCACCCCGCCATGCGGTGCGTCGCGGAAGTACCGCAGCGCCGCCCGGGTGGCCCGGAACACCGACGTCAGCGTCACGTCCAGGACGCGGTCCCATTCCTCGTCGGTCATGTCGACCACCGGCGTCTGGCCGCCCAGGCCGGCGTTGTTGACCAGCACATCCAACCGGCCCATCCGCGCGGTGGTCGAGTCGATCAGGGCGTCGACCTGGGCGGTGGACGTCACGTCGCACACCACCTTCTCGACGCGGCCCAGTCCCAGAGCCGACAACTCGTCGGCAGTCTCCCCCAGGCGTCGCTCGTGGTGGTCGGAGATCACCACATCGGCGCCCTCAACCAGGGCCCGCCGCGCGGTGGCCGAGCCGATGCCGGTGCCCGCGGCCGCGGTCACGACGATCACTTTACCGTCAAGAAGCCCGTGTCCCGCAACCTCTTTCGGTGCTTCGGACAGGTTCATCCACGACCTTCCCGGGGCAGGCCGAGCACGCGCTCGGCGATGATGTTGCGCTGGATCTCGTTGGATCCGCCGTAGATCGTGTCGGCGCGGGTGAACAAGAACAGCCGCTGCCAGTCGTCGAGTTCGCCGTCCGTCCGCACCAGCGACGGCTTGCCGATCACGTCCATCGCCAGCTCACCCAGCCCACGATGCCAGTTGGCCCACAACAACTTCGACACGTTGTCCTGGCCGGGTTGGTCAGCGGCTGACCCTTCCATGGTGGCCAAAGCATACGAACGCATGGCCCGCAACCCGGCCCACGCCCGGGTCAGCCGCTCCCGGATGAACGGGTCGTCGGCGGCGCCGTTACGCCGCGCGAGCTCGGCAAGGTTGGAAAGCTCACGCGCATAGACGATTTGCTGACCCAGTGTGGAGACGCCACGTTCGAAGGTCAGCGTTCCCATGGCGACGCGCCAGCCGTCACCGGGCTGGCCGACGACCATGTCGGCGCCGGTGCGCGCGTCGTCGAAGAAGACCTCGTTGAACTCCGAGGTGCCCGTGATCTGGACGATAGGGCGGACCTGCACGCCGGGCTGGTCCAGCGGCACCAGCAGGTACGACAAGCCGGCGTGCCGCTTGGAGCCTTTCTCGCTGCGCGCGACCACGAAGCACCACTGCGACAGGTGCGCCAGCGAAGTCCACACCTTCTGGCCGTTGATCACCCATTCATCGCCCACGAGCTCCGCGGTGGTCGACACGTTGGCCAGGTCGCTACCGGCGCCGGGCTCCGAATAACCCTGGCACCACAGCTCGGTGACGTCGAGGATGCGCGGCAGGAAACGTCGTTGCTGCCCGGGGGTGCCGAACGCGATCAGCGTCGGCCCCACCAGTTCCTCGCCGAAGTGGTTCACCTTCACCGGCGCGTCCGCGCGGGCGTACTCCTCGTAGAACGCCACCCGGTGCGCGGTCGGCAGCCCCCGCCCGCCGTGCTCGACCGGCCACCCCAGGCAGGTCAGCCCGGCAGCGGCCAGATGCTGGTTCCAGGCCCGGCGTTCCTCGAAGGCCTCGTGCTCGCGGCCCGGCCCGCCGAGACCCTTGAGTTTCGCGAACTCGCCGACCAGATTGCCCGCGAGCCACCGGCGGACCTCGGCGCGGAACTCCTCGACGTCCTGCATGCCCTGTAGGCTAACCTACCAAGCACTTGCTTTGGTGGCCCGGTCGGCGACGCACGCGACGCACCCGCGTGAGGTGGGGGTTCCCGAAGTCGCGCAGCGGCGAGGGGCGAGTCGGGCAGTCAGATGGAGGAGCATCGATGATCCGGGGGCACCACCCGCCGGCGGGGGACGATCCCCGCACGGTGCCCGCCGCGCTGGATCGCTTCGCACGCCGACTCCCCGACCACCCCGCGTTGCTCACCGAGGAGCGGACCTTCACCGCCGCCGCCCTACGCGCCGAGGTGCACCGCGCCGCCGCGGCCCTCATCGGACTCGGCGTGCAGGCGGGAGACCGGGTCGCCATCTGGTCGCCGAACACCTGGCACTGGGTGGTGTCCTGCCTGGCCATCCACCACGCTGGTGCCGCGATGGTCCCGCTGAACACTCGCTACACCGCCGAGGAAGCCACCGACATCCTGGACCGCACCGGTGCGCCGGTGTTGTTCGCGATGGGGGAGTTCCTCGGCACCGACCGGGTGGCCGGCCTGGACCGGGACGCGCTGCCGACGCTGCGGCACATCGTCCGAATTCCGATCGAGGCGAGCGACGGCACCTGGGACGAGTTCATCTCCCGGGGTAACGGCACCGATGCGGTGATCGCCCGCGCCGGCGCCGTGCAACCCGACGACGTCAGCGACATCCTGTTCACCTCCGGAACCACCGGCCGCAGCAAAGGGGTGCTGTGCGCACACCGGCAATCGCTGTCGGCGTCGGCATCGTGGGCCGCCAACGGCCAGATGACCAGCAACGACCGCTACCTGTGCATCAACCCGTTCTTCCACAACTTCGGCTACAAGGCCGGCATCCTGGCCTGCCTGCAGACCGGGGCGACGCTCATCCCGCACCTCACCTTCGACCCGTTGCGCGCGCTGCGGGCGATCGAGCAGCACCGCATCACCGTGCTACCCGGGCCGCCCACGATCTACCAAACCCTGCTCGACCATCCGGCCCGCCGCGACTACGACCTGAGCTCGTTGCGGTTCGCGGTGACGGGCGCGGCCACGGTGCCGGTCGTGTTGGTCGAGCGCATGCAGGCCGAACTCGACATCGACATCGTACTGACCGCCTACGGCCTCACGGAGGCCAACGGCATGGGAACGATGTGCCGCGCCGATGACGACGCGGTCACCGTCGCGACCACCTGCGGCCGGCCGTTCGCCGGCTTCGAACTGCGCATCGACGCCCGGCCCGGCTCCGAGACCGGCTCCGAGACCGGCTCCGAGACCGGCTCCGAGACCGGCGAAGTGCTGCTGCGGGGACCCAACGTGATGCTCGGCTACCTCGACGACCCCGAAGCGACCTCCGCCGCAATCGATGCCGACGGCTGGCTGCACACCGGCGACATCGGCGCCGTCGACGCTGCCGGCAATCTGCGCATTACCGACCGGCTCAAGGACATGTATATCTGCGGCGGATTCAACGTGTACCCCGCCGAGGTCGAGCAGGTGCTGGCGCGGCTGGACGGGGTGGCAGATGCCGCGGTGATCGGCGTTCCCGACGAGCGGCTCGGTGAAGTGGGCCGGGCGTTCGTGGTCGCCCGGCCCGGGGCCGCCCTCGACGAGCAAGCCGTGATTGCCTATACCCGAGAGCATCTGGCGAACTTCAAGGCACCGCGATCGGTGCGGTTCGTCGACGAATTGCCCCGTAATGCCGGCGGCAAGGTGGTAAAAGCGCAACTACGAGAGCTGGCCTGATGGATCTTCAACTAGACGACGCGGCCCTCGCCTTCCAGGCGGAGGTGCGGGAATTCCTCTTGGACAACGCCGCGTCCATCCCCACCAAGTCCTACGACAACGCCGAAGGCTTTGCCCAGCATCGGCATTGGGACCGGATGCTGTTCGACGCCGGACTTTCGGTGATCACCTGGCCCAAGCGGTACGGCGGCCGCGACGCGCCCTTACTGCACTGGGTGGTGTTCGAGGAGGAGTACTTCCGCGCCGGGGCGCCGGGACGGGCCAGCGCCAACGGCACCTCGATGCTTGCCCCGACGTTGTTCGCCCACGGCACCGGCGAACAGCTGGACCGGATCCTGCCGAAAATGGCCAGCGGCGAACAGATCTGGGCCCAGGCCTGGTCGGAGCCCGAATCCGGCAGCGACCTGGCCTCCCTGCGGTCCACCGCCACCAGGACCGACGGCGGATGGCTGCTCAAAGGACAGAAGATCTGGAGTTCGCGCGCCCCGTTCGCCGACATGGGTTTCGGGCTGTTCCGTTCAGACCCGTCAGCGGAGCGGCATCACGGCCTGACCTACCTCATGTTCGACCTGAAGGCCGACGGCGTCACGGTGCGCCCGATCGTCCAACTCGGCGGCGACACCGGCTTCGGTGAGATCTTCCTCGACGACGTCTTCGTGCCCGACGCCGACGTGATCGGCACCCCCAACGACGGCTGGCGGGCGGCCATGAGCACGACGAGCAACGAACGCGGCATGTCGCTGCGCAGCCCGGCCCGCTTCCTGGCGACGGCCGAACGATTGGTGCGGCTATGGAAAGAGCGCGGCTCGCCGGAGGCGTTCGCCGACCGGGTCGCCGACGGGTGGATCAAGGCGCAAGCCTACCGACTGCAGACCTTCGGCACCGTCACCAGGCTGGCAGCCGGCGGCGAACTGGGCGCCGAGTCGTCGGTCACCAAGGTTTTCTGGTCGGACCTCGACGTGGAATTGCAGCAGACCGCGCTGGACATCCTGGCCGCCGACGGCGAACTCGCCGGCACGTGGACCGAGGGCCTGCTTTTCGCTTTGGGTGGACCGATCTACGCCGGTACCAACGAGATTCAGCGCAACATCATCTCCGAGCGGCTACTGGGCCTGCCGCGCGAGAAGTCCGGTGCCACGAAATGAAATTCGCGCTGGACGAACAGCAACGCGACTTCGCGGCCAGCATCGACGCCGCGCTGGGTGCGGCGGACGTGCCCGCCGCGGTGCGCGCCTGGTCCGCGGGCGACGTGGCACCCGGCCGCAAGGTCTGGGAGCAGTTGGCCGATCTCGGCGTCACCGCGCTGCTGGTGCCCGAGAAATTCGACGGCCTGGATGCCCATCCGGTGGACCTCGTGGTTGCCCTCGAACGCCTCGGCCGCTGGTGCGTGCCCGGCCCGGTCACCGAATCCGTCGCCGTCGCGCCGATTCTGCTTGCCGACGACGAGCACGCCGAACGGTGTGCCGCTCTGGCCTCCGGCGAGCTCGTGGTCACCCTGGCACTGCCGCCCCACACGCCCCGCGCGGTGGACGCCGACGCCGCCGGCCTGGTGCTGCTGGCCACCGACGACGGTGTCAGCGAAGCCATGGTCGCTGACTGCCATGAGTCCGTCGACCCCAGCCGCCGCCTCTACGACGTGACCGCGTCCGGCCCCAGCTGGCGGGCAGATACCATGCGCGCGTACGAGTTCGGCGTGTTGGCCACCGCGGCACAGTTGGTCGGCGCCGCCGGGGCGCTGCTGGACGCCGCGGTCGGATACGCCAAGCAGCGTTCCCAGTTCGGCCGGGTGATCGGCTCCTATCAGGCGATCAAGCACAAGCTCGCCGACGTGCACATCGCGGTGGAACTCGCCCGGCCGCTGGTCTACGGCGCGGCCCTGGCAGTGGAGAATTACCCGGGCACGGGCGCTCGGGACGTCAGCGCGGCCAAGGCCGCGGCATCCGAGGCTGCGCTGCGGGCGGCGCGGGCGGCGCTGCAGACACACGGCGCGATCGGGTTCACCGGCGACCACGACCTGTCGCTGTGGCTGCTGCGGGTGCAGGCACTACGGTCGGCCTGGGGCACACCGGAGGCCCATCGGCGGAGGGTGCTGGAGGCGCTATGACCGAAGAACGGGAGATGCTGCGGCAGAGCGTCGCCGCGCTGGTGGCCAAGCACGCAACCCCGGCGGCGGTGCGCGCCGCGATGGAGTCCGGCCCCGGCTACGACGAGTCGCTGTGGCGGCTGCTGTGTCGGCAGGTCGGCGCGGCCGCACTCGTGATCCCCGGGGAGCTGGGCGGTGCGGGCGGCGAATTGGCCGATGCGGCAACCGTTCTGCAGGAACTGGGCCGGGCCCTGGTGCCCTCCCCCCTGCTGGGGACCACGCTGGCGGAGTTGGCGCTGCTGACGGCACCCGAGCCGGACGGCGAGACCCTGGCGGGCCTCGCCGAGGGCAGCCTCATCGGCGCGCTGGTGCTCGACCCCGGCTACGTGGTCAACGGCGACATCGCCGACGTCGTCGTGGCCGCCCCGGACGGTCCAGGTGGCCGGCTGAGCAGGTGGAGCCGGTTCAGCGCAGAGCCCGTCGCCACCATGGACCCCACTCGCCGTCTGGGCCGGGTGCAGCCCGAGGAGACCGATGAGCTGGGCGCCGACCCGGGCCTCGCCGACATCGCGGCCGTCCTCCTGGCGGCCGAACAAGTCGGCGCCGCCGAGCGCTGCCTGGAAATGACCGTCGAATACTCCAAGAGCCGAGTGCAATTCGGTCGTCCCATCGGCAGCTTCCAGGCCCTCAAGCACCGGATGGCCGACCTGTATGTCGCCGTCGCCGCCGCCAAGGCCGTCGTGACCGACGCGTGCAACGACCCGACGCCTGTCAATGCCGCCACCGCACGTCTGGCCGCCACCGAGGCACTGCAAGCCGTCGCCGCCGAGGGAATCCAGCTACACGGCGGTATCGCGATCACCTGGGAGCACGACATGCATCTGTACTTCAAACGGGCACACGGCAGTGCGCACCTGCTCGACTCGCCGCGGGAGTTGCTCAGCCGACTGGAGGCGGAGATCTGCCCGGTGGCCCCCTCGCCGTGAACGACCATGTCGCGCTGCGTGCGGGCATCCCGCCGTTCTACGTGATGGATGTCTGGCTGCGGCCGGCCAGCGCCGGCGCAGCCACCGGGATCTGGTGAAACCCGCCGCGGGGCAGCCCAGCGTCGGGGCGCCCGAACCGGGGCGCGCCGGC
>Ga0080006_1145479_pt1 | contig 38920 bp, 35 predicted proteins | sample RS3BMetagenome_FD_69209 | JGI IMG/M metagenome (GOLD analysis project Ga0080006, IMG submission 69209) | Ferric oxide microbial mat and aquatic microbial communities from Rainbow Spring, Yellowstone National Park, USA - RS3B (SPADES... ...
AGAGGAACCGGTGGCAGCAGTCGTTCGATGATCCGCCAAAGCGATTCGGGCAGAAGGGGAGCACGCATTCCCCCTCATGAATCAGCCCGCATCAGAGTACAAGGGTTTTGAAAGGCGTTCTTAATCCCGATCGCGACGATCGGCAGCCCAGTCCGACAGCAACCGCAAATGCAAAGCGCGGCGGACACGAGACACGTCTGCCGGGACCGGAACGCACAACGAAGTGGCGCAGGCTCGACAGGCCAGTCAGATGCCGTTTGTCGTTCGGATGCGACGACAATCGGCACTGGCTGACTCGGTTCAGGATGCTCAGGTGAAGTAGAGCACGCGCGCCCGAGGCAGGTGGCGGGCGACGCTTGCTTCCAGGGTCGCGCGCAGTTCCGTCATCAGCGTCTTGGGGAAGACGTATTTCGCCGAGCCGAACTTGGTGAGCTTGCGGCTGCGCTGCGCGGGGTCCATTTCCAGGCCGCTGCCCGGATACCAGCCCTGGAGCACCTCCCGCGACCCTTCGCTGAAGCGGTGGGTGATGAGTTCGACCGTGAGGTCCGGGTCGGGCGCACCGTGCAGCGCCGTGGCGCAGTCGGACAGCAGGCTGTCGTAGGCGGCCGGCCAGTCCGGCAGGTTCAGGATGGGGGCTACCGTGAGCCCGATGCGATAGCCCGCCAGGGCGGCCTGCCGCATGGCGCCGAGCCGGTTGCGAACGCGCGGTGCGCCGCCCTCGAAACGCTCCGCCCCGCTTGCGTTGACCGAGAAGCGGATCCGCGTGCGGCGGTTGTGCGGCAGGTCCAGCAGCGGGCCGATCGCATCGTATTTGGTGGTGAAGCGAAGCTGTGCCTCCGCCTCCCAGGCGCCGAAGAAGCGGATCGTCTCGGCCAGGCTGCCGGTGATGTGCTCGATGCCGAGTGGATCGGTGTAGCACGACCCCTCGAACGTCGTGCCCTCCGCGGCGCGTGCGGCGTTGCGCGAGGTGACCTGGCCCTGGCCCAGCAAGGGTGGCAGGGCGGCCAGGATCTCGGCGAGGTTGGCATAGGCGCGGATGATCGGCGGCCCCGTGAGGGAGCCTGCAAGGTAGCAGTAGGCGCAGTGGGCCGGGCAGCCTTCGGCGAGATCGAAGCGCCAGTCCGCACTGGGCGGGATCGGCTGCGGCTTGCGGCGGCTGGGGGAGGCGACGACGACGGCCATGGTCGTCTTGGCGTCGCGATAGCTGTCGGGCAGCCCAGTCAGGCGGTCGGCCTTCAGCCGCACCAGTTCGGCGCCCAGGCCCACGGCACGCTCGGCCATCGCGGCGCCGTGCGGCCAGGACAGGGCCGAGGGTGTGATGAGCAGCCGCTTCGGCCGCCACGGCGCAGAGGGGCGCGGTTGCGAGGCGGGGGGCGGAGAGGCGGGCGGCTGCGCGGGGTGCGGCCGGGCGAGCGCAGGCGCCTCAGGCGGGCGGGCGGGCGCGTCAGAACGCATAACGCACTTGGCAGTAGGGCATGCGGACGGCGAGGAGATCCTTGAACCGTTGCAGCCAGCGTCCCTTCCAGCCGCTGCGGTAGCGCAGGTTCACGCCGCCGCTTTCCGAGACCTTCTCCTCCTGGATGTCCGGGCGCCAGAGCAGCTCCTCCGCCTTCGGGTGCCAGGCGAGGTTGAGCTCGTGCAACTGCCTGTTGTGGGTGAGCATGATGATCTCGGCGGCAAGCTGGTCCTTCACGGCCGGAGGCAGGACGTCGTCGAGCTCGGCGAACAAGGCGTCCCATTCCGCCTCCCATCCTTCGCGCAGCACGACGGGCGAAAAGTTCAGGTGAACCTCGTAGCCGGCGCGGTGAAGCTCGGGGATCGCGGCGATACGCTCGGCCACAGGCGATGTGCGGACATCAAGCAGTCTCGCCAGGGCGGGCGGCATGAGCGACATGCGGATCCGGGTGCGGCCCGCCGGTTCGTAGCCGAGGAGATCGGGGTTCACCCACTTGGTTGCGAAACTGCCCTTGGCGTCGGGCGGGGTGCGAAACAGCGCGACGAGGTCGCGCACGTTGTCCGAGATGGCCGCATCGACGGAGAGATCACCATTCTCGCCAAGGTCGTACACCCATGATCGTGGATCGACCTGGTTGGCAACCGTCTTGGGACCCTGGCGCGCGGCGTGGCCGGCGATGGCCGACAGGGTCGCCTCGATGTTGACGAACACGCTGACCGGGTTCGCGTGCCCCTTGCGCCGGGCGACGTAGCAGTAGGCGCAGGCCATGGCGCAGCCGTTGGAGGAGGAGGGCGCTATGAAGTCGGCACTCCGTCCGTTGGGGCGGAAGGTCAGGCCCTTCTTCACGCCGAGCACCAGGGCCTGCCGCTTGGCGGCCAGGTAGTCGCCGGGATCGCCGTCCCGCAGCTCCGGGATGCGCCAGTGGGACGCAACCGCAATCCGCTCGGCCTGCGCAAAGCGGGCGAGGATCTCCCGCCCGCGGTCATGCTCCTCCACGGCGGGTTCGAGGTAGATGCGTGCGATGTCGAGCGGGAGCGGGGCCATCCCCATCAGATATGAGGGCTTGTCCGAACCTGCCAGGGGAGCCGGCGGCCACCGGCAGGGGGTGACGTCTGCTCGTGCTGCCTGGCGCCGGCGGCGGGATGCGTCGGTCCGTGCCTCGCCGCAAGGGGCCAGGCCGTTCGCGCCGGGCGGTTGCTCGCCGCCAGGTTGCAAGCCTTTCGCACTTGGCGGCGCCGGACAGCTTGCGTTGTCGTTGCGCGGTCAGCCTGACATCGGGCTGACCGGCTGGTGCGCCCATATTCGTGTCGTGCCCATTCTGATGGCGTGACGAACACTGTGCGCGGTCCCCGTCGGACAGTTCATTCCTTCAGCGAAAGTACGCCCTGTCCGGCGTGGCGCTCTCTGGCCGGGGTCAGGCGGAGAATGGCTTGGCTGCCGCCGATGTCCGGAGAGAACATTAGGAAAGGTTCATGAATACTGCGTCGCAGAAAACGAGCGCACACCGCCACTGGCGGCGCATGTCAGAGCCGAGCCGCGGCGGCGGTCGGGTTGCGCAAGGCAGAGCACCGGAGTATGACAATCTTGAAGACACTTAAGTAGTTTTGGCGCAACAGTGGCTTTGCCGTGGGCGGCTACCCCTTTCCGCGATAACGAAAGCGACGTTGCCGTTCCGTTGCGGTCCGGACGTGTGCGGTGAGCCGCCGATCGAGCCGGCGGCGGCCTACCCAAACCGATGCCCAGCAGCCACCACAGGAACCGCCCAGCCTATCGGCGGTATGCCCCCACGTGCTGGAGACCAACGCCTACGAGCGTCTGGTCCAGGCGGTCGTGGATTACGGGATCTTCATGCTCGATCCGCATGGCTACATCACCAACTGGAACACGGGGGCGCAGCGGATCAAAGGCTATGCCGCGCATGAAGCCGTGGGGATGCACTTCTCGCGCTTCTACACCGACGAGGATATCGCGGCGCGGGTGCCCTGGCAGGCGCTCGAAACTGCCACCCGCGAGGGTCGGTTCGCGGCCGAGGGATGGCGCGTGCGAAGGGATGGGTCGCGGTTCTGGGCCAGCGTGGTCATCGACGCCGTGCATGACGAGAACGGCACACTGATCGGCTTTGCCAAGGTGACGCGCGACCTCACCGAACGACGCGAAGCGCAGCTCGAACTGGAACGGTCCCAGCAGGCGCTTTTCCAGTCGCAGAAGATGGAAGCGGTCGGCCAGCTGACAGGCGGAGTGGCGCATGATTTCAACAACCTGCTGACCGGCATCACCGGCAGCCTCGATCTGCTCAAGATCCGCCTGGCACAAGGCCGCATCGGCGAACTGGACCACTACATCACGACGGCGGAAGGGGCCGCCACGCGCGCCGCCGCACTGATCCACCGGCTGCTGGCCTTCTCGCGCCAGCAGACACTCCAGCCCAAGGTGCTGGACGTGAACCGGCTGGTCATGGGCATGGAGGAGTTCGTCTGCCGGACGATGAATCCGGCGGTGGTCATGGAGACCGTCCTGGCCGCAGGCCTGTGGTCGTGCTTCTGCGATCCGCACCAGCTCGAGAACGCGATCCTCAACCTGTGCATCAACGCCCGCGACGCGATGCCGGACGGGGGTCACATGACCATCGAGACGGCCAACATCCGCATCGATCGGGCAGCCGCCGCACACTGGGACATGGCCGTCGGCGCCTACGTGGCGATCAGCGTCAGCGATACCGGATCGGGGATGACGCCGGAGGTCGTGGCCCGCGCCTTCGACCCGTTCTTCACCACCAAGCCGGTCGGATCCGGTACCGGGCTGGGGCTGTCGATGATCTACGGCTTTGCGAGGCAGTCGGGCGGACAGGTGCGCATCCATTCCAGGGTCGGGCACGGGACGACCGTGAAGATCTACCTCCCGCGGCACAGCGGGGCTGCGGCCGAGGATGCGGACGACCGGATCGAGCAGGAGCTTCCGCGTGCCAGAGCCGGCGAGACGGTTCTGGTGGTCGATGACGAGCCCACGGTGCGGATGCTGGTCGGCGACCGGCTTGCCGATCTGGGCTACGAGACCATCGACGCCTGCGATGGGTCCTCCGGGCTCAGGGTGCTCGAATCCGATGTCCGGATCGACCTTCTGGTCACCGACATCGGCTTGCCCGGCAGCCTGGACGGCAAGCAGATGGCTGTGCTGGCACGGGACCTGCGGCCGGATCTGAAGGTGCTGTTCATCACCGGCTATGCCGAAACGGCCGCCAGCGCTGCCTGGAAGCTCGAGCCGGGCATGCAGGTGATGAGCAAGCCGTTCCCGATGGACCGGCTGGCCGAACGGGTCAGGTCGATGATCGAGTCGGCATAGCGCTGCCATCCGTCCGGTCAGAGGATCCAGCGCCAGATCCCGGCCGCCCATCCGCCCAGCGGGATGTGCGCCCAGGTCGCTGCCAGCCAGACCACCAGGCCGCCGCCGAGCGCGTGCATGCCGAGGCCGCCGAGCCTCGCCCGTCCGCTCAGCACGGCGGCGAACGGCCAGTAGCTGGTGCGCTGTTCCCAGCCAGGCCAGCTTTTCGGCTGCAGGCGTTGCTTCTTGCGGTCCTGGGATGCGGCCCCGACCAGGGCGAGCACGATCATGCTGGCGGCAACCACGATGTTCTTGCCGACCGGATAGACCGCGATGTGGCAGACGCCCCAAAGGGCCACAGCCCACATCATCGGGTGCCGGGTGACCGCGAACACCCCGCGCGCCTGGAGCGGCACGCGTCTCGCCGCCCCGGGCGAAGGCAGCGCCGGGTTGCCGGCGATCGATCCCATCAGCAGCACGGAGGCGAGCAGCATGAGGATCGTCACGACCGCCCAGAGCACGTTGCCGACCGCCCAGAGCGGAGCGGTTGCCGGGGCGGTGTAGTAGGCGAACACCAGCCAGACGAGGGTTGCGAGTGCGACGGCCGAGTAGAGCCCGGCAAAGGCCGGCTCGCCCAGCGCCTGCACCAGCGGACGCCGCAGCGGATGGGACATCAGCAGGTGCGTGCCGACGAAGGCAACTGCAGCCAGCAGAACGGGTGTTGTCGCGTCCATGTCGTCTCGCCCCGGCGCTTGCGGTCAGCCGCCATTCCTTACACCGGAACGGGCGGTGCGGTGAGCCCGGCCGAGGCCGGGATGACACAAGGTTCGGGGCCGATCTGGTTCGGGCTGATGGAGCCTTGCCGTCCCGGACGTGCTTGAATTGGATCCCGGAAGGTCGCGGGCGAGAGCTGCGGCGCGCGGCCGGATTTCGGCAGGGGGGAAGCTCGCTCATGGATGCTCGGAACCACACGTCCGGCCTGGCACTCGTCACCGGCGGCTCGCGCGGGATCGGCCGCGCGACCTGCCTGCGCCTGGCCCGCGACGGCTACGCGGTCGGGGTCGGCTTCGGGCGCAGCGCCGACAGCGCGCTGCAAACGGTGCGGGCCATCCAGGACGCCGGCGGCCGGGCCGAAGCGTTCGAGGCCGATATCGGCGACCCCGATGCGATCCCCGGCCTGTTCGCGCAGGCCGAAGCGAAGCTGGGTCCGTTGCGGCTGCTGGTGGCCAATGCGGCGATCCTCGGCGACGAGCGGCGCATCGACGAGCAGGAGCCGGCAGCACTCCGCCGCCTGCTCGATGTCAACGTGCTGGGGGCGATGCTGTGCGCCCAGCAGGCGGTGCGCCGCCTGTCGACCCGGCATGGCGGCGAGGGGGGCAGCATCATCCTGCTCGGCTCGGTTGCCGCCCGCCTCGGCGGCCTGGCCGGACTGGTCGCCTATGCCGTGACCAAGGGCGCCATCGAGACGCTGGTGCGCGGGCTGTCCAACGAGGTCGCCGCCGAAGGCATCCGCGTCGCCGGGGTGGCGCCCGGCCTGATCCAGACCGACATGACCGCCGGCTTCGATGCCGAGCAGGCGGCGAGGTCTGGCACCCCGATGCGCCGCATCGGCCAGCCCGAGGAGATCGCCGACGCCATCGCCTGGCTCGCGTCTCCGGGTGCCTCCTACGTGACCGGAACCACGCTCACGGTCTCCGGCGGCCGCTGAGCCGCGCGCAGCCGGTCCCCGCGGCCGCCGCTCACGCCGCCGCTCACGTCACCGGTTGCGGAACCAATGCCCGCGCGCCCGGCGAGCGCTCCTCGAGCAGGCGCAGGATGAGCCCGACAGCCGCCGTGGGCGCCCTGTGCACCGGCAGGATGACGCCGTAGGCCCCAGTCGAGAGCTGGTGCTCGAATGCCAGGATCTCGATCTGGCCGCAGCGCGCCTGCTGGCGGGCGGCCGGCTCGGAGATCACGCTGAGCGCGTCGGTCTGGGTCAGGTAGGACAGCGTCATCAGCAGCGAGTTGGTGCTGATCACCCGTTCGGGAAGCGGGGCGCCGGCATCGTGGAACATGTCCTCGACCCGGCGGCGCAGGATCGAGCCGCGCGCCTGCAGCACCCAGGCCTGGTCGCGGAGCTCGTCGATGCGCAGCGTCGCCCCGCCCGACAGCGGATGGCCGCGCCGCCCGACCAGGCTCAGCCGCTCGATGCCGATCTCCCGGTAGCGGCAGAGCCCGTGGTCGTAGTCGGTCATCGGCCGGCCGAGCACGATGTCGAGCTGGCCCGCCACCAGCCGCTCGAGCAGAACGTTGCTCGACCCGGCCTGGATCTCGATCTCCAGGCGTGGATGGAGCCGCTGCGCGTCCGCGACCGCCGGTGTCAGCAGCTCGATCGCGGGTGCATCGATCGAGCCGATCGCGACCCGCCCCAGATGGCCGTCCTGCAGCGCGTTCACCTCGTCGCGCGTGCCGTCCAGCTCGGACAGGATCGCCTTGGCGCGGCGGGTGAGGATCAGGCCGAGCTCGGTCGGCTCCAGCCCCCGCCCCTTGCGTGCGAACAGCGGCTCGCCCAGCGCTGCTACCAGCTCGCCGAGCAGCTTGGAGGCCGCCGGCTGCGACAGGCCGAGGCTGTCGGCGGCCAGGTGGAGCTTGCGATGGGTATAGAGCGCCACGAGCACCTGCAGGTGGCGCAGCTTGAGCCGGCTGTGCAGGAACCAGTTCGGCGGCAGGTGACGGGAGGCCGGACCCATATCAACCTGATTATGTCTCGGAGCGATCTTTGCATTAGACGGTTATGTCAGCGCTGACTACCGTCTCGTCTTGGCATCAGCCGGCGACGAACGCGGCCTTCCGCGCTCCGCCCCTCGGCGGCGGGAGATCAGTGGACGGCGGCAAATCCGGCGCCGCGCAGGAACGTCACCTTTCGGCGAGGGCTTTCGTCCCTGGGCCCGCGCTTCTCCCTCCGACCCGCGCCGGGCCGTAATCTTCCGCGAGTAGCCGATGCAGGAGCATGACATGAGACCGTGCAACGTCCCCACCGTGCTGACCCGGGAGAACTGGCCGATCGCCGCGGCCATGATCCAGTTCGCCAACAGCCTGCCCGACGGCAGCTCGGTGCAGGACCAGCCGGCGCAGGGCTGGGCGGAGACCATGCGCGAGATCGCCGACGCGGGCTTCACCGAGATCGACCCGACGGATTGCTGGTTGCGTGTCGCCGACCTCCCGCCCGCGCGGCTGGCTGAGTTCAAGCAGGCGCTGCGCGCGGTGGGGCTCACGGTGCCGGCGGTCTCCACCGCGCGGCGCTCGATCATCGACCCCGAGCGGGGCGACGAATATCTCGCCTACTGCCACCGGGTGATCGACGCCGCCGCCGAGCTCGGCGCGCGCTCGGTCTGTTTCGGCCTGTTCGGGCCGCTCACCGAGGCGCAGAAGCAGGTGCTCTGGTTCTGGACCGTGGACGGGGTGAAGAACCCCGACGATCCCGAGACCTATGGGCGCGCGGTGCGCGGCATGCGCGAGCTCGGCCGGCACGCGGCGGAGGCCGGGCTCGATATCGGCCTCGAGATGTACGAGGACACCTATATCGGCACCGCCGACGGCGCAGTGAAGTTCATCCATGACGTGGACCATCCGGCGGTCGGCCTCAATCCGGACCTCGGCAATCTGATCCGCCTGCACCGTCCGGTCGAGCACTGGGCGCGCATGGTCGAGAAGACCGCGCCCTATGTCCGCTACTGGCACATCAAGAACTACATCCGCATCCAGGACGAATCGAAGGGGATCTACCTCAGCGCCCCAGCACCGCTGGAGAGCGGGCTGATCAACTACCGCACGGCCATCGCCCAGGCGATCGCGCACGGCTTCCGCGGGGCGTTCTGCTGCGAGCATTACGGCGGCGACGGGCTCAGCGTGAGTGCGGCCAACCGCGCCTATCTGCGGCGCATCCTGCCCAAGCTCACCGAGCCGGTGTAACGCCAGAACCAAGAACATCCCGGAGGACGCGGCCTTGACCCATGTCTACGAGAACGCCGAGGGCTTCGCCGAAGCCGCGGTGCAGGGCTTCTGCGCGGTGCATGCGCGCATCGTGCGGCCGGTGCCGGGCGGCGTGCTCCGCGCGACGCAGACCCCACGCGGCAAGGTCGCCCTGGTGATCGGCGGCGGCAGCGGCCACTACCCGGCCTTCATCGGCTATGTCGGCCCCGGCTATGCCGACGCGGCAGTCGCCGGCGACGTGTTCGCCTCGCCCGCCACGCGGGTGATCGAGGCCGTCGCCCGCCGCGCCGAGCGTGGCGCGGGCATGGTGCTCGCCTTCGGCAACTATGCCGGCGACGTGCTCAATTTCGGCTTCGCCGCCGAGCGCCTGCGTGGTGCCAGCATCGACGTGCGTGTGCTCGCCATCACCGACGACATCGCCAGCGCGCCGAAGGGCTCCGAAGCCCGACGTCGCGGTGTCGCCGGCGACATCCCGATCCTCAAGATCGCCGGCGCCGCCGCCGAGGCGGGTCTCGGCCTCGACGAGGTGGAGCGTCTCGCCCGCCGGGCCAACGACCGCACGCGCTCCTTCGGCGTCGCCTTCAGCGGCTGCACACTGCCCGGCGCCGACGGGCCGCTGTTCACCGTCCCCGAGGGGCGTATGGCGATCGGGCTCGGCCTGCATGGCGAGCCGGGCATCGACGAGCGCGACATCGCGCGCGCCTCGGAGCTCGCCGAGCTGCTGGTCAGCCGGCTTGCCGCCGAGGCGCCGGAGGGTGCCGCGGATGGCGGACGGGTCGCTGTCGTGCTGAACGGGCTTGGCTGCACCAAGCAGGAGGAGCTGTTCGGCCTGTGGGTGCATGTCTCGGCCGCCCTGAGCCGCGCCGGACTCGAGCCGGTGGCGCCCCTGGTCGGCGAATACGCGACCAGCCTCGACATGGAAGGCTGCTCGCTGACCCTCACCTGGCTCGATCGGGAACTCGAGCCGCTGTGGCTGGCACCTTGCGACACCGCGGCGCTGCGGGTCGGCGACACCCTGTCCGCCGGGCGCGAGGCCGAAGCGCCGGACACGGACGCCCCAACCACAGACACCACGGGCGAGGGCGGCGCGCGCGCCGGCTGGCCCGACGCCTCGGTGCAATCGCGCGCGGTGGCGAGCCGGATCGCGGCGGGCCTCGCCGTGCTGGCCGACCGGCTGGCCGAGGCGGAGGCCGAGCTTGGCCGCATCGACGCGGTGGCCGGTGACGGCGACCACGGCCAGGGCATGACGCGCGGCGCACGGGCCGCCGAGCGCGCCGCCGGCGAGGCGGTGCAGGCCGGGGCAGGTGCGGCGAGCACGCTGGCCGCGGCGGCCGATGCCTGGGCCGACCGCGCGGGCGGCACGTCGGGCGCCATCTGGGGCCTGGGGCTGCGCTCGGCGAGCCAGGCGCTGGACGACGGGAGCGCTGCCGACGCGCCAAGCGCGGCGCGCGCCGCCCGCCTCGCTTTGGACAACGTGATGCGCCTCGGCGGTGCGGCCCCCGGCGACAAGACGCTGGTCGATGCGCTGGCACCATTCGTCGAGCGGCTCGAAGCCGAGATCGGCGCTGGCGCCGGGTTGCCGGCCGCCTGGCAGCGGGCCGCCGAGGCGGCGCGCGAGGCCGCCGACCGGACCGCCGACCTGCTGCCGAGACTGGGGCGCGCCCGCACCCACGAGGGGCGCAGCAAGGGACATCCCGACGCCGGGGCCATTTCGCTGGCCCTGGCCGCCCGCGTCGTCCTCGACCCGTCCGTCCGGTAGGCGGCCGATGCGCAAGCGGATCATCGGCGTCAGCCTCAAGATGTACATGGGCCTCGACCGCACCCGCACCTGGCTGGCCGGGCTGCGGGCGATGGTCGAGGCGGGCGGCCTGCCGGACGGGGTGGAGCTGTTCGTCATCCCCAGCTTCCTGTCACTGGCCGACGGGCGCGCGCTGCTCGACGGCACCGGCGTCGCACTCGGCGCGCAGGACGTGTTCTGGGAGGATTGGGGCGCCTATACCGGCGAGGTGTCCGCGCCGATGCTGCGCGAGGCGGGCTGTCTCTACGTCGAGATCGGCCATGCCGAGCGGCGCCGGATCTTCGCGGAGAACGACGCGGTCGTGGCCGACAAGGTGCACGCGGCCGTCCGTTCCGGCCTCATCCCCGTGCTGTGCATCGGCGAGGCCGAGCGCGGCACGCCGGCGAGCGCGGTCGCCGACTGCCTCCGCCAGCTCGACGCCGCCACAGCGCGCATCGGACCCGAGGCTCCCCTGGTCGTCGCCTGGGAGCCGGTCTGGGCGATCGGCGCCGCCGAGCCGGCAGAACCCGGCTACATCGTCGCGGTGGCCACCGGGCTGCGGGCCGCCCTGGAGCCACGCGCCGCAACACGGCTGATCTATGGCGGCAGCGCCGGCCCCGGCCTGCTCGGCGCACTGGGCGGCGCGGTCGACGGCCTGTTTCTCGGCCGGTTCGCCCATGACCTGGACGCGCTGCGGCGCGTGCTCGGCGAAGCCGCCACCGCCCCGGACGCGGGGTCACGAACCAGCCAACCGGAGACCCACACATGATCGAGACCATCAACACCGCCGCCGTGATCGGCGCGGGCTACATGGGCGGCGGCATCGCCCAGTCGCTCGCCGCCGCCGGCATCGCAGTCACCCTGGCTGACGTGTCGCCCGAAGCGACCGAGGCGGCGCTGGCACGTCTGCTGCGCGAGGCCGGGCAGTTCGAGGCGCAGGGCCTGTTCCCGGCCGGCTCGAGCGAGGCGATCGGCCGGAACCTCAAGACCGCGCCCTCCATCGAGGAGGCGGTCGCCGGGGTCGATTTCGTCGAGGAGGCGGTGCCCGAGGTGCTGCAGATCAAGCACGACGTGCTGCGCCGGATCTGCTCGGCGGCGCGCGAGGATGCGATCATCGGCACCAACACCTCCACCCTGCCGGTGCACACCCTGGCCCCCGCCGTCACCAACCCGGCGCGCTTCCTGACCGTGCATTTCTCCAACCCCGCCCCGTTCATCCCTGGCGTCGAGCTGGTCTCAGGCAAGGACACCGATCCGGCGGCGATCCCGGTGGTCAAGGACATGCTGCGCCGGGCCAGGCGCTCCTCGGCCGAGGTGGCCGACGTGCCGGGCTTCGTGCTGAACCGGCTGCAATATGTGCTGCTCAAGGAAGCGAACTCGATCGTCGAGGAAGGAATCGCCACCGCGCCGGACGTGGACACCATCGTGCGCTCCACCTTCGGCTTCCGCCTGCCGTTCTTCGGCCCGTTCGCCATCGCCGACATGGCGGGCCTCGACGTCTATGCCAACTGCTTCAAGACCTTCGAGGATGCGTTCGGGCCGCGCATGGCGACACCCGAGCTGCTCCGCTCGCTGGTCGCCGACGGCAAGCACGGCGTGAAGAACGGGGCGGGCTTCTATGGCGCCTTCGAGCCCGACATGGCGGCCAAGCTGGTCGCCTACCGCAACAAGGCCTACGCCCGCATGGCCCAGCTGCTCGCCGAGCTGGGGCCGTCGCCGCTCGAGACCCTGCCGACCAAGGACGGTTGAGGGTCGTGGGGCGGCGTCTTGCCCTGGCCTCGGCACTGGCGCTCGCGGGCGCGGTGCAGGCCAGCGACGGGGTGCCGGCCCGATCACAAGCGCCGGCGCAGGCCCCAGCCCAGGCCCCAGCCCAGGCTTCAGGGCAGGCGCCAGGCGGGATGACGAGGCTGCATCTCTCGGCCAGCGCCTCCGTCGCGGCGGCGCCCGACCTGCTGGTGGCCGATCTGCTCGCCCGCGCGAGCTCGACCGCGCCGGCCGCGGCGCAGCGCCAGGTCGATGTCCTGGTCGCCCGCGCGATGCAGCAGGCGCACGCCGCCAAGGGCGTCCTGGCGCTGGCCCTCGACTACTCGGTCGAGCCGTCGGACGCCAAGCCGCCCGGGTGGACGGCGGAGCAGACGATCGAGCTCAGGAGCGGCGACGGCGCTGCGCTGCTCGCGCTGGTCGGGCATCTCCAGGCGCAGGGCCTGGCGGTGAGCAGCCTCGGCTGGCGGCTGTCCGAGCCTGCCAGGCGCCGGGCGGCGGCGGAGGCGACGCGTCTGGCGCTGCGTGACCTGCAGAACCGGGCGCGCGACGCGGCCGCCACGCTGGGTCTGCGCGTCGACCGCCTCGAGGATGTGTGGCTGGGCGGAGGGTCGCCCCTGCAGCCGCGTCGCGGGCCGATGATGATGGCCGCCCGCGCCGCTCCGCCGCCCGAAGAGACGGCGGCACCGGCCGAGATCTCCGCCGATGTCTCCGCCGAGCTGCTGCTCCGTCCCTGACCGAACCAGGCGACCGCCCGGCGGCGCTGCTCCCGGCCGATGGCCGAAATGTCTGGTTGGCACGAGAAATCGCAGCGGCTATCCATCCGGCCAGGATGAACGGCAGATCATAATCGGATGGCACTGCAAGCCCTCAAACATGCCGCGCGCCGGCACCTGCGTGGCGACAGCCTACCGGACGCCCTGGTCCTGCTGACCCGGTTTGTCCGCCACCACCGGCGACTGCCGAAGCTGCTGCATCCGGAGCGGCTCACCGACAAGATCCTGCGCCGAATCCTGTTCGATCGCGACCGCCGGCTCTGCATCATGGCCGACAAATATGCCGTCCGCGACTTCGTCCGCGAACGCGTGGGCGACGGCGTGCTGCCCGACCTGCTGCACGTCACCACCGATCCCGACACCATCCCGTTCGACCAGTTGCCCGACCGGTTCGTCGTCAAGCCGACGCATGGTGCGAACTGGGTCCGCGTCGTGCGCGACAAATCCAGCCTCGACCGCGCCGAGCTGATCCGCACCTGCAAGGGCTGGCTCGCGCAGAACTATCACGGCGTCACCCGCGAATGGGCCTACAAGCACGTCCCACCACGGATCATCGTCGAGGAGCTGATCGATGACGGCCATGGTGTCACCCCGCACGACTACAAGCTGTTCACCTTCCACGGCCGCACCGAATACATCCTGGTGGTGATGGGCCGCTTCGAGGATCGCGGCTTCGCGGTGATGACCCCTGATTGGCAGCCGGTCGACGTTGTCTGGCCCGCGGTGGGCAAGCGTCGCGACGCGGAGCGGCCGCCACATCTGAGCCAGATGCTCGAGATCGCGCAGAAGCTCGGCCACGACACGCCGTTCGCGCGCATCGACTTCTATGACACCGAGCGCAAACTCTATTTTGGCGAAATGACCATGACCCCGGGTGGGGCGTTCGACATCTACGAGCCGCGCGAGTTCGACCTGACCATCGGCCGGCACTGGCGCATGCGGCCGCGGCGCGGGCGCGCCGTCACGGCCGCCTGAGCCACGAGGGGCTTCCGGCCCCTCCGCCTCTCCCTATAGTGGGCGGCAAGCAGGGGAGGAGACGGCCATGGCCCAATCGCTGAACGGCAAGGTCGCGCTGGTGACCGGGGCGAGTTCCGGCATCGGCCGCGCGACGGCGCTGGCCCTGCACGCCCAGGGCGTGCGCCTCGCCCTGGCGGCGCGCTCGGCCGACCGGCTGGAGGCCGTGCGCCGGCAGACGGGTGCGGAGGACACGCTCGTGCTGCCGACCGACCTCACCGTGCCGGCCGAGGTGGATGCGATGGTGGCGCGAACATTGGAGCGCTTCGGCCGCATCGACATCTTCCTGGCCAATGCCGGGATCTACGCGCCAGGCGAGGTGGCCGAGGGCGATCCGGAGTTCTGGGAGCAGACCATCGCGGTCAATGTCAGCAGCGTGCTGCGCGCCTGCCGCGCCGTGCTGCCTGGCATGATCGACGCGCGCAGCGGCGACATCCTGGTCACCAGCTCGATCTCCGGACACCAGGCGATCCACTGGGAGCCGGTCTACAGCGCCACCAAGCACGCCGTGCAGAGCTTCGTGCACGGGCTGCGCCGGCAGGTGGCACAGCACAACATCCGCGTCGGCGCCGTCGCCCCGGGCACGGTGCTGAACGAGCTCTGGGGCTACACCGACCAGGCCGCCATCCGCGCCAAGGCCGAGGCGCACGAAGGGCTGCTGTCCGAGGACGTGGCCGAGGCGATCCTGTTCATGCTGACCCGGCCCGCGAACGTGACGATCCGCGACCTGGTGATGCTGCCGCAGGCGCAGGACCTTTGAACGTGAACTCCGCCCGGGGCGCAACGATGGAGTGCGCGCGAGGGATCTTGTCCGGGAGGGCTCATCCATGAAGCGTCATCCTTGTGCCGCCGCCCTGCTGACTGTCTCGCTGCTGACTGCCTCGCTGCTGACTGTCTGGGCGACGACAGCCCGCGCCGAGGCACCGAAGGTGGAGGTCACTCCAATCATCCGGACCGACAGGACGTGGGCCGGACAGCCCATCCGTCTGCCCGACCATGATCCGACCGTGACCGCGTCGGCCTACGTCATCCCGGCCGGCGCGGTGATGCCGGTGCACCTGCACCGCTTCCCACGCTGGAGCTACATCCTGTCCGGCCATGTGAAGTTCATCAGCGACAAGACCGGACGGACCGAAATCCTCAATCCCGGCGACTTCCTCGTCGAGCCCACCGACCAGTGGCATCATGCCGTCAATCCGGGTCCCGATCCGGTCCGGGTCCTGGTCATCGACATCACCCCCGGCGTGCAGCGCAACATGGTGATGCGCCAGCCGGGTAGCGGCAAACCGGACGCAGGCGCCTTGGGCAGGTGATGCCGCGCGTTGCGCCTCGTCCCGCCCGATCCCGGCTGGACGGGCGCAGAACGTGCCTGTGCTTCACGCGGGGAGGTCGGGCGCCACCTCGACCCATCGCCGCTCGCGCGCCGAGGTGAGGATCGCGTCCGTCACCCGATCGGTGGCCAGTGCCGCGCGGAAGTCCGGCGCGAACGCTTCGCCGCCAGCCAGCGAGGACAGGAAATCGGCGAGCTGATGAATGAAGCTGTGCTCGTAGCCGATCTGCAGGCCGGGCACCCACCAGCGCCGCATGTAGGGGTGGTCGCTGTCGGTGACGTGGATCGAACGCCAGCCCCGCAGCGGCCCCTCGTCGCGGTGATCGAAATATGACAGCCGGTGCAGATCGTGCAGGTCCCACGCTGCCGAGGCATGCTCGCCGTTGATCTCCAGCGTGTACTGCGCCTTGTGGCCGCGCGCGTAGCGCGTCGCCTCGAATGTCGCCAGGGCGCCGCTGGACAGACGACCGAGCACGGCGCACGCATCGTCGATCGTCACCGGCTGCACCCGCCCCGTTTCCTGGTGCATCCGCTCGGTGACGAACGTGCTGGTCATCGCCGAGATCTCCGCGATCGGTCCGGCGAGCCACATCGCCGTGTCGATGCAATGCGCCAGCAGGTCGCCGGTCACCCCGCTGCCGGCGACATCCGCATCCAGCCGCCAGAGTGCGGCGCCTCCCTGCGGCAGCTCGGCCGAGATCGTCCAGTCCTGGAGGAACCTGGCGCGGTAATGGAAGATCCTGCCGAGCCGGCCCTCCTCGACCAGCTGCCTGGCGAAGGTCACCGCCGGAACCCGGCGGTAGTTGTACCAGACCATGTTGGCCACGCCCGCCGCCTCGACGGCGCGCACCATCGCCTCGCTTTGCGCGAGCGTCCGGCCCAGCGGCTTCTCGCAGGCGACCATCTTCCCCGCCGCGGCGGCCGCGATCGCGATCTCGGCATGGCTGTCGTTCGGGGTGGCGATGTCGATGAGGTCGATGTCGGGCCGCTCCACCAGACGCCGCCAGTCCGTCTCCGCCGTCTCGAAGCCCCATTGCGTGGCGAACGCAGCCGCACGCCCGCCATCGCGTGCGCAGGCCGCCTTTGTCTCGATCCTGAGCGGAAGATCAAAGAACCGCCCGACCTGCCGGTAGGCGTTGGCGTGGGCGCGGCCCATGAAGCCGCACCCAACGAGTCCGACGCTGATCGACGTCTTCATGAAGCCTCTCCGTGCATTGTTCGGCTATTCCCGCCAGCCATGCGCATCGCGCACGCCGACCATCGTCGCCAGCACCTCGTTCCAGACCTGTTGCCGCAGCATGATCGCGTTTGCGAACATGCAGCCGTCCCAGCAGATATGCCGCATCGCCCGCGTTGGCCGGCCGTCGTCGCCGCGCAGCCAGAACGCGGAATCGCGCACCGGATCGAGCTTGCCGTCCGGGTCGAGCGGCAGGCAGTGCCGTCCGGTCCTGTCGTGCGAACCGGAGCCTTTGACCGTGCCGTCGTTCTGCGCGACGTGGAAATCGATCGTCCATGGGCGCAGCGCGTCGGTCATCGTGCGCAGCGCCGCCGCCAGCGTTTCCGGCGCATCCCAGGAGAAGCCCGGCGGCAGGATCCTGTGCTCCTCGGCGTTGTAGCCGAGCGTGTAGAGCAGCGTGTGGGCCATGTCGGCCTGGAAGCCCAGCCGGTCCGGCCGACCGATGGTTTCGAGCACATCGAGCATGTGTCGCCAGCTATGCATCCCGCCCCAGCAGATCTCGCCCTCCGCTGCCAGCCGCTCGCCATGAGCGGCCGCGATGTCGCAGGCGCGGTCGAACGTCTCGACGATCCGCGCCGTGTTGCCCTCCGGGTCGTGCGACCAGTCCTCGACGCCGACGGCGGAATCGATGCGGATGACCCCGGAAGGGCGGATGCCGAGATCCCGCAGCGCCTGCCCGATCCGGCAGGCCTTCTCGACCTGTTCGAGGAAGCGGCCGCGCTCCGACGCATCCCCGGCCGCGGGGCCGCCACCAACCGGAGGCCAGACGGGCGCCACCAGGGAGCCCACGACCAGGTCCTTCTCGGCCACCTGTGCCGCCAGCCGCTTCAGCGCGTTGCCCTCGGCATCGATCGGGGTGTGCGGCGAGGCCAGGAACAGGTCGACACCGTCGAACCTCGCACCCTCCCAGCGTGCCGCTGCCGTGAGATCCAGCAACGTCTCGAAGGCGATGAACGGCTCGGAACCCGGACCCTTGCCGACGATTCCTGGCCACATGGCGTTGTGCAGCTTCGGAAAGTTGTTCTTTTCCATTCGTCCCTCCCTGCAACGGCGTCCTTATCGATCGTGCCACCGGCGCGGCCATCGCCTTCGTGCCGCCAGACGCTAGGCCGATGGCGAGCCGCGCGTGGCGAGGATCCGCTCCGCCACGCGCCAGGCATTGGCCATGATGGTCAGCGTCGGGTTGGCGCCGGTGGCGGTGGGGAAGGGCGAGCCGTCGACCGCGTAGAGGTTCGCCACCTCGTGCGCCCGGCACCAGCGGTCGAGCACCGAGGCCTCCGCGTCGTCGCCCATGCGCGCCGTGCCGTGCTGGTGCGAGCAGTTGCCGGTGACCCGGTCGGCATAGACGCGGCGCACCGAATGCGCGCCCGCCGCGTCCAGGATGTCTGCTCCCCGGTCGATCAGGAAGCGGCCCTGGGCGAGATCGTTCGGGTGCGGGCTGAGCGTGATGCGCGCCACGGGCAGGCCCCACGCATCGACCACCGCCTCGTCGAGATCCACGCGGTTGTCGTGCTGCGGCATGTCGTGCAGCACCATGGCGACCGCGCAGGAATGGTTGAAATAGTCGCGGTCGATCTGTTTGGCCTCCGCGCCCCAACGCGGCGCACCCGGCAGCTGCCAGTTGATCGGCAGCGGGATGCCGACGCCGGCGGCGGCGAGATGCCCGCCGCTGACGAAGCCGCGTGACGCGTCATGGTCGTAGAACTGGAAGCTCGACGCGCTGACATAGCCGCCTCCGGCCCAGCCATGGACCGGGTCCTCGAACAGCCCGACAGCCGCGGAATATTCATGGAAGGTCACGTTGCGGCCGACGAGGTCGGAGCCGTTGGCAAGCCCGTTCGGAAACCGCCCTGAGCGCGACAGCAGCAGCAGCCGTGCCGTCTCCACCGCGCCGCAGGCGAGGATGAACAGATCCGCGGTCTGCTCGTGCACGGTGCCGTCCGCATCCTCGTAGATCGCCGCCCGCACCCGGCCCCGGCCGTCGAGGACAAGCTCGCGCACATAGCACTCGGCGCGCAGCTCGTAGTGCCCGGTGCGTACGGCGTCGGGAACAAAGACGTTGAGCGCCGAGGAGCGCGTGCCGGTCGGGTCGCCATGCTGCTGGGCGAAGGCGCTGATCACCGTGGCCGGCCTGCCGCCGAACGGCCGCGACAGGGCGGCCTGCGGGGTCGGAAACGAGTTCCAGCCCAGTGCCGCGCAGCCGCGGTGGAAGGCCTGCGCATAGCGCGACATCGGCATCGGCGGGCAGGGGTAGGGTCGCGAGCGTGGCCCCTCGAAGCGGTTGGCGCCCGCCTGTCCGGAAACCCCGAACGCCCATTCGACACGGTCGTAATAGGGTTCGAGCTCGGCGTAGCTGATCGGCCAGTCGACCAGCGTGGTTCCGGCCGGCTGGCCGGCGATCGAGCGCAGCCGGAAATCGCCCTCGGTGAAGCGCGGCAGCCAGCCCTGCCAGTGCACGGTGCCGCCGCCCACCATCTGCGGCACCGGGCAGAACAGCTCGGTGCGCGCGGACTCCGACGCGCTCTGCCGCCAGGTGCGCGGGTTGAGCAGCGGGTCGGGCCAGAGATTGTAGCGGTTGATGTTGGCGAGCTCGTCGCCGCCGAAGCTCTCTCGCTCGCGCCACGGGCCGCGCTCGAGGGCCACGACCCGCACGCCCGCCTCGCACAGCACCTTGGCGGCCGTGGCCCCCGAGGCGCCGGCGCCGATGATGCAGGCCTCCCTGTGCTCAGGGCTCACGGTCATGACCCTCGGCGAACCAGGCGCGCGTCGAGTAGCGCCCCTCATGCACCTCGCGCAGGCTGGCCGGCCCCGGGAAGCCGATCACCGTCCAGCCGACATGGCCGCGATTGCCGCCATAGATCGGGTCGGCATAGAAGCCCTGCCGCGTGTGGGCGACCAGCATGGCGAAGAACGGCAGGTCGATCTCGGTCGCCGTCTGCTGCAGGGCCGGCGCCGACGAGACAGGGCCGGCCAGCCCGTCGGACACGCTGAGCGTCGTGGCGGGGGCCTGCTCACGCGCTTGCAGCGTGCGCAGCACCGCGTCCTGCGCCTCGGGCCGCAGCAGAACGAAATCCCGCTGCCAGCCTTCGCGCGCCAGCCGGTCGAGTGCGAGCACACCCTCGACGTAGCGCGCCCGCATGATGTCGATGCGCTGTCGCCACGCCTCGGCGCTGCGCCCGTGCAGCGTCTCGAAGCCGCTGCCATCGGGGCGGGCATAGATCGCCTCCGTGCCGGCGAGATAGCGCGCGAGGAAATCGATCGTGCCCGCCTCGCGCGCGCCCGGCATGTCGTCGGTCGGAATGATGCGCGCCATCGCCGCTTCCAGCGTGGCGCGCTGGTGGGCATCGGGGAAGCCTGCGCCCTCGGTCACCGCCGCCTCTCAGGCGAGATCGCGCAGGAAGTGCCGGCTGCTTTCGGCGCCGGCGCGGGGATCTGGCCAGCTATCGAGCTCGCAGCAGATCCAGCCCCGGTAGCCGATCTCGTCCAGTGCGCGCACGACGGCGGCATTGTCGCAATCCCCGTCTCCCACCGGCGTGAAGGCGAACGACTCGCGGCGCCAGCCCTTGAGATGCACGTAGCCGATGCGCGGCGCATGCTCGCGGACCATCGCGGCCGGATCGCCACCGGCGGCGGCGAGATGTGCCGTGTCCGGACAGAAGCCGATCGCGCACCGCGCCAGGATGTCGGCGACCTGCCCGGGCGTCTCGACCAGCGTGGTGAGGTGCGGATGGTAGTGCGCCCGCAGGCCGCGTGCCTGTGCCAGCCGATCGACCCGGTCCAGCGCCGTGGCGAGTGCGGCCATGTCGCCGGCGCGCCGGCCGCCGAGCCGGACCGCGCCGCCACCGACGACGAGATGCGCGGCACCCAGTGCGCGCGCCGCGTCGGCGGCACGCGTGATGCGCGCGAGCTCCTCCTCGAGCACGTCGGCGAAGATCAGGTTGCCGCCGCAATAGACGGCAACGAGCGACAGGCCGCTTCGCTCCAGGCTGCCTGCGACGGCGCGCTCGTCGGCCACCACGTTGCCGTCGAACAGCTCGATCCCCTCGTAGCCGGCGCTCGCGATCTCCCGCGCCGCCCGGTCGATGTCGCCGAACGTCCGGTAGGCGAGCTGGCCGATCGAGGTGACGCCGACCGGATCGCCGCCGAGCGGTCCCCAGCAATTGGCATGGTAGGCGAGGCGGCAGCCATCCAGGCTCATGGCCGCGGCGCCGTCCGAACGGCTTCGCCTGCGATGCACCGGCCGCACGGTTTGGCCTGCGTCATCTGCGTCCTCCGCATCCCGCCTCTGCCGGGCGATGGGGCGACCGGATCCCGGCGCCAGCGCCTTTGTCGGCGCAGTTGCCGTGCTTGGCAATCCGCCATGCTGCCCCAGGGGCGAGCCTGCGCGGTTCGGGCAGATGATGGACAAGATGCGCGCCTTGCGCAAAGCTGCCGGCGCATCACGAAGCCCGCGGCTGCGCAAGGCTGCCAGGTGCCGAGCGGCCGCGTCAGGGTCGCCCGTCGCCGGGCCAACCTCCAGGCCGAACGGACGATCATGACCGGGAGGATGACGACGATGACCAAGAGCCTGTTGCTTGCCGCGGGTCTGTTGCTTGGCGCCGGCGCGGCGCACGCGGCCGATCCCCTGGCTGCCGCGACGCTCGACCAGTGCTTTGTCGAGGCGCCGGGCACCACGGCCACGATCGCGCCCAAGCACAAGACCGGGCCGTTCCGGATTGCACTGAGCAATTCGCTGTACGGCAACAACTGGCGCACCGAGATGCTGAACTCGGTGTCGGCCTACGTGAAGCAGCCCGACATCGCGGCGCACATCAAGGAGTTCAAGATCTACAACGCGGGCAACGCCGTCGCCCAGCAGATCTCGCAGATCCGCGAGATGATCCTCTCCGGCTATGACGCGATCGTGGTCAACGCCGCCTCGACGTCGGGGCTGGACAGCGTGCTCAACCAGGCGGTGCGGCGCGGCATCGTCGTCACCTCGTTCGACAACGTGGTCAGCTCGACCAAGTCGATCAACGTCAACGAGGACCAGCGCGAGATGGGCCGGCGCTGGGCCGAGTTCCTCGTCTCCAAGGTGGCGCCGGGCAAGTCGATCCTGATGGTGCACGGGCTGGCCGGCACCACGGTCGACAACGACCAGGCGGCCGGCGCCATGTCGGTGTTCAGCCACCATCCCGACCTCAAGATCATCAACGTGTATGGCAACTGGGATGTCGGCACCAACCAGAAGGTCACCGCCGACGCGCTCTCCACCCATCACGACATCGGTGGCGTCTGGGGCACGGAGGGCGCGACCGGCGCGCTGCAGGCCTTCCTGCAGCTCGGTGTCGCCCCCGTGCCGATGACCGGCGAATCGGACAACGGCTTCATGCGGCTGGCTGCCGAGCATCACGTGCCGATCCTGGTCATCGGCCAGTCGCCGAGCCTGGCCGCCGCCGGCGTGCTCGCCGCCCTGGCCTCGCTCACCGGACACGCCCTGCCGCAATCGGCCAGCATCCCGCTCACCGCGGTCGGCAGCGACCAGATGAAGGCCGGCACGGACTATTTCCCCAACCTGCCGCCGAGCTTCGTGACCAACATCAATATCGAGAAGTGCGGGATCCACATCCCTGTCTCCGACGTCGCGAAATAGGTGCGGGGGGGATGAGCGACGTCCTGCGCGCCAGCGGCCTGACCAAGCGCTATGGCGGGATCGTGGCGCTGCAGGACGTCTCGCTCACCCTGCGCGCCGGCGAGGTGCATGCGCTGCTCGGCGCCAACGGCGCGGGCAAGAGCACGCTGGTCAAGATCCTCTCCGGTCTCGTGCAGCCCGACGAGGGCACGCTCGAACTGGGCGGCGAGCCGGTGCGCTTCGCCTCGCCGCGCGATGCCTACCGGGCCGGTGTGGCCACCGTACACCAGGAGCTTTCGCTGTTCACCGGCCTCACGGTCGCGCAGAACGTGCTCATCGGTCGCGAACGGCGCAACCGGGTGGGCTGGATCCGCGAGGACAGCTCGTTGGCGATCACCCGCGACCTGCTCGCCCAGCTCGACGTGCATGACCTCTCGCCCGAGGCGCGGGCCGGCGATCTGCCGCTGGCCCAGCAGCAGCTGGTCGAGATCGCCAAGGCGATGTCGTTCGACCCGCGCGTGCTGATCCTCGACGAGCCGACCTCGGCGCTGGGCCGCACCGATGTCGAGCGACTGCTGCGCGTCGTGCGCCGCCTGCAGCACGACCGCGGCTGCGCGATCGTGTTCATCTCGCACCGCATGGACGAGATCGCCGCCGTCACCGACCAGGTCACCATCCTGCGCTCCGGGCGCAGGGTGGGCGGCATGGCGCGCGCCGAGTTCTGCCCCGATCGCGCGCTCGAGCTGATGCTGGGCGACACGCCGGCCCATCTCGAGCGGCTCAGGGCGGACCCAGCGGCTGGCGCGCCGCTGCTGCAGGTGCGCGGCCTCAGGCTCGCCGGCCGGCTCGGCGGGCTTGATCTCGATGTCCGGGCCGGCGAGGTGGTGGGCCTGGCCGGGCTCGAAGGCCAGGGGCAGAAGGAGGCGCTGTTCGCGCTGTTCGGCCTGTTCCGCCACGGCCTGGGCGGCAGCGTGACGGTGGAGGGGCGCGACGTGCGGGCGCGCACGCCGCGCCAGGCGATCGCCTCGTCCTTTGCCCTCATCCCCGATGACCGCAAGACGATGGGCGGGTTGCTCGGCCTGGGCGTCAAGCAGAACATCTCGCTCGCCGTGCTGGAGCGGCTGTGCCGGCTGTTTGTCATCGATTCGCGTCGCGAGCGCCGGCTCGTCGAGGACCTGGTCGGCCGCCTGCAGATCAAGTGCGGCTCGATCGAGGCGCCGCTGTCGAGCCTGAGCGGCGGCAACCAGCAGAAGGTGGTGGCGGCCAAATGGCTGGCGCGCGGCGCGCGGATCTTCCTGTTCTGCGACCCGACGCGCGGCGTCGATGCGGGCGCGCGCGAAGTGCTCTACGCCACGATCCACGACCTGGCGAAATCCGGCTGCGCCATCCTGGTCTACTCGACCGACATCAACGAGTTCAGCGTGCTGTGCTCGCGCGTCCTGGTGCTGCGCGGCGGACGGATCAGCGGCAGCCTCGAGCGCGCCGCCATCACCGAGGAGAACATCCTGGCCCTCTCGTTCCGCGAAGCGGGCCAGCGCCAGGAGGCGGCATGACGCGCCTGAACAGGCTCGGAGCCCGGCTGACCCGGGGTGGTGCGCTGTTCTCCGCCGCAGCACTGCTCGCCGTGCTCGTCGTCTACTTCATCGAGCAGCCGCTCGCCTTGTCCGGCTTCGGCATCGCCAGCCTGGTGAACGCCTCGCTCGCCCTCGTGCTGGTCAGCATGGGCCAGACCTGCGTGCTGTTCGCCGGCGGTCTTGATCTGTCGGCCGGCGCCATCGTCAGCCTGGTCTGCTGCCTCGCGTCCACGATGATGGGCGACAGCACAGGGAGCATCCTGCTCACCGTGCTCGCCTGTCTCGCCGCCGGCACGCTGGCCGGCGCGGTCAACGGGCTGCTGATCGCCTACGGGCGGCTGGAGCCGCTGATCTCCACCTTCTGCACCCTGTTCATCTATGGCGGTCTCGCGTTGACCCTCCGGCCGCAGCCGGGCGGGCATATCGCCGACAGCTTCGCCAACGCGCTGACCGGCAATCTTGGCGTGCTGCCCTACGGAGTCCTGCTGCTGGCCTTGATGCTGCTGCTGGTCTGGCTGCCGGTGTTCCGCTCAAGGCTCGGCCGCTTCATCCTCGCCGTCGGCGACAGCAGCGACAGCGCCTTCGCCTCCGGCCTGCCGGTGCGGCCCGTGCGGCTCGCCACCTATGCCCTGTCCGGCCTGTTCGCGGCCGTGGCGGCGTTGTTCCTCGCCGCCGAGACCACGTCGGGCGACGCCTCGATCGGCAACATCTACACGCTCAACTCGCTCGCCGCCGCGGTGCTCGGCGGCGTGGCGCTGACCGGCGGGCGCGGCAGCGTCGCTGGTGCGATCTGCGGCGCCACCGTGCTGTCGCTGATCCTCAACCTGCTCAGCGTGCTCGGCGTGCCGGCCTTCTGGCAGGACCTGATCGAGGGCAGCCTGCTGCTGCTGGTGCTTTCGGCGGCCGGCATCGGCCGGCTGCGCATCGATGACTGGTCGCGCCTGCTCGGCCGGGGCCGCGCGTGAGCGACGCGGTGCCACTTCCCGAGCTGCCGGCCTCGCCCGCGCGGCAACCCCTCTCCGCGCGGCTGCAGCCGGTCTTCCCCTGGCTGATCCTGCTCGTCGTGTTCGCCTTCAGTGTGGCGATCAATCCGGCCTTCCTCACCTGGAGCACCATCCGCCTGCAGCTCGTGCAGGCCGCCCTGATCGGCATCGCCGCGATCGGCGAGACGCTGGCCATCCTGATCGGCCATATCGACCTGTCGATCCCCTGGACCGTGACGCTCACCGCCATCCTGTCGGCCAATGCCTTTGCCGCCCACCAGGCCGGCTGGGTGCCGTTCGCGGTGGTGCTCGGCGTCGGCACCTGTGTCGGGCTGCTCAACGCGGCCGGCATCTACTGGCTGCGCGTCCATTCCCTGATCTGGACGCTGAGCGTGAACCTGATCCTGCAGGGCATCACGCTGGTCTACACCAACGCCTCGGCCGCCGCCGCCGGGGTGCCGCCGATCGCGCGAACCCTGGCGCTCGGCCAATGGTTCGGCCTGCCGGTGGCGGGTCTCGTCTGGGCGGCCTGCGGCGCCTGCGCGATCTTCGCGCTGCGCGCCACCCCGTTCGGCCGGCGGGTCTACGCGGTCGGCAACAACGAGCTTGCCGCCCTGCTGTCCGGCGTGCCCACCGCGCGGATCTATGTCGGCGTCTATGTCGCAAGCGGCCTGGGTGCCGCCCTGCTCGGGTTGATGGCGAGCGGCTATGCCAGCCAGGCCTATCTCGGCATGGGCGACGGCTACCTGCTGCCGCCGGTCGCCGCCGTGGTGATCGGCGGCACCCGGCTCTCGGGCGGCCGGGGCGGCTATGTCGGCACGATCAGCGGCAGCCTGTCGGTGATCCTGCTGCAGGCGATGCTGGTCAGCCTCAACGTCTCGGAAGGCCTGCGCCAGATCGTGTTCGGCGCCATCCTGCTCGCCCTCGTCTTCCTGTTCGCGCGCCAGCGCTGAATTCCCGTTCAGGGCAGGCGCGGTCCGTTCCCCGCAGCGAGCTGTAACGCCCGCTCGCCCCTGCACGAACCGGGTCTCAGCGCCGAGCCTGTTCTCCAGGTCGGCCGTGATCGGGAGACTGACATGCGTCCTTGCTCGGCTGCCGCTGCTGCCCTGGTGTGCTGCCTGCTGGCCGCGCCGGCAACCGCGCGCCCGGTCCTTGCCGAACTGTTCACGTCCGAAGCCTGTTCCTCCTGTCCGCCCGCCGACGCGGCACTCGCCGAACTTGCCCGCACGCGTCCGGATCTCCTGCTGCTGACTTTTCACGTCACATACTGGAATGATCTCGGCTGGCACGACCCCTACTCCCTGGCCGCTTCCACCGAGCGCCAGCTTCGCTACGTCAAGCTTGGAACGAGTCCGCAGGTCTACACGCCGGCGCTGGTCGTCGATGGACGGTTCGACGCTGTCGGCTCGGACGGTGAAGCGGTCGAGCAGGCCCTGCGGCAGGCCGCGCTGCGGCCGCAGACCGCGGCCGCGATAACGGTGCAGAGGCAGGGGGACCAGTTGACGGTCACCGTCGGCGCCGGAACCGGACGAGGCACGCTGCTGCTCGTTGGCTACGATCCGCTCCACCGGACCCATGTCGGGCGCGGCGAGAATACCGGCCGGACATTGACGGAGGTCAACATCGTCCGCTCGATCGCGGTCATCGGGCGCTGGTCCGGCGAGCGGCTCAACGTGCTGCCGTCCAGGCCGGCCGGTCAGGAGGTCGCCGTTCTGCTGCAGGGCGATGACGGCCACATCCTCGGCATCGGCCGTCTTGACGAGGGCTGAGCCTGCTCGCCGGATGGCGTCCAGCGGCCGAGGCTGCGCGCGCGGCGCGCCGTGGTCACCTTCGGTTCAGGGCCACGGCGAGGATGATGATCGCGCCCTTGATCACCTCCTGGATGCTGGTCGAAAGCCCCATGACCAGCAGGCCGAAGCCGAGGATGCCGATGAAGATCGCGCCGATCACCGAGCCGGGGATGTCGCCTACGCCGCCGAACAGGCTGGTGCCGCCGATGATCACCGCGGCGATCACGTCGAGCTCGAGCCCGCTGCCCAGGCTCGGGTTGCCGGCGGTCGAGCGCGCGGCGAGCAGCATGCCGGCGAGTGCGGCGGTGACGCTCGAGAAGATGAAGGCGGTGATCTTGATCCGGTCGCTCTTGATGCCGGAGAACCGCGCCGCGACCAGGTTGCCGCCCACCGCATAGACCCGCCGGCCGAACACCGTCATCTGCAGCAGGTAGAAGCCGATCACCACCAGCAGCAGCGTCCACCAGATCGGCACCGGCAGGCCGACCAGGTTGGCGTTCCAGAACATGTTGGAGAACCGGTCGTCGACGATCGGCACCGGCTCGGTGTCGGTGATGGTCAGCGCCAGGCCGGAGAAGATGCTGAGCATGCCGAGTGTCACGAGGAAGGACGGGATGCGCAGCTTGGTGACCAGCACGCCGTTGACGAACCCGATGACAGCGCCCTGCAGCAGCACCAGGAAGATGGCGAGCGCCGTCGGCAGGTTGGCCTGCAGCAGCAAAGCCGCGACCATCCCCGACCAGCTTGCCACCGAGCCCACCGAGAGGTCGATCTCGGCGCAGATGATGACGAACGTCATGCCCACCGCCATGATCGAGACCAGGGCGGTGATGCGCAGGATCGCTTCCGCGGTGCCCAGTGTCGCGAAGTTCGGCGCGAAGATGACGAAGAAGGCCGTCACCGCGGCGAAGATCAGGTAGGTCGGCCGCTGCATGAGCGTCCGCCAGAGGGACGCGGCGAAACGTGTGCGCTCGGGCTGCTCGGCGGCTTGCAGCATCAGGCCTCCAGTCGGTTGCGTGCGTCGGCGCCGCGGTCGGCGATGTCCGATTGCAGGATCGCCCTGAGTGCCGCCTCGTCGCGCGCGTCGCGCAGTTCGCGGGTGATCCGCCCGTCGACCAGGCAGAGGATCCGGTGCGCGGAGCCTGCGAGCTCGTCGAGTTCGGAGGAGATCAGCAGCACGCCCACCCCCGAGGCGGCGACGTCGCGCATCAGGGCGCGCATGTCCGCCTTGGCGTTGACGTCGACGCCGTTGGTCGGCTCGTCGAGGATGAGCAGGCGCGGCTTCGTCGCCAGCCACTTGGCGAACACGATCTTCTGCTGGTTGCCGCCGCTCAGCTCGCCCGCGCGCTGGCCCGGCCGGCGCGCGACGATGCCCAGCCGTTCACGATACTCCTCGTAGAGGCCGCGGATCCTGCGATCGGAGACCACCGGCAGGCCGCTCCTGCTCAGCAGCAGTGACAGGCTCGGCAGCGCCACGTTGGCGCTCAGCGAGTGGTCGAGCACCAGGCCTTCCAGCCTGCGATCCTCGGGCACGAAGGCGATCCCGGCGGCGACCGCGCGCGCCGGGTCGCCCAGCCTGAGCGGCTTGCCGGCGACGCCGACCATGCCGTGCGCGTCACTGACCAGGCCGAACAGCGCCTTGGCGAGCGTCGAGCGGCCTGATCCGACCAGTCCGGCCAGCCCCACGATCTCGCCCGCGCCGACCGAGAAGCTCACGTCGCGCAGCTTGCTCCTGGTGGACAGAAGCTCGACGGTGAGCGCCGCCGGGCGGTCCGCGGCAGGCGCCGATCGCTGGCCGCCGGTCGCCGCTCCCGGGCCCACGCCGCTCTTGGACATCAGGCCCGAGACCTCCCGGATGGAGGTCGCGGCCGGATCGAGCGGGCCGATCAGCCGGCCGTCCTTGACGATGCTGAGCCGGTTGGCGAGGCGGAAGATCTCCGTCATGCGGTGGCTGATGTAGATCAGCCCGATGCCGCGTGCCTTGAGCTCGTCGACCATGGCGAACAGCCGCTCCTCCTCGCGCAGGCTGAGCGACGAGGTGGGTTCGTCCATGACCAGCACGCGCGCGCCCTGCGAGACTGCCTTGAGCACCTCGACCATCTGGCGCTGCGCGAAGCCGAGTTCGCGCACCCGCTGTGCGGCGCGCAGGGGAAAGCCGTAATGGTCGATGACCTGCTGCGCATCGCGGCGAAGCCTGCGGTCGTCGATCCGCCAGCCGATCCCGCGCGGCTCGCGGCCGATCATGATGTTCTCGGCAACACTGAGGTTCGGCATCAGGCTCAGTTCCTGGAAGATCATCGCGATCCCATGAGCCAGATGATCCTGTACTGACTCTCCGGCGATGTCGGCGCCTTCCAGGGTGATGCTGCCCGAATCGGCACGGTAGACGCCCATGAGGATCTTCATGAGCGTGGACTTGCCCGCGCCGTTCTCGCCGAGCAGCGCGTGCACCTCGCCGCGCGCGACGTCGAAATCGACGTCGCGCAGCACGCGGTTCTCGCCGAACGATTTGGAGATGCCGCGCATGCTGACCAGTGCGGCGCCGGCGGCGGGCTGCATCGCTGGCTCAGAAGCAGGCGTTGTCGCAGACCTTCATGACCGAGGCCGGCGGATCCTGCTTGGTGACCTGCTTGAGCGCGCTGAGCAGGTCGATCTTCTTCACCCGCAAGGTCGGCACCGAGATGTAGGGTGGCACCGGCTTGCCGAGCAGGGCGAGGGCCGCCGACTTTGCTTCCGCAACACCCTGGTCGTAGGGGCGTTGCGCGCCGACGGCGTAGAACTGGCCGCGCGCCACGTAGAGCGCGCTGTCGTCGGCGATGTCGTTGGTGGTGACGACGATGTTGCGGCCGAGCGTCCCGGCGGCGGCGACCGTCTGTTCGGCCGGCGTGTCCCAGGCGACGAAGATGCCTTTGAGGTTGGGATGCGCGGTCAGCATCGCGGTGGCCACCCCGTAGGCCTTTTCCGGCGAGGTGACGGTGCCGATATCGACCAGCTTGATGCCGGGATACTGCGCGAACGCCTTCTTGGCGCCGACCTTACGGACTGCCACCGAGTAGTAGTAGTCGTAGACCAGCGTGATGATGCCGACCTCGCCCTTGCCGCCGATCTTCTTGGCCAGCTCGTCGGCGGCGTAGAAGGCATTCTTCTCGTTGTCGGACGCGGTGACCGAGACGTAGTCCTTGCCGGGCGCCATGCCGACCGGGACGTTGTCCATGAACACCAGCTTGATCCCGGCCTTCGCCACCTGCTGGTAGGCGGAGGCTTCCGAACGCGGATCGATCGGGATCGAGAAGATCACGTTGGGATGGCGCGCGGTCATTTCCTCGAGGTCGGCGATCTGCTTGCCGGGCTGGAAATGGGCGTTGGTGACGCCGACCACCTGGATGCCGAAGCTCTTCAGGGTCTGGGTGATGCCCTGCTCCTGCAGCTTCGGCCAGCCGGCATCCATCGTGTGCAGCACGATGCCGGCGGTGAAGTGGCCGGCCTTGAGCTTGGCGATGTCATCGGCGGTGAAGGTCAGCGCATCGGGCGACACGGCCGGTGGCCCGTCCGGGAAACCCGGCACCGGCTGGCCGCGCGGGGTCAGCGGCAACGGCTTGAGCAGTGCCGAGGCCTCGGGTGGGATGTTGCCCGGCCATTTGTAGTCGGCCGCTCGCGCCGAACCGGCGATGCCGGCCAGCAGCAGGGCCGTGGCGCTCAGGACGCGCAGCGACGACGATCGCCTCGCCATGACGTTCTCCCCTTGGGCTGCCTGTTTTTCCGCAGGCATGACCGGTTTCATTGAGCCGCTGACAAGACCGAAACGGAGCCCGGCCAGGCGACCAGCCCCGTTTGTCATCCCAACGCCAGGCTTTTGCAAGCCGCGATGGACTGCGTGTTCCGCTCACCATGTCGAAGTCCTGGGTGGACCGCGCAGCCAGGCCACGGGTCACGCGGAGCGAAGCAGCCTCCCGCGTTTGACACGCCTGATGGGCCGCAGCCGGGTAGACCCCCAGGGGTTCATCGATTTGCTGGGCCTGGACAACGGAGGCAACTGCAACGATCCTGGGCGGCAGGTCGAAGCCCGACATCCTGCTGCAGCCGGGTGTCCGCGACAGCCGCGTATCACGCCTGCCGCCCGGGACGCCGATCAAGCCTGCGCCACACCCGATCCGGCCGCCCATCAACGCTCAAGGATCTTCCATGGCTGCTCGTCTCGGCTCACTGAGAAACCTGGCCTTCATGCGACCGGGCGACATCACGCTGTTCCTGCAAGGCGCGCGCGTCGACGCCACGATCGAGCGCCTGCAGCGCGAGCAGGGATGCCGCCAGGCGATGGAAGCGGTCTATGCCGAGGGCGACCCCTGGCTGTCGGCCGACCGCCGCTTCGCCTACCAGCGCCGCAAATACGATGTCATCGCCGGTCTGCTGCCGTGCCGCCGCTTCGGGCGGGCGCTCGACCTGGGCTGCGGCCTGGGCGGATTCACCCGGCTGGTGGCCGACCGCTCCGACCACGTGCTCGGCATGGACATCTCGCAACAGGCCGTGGCGCAGGCCAGCGCACGGCATGGTCGCGTGGCGCACATGCAATTCTGCCAGGGCGATCTTCTTTCCCTGCCAGAGGAACTCGACGGGGCGCTCGATCTCGTGACCGTGGTCGACACGCTCTACTACCTGCCGCCGCCGATCTGCGACGACGCCCTCAAGGCGGCGGCGGCGCGACTGGGCCGCCTGCTCCGCCCGGGCGGCGTGCTGCTGCTCGCCAACCACTACGTGGCGCCCTTCGAGCGGCTCAGCCGGCTCACGCGCCGCATCCAGTCCGCCTTCACCTGGGCGCCCAGCCTGCGTCTGCTGTCGCGGCATCGCCACCCTTTCTATGTCACCTCGCTGTTCGGCCCGGCGGCGGACGCGGTTCCGCTCGCGCCCGCCCACCTGGCCGGTGCCGTCCCCGCCGCGATTCCCGGCGGCCTGGCCGTCTAGCCCCGGCGGCGCGGCCGACCGCCGGCGTCGGGCTTGCGCGTTCCGGGCAGAGTGGCGATATGTGCTCGCAACACGCAGGATTGCTGGAAGGACCCGAACGAGGTGCCGCTCGATGGGCCGCCGATGAACGAGCTCGTCATCATCGCCGACGATCTTTCCGGCGCCGCGGATTGCGCCGTCATGTGCGCGGCCGCGGGGCTCGACGCCCTCGTCGCGCTCGATGGCCATGCCCCACTGCCGCGTGGCTGCGATGGCGTTGCGGTGCTGGCCATCGACGCCGACACACGCGGCCGCACCCGCGCCGAGGCGGAGCTCGAGATCGGCGCCCTGGTCCGCCGCCATGCGCCACATGGCCGCCCCTTGTTCCGCAAGCTCGATTCCACGCTGCGCGGCCACGTCGCCGCGGAGCTCGCCGCCACCCTGGCCGTGCGCCGCGAGGCCGGCCCGTCGGTGATCGCGCTGGCGCCGGCCTTCCCCGCCACCGGGCGTACCACCCTCGGCGGCCACCAGCATGTCGGTGGCGAGCGGCTCGAGCACACCGAGCTCTGGCGGCGCGAGAACATCCCCGGCGAGGCCTGGATTCCCGGCATGCTGGCCGCGGCCGGGCTGCGTTCCGCCGTGCTGCCCCTGCATGACGTGCGTGGTCCCTCGCTAGCCCGGTCGGTGCGCGCGGCGGCCGAAGCGCACGACGTACTGGTGTTCGACGCCGAGCAGGATCGGGACCTGCGGGCCGCGGCCGGCGCACTGTCCTGCCTGCAGCTCGACGTGGTCTGGGCCGGCTCGGCGGGCCTCGCGGCCCATCTGCCGCAGGTTGCCAGGGCCACGGGCGACGTCTCGCCGCCCTTCGTCCCACCGGTGGTCGGCAGGCCGGTGCTGGTCGTGCTCGGCAGTGCGTCCTCCGTGTCCCGCGCCCAGGCCCGCGTGCTGGCCGGGGAGCCTGGCCTGGAGACGGTGGCGGTGCCGGTGGCGGCCTTGCACGCAGGACCTGGCAGCGAGGACTGGAACCGTGCCGCCGCGGCGCTCGTCAGGGGGATCGCTCGCGGCCGGGACGTGCTGCTGCTGCTCGGCGCCGACGAGCCGGTCGATCTCGCCCAGGGCCACGCACTCGCCGGGCGGCTGGCGCGGCTGGTGCAGCCCGCCGCGCCGTTGATCGGCGGCCTGGTCGCCACCGGCGGCGAGACGGCGCGCGCCGTGCTGCTCGGTTTCGGCACGAGCGCGCTGCGCCTGATCGGCGAGATCGAGCCCGGTGTTCCCTGTTCGCTTGCGCTCGGCGGCCCGGCCATGCCGGTGATCACCAAGGCGGGCGGCTTCGGCGATCCCGAAACCCTGCGACGCTGCCTCCGCCTGCTGCGCGGCGCCGGGCAAATCTCGGCACCGGCCTGACCCGATGACATACGCACGCTCCTGCTCGCGCACTTCCCGCTCCGCGCGGATCGGATGTAGTGCTCGGCAACTTCGGCACGCGGGCAACACCGGGTCGGATCAGTCCGCCCTGTCGGATGTTGCTCCCATGGAAAGGATCAGCGCATGAACCAGGCAGCGCAGGGTCGCCCGATCGTCGCCATCACCATGGGCGATGCCGCCGGCGTCGGTCCGGAAATCATCATGAAGAGCCTCGCACATCCCGAACTCCACGCGAGCTGCCGGCCGCTGGTGATCGGCGATGCGGGCCGGCTGCGCGAGGCGGGGCGGCTGGCCGGGACGGCGCTCGCCGTCGATGCGGTCGACTCCGTCGAGGCGGCGAGGTTCGAGCCCGGGCGGGTGTCCTGCCTTGATCTGGGACTGATCCCGGCCGACCTGCCCTGGGGGCGGCTGTCGCCGGTGGCTGGTGACGCCGCCTTCCAGTTCCTGCGCGTCGCGACCGAGCTGGCCGTGGCGCACAAGGTGGCGGCGATCTGCACCGCGCCGCTGAACAAGGAGGCGCTGCATGCCGGCGGCCACATCTATCCCGGCCACACGGAGATGCTGGCCGCGCTGACCGGCACCGAGGAGGTGTCGATGATGCTGACCGCGCCCGGGCTGCGCGTGATCCACGTCACCACCCATATCGGCCTGGTCGATGCCATCCGGAAGATCGAGCCCGGGCTGGTCGAGCGCACCATCGCGCGCGGCTACGAGGTACTGGAAAAGGCCGGCCTGCCGCGGCGCAAGATCGGCGTGTGCGGCATCAACCCGCATGCCGGCGAGAACGGGCTGTTCGGCCAGGGCGAGGAGGCGGAGAAGATAGTACCGGCGGTCGAACGCTGCCGGGCGCGCGGCTGGGACGTCGAGGGCCCGCTGCCGGCCGACACGCTGTTCTTCCGCGCCGGACGCGGCGATTTCGACATGGTGGTGGCGATGTACCACGACCAGGGTCACGGTCCGGTGAAGGTGCTGGGGCTGGAATCGGGCGTGAACATCACCGTCGGCCTGCCGGTGATCCGCACCTCCGTCGACCATGGCACCGCCTTCGACATCGCCGGACGCGGCATCGCCGACGAGCGCTCGCTGCTCGAGGCGCTGCGCCAGGCGATCGAGCTGGCACCGAGGAGCGTGCCGGCAGCCGCCTGAAGCCTGCGCGATGAAGGCATCGGCGCGCCGCGCCCGCATCCCCCGCCTGCTCGCCGACGGGATCGTCGAGGCGGAGGAGATGAGCCGTGCGCTCGCCGTTTCGGTGTCCACCATCCGGCGCGATCTCGCGCGTCTGGCCGACGAGGGGCTGCTCCTGCGCACCTATGGCGGCGCGGCACCGCTGCGCGGCGGTGGCCCCGAGCGGCCGCTGTCGCAGCGCGCGGTCGAGCAGCTGGCGGAGAAGGCGGCCATCGCGCGCGCCGCACTGGCGGTGATCGAGCCGGGCGAAAGCCTCATCCTTGACGCGGGCACCACCACCGGCGCGCTGGCCCGCCTGCTCGGCGAGCGCGCGCCGCTGCGGGTGATCACCAGCGGCATGAGCGTGATCCAGGCAGCCAGCGGATCGGAGGGCATCGAGCTGGTCGCCCTCGGCGGCGAGTGGCGGGGAATGAGCGGCAGCTTCCTCGGCCCGCATGCGGAAGCGACGATGCGCCGGATGTCGGCCAGGCGCGCCTTCCTCGGCGCCGACGGGGTGGTCGCCGGGCGCGGCATCTGCGAGGCGACCGACGCGCAGGCCTCGCTCAAGGCGGTGATGGTGGCGCAGGCCGAGCGGGTCTACGTGCTGGCCACCGCCGACAAGCTCGGCCGCGCCGCCTCGCACGCCTGGACCGCGCTGCCGCGCGCCTGGACGCTGATCACCGACCGCTCGGCCAGCGAGGCGCAACTCGCCCCGTTCCGCGAGGCCCATGTCCAGCTCGTGCTGGCCTGACCTGCCCCACCGGCCTGATCCGCCTGCTTGGCAGCGCCGGTGGACTTGGCCGGGCTCGTGCGCAAGTCTCCGCGCAACAGGACATGCAAAGGGGGGAAGGACCATGGCCGAGTTCGAGGTGATCAAGCCGCGCTTCGCGGAGCTGATCATCGGCATGTGCCACCTGGAGAAGCTCTACAGCGGCACGCGGTGGGCGGAAGGGCCGGTCTATTTCGCCGACGGCCGCTACCTGCTGTTCAGCGACATCCCGAACAACCGCATGCTCCGCTTCGAGGAGGAGACCGGCGCGGTCAGCCTGTTCCGCTCGCCGTCGAACTTCACCAACGGCCATACGCGCGACCGGCAGGGCCGGCTGGTGAGCTGCGAGCACGGCACGAGGCGCGTCACCCGCACCGAGCCCGACGGCAGCATCACCGTCCTGGCCGACCGCTTCGAGGGCAGGCGGCTCAACTCGCCCAATGACGTGGTGGTCCGCTCGGACGGCTCGATCTGGTTCACCGACCCGCCCTACGGCATCCTCAGCGACTATGAGGGCTTCAAGGCCGACAGCGAGATCGGCGCGTGCAACGTCTACCGTCTCGATCCCGACAGTGGCGCGCTCACGATCGTCGCCGGCGATTTCGACAAACCCAACGGCCTCGCCTTTTCCGCCGACGAGACGGTGCTCTACGTCGCCGACTCGGGCCGCTCGCATGGTGCCGACAAGCCGCACCATGTGCGTGCCCTGCATGTCACGCCGCAGGGCGAGGTGACCGCGCAACGCGTGTTCGCCGATATCGAGCCCGGCATCCCCGACGGGCTGCGGCTCGACAGCGAAGGGCGGCTGTGGATCAGCGCCGAGGACGGCGTGCAGTGCTACGAGCCGGACGGCACGCTGATCGGCAAGGTGCTGGTCCCCGAGCCGGTGGCCAACCTCACCTTCGGCGGCCCGCGTCGCAACCGGCTGTTCATCACCGCCAGCAGTGCGCTCTACGCGGTGTTCCTCAACGTCCGCGGCCTGCAGACCCCCTGAAGCCGGAGCGCGCGATGGTCGACCTCAGGCAGGACGGGCTCGCGGCGGAGGCGGTGATCGGGGCCCTCGGGCTGGCACCGCATCCGGAGGGCGGCCACTACCGCGAAACCTGGCGGGCGCAGGCGCCGGTGGAGTCGCAGGCGCAGGCGGAGGCCGGGCACCCGCAATGGCCGCGGGGGGTGCGTGGCGCCTCGACCGCCATCCTGTTCCTGCTCGCCCGCGGCGAGCGCAGCCACTGGCACCGTGTCGATGCCGACGAGATCTGGATCTGGCAGGCCGGCGCCGCACTCACCCTCGGCATCGCCGCTCCCGGTGCCCCAGCCTGCGATACCCGGCTCGGGCCCGACCTGTCTGCGGGGCAGCGTTTGGGCGAGACCGTCCCGGCCGGCCACTGGCAGGCGGCGCGCAGCGAAGGGGCCTGGAGCCTGGTCTGTTGCGTGGTCGCTCCCGCCTTCAGCTTCGAGGGCTTCGAACTCGCCCCGCCCGGCTGGTCACCTCCGGGCTCTCAGGCTGCCACCTGAACTGCCGATTACAGTTGCGCGGCGGCGTTGTGACAGGTTATACGTTGCGTCAACAAAACAATCCGTGATCGCGGGCCGGTCGGGTCTTGCAGCCATAACGGCCGTGCATGCCTGCGCCGCTCGCGGGTCGGGCGCGTTCCCGCCGCGCGGGCGGTGAGTTGGCTTATGGTGTCCATTCCGCCCTGGAGCTCTGCATGGCCGACATCCTGTCCTTCGAGGCCAAGCGCGGACAGTGTCGGCCGCAGACCCGCGGCCAGCGCAAGCCGCCCCGGCCGCGTCTGCACGCCGATCTTCGCGCGCGCGCGGGACTGTTCGCCGCCGGCTGCTCGGCGCTGCTCGCCGTGTTCGGGTTCGGGCTGGCGCTGCTGGTGATGGGCGTCCTCGGCTATGACGGTGCCTTCCTCGGCGCCGCCCCGGGCGGCCTGTGCGTCGGCAGCCTGTCGTGCAGCAGCCCCGGGGCCGCGCATCTCGGCGCCCTTTCGGCCGGGCAGCGCGAGGCGATCGCCGCCAGCCTCGTCCTGCTCGCCGCGCCGGCGCTGATGATCCTGGCCCACCTGCGCGGGCTGTTCCGGCTCTATGCCGCCGGCATCGTGTTCACCGTCGACAACATCGTCCAGATCAGCCGCATCGGCCTGTGGCTGCTCGCCTACTCGGCAGCCCCCTTCATCGTCCACCGGCTGCTCGACGCCTTCGGCCTGTTTCCCGACCAGCCCTGGTTCCGCCCCGATCAGGCGGCCGCCCTGGTCATCGGCCTGTCGCTGCTGCTGGTCGCCCGGATCATCGATTGCGGCGAAGAGCTCGAGCAGCGGCGCGACCTGTATATCTGAGCGCCCGGCCGCCTCTCAGCCGGCCTCGGGCAGCAACCGGTAGAGCACCGTGCGGCGCAGGGTGCGGTCTTCCAGTTCGAGCGAGGTCGGCACGTCGTAGGCGGCGAGTTCGGCCAGACCCGAGGCCGGCAGGTAGGCCCGCCCCGGATCGGTCAGCCACACCTCCGTCTGCGCAGCGCAGCGCCGCAGCCAGGGCAGGATGTGCCGTGTCATCGGCGCCTCGTAGCAGACGTCGCCGCACAGGATCAGGTCCCAGCAGGGCGCCTCGCCCACCACGTCGCGCGCCAGCCCCTCCACCACGACACCGTTGAGCGAGGCGTTGAGTGCGACGGCGGCGAGCGCCACCGCGTCGATCTCCGCCGCCTCGCTCCGCCCGGCTCCGGCCATCGCGCAGGCGATGGCGGCAATGCCGCAGCCGGCGGCGAAATCGAGCACCCGCCGCCCGCGGACCCGCCCGGGATGATCCAGCACATGCCGGGCCAGCGCCTGTCCGCCGGGCCAGGCAAAGGCCCAATACGGCGGGGGGATGTTGCGCGCGGCCAGCCAATCCTCGGAGGCCTGCCAGATCGGGGTGATCTCGCCGGCCAGATGCAGCCTGATCTCCGGCACCAGCGGCGCGGTCGAGACCGCGGTGTGGGCAGCGACGAACCCGGCCGCATCGCTCATCGCGCGAGCTGGCCCAGGGCGAGGGCGAGGCAGACGGCGAGCCCCACCTCGCGGTTCTGCCGGAACAGGCCCAGGCAGAGGCCGGGGTCGTGGATGTCGAGCCGCCGCACCTGCCAGGCGAGTTCGGCGGCCGGCAGCAGCAGCCCCAGCCGGAATGCCCAGGACAGGTCAGCGAGCCAGCCGGATGCCGCCAGGGCGGCCAGCGCCAGGGCGTAGACGATGCCGACGAACCGGCGCGGCGCCCCCGCCATCAGCCGCGAGGTGGATTTCACCCCCACCACCGCATCGTCGCGCATGTCCTGGAAGCCGTAGATCGTATCGAAGCCGAGGTCCCACAGGATGGCCGCGAGATACAGCGCCACACACGCGCCGTCGATCCGCCCGCTTGCTGCGACATAGCCCATCGGTGCCCCGAACCCGAAGGTGAAGCCCATGGCGAGCTGCGGCCACCAGGTGATGCGCTTGGCGAGCGGATACAGCCCGACCAGGACCAGCGACCCGGCGCCGAGCGCCCAGCAGAGCGGCCGCAGGCTGAGCAGAACGGCAAGCCCACAGAGCAGCAGCACGAGCAGGAAACCCGCCGCCTCGGCCATGCCGAGCGCGCCGGAGGCCAGCGGCCGCCCGGCGGTGCGCGCCACCCGGCGATCGATGTCGCGGTCCCACATGTCGTTGACCACGCACCCGGCCGAACGCATCACCAGGCTGCCCACCGCGAACAGCGCCAGCAGCCGCAGCCGCTGACCGGGCTCGACGCCGCGCGGCAGCAGGATCCCCCAGGCGCCCGGCAGGAACAGCAGCCAGGTGCCGATCGGACGGTCGAGCCGGGCGACCAGCACCAGCGCGCGCAGCTTGGGCGGCAGTCGGGCGATCCAGCCGGTGGAGACGATGTCGGTGTGAGCCATCGGCGGGCGCCCCCCCCACTGCCGAGCCCCTCCCTTCGGCGGGCATCCCGCGGGGGGCATAAGGGCGGCGGGGCCGCCACCCGCCCGCACCGACAGGGCCACCGGGGGGGGGCCG
>Ga0080006_1100029_pt1 | contig 38857 bp, 43 predicted proteins | sample RS3BMetagenome_FD_69209 | JGI IMG/M metagenome (GOLD analysis project Ga0080006, IMG submission 69209) | Ferric oxide microbial mat and aquatic microbial communities from Rainbow Spring, Yellowstone National Park, USA - RS3B (SPADES... ...
TACGGATACGTTCTTCTCTTCTACGTTTTTTTGAACCTGGACAGCACAGAATCGTTCAGCTCTATCAGCGTCTCCATGCCAAGCCTCATCATCGCCCTGTGTATGGTGGATTTGCTCGGGACACCGTTCAGCCCCAGTTCTGGGAGAAGCCATATGTTGCCCTTCAGATGGCTCTCCATCTCCCTGTACTCCTTCCTATGGTATACCATCAGGAGAAGAACGAGGAGCATGGACTTAAAGCCGTATTTGAAGGGCCTTGCTCCTGCATGCTTCTTGGGGTCTCTCGGAGCCCATTCCCTGGGCTCTTTTACCTCTGCGACGATTTCCTTTGCTACGCTCAGAAAGGCCCTTTCCTCGTCTCTTGAAGCCCTCTCATATACGACGTATCTTCCCTTTCCCATCTTATCAGATATAAACCCAAGTGGGATATCAGAGAGTGAGGTAAAGACCTAATAACACCATGGTCAAATAAGATATGGGACTACGCCGGTATCACCAGCAAGGTTATTAGAACCCCTCAGGTAGGTTTCCAACACGAAGATGTACAGAGGAGAGGTTTAGATTGAAGTGCGGTTGCGGTGTGGAGACCGATAGATATTGTATTTATCACTACGGGTTTGAATGCGAAAGTTGCCACGCGCGGAAACCGCTGAACACTTCTCCCCCGGATCTTGTATATGGTCCGCTCATGAACAAAAAGCCAGTAGAAAAGAAATGAAATCGTGCTTGCGTCGGTAGGTCATATTTTTGTACTATGACGTGCTTGTTGTCGGGGCAGGCCCCGCTGGTCTATCGGCCGCCAGGGCGGCGGCAAAGAGAGGAGCTTCAGTTCTGGTCGTCGAGCAGGAGCAGGCGGTAGCTGAACATGTTAGGACAAGTGGGGTGACGTGGATTTCAGATGCCAATGAACTGGGTATACCAGCCGAACTGTACAATCCGGTTTCCGTTTACAATTTCGTTTCAAAGGACAACAGTGCTTGCGTAGGAACAGTGAGACCAGAAGCGTGCGTGCTGAATGTAAGAGGCACCTACCAGTACCTTGCCGGCAGGGCGGGGGATGCCGGCGCAGGATTGTGGCTGAGAACGAGAGCCTTGAGGCCGCTGATCGGGAAGGACGGCAAAGTGGAAGGCATGACGGTTCACACCAGCGGAAAGGGCGAGCAGGAAGTAAGGGCCGGGGTTGTGATCGATGCCAGCGGCTTTGGCTCAGTCGTGGCAAAGGATGTGGGGCTTGCAACCAAGTGGGCAAATTATGGGGTAGGGGCAGAGTATGAAGCGTTTGTGGAGAGGTACGACGAGACACAATGGTACCTAATGGTTGGATCGTTGTACTCACCCGCCGGATACGCTTGGATCTTCCCAGTTGGAAAAAACAGGGTACGAATCGGCGTTGGGGTGGGAAGACCAGGTTCCGACGAAAATCCGGCTAATCTCGTTGACGGATTACTGGAGAAGAGGCCAGGCCCCCTGGCAAGGCTGGGCAGGATAACTCCTATCGAGTTTCACTACGGTCTGGTTCCCAACGGAGGGTTAAGGGAGAGGTTGGTGGGTAAAGGAGTGGCCCTAGTTGGAGATTCGGCAGGGCAGGCAAACCCATTAGTCTTAGAAGGGATTAGGTACGCGATAAGATACGGTTCTTTACTCGGAGATGCAGCGGCTGGGGCGCTAGGAGAAGGTATGGAAGAAAGGCTTGCAGCCGAGTACGAACGCAGGTGCAGGAATGAGGTCGAATCGAAGATCAAGGCTGCGCAACGCATACAGTCAAGATGGCTTTCACTCGATGACCACGGTTGGGACAAAGAGTTGGATATAATAAAGGAGTTGAAGCCTGAAGAGTTCATAGAGTTTATCAGGGCAGATTTTGGCGTTGCGACTATCGCCAGGCTTGCAACTAAGCACCCCAAAGTTGTTGTAAGGGAGTTCTTCGGGATGGCGATGAATTCTCTTAGGAGCATAGCCTGAAAGGGATCTGCTCTACCTGAAACATAGTAATTAGTCCGCACCGATTCATCACAAAGTTTATCCCGTGCCTCGGCGGTTCAGGATAAGCAGCAACAGGTGAGGGTCGAGCTTGGGCATCCCAGAAAAGATCAAACAGATAGAGGAGGACCTGCACAGAACACAGATAAACAAGAAGACAGAGCATCATATTGGACTGCTAAGGGCCCGCCTCGCCAAACTGAAGAAGGAGCTGGAGGAGCAGAGCAGCAGAAAGGGTGGAGGGGGCCCACCCGGGTTTGATCTTAAGAAATCTGGGGATGCGAGCGTTGTCCTGATCGGCCTGCCGAGTGTCGGGAAGTCAACGCTGCTCAACCGGTTGACCAACGCTAGGTCAAAAGTAGGGGCATATCAGTTCACCACACTCGAAGTTGTGCCCGGAATGATGGAGTATATGGGGGCTCGTATTCAGGTACTCGACCTTCCCGGTATAATAGAAGGCGCATCCTCTGGCAGGGGGCTGGGCAAAAGGGTGCTGTCCGTCGCCAGGACAGCTGATCTTATCCTTTTTGTGCTGGATGTTTTTCAACCGGAGGCCCGCTCGTTGCTTGAAAGAGAGCTGGCGAACATAGGTGTCAGGGTTGACCAGGATCCCCCTCGTGTTGAAATTGAGAGGACAACCTCTGGGGGGATATCTGTGGTCCCCCTCGTTAAAATGACAAAGATGACTGAGAAGCTGGTAAAGGAGATCCTTCAGATCTATGACATAAACAGCGCACGAATAATAATAAAGGAAGATATAACGCCAGATCAGCTTACGGACGTTCTTGTGGGCAACCGTGTGTATCTGAAATCTTTAACTGTGATGAATAAGATAGACCTCGTCAACTCAGGATTCATAAACGAGATCGAATCCAAGTTAAAGATCAACTTCATACCAATCTCTGCAGAAGGCAATTTGAATATAAACGCACTTAAGAGGGAGATTTATACGAAGCTGGATTTCATCCGGGTTTACATGAGACCAAAGGGGGGCGAAACAGACTTTGCGGAGCCCCTGGTCGTAAGGAATGGAACAACCGTGGCAGGTGTCTGTGATAAGGTGCACAGGAGGATGAGGGACGAGTTCCGGTACGCGCAGGTCTGGGGGAGGAGCGTCAAGTTTGGAGGGCAGAAGGTAGGGCTGGACCACAGATTGATGGATGAGGATGTAATAACACTGGTCGCAAGATGAACTCAGCGTGCAATGTACTTTGATTCAAGGTAGTTTATGAGTCCAGACGGGTCGTACACCTTTGCGAATGTCTTCTGCTGCAGTTCCCTGGGAGAATACGTTCCTCCGTATTTGTGGATCTTTTCTCTCAGCCACTCCTTTAATCTTTCTATCTGTCCTGCGGCTATAACATCACTCATATTCATTTCTCTGTTAATCGCCTCCCAGCACATCCCTGCTATCACGTTACCAATAGTATAGTTTGGAAATGAAGCAAACCCTCCCGAGCTCCAGTGTATGTCTTGAAGCGAGCCATTAGAGTCGTTACCCGGGCGCACCCCCAACAGCTCTTCAGAAGTCTCAGACCACAGCTGGGGGACCTCATCCACACTGGCCTTCCCATCGAAGAGTTTCCTTTCAATCCCGTATCTCAGTGCGATGTGAAGATTGTACGTGACTTCGTCTGCGTCCACCCTTATTAGGCTTGGCCTTACAAGGTTGGAGTATCGGTAAAGGTCTTCGTAATCGTATTTCTGGGTAAACGGAAGAGTCTTATGATACACCGGGGTGAGTCTCCTGACGAACTCCCTGCTTCTTCCAACGATGTTTTCCCAGAACCTTGACTGAGATTCATGAAAGCCCGATGATACCCCATGCCCTATCGGGGTTGCCCTCAGCTCCCTGCCCACCTGAAGCTCGTAAAGTGCGTGTCCAGATTCATGAATCGTTGCGTACACAGTGGTTCGAAAATCCTTCTCGCCGTACCTAGTGGTGATCCTGACATCGTCGACATCAAAGCCGCTGGTAAATGGGTGAGCAGACAGGTCCACCCTGAACCTGTTCAAAGGCATGCCAAGCACTGAAACCACCTCTTCGTTGGTGGCCATGATCAATTGCCTATCAAACCTCTCTTCTTCAAGAGGGTGACTCGATGGAGGGTCGCCCGCTTCCTGGACTTTCTGGAATATCCTTTTGAGCGGTGGAATTATTTTGTTAAAAAGTGTATCAAGGTCGGCTGAAGTGAGGCCTTCTTCTCCCTGGTCAAGAAGTGCATCATAAGGGTCCCCGCCCTCGGCGAGTTTCTCCCCCTCCATCATTTTGAGCCGAAGCACCTTCTCAAGATGTGGCTGAAAAAGCCTGAAATCTGACTTCTGCCTCGCCTCCCTCCAGGCTACCCTAGCCTCCGTTGTAGTCTTCTGTAAATCTTCTACAAGGCTGGAGGGCACGTTTGTGTAATATTTGAGCCTCCTCCCCAACACCCTTGTTATCCCTTTCTCTACGTCTGTCAGTCCATCTGAGGATGAAGCTCTTTCTATCAGGGGTCTCATAGATAATAACTTCTGTTGCACCTGCAATGTGAGCTCGGCCAACGCTTGACCCCTTGCCGCAGATCCTTCTTTTGGCATGTAGGTTTCCAGATCCCACCTTAGCACAGACGAAGAATATATGAGCGCCCAAACGGACCTGTAACCATCAAGAAGATCCTGAACAACCTGAGAGTATCTCGTCATGACCGTTCGGCAGGGACCGGATGGATTTTATCTGTTTTGATTCAATATGCCGCAACATATTTAACTCACGTATTCGTGGCCGCTAAATGTAACGGTGTATTTGGTTGTCCACTGGAAACCCCGACATCAGACAGGCTGTAAAGGAGGACAGTGGCACCCTGAAGAAGCTACAGCTTCTGGTGCCCGGGCTTAGAGGATACAGAAGGTCTGAAGACATAAGAATCGCGGACGAGCTGCTCAGGAATCAGGTCGCGGACAGACTTGACCAGGCAAGGGCGAACCTCGACATGGTAAGAAAACAGATGGTGGCAAACAACGACTTCACCAACCTGACCTCCCTTGGTGGTGTTATGTCACAGATTCAGCAGTTGGCAGGCGAGATCAGGCATTCCCAGCAGGGCTACTCCGGTCTGGCGGCCAGCATAAGTATTACTCAGGACGTTCTGAACAGGCTGTACGAATATGATTATGCTTTCGTGGATTCTGCGATGCAGCTGCTTAACGCCACCTCCCCCTCGAGTTTTGTTTACGATCCGAATGCTCCAAACAATGTGCAAAGCCTTGTCTCAAGGCTTACAATGGCCATATCAGACATCAAGCAAAAGTGGGCTGTCAGGCTGGAGAACGTGGAGCAGATACTTCAGAAGTGATGCTGAGGTATGGTGTTCGGCAAAAAATCTTCGGCTGGCGGTGTACCTGCCTCCGGTGGCAGCGTGCTCGGGTCCACAACGATAGAGTGGGAACCTCAATTCAAGCAGGGGAACGTAATGTGGAAGGTTCCCAGGCTTATAAGATTAAACGATAATATAGTCGTCAGGGAGGATGAAATTGCAGTCTTCTACAGAGACGGGAAGGTTCTTACGTACTTTGATCAGCCGAACAGGTACGCCCTTACGGATTTCAACGCTCCTGTGGTTGGAGGGCTTCTCAAGTTCTTCACAGGTGTTCAACAGCAGGCCGAAGTGTACTATCTTCAAAAGAGGTACCTTGATGGTAAGTACGGCAGCACCCAGCCCTACCAGTTCACCGACCCTACATTTGGAATTGTAAATCTGAGGGTTTTTGGGGAGTACAGGTGGAAGATTTCTTCCCCGGAGAATTTCATCAACCAGTTCGTAGGAACCTTTGGGGTGGAGACTTCGGATGAAGTCGAAGCCAGGCTGAGGGAACAGATGGTGATCCTCGTTTATAACGCACTTGGAAAAATGAAATCGCAGGGAATGAAGGTAACGGACTTGGCGGCAAACCTGACCAACATAGAACAGGTGGTTCTTTCGATGTGCCCCGACCATTTTGCACAGTACGGCGTTGAGATAAACAAGATATCCGGATTGACGATAAGCCTTCCTGATGAGGTTCAGAAGGCGATCGACACAAGGTCTGAAATGTCTGTGCTGGGCGTGAACTATATCCAGTATCAGGCAGGTCAGGCCATGGTTGACGCAGCCAAGAACCCCACCGGTGTTGCAGGTGCGGGCGCGGGGCTCGGGGTAGGACTCGGCGCGGGTGTGGGCATGGGCTATGCTGTGGGGGGCCAATTTACCCAAGGTTTTAACCAACCACAGATGAAGACCTGTCTGAACTGTGGCTCCCTGATACCTGTCGCAACAGCATTCTGCCCTAACTGTGGTGCGAACCAGTCGATGCCAAAGCAGCAGGTTTCTCAGACTCAGGTTTCCTCGGTTTGTTCAAAGTGCGGGACGCAGATTCCTGCGGGGGCGAAGTTCTGCCCGAACTGTGGTGCCCCGGCAACACAGCCTCAAACTCAGAGTTCACAGTCAAAGACCTGCCCAAGCTGTGGACAACCTGTTCAGGCTGGAGCGAAGTTCTGCCCGAACTGTGGCAAACAATTATGAAGCTATGACCTGGTGGTGATTCCTAGATGTACTGCCTCAAGTGTGGCGCTCAGCTTCCCGATGATGCAGCCTTCTGCTGGAAGTGCGGAACCAAGGTTCCATCGGCGGCATCCCAAACGGGACAGACGTCATCCCAGCAATCTCCCTCACAATCATCCCAGAGGTTGGTGCTTGCACCCACCGGAGCGACTTCGCTGAAGTGTCCAAGCTGTGGAGCGCCTATCTCCCCAAAGTTTGGGGAGATGGTGATAACCTGTGAATACTGCGGCGCAAGCGTCTCGTTGGGGGCCGATGGGTGGAGAAGCATCGAGAAACATACCATGCTTCCACTCAACTATGCAGACAAACAGACTGTGCTCCAGAGAGCTCACGACCTGATGGACAGGGGACTTCTGAGGAGGCATCTTCAGGAGAGCTCTGTTCTTGAGGAAGCGACCTTGAGCGTTGTGCCTTACTGGGTCATCCCTGTTTCGGCACGTACTTCTCTCGTGGCCACAGACGTGGCCGTGGAGGTGGGCACCATAGCGACCACCGCGGCTCTGATCGGTGTCATGGGTGGAGGGTTTGGAAGGAGGGGACCTGGCTTCGGAGGAGGGCTTCTTGAAGGTGCTATGCTTGGAGGTGTCATGAGTGGTGGGATGGGAGGAGGGGGCCCAAGAAAGGCTGTCCAGATCGACTCCAACTATAACTTCCCTGTGGTCGCGCTCAAGGCATTGACGGAGTATCAGCCCAGGGATTACCAGTTTAACCTCGAGAGCAGAACCCTTTTTGATGCCAAGAAGTTTCCACCTGGGGTCAAGGTTCTAAATGGAGATGTGAGTGAGGATGCAGCAAAATATCAGGCGAAAACCTACGTTGACCAGCTGCAGGCCAAGAAAGCTCACGAACAGTATCATATGATCCAGCAGATACACACAGATATCGATACCGCCGACGGAGAGCTTCTCCATGTGCCCGTCTGGTTCATCAGGTACGACCATAAGGGCAGCAAGATAATACTTGTGTTTGACGCAAACTCGGGTCAGCCGATCAACAGCATCGGCCTGTAAAAACGAAATAATTCGGATACCTACAGGTCGCCCGTTTGATTACTAAAATAGCGTAGACAGCCCGCACTCTTTAGAGTTGCGATGGATACGTGTAGATACAGCCACTTCAATATACCGATGGGCGGGTCAGTCGGATGCGGTATGAATCTCCGAAGGCTAGAATAAGGCTCCATACCGAAATGAGTTCGGGAAGCTCTAATGGAGTGAGCGAAACATAACGAGCCACGTGTTATATGTATCTCCATTGTAGGGGCTGCATTAACTAACTAACTGATTGGTTGATTGATTGATTGACACAGCCCATAACCCGTTAGGATGAGTCACCATGGAGAGCGCCAACAAATCGGGAAACTTACACCCTTCAGGGGTGGGAGATGTCAGAAATCCTCCTTCCGGGTTGCTACTGGAAATCCTTATTTGGAGCTTGGGCTAAGAGATATATTATAAAAAATCGTTTAATGAATTACCTTCTTCTTATGAAATACACAAAGAGTACGACGAACGCTATAACAGCGGTGGCAGCGGCTAAAAGAAGTTCGAATGAGAATCCAGTGGAAGATTGGGTTCCACCAGTACCCGGAAGCTGTGAAATCGGACCGCCTGGCTGTACGTACTGTTGAGCACCTGAGGAGATTTGGTTGTATATCGCGGCTGGAGCCCCCTGTGATGAATTCGATTCTCCCCCAACCACTACGCTCTGGCCTGAAACACCTGACTGAGCCGCCAAAGGTTGAGCCCAGAATTCTTGCCTTTGGACCTTCAACGTAATAGTTGCCTCTCTGGTGGGGGGAAAGATCAATGCCGTGCCTGCCAGACCTACTGAGGTGGGCTGCCAGTACACCGTAACGTTGACCGGTTCACCGCCGACGGTGGTTTGTATTGTGGTCACATTTTTCGGAATGTTCACCGGAACCCATAGCCATGCGTACACCTCTACGGGAAGTGACGGTACGCTCAGCACTGCCACACCTGACGAGTTGGTTGTTGTGTACATAACGTAGGGGTCGCCGAAGTAGAAGTAGTAGTAACCCTCTCCAACCACGTAAGCATAGACGTACGCGCCCTGGGCGGGTGTGCCGTTCATGAAGTTGACGTTTATTGCTACCTTCACCCTCGTGATGTTGTACACGTTCTGGGTCTGTATGTTGATCGTTGTTGGGCCGTTAACCTGTTCCATGACGTAGCCGTATTCAGAGGCAAACCCGGTGCGTACCGGAATCATTGTGGAAGAGGCACCTGATGGGGAAACAGAGGAAAGTGGGCCCATGCACAACTGGCAAGGGGGCTGACTGACCTGCTGAACTGCTGTTACTGTAAAAAGGTAGGTCCCTGCTGGAAGTTCGAGCCCGAAGCCAGGGTACTGGCTTTGCGACTGTGCGACCTCTCCACCGGTGGAGTTGTAAGCTGTCAGGTAGTAGTAGTTCATCGCTGGCTCGGCTGTCGAGACAAATATCTGAACGTTGTACAGCTGTGTAGCAGCTGACCCTGATGCGTACACCAGTCCTCCACCCGTTGCAGCGAGGATTATGGTTGACATGATCAGTGCAACGGCCCTAAGTCCCGTCACATGAAAACGGCCTTTGGATATTGAATCCTTTGATGTTATCGTCATCATCATCTTTCCTTCTCTGCCGTAAGTTAGAACTACAGTTGTTTTAAGACTGCAGTATTGAACGGACGTTCTACAGTCCAGAACGAAGCAGGACCCGGTTGTTCGAATCCGTTTTATCCAATCCTTTCAACGAATCCTTTCGTGATTTCTTTCTTCTTGTTTGAACTGTCGTCCCTACTCCCTCGGCTCCCTTACTAACGACAACTCTATTTTTTATCGAATATGTTGATAAAGATATACGGTGCAGGCTAGTCGAGCACGCGATTGACCGAGCAGCCACCACAGTTCCGGCACGTGGAAGTAAAGCTGCCATTCATACTCATAAAGACAAGAAGGGGGCTGAACCTTATGGATTCCCTTTCCCGAAGCAGGGTTACCCGTCCTCTGTCAAACTTCTACCTTTACATCATGCCAGTTATCGCAGCCGTTATGATATTCATCGCGCTCTTTGCGATACAAAGGTACCTCTACAACCCTCAACTTGGGACATTTGTACGAGGCCTGGGCGTGACAGCCAACCTTCTCATACCCGGTTTGAACCCGTATCTGCCGATAGTTTACGGTTGGATAGCCCTTTTCACAGGACTCATAGTTCACGAGGCTTCTCATGGTGTTGTTGCAAGGGCCAACGGTTTCACTGTGAAGGATTCCGGTCTGATATTCTTTCTGATCCTTCCAATAGGTGCCTTTGTCGAGCTGGACGAAGAAGAACTAAAGGTGGCCAGGCCAGGGGTGGCTGGGAGAATACTTGCGGCGGGCGCAGGAAGCAACATACTTACCGCGATAATATCTCTCGCACTTATGCTCGCCATAGTCTCGAGCATGACCCCTGTGGCCGGACACGGGCTTGGGGTGCTATCCGTGGTGCCAGGATCCCCGGCTGCAATCGCTGGTCTACATCCTGGAGATTTACTCGTCTCTCTTAACGGGACGAAATTTACAACTGTCGATCAGCTTTCCTCCTATATGCAGAACACTACAAAAGGGATGACGGAGACCTTCTACTATATAGATTCAGGGGTGTTGAAAACAGGCACCGCGACCCTTACACAGAACCCAGACGAACCTAACATAGGTTTTCTTGGTATAACAGCTTCAGACGATCCCTCACTTGTACTGAAAAATTTCCTCACAATCTCGCCTTTGAGTATATCCAGATACTTCTTTTTCCCTTCGCTTACGCCAACACAGGTGCCCTTCACAAGCCAGATGTCGGTGTTCTACTCAAGCCCTCTTGGTCCAGCTGCTGTTGTGTTCGCGAACCTCTTCTTCTGGATATGGTTTGTTAACTTCAACGTGGCCCTGTTCAACGCCCTGCCTCTAGGGCCATTCGATGGTGGTGTAGCGTTCAGACATCTTCTAAGGGCAATTTCTCATGCAGACTGGAACGACAGCTTTGTTGCCAGGACCAGCAACATTGTCACAGCGATTATGGCGGTAATGGTTCTCATGCTCGTGATCGTACCCTGGATCACGTGAACCACCCCGACCTTGCGGACGGGGCATCCTGCTTCGCAACAGGATTTCCTGCTTTTCAGAGCGACCTTGATCCTCGTTCACACGCAGCGCAGGTTCCATCGAGCGGAACCGTTCTGTGATCCCCCGGGTGGAAGAGGAGTTACGGAGGGTCTGTTCTCCACAGGCTTGAGTTCCCCCAGTCCCGAGGGTGCAACCGAGGACTTAGAGCTTTTGTTATAAAATTGTTTCTATACGGGGGCTATCCATCCCCTCCCTCACGGAAGAGGACTTTGGCCGCCTCAAGCCCCCGAAAGGTTAAAGGAAGATTCAGATCTCTACCTTTTTCTGAATGGAAGGTCCCATAAGAAGATGGAACACCCATCTGCCCTCCTGCTTTCTCGCGAGTATCGGACTGGCCCTGAAGGCCTTTGCCCATTGAATAAGCATACCTTTTTCCTCAGCGGAGATGTACCTCCCCCTCTTCACCTGGATCGCGAGTAGCTTCTTGCCGTTGCTGGCGATGAGGTCTATGGGGGTGTGAGATCCGGCGCTTCTTACTATGTGCATGTAGCCTCTTGAAATCAAAATCTTTTTTATCATATATTCGGCGTTCCTGCCAGAGGAATAGTTATTCAACCGCGCCAACCACAGTGTATGAGGGTAGTTTTAAGCATGCCATTCACATGTCATTCATCCGACGCACCATTTCATTGTGAGAGAATGACTTGTTTTATTGCATGCCATTCACATGTCATTCATCCGACGCACCATTTCATTGTGAGAGAATGACTTGTTTTATTGCATGCCATTCACATGTCATTCATCCGACTCTTCCCCCCCTCTAAACAGCATGGTCAGTGCGCCAGAGAGGTCCTCCATCCCCTCGGAAGTCGAGGCGGAAACACCGATAAGTTGCTCGATGAACTCGTTGTCCACAAGCGCTTGGGCAAGAGATGTGTACAGAGTGATGTCTTCCCCCTTTGAAAAGGATGCGATATCATCAAGTAGTGTTTCCGGCTCCTTTGACCAACGCATAACGTTGCCTGCCTCCTCCCTCGCAAGGTCGATCTTGTTCATCACTGGTAGAAAAGGTAGCTTCAACCTTAACTTGACCGAAGATGCAAGCAAACTCAGAGATAGAAAATTTTGAGGGTTTGTACACAGCCAAGCATCATAGACGTAAAGCATCGCCTTTTCTTCAGATTCTATTTGCTTTGTCAGGAACTCCCCACTTGGTCTGTACGCGAACAGTTCTATCTGGCCCGGTGTATCGAATATTGCGTAATCTGCAGCGTAAGAGTCTATATCGTTTTGCAGCTCTTCTACACGCGTTGCCAACATATCGGTGGCAAGAACCAGGGCGCCGTTTGGACCAAGCTGGTACCGATCCATGAGCTGATGCACATCCACGTATAGTCTGATATCGACGTCTGGTTGATAAGGCAGTGATTCTGCACCCGGGTCGAGATTGACAGTTATGACACTTGAAGATTTGGAGACGAACCAGTCCTTCAAGGTATGAGTCAGAAGACTTTTGCCGCATCCAGCCGTTCCAACAACGAATACACTGTACAACTTGACAACCTGTTGGGAGAGGACTATACAAACACGTCGGTGAACTAATTAGCTGCCCTCTTTGACAATCGAATAAAAATTTTAGTCAGGGCTTGGCTTGGCTTTGTATGACTTCGCTTGGCTTTGATCAGCGGGGCTGTATCATGCATCTTTGCCCTGTCCCTGCAAAACATCTTTTCAAACAGATAATAACAGAAGCTTTTTTGAAGCGTTCCTCCATGCTTGTCCGAGATCTGATGAAGGACAACAAAATTCCCACGAAAGGGGAAGAAACTCACGGTGAGGAAGAACTAGCCTCTTACATATCGTTAACTGATTACCCGCTGTTCAATCACTTCAGATTCAGATGCGAAATCATTTCAGGTGGCTACGAATTTTGACAGGGTTCACGGTTGAAGTTCTCTGTGTAGGGAATGAATTGCTGCTTGGCAGAACCATCGATTCAAACTCCAACTACATCTGCAGGAGGGTTTACGAGCTCGGTGGAACGGCAAGAAGGGTAACCATAGTACCTGACGACGTAGAGGAGATAGCGAAGGCCCTCACAGAAATCAGCTCGAGGGGGACCGATTGGGCGATCGTGACCGGTGGCCTTGGTCCAACTTACGATGACAAAACCCTTCAGGGTCTTGCCGCCGCGATGAAGGTACCAATGTCACTCTCAAGCAAGGCGTTGGAATACATCAATGAATCTGTGCGAAGAAGGGCTATGGCTACCGGGATCAACTACCCTGCTACCGAACAGATGTTGAAGGCAAGGGAGAAGATGGGGATTATTCCCGAAGGATCTGAACCGTTGCCGAATCCCGTGGGGACAGCACCAGCCGTCCTGGCAAGGGTTCACAACACAAGGGTCGTGTGCCTCCCTGGAGTACCGGCCGAAATGAAGGCAATATTCGACCAGTCCGTGGTTCCGATGCTGACGTCCGCAGCTCCAAGTGCCTACACGGTTGATATTGATGTGGTTGGAGTTCCTGAAGCTGCGCTGGCGCCACTGCTGGAATCTACAGCTAAGGAATACCCGGACTTCTACATCAAGTCCCATCCTGCGACTGCGGAGAAGCAAAGCAGGGTGATAATTCAGATAACCGGTAGGGGCGCAGATTCCGCAAAAAGGACAGAGGAAGTGGCTAGAATATTCACAAAATGGCTTGAGAGTCAGAGGGCAAGCTTCAGGCTAAACCGGTCCACGGACACCGGTCAGACCGTAAGTCAGCGCTTTGAGGACAGCCACCATTCAAGGTAATCGTCCTGCATCTGCCTTCTTCTTCGTTTATCGTCTGGAACTCTCTCTCTTACCTTCATCTTAATGTCGTAAAGCTGCTCCCTTGTCACGTATAAACCACACTTCTTGCAGGTAAAATGCTTGGTGGCTAGGTCGTATGACATCGCGCCGCCGCACTCCGGGCAAGTTTGCGATGACATGACCATGCCTCCATATGTTGTCCTTTTAAAGACTGTGCTTCAATCTTTCATTTTGTTTCACAGTTAACCGGCCCGATTTTGGGTTCAAGCCCTCAATTCTTCGAAGGTATCCTTTCGAAAAACATGCATCGCAATTACTTAAAATAGCCACAAAAAACACCTCTGACCGGGTCAGAGCGCGTTGGACGACTTCTGGGTTGTCGGCGGTCCTTCGTCACCTGACCTTTCAGCCCGGATCTCCGAGCAGCTCAGGGCAAGGCTTGTGCTAGCTGAATCTAAAACATTCCCAGATGGCGAAAGCTACATCAGGATACCCGAACCTTACCCGCCAAAACACACCGTAGTTGTCCAGACCACTTCACCTCCCCAGGACCGGAACCTGATCCAGCTCTGTCTTATGGCAGACAAGCTGAGGGAAATGGGCTCCAAGGTGGTGGCTGTCGTCCCATATCTGGCGTACGCAAGGCAGCACAGAGAGTACCTCCCCGGAGAAGCGGTTAGTATAAGGTACGTTGCAAAGATGCTGGAGTCGGCAGGCGTCGTGAGGCTGATAACTATCGACATTCATAATGTCGAGGGATTAAGTTACTTTACGATCCCCGCCAACAGCCTTTCGGCCGTTCCCCTTTTGGCCGAACACCTCAAGACAAAGCTGAGCGGCGACAAGAGCATTGTCGTGGCCCCCGACGAAGGGGCGAGGATCAGGGTGGAAACACTGGCCACCCAACTCGACACAGACTACCTTGTGCTTCAGAAGAGAAGGGACAGGTCATCAGGGGAGGTCGTATCTGACCTGGTGGACGAGGTCAGACTTGATGGAAGGACGGCTGTGATTCTAGATGACCTCGTTTCCACGGGGGGAACAATAACCAAGGCTGCAGCCGTACTCAAGGAGAGGGGCGCTTCGAGGATAATGGTTGCCTGTACTCACGCCCTTTTGGCAGAGGGAGCGATGGAGAAGATGCATGCTGCAGGGGTGGAGGAGTTCGTAGCCACCGATACCATACCGGGGAGATACAGCTCCGTGAGCGTCGCAACCACTGTCAGTGATTTCTTGAAGCGCCTTTAAGTGGTGTACGGTCACCATTGCTCTGTTACGCCATCCTTTCGGGACCCGACTACAGCCTTTCCCTTGATGAGATAGCCGCCCTTCTAGAGATTTACGGCTCAGGGAGCAGACCAGAGGCATCTCGAAGAATCGCTATCTTTGAATGCCAGCGGGAGGACCTGGAACGGATCGCAAAAAGAGCTTCTTACTCAAAGGAGGTTGGTCGTGTTATAACGATAACGGAAGACGTCTCGAAATTCGATCCCTCCCTCCTAGCTGGAGAATTCTCAGGCTTGGAATTCAAGGTGGATTCGGAAGGCTTCGGCCCCATGACAAAGAAGCTTATTGACGCAAGTTTGGGGGAGCTCATACTCAGACACTCTCCCGGCAGCAGGGTCAACCTTCAAGGCCCTCGAAAGGTTCTGAGGGTGCTGAAGGATGACGGGGTTGATGGAAGGATCATATTTGGCGTCAGATCAGGAAGGGTAAAGGGTGGGTGGAGGGAAAGAAGACCGAGGGCAAGGCCATTTTTTCATCCCGTAGCAATGTTTCCCAAGCTGTCCAGACTTATGGTGAACTTGGCCAGAGTAAAAAGTGGAGATATTTTTCTTGACCCGTGCGTGGGAACAGGCAGTTTACTTCTTGAAGCAACAGAAATGCAGATCGAGTCCCTAGGGATGGACGTATCGAAGAGGATGTTATTCGGTGCATCCCGTAACTTGAGGGGTTATGCTGCTGAAAACTGGCATATTCTGCAGGGTGACGCCAGGAGGATCCCTCTAAGATGTGTGTCCGGCGTTGCCACCGACGTGCCGTATGGAAGGGCCAGTCCAACCAGGGGAGGAGTTTCGGAGCATATCGAAGAACGGATACTGGATGAGTGCGGCTCTTTATTAAAGAAGGGTGGTTACCTTGTCATGATGACTTCGTCAATAAGCGGTGTGCATGATAGGGGTTCACTCAGGCTGGTGTCAAGTTACGACTTATATGTGCACAGGTCCCTTACCCGTAAACTGTCGGTTTATAGGAATGAGTGATCCGGTTTGTTCAGGGTGACCGTCCTAGGCAGTTCTGCCGCGATGCCCACAAAGAACAGGGGGGTTACCTCGCTGGCTGTAGAAAGGGATGGGGAGCTTTTGCTCTTCGACTGCGGCGAAGGGACTCAGCGGCAGATGACGATGGCAAAACTATCAAGGCATGACCCCTCGGTAATATTTATCTCTCATCTGCATGGCGACCATGTACTCGGACTGTTCGGTTTTTTGATGAGCATGTCCATGCACGACAGGCGAACCCCACTGAAGATAGTTGGTCCAGCCAGGCTCAAGAGGCTCGTCAGGGGGGTGCTTGAGGTGCTGGGCACTAGACTCACTTTTGACCTGAATTTTGTTCAGGCCAAGAAGGGGATAGTCCACAGAGGGGAAGGTTACAGGGTGAGGGCGACTTATGCGCAGCACCCTGGGGAGTGCTACAGCTTTAGGCTGGATGAAGATCCAAGGCCGGGAAGATTCTTTCCAGAAAGGGCGATTGCACTGGGGGTCACTCCTGGACCCATGTTCAAAAGATTGCAGCTTGGCAGGACCGTAAAGACATCGAAAGGAAATGTTACACCTTCAATGGTAATGGGAAGGCCGAGGAGGGGCAGAAGCTTCGGGTACTCCGGAGACACAAGGCCGGCACGCAGGCTAGTCACATTTTTCAGAGGCGTGGACCTTCTTGCCTTTGATACCACATTCTCAGATGAATATTCAAAAGAGGCGAAACTCTTCGGGCATTCAACAGCGTCAGAATCGGCTCTTCTTGCATCAAAGGCGGGTGTAAACACCCTTCTCATGATACACATAAGTCCCAGGGTCTCGGACACATCGATCCTTCTGAAGGAGGGGAGGAGACACCACCCTAACGTCCTCGTTGCCGAAGATTTCATGCAGATGGATTTGCCTCTGCCCAAGTGACTTCTTTCATACCGGTGCGAGAAATTCAATAAGGGCCTTTGGCTCGTCTGTTATAATTTCTAGATGCACCGCACCGAGAGGGGATTCTGAATCGTTTTCGCAGAATGATATGACCCCCCTTGTAAGTGCCTGTTTGTTAAGGAGAAGCTCGAACCGTCCACCAGCATGCTGGGAGAGCAGCAGCCTTTTAAGGACGTTTCTGACCCTTCTAGATGCAGCCATATCCTTTAGCTTTCTCAGGCAGGATTTGCCGCTGGCCCTCAGCACAACCCTGTCATCCTCCCTCAGCGGCTCGACGGTATCTTCAGGATACGTCAGTTGCTGCAATGCCCTGGATACCTTTTCAGGATCCTCCGAAGGATTTATTCTCGCCCATGCGGTAACCCGAACGATCGTGGTTAGACCCTCCTCTCACATCTTCATCCATTCCTTCGCTATTTTTTCCACGGCGGACTGAAGCCCTTCAATTGTTAGATCTTCGTTTTCAACAACCCTATCGGACATCGCGATAACTTCACCGACGCCAAGCTTGAGCTCCGTGGCATCTCTGAGGTCGAACTCCTCCCTTGACTTTGGGTCGTCCTTTCTTCCCCTTTTCAGCAGGTATTCGAACCTCTTTCTTGGCGAAGCATGGATACATAGTATCTTCACCCTTCCCACCTGAGCAAACCTTTCAATTTCGTGTAAAGACCTTACACCATCGACGACGACGAGTTTGAGTCCCTTTTCGCTTATCTGCCTTGCGCACAGCTCTGCGATCGCTGACGGACCGCCTTCATCCCTCAGCAGCTTTTGAACTTCTCTTTGCCCAGCTGCATCGAGCGTGTAGCCTCTTCTCTGTGCTTCGATTCTGACCACGTCTCCCATACTGACAGGAACGAATCCCAAACTCCCCAGATGACCGTACGCTGTAGTCTTCCCTGCGCCCGGCATCCCTGTAACGCAGATTATCAACCTGTCGGATGACGCTGGACTGTGCAACCCGCCCGCCGCTCTGCTCTTTGCCCTCGTGAGCTTTAAGCCCTCAGTGTACCTTACCGTCACGTATATCTATACACATGTTCAAACAAGGAATCGACGTTGCGAGTATTCGTAGCACTGGATGTCAACGACATGGCGATATCTGAGAAGGTAAGAAGCCTGCAGAGAGAGCTTTTGAGCTCAGAGACCAGACTGAAGATAGTAGATCCGTCCAACCTGCACATCACACTAAAATTCATCGGGGAGGTCCCGGATAACACAGTAAAGGATATTGCAGAAACCCTCAGAGATATCAAATTTCAAAGATTCACCATGCACTTCAAGGGCGTAGGAGTCTTCCCCTCCCCAAACAGGATAAATGTGATCTGGATCGGTTGTAGTGCTGGTGCTGAGGAGGCTTCGAGGCTTCAGAAAAGCGTGGACGAAAGGCTTTCCAGATGGGGGAAGAGCGAGCCTGGATTCAAGCCACACGTAACGATTTGCAGGGTGAAGGGAGGAAGAAGGGAGCAGTTCGACAATCTGAGACGAATAGTTTACGCCCATGAGGATGATGATTTCGGCGAGGTGCAACTTAACGAGTTTCGGCTCAAGAAGAGTACACTTTTGCCTGACGGCCCTGTTTATGAGGACCTTGAAGTATTCAAGCTGGTGTAGGAACTTTGAAAAGATCATTAGAAGAGTGGATCGAACTTCACCGAAAGGATGTGGTGCCCAGTATTTCGGAGAGAAAGCACGTTGGAAGAGTGGCTTCACGACTGGAACTATGGTGTAGGAGGGCCATTGACGATTCTCACCTGAATGCTTCCGTGGTCATAGGTGGTTCGTACGCTCATGACACCTGGTTGCCTGGAGAAGGTGATATTGATGTATACCTGGTCTTTCCTGCGGAAACAGGGAGAAAGGAGCTCGAGAACCGAGGCCTTCAAACCGCAAAAAAGGCGCTTGTAAGGCACAAGATAATTTTGAGGTACGCCGAGCATCCGTACGTCGAGAGTTTCATCGAGGGGATCAGGGTAAACGTCGTTCCCTGCCTTGCTTCTGAAGTGGGACAGTGGCTTAGCGCAGCAGACAGGTCGCCATATCACACGGAGTATCTGAACAAACGATTGGATGAAAACCAGCGTTTTCACATAAGGTTGCTGAAGAGGTTTCTGAAGAAGCAGGAACTTTATGGTGCCGAAATAAGGGTGAGGGGATTCAGCGGGTACGTTTGCGAAGTTCTGATACTCAAATTCAAAACCTTGCCTGCTCTCTTATTGGAAGCTCAGAACTGGAACAACAAAACAACGATAGCTGTCGAAAGTCACGTTCCAGAGGGGGATCAGGAAGAATTCAGAATACTGGATCCCGTGGACCCTACAAGAAATCTTGCCGCGGCAATTTCTGTTCAAAAGCTGGCAGAGTTCACCCTGCTTTCGAGGATGGTCCTAGGTGGAACCGAGAGGGACCCATTCTCTGTTAAGCTGGTCAGGGGCAAGAACTACAGAACTGTTCTTCCCGGCCAAGCCATCATTGTCAGATTCACTCATTCGCCGAAACCGGACGATATATTGTGGGGGGAGCTCTGGAAGAGTGCCGAAGGGATCGCCAGACACCTTGCGGCGGATGGATTTGGCGTACTCAACTGGAGCGTTGAAGCGGGGCAGGGTAGATGCTATCTTGGCTACCTTCTTGAACGGGGTACCCTGTCCGGTGTCAGAATCAGGGAGGGACCTTACTATTACATGGGTGAGAGGGTGATGGAGTTCCTTAAGAGTGAGAAAACAATCGCCTGGTGGATCGACAGAGAGGGTAGAGCCCTAAGGCTCGAAAGAAGATCCTTCGTGAAGCCGATACAAGCGATTGAGCATTATATGGGGGACCCAGTAGCAAGAACTGGGTTCGCCAGGGGGTTGGCGGAAGACGCAAAGAAAAGCTGGAAGCTTTTAGAAGTGGGCAAAGGGAGGTTGAAGGACCCTCTTGCAAGATCAGCACTCTCCAGACTTTTTGGCTATGAACCAAAGATGGATTCCGATAACTGAGACTCTTTCGAACAATCTCGGTATTTTGTTGAATTATCCTGCTAAACAGGAGGGAACCATAAGGCAGCGGATCGACGAACTCATGGAGGCGGGGGTCAGCCATCTCCGCCTTTCAGGGAGTTCGAAGATATTCGGTCTAACTGTGCTTGGTAAGGGCAAAACATCAATCGTTGTGGAGTGCAAATGGAAGGGTATGGTAGCCGCCCTCAAGCTAATGAGGTCTGATTCCCCCCTGAAAGACTTCGATTTCGAGTCTAGAATAACCAAGAAGGCAAATGACGTGGGGGTGGGTCCAACTCTGTATAAGGCCTACGACAAATTCATTATCATGGAGTTAATAAAGGGTGTTCCACTGCAATTCTGGTTGAAAGAGAAATACCCGGACAGGCGGCCGGAGATCATAAGGAGTATACTTCAACAGGCATGGCAGCTTGACAGTGTTGGAATACGGCATAACGAACTATCAAATCCATCGAAACACATCATCGTGACCGATGCTCGACCCGTGATAATAGATTTTGGAAGCTCTACATTGGGATCAAGAGGGCATAATTTGGCGGCTGCGTTCCAGTACATCTTTCTGAGGGGGACTTTTGGAAACTCCGTAGAGAAAGACAAAGCCAAGATGCTCGAGGCGTTGCGCGTCTACAGAAACAACCCTGGTTACGAGGAGTTCGAGACCCTGCTTCATCTGGTGTCTTCCTTTTTCCAAGGATGATGTTCGCGTTTGCCACTTACCGACACAGGGCTTACTTAATATAATGAGTGGGGGACTTTAGGAAGGAAGTTCAGAGAAGCGGTTACGAAAGACCATTAGGAAGGTGAATATATCGAATATAATAAATCAGGTCCAACTTATCATCAACAATCCTTCTGTAGCTCGTTTCAGGTGTTCATCTGGGAGAAGCAGGACGATACGGTTACGAGAAGAGCAAATTTTGACCCTCGGTCTGGTCGGAAGAACCTTCGGAAATCTTGTTTAGCTGCTGAAGTGGTTAAACCCACCGTGTGTGAGAATGAAAACGGCTGGCTGTTCTGCCCATACAAAAGTCGATCATTGCAACAATCGTTCCCTTCCAATTAAAAGGTTAAAAGAAGAGAAAAATCAGCTCCAAATATCCGTGGTATAGGGACCACGGGTGGAAAGGGGTCGTCGTCCAGTTTGGTCTAGGATACCAGCCTGGGGCGCTGGCGATCGTGAGTTCAAATCTCACCGACCCCATTTTAAAGTTCCCGAAGCCCTTCTCTTCTCGCTTTTATCCGAGATAACTATGCCTGAACACATTGGTCACGTGCCTTCACCTAACCTTCCACCCTTACCTGCTCTATCGTCGCCGGTAAACTGATGAACCGACAGGTTCAACAACGAACCCTACGGGATAAGACAAAATTGACGTTGCCAACCCCCAAAACTTCTTTCTCCCAGAAACGCCATAATAAATTGAAATTCATCACCATAGAAGTAACTCTTCACCCACCCGCCAACAGATCAACCAACCTACGTACGTCACCTATCGATCCCGTTTACTCCGATTGGTCGCCAGAGGTTTTTCCCCTGAGTACACTCGGTACAATGGCCAATCCGTTTATTGCTGCCATTACAAGAGATGCATGGTCCAGCCCCGTTGAAAACAATCCTCTCGACAAAGTTGGAATCGAGGCTGCGTTAGCAGACGAAATGACCTGCGAAATCAGGGAATACGGGAGTGTGAAAGCCATCACGAGAATAACAAGATTAAAGCTCAAAGTGTATCCAACGTTGAAAAATGTCGCCCTAAGGGCAGAAGCAACCCCCCTCCTTGCTGCGGGAGCGGCTCCCATCACGGAACTCATATTGGGCGAGGCAAACATTCCATTTCCAATCCCGCCCAGCACAAGAGTGGCAGCGACGATGTAATATGGAGTTCCAATGGTGAAGTTTGAGAATATCACCAATGATACACTTATCATAACCAGTCCTGCTGTAATGAACGGAAGTGTCCCATATCTGTCTGACAACCTTCCACTTAAAGGTCCCGAGGCAAGAAATGCGAAGTCAAATGGTAGCACCGCCACACCGGCGCCCAGAGGGGTGTAACCCTGCACCAGCTGAAGGTACAGACTAATGAGCAGCAAAAAGGAACCCCATGCCACAGAATTCATCAACTGAGTGATCACACCTCCTGTGAATTCCCTTATCCTGAGAAGCCCGAGGTCAAGCAGGGGGTATGCCTTCCTACTTTCGGCCCTGACAAAGGCCCAAAGTGATATTGCAGATACTAGGAGCAGGATCACCACATTGTTGACCTGACCAATACCATACGCTGCGAACGTAAGTGCGAGGAGGAGGGTGGACATGAAAACTGTAAAGGTGACGAACCCAACCCAATCCATTGGCGCACTCCTTTCAGGTTTACCCACCTCCCTCAACCTTTTGTACGCCCAAAAGGTTCCGAAGAGTCCGATGGGGACGTTGATGTAAAAAAGGTAGGGCCAAGCAAGGAAGGTAAGTATGACGCCGCTGGCGGTGAGTCCGATCATTGACCCCGCCCTAAACGCGATCTGGTTTATGCCAAGGGCAGTCCCCAGCTCTGTCTTGGGGAATGCGTCAGTTATGATAGCTGCGCTGTTTGAAAAGAGAGCTGCTGACCCAAGTCCCTGTGCTATTCTTGCTGCTATGAAAGCATTGGGGTTGGATGACAACCCAACGAGCGCGGACCCTATCGTAAAGAGGGTGAATCCAATGGAGTAAACTTTGACTCTTCCAAACATATCGCTCACCCTTCCGATGAAGAGCAGTGCGACTGTACTTCCTACGGTGTAGGCCTGGGTGAACCATACCGCCTGCTCTGCATCGGCATGAAGTGCCGCCGCCACCACAGGAAGGCCTACCAGAACGATCCTTCCGTCCACCCCGCTCATCAGCACCCCGATGGTGGTGACGGTCAACACTGTCCACTTGTACTGCAACCCCAATCTCCCTCTCTGTTGTCAGGAAAACTCTGTGTGATCATCTCTGGAAGATTATCGAGCCGTTTTCCGTCCAGCCCCGATCTATCCTACTTATGAGTGTTTTCGCTGGTTGTAGGATACTGGATCAGCTGAAGTATATGGACAACCGTTCAGAAGCTAACGCAGTTGTCTAGATGGTTGCACCGTCAGCTTCTTGCTGGCTCTGCGGAAATGCTTCCTGAAGGTAGCCTTACCAGCTCCCTGTACCCCTGATAAACACTACCAAGCCCTATAATCCCCACCACCCCTATGACCAACACTGTGGCTACACCTATCTGGTCAAGATTCGGTATCGGGTTCCCCGTGCTTATGGCGTAGTTTTCAATCGTTGGAAACGAGGCGATGAGAAGGCCTATTATGGCAAACGCAATCCCACCAAGGTAAAGGGTTCTTGCAGCTGCCGACCTTCCTACGTACTTTATCTGGTTCTGCGTGAGCTTCTTGACCCTCATTATGTTTGCGAAGAGTGAGCCGAGTATAACCTGCATTATCATTGTGCCGACCCCAAAGCAGGCGCCAACTAGTGCGGCGTAGAATATGTTAGGCATCTCAGGAGCAAGCACGAATGTGATGATGCTGGCGTACGCACCAACACCCCATCCTGCTATGAACCCATGTACTATAGCCAGCTTAAGCGGTACTGGTTTTAGAACCTCCTCTGATTCGTGAAGAGGCAACCTTTCTGCTTTATGCGTATGGTGCTCCCTTCCTCCCAATAGTCTGTCGAGGGGGACATGTATGTCTGTACCACGGAGCAAATAATATCCCGCAAGAAACATCCCAACACCCACTACCATGTACACATAACCGTCAAGGTTGTACATTTTGTAGATCTCAGCAAGACCGGCGAAACCGAGCGCCGTAAGGATCGCTCTCTGAGTGGTGAATCCTGCTGAGAATGTGAAACCTGCCTTCATACCACCCCTGGTGCTGTAACTGCCTATGGAGTAGCTGAAGGTTATTGGCCAGGTATGCTCGTCGGGGGTGAGGCCATGAAGCATTCCAAGCACTACAGCGATCACCAGTATTGTCGCTACTGTTAGCCCCTGTGGTGGGTTCAAAAGCCAGTTCAGGTCAATCATATTCATCACCTGCGGGTATCGGTTGTCCATGTGGACATGTATCAGGGTGGCTCAAATGAGAACAAAGCGCCTCCACCGTCTTATTCTCCATCTCCACACCCAACGAATGTGAAATTTTGCATGCCTCCTCAAGTGGTATGCCAGCCTTCGTCAGCAGCGTCTCCATCAACCTGTGAGTTCTGGTGGCTTTCTTCAGCTCTTCAGTTCCTTTATCTGTGAGCCTGTATCCTGAAGGACCCTTCTGGATCAGTCCGGTCTCTGTGAGTTTCAACAAGAACTCGACTGCTGTAGGAGGTCTCACATTCAGTCTTGCTGCTATATCCTTGACCCTTGCCGGCCAACCGCCGGAGGTCAGGTCATTCACTATAGACATGCATTCGAAGTGCCTCCTTGTGAGCTGCGTCGTTTGGTTCATGCTTACACCATTAGGTATTGCCTAATTTAAGCGTTTCCTCTTATCTGAAGGGATACTATGACAGATTCTGGTCGAGATACGATCTTCATGTTGGCGCATCAGTCCTGGATTGGATAAAGAGATTATTCCAACCAGTGAGCAAGGGAAAAATACATGAAAGGACACTATTACGATTCGTTACAACGAGTCGGCAAGGTCGCGCCTGGACATTTCCTTCTGGAGCCTTTCAAGTAAAAGCATAAGGTTCCTCTTTTCGTCATCTGTAAACACATCCAAAGAGCCTTGAACAAATTCAGCGTATCTTCGCCTGACTCGTGAATGGAGCGCCTTCCCTTTGGCTGTCAAGACCAAAAGGGTTGCCCGTCTGTCACCCCTCTGAGCCGTCCTCTTGATGAGTCCTCTTGACTCCAGCCTATCAATTACCCCTGTTACATTCGCCGGAGTCACCTGCAGCTCATCGCTCAACTCCTTCATCTTCACAGGGCCGTGTTTTGAGACAAAACGAAGGGCATAGAATTGTGGTTGGGTAAGTCCCTCACTCGCAAGAAGCTTTGCAACACTCTTCTGCATGAACTTGTAGGTCGAGATAATTGACTGATACGTCTTCTCCGTTGTGTCACTGACGCTCTGCCGTGACTGCACGGTCCAAGTTAATTGGTCAAACTATAAATAGTTAATGTGTAAACTATCGGTGTCTCGAGATGGTATCAGATGAATTTTAGATCCCAAATGGTAACTTACCCTGGTACTAAGAGCGAAATACAGGCCTACCTTGTTAGGCCTGATTCAGCAGAACCCAGTCCAGCGGTGATTGTCTATCATGAAATCTTCGGACTGGTGGACCACGTAAAGGACGTTGCCAACAGGTTTGCGGCTCAGGGCTACGTATCGTTCGCACCCGATCTATTTTCATTGAGCCCCGAACTGAAAGGTTTGCTGACGCCGGCTAACATAATGAATGTGATATCGTTCATGCGCACAGTACCAGACGACAGGCGAGGGGATACAGGCTTCATTCAGAGCGAGTTAGCCAAGCTTCCAAAGGAGAAAAGCACAGTGATTCAGGAGGTAATGGGGAAGCTCTACAACGAGTCGTTCAGAGGCTCGCTGATAAAGGAGGCTGCAAAGGCTGTTGAGTTCATGGATACCCAGTCATTCGTAAAGAAGGGAAAGGTTGGCGTTATCGGGTTCTGCTTTGGTGGAACGGTCTCATTCAATGTCGCATGCGAAACAAGGACAGCCGCCACGGTGGTTTTCTACGGTGAGAACCCAGCCCCGATAGAAAGGGTACAAAACATCAGCTCCCCTGTGCTTGGAATTTATGGGGGAGAAGACATGAGGATAAACTCAACACTCGACAAGGTTGTGGCTGCGATGGTCAACTACAAAAAGGACTTCCAGATGAAACTGTTCCCAGGAGCACCTCACGCCTTCTTCAACGACACGAATCCGGTATCTTACAGGAAGGAAGCGGCCGCTGTGGCGTGGGACATAACATTGAGTTTCTTCAAAAGAACGCTTTGGAGTAGCTGATCGACCCAGCCCATCATCAAGGAAGGGGGACGAAGGTTCCAATGGTCCAATACAAATGGGTGGCTCTCTCCAACACGACGCTGGGCGTCCTTATGGCTTCGATAAACGCCAACATTGTGTTGATATCCCTCCCCGCTATATTCAGAGGGATAGATGTTCAGCCGCTCACCTCCTTTCAGTACTTACTTTGGGTACTTTTCGGGTACATGGTGGTCACGGCCTCTCTTCTTGTCATGTTCGGCCGGATATCCGATATGTACGGAAGGGTCAGACTGTACAACCTTGGTTTTGCGATATTTACCGCTGGATCCTTGCTACTCTTTCTTACCCCGAATATAGGAAGAGCGGGAGCTCTTGAACTCATCCTTTTCAGGATAATTCAAGGGATTGGGGCTGCCTTCCTCTTTGCGAACAGCGCCGCGATACTAACAGACGCATTTCCTTACAACGAGAGGGGCAAGGCGCTGGGGGTCAACCAGGTTGCTGCCCTGGTGGGATCGTTGCTCGGGCTGGTGCTCGGGGGAGTTCTTGCCGTGTTCAACTGGAGATACGTGTTCCTGGTCAGCGTCCCTGTGGGTGTTTTTGGAACGGTTTGGTCCTACTGGAAGCTCAAGGAGTTGGCTGTTATCAGAAAGAACCAGAAGCTGGACATTTGGGGCAACCTGAGCTGGGGAGGGGGTCTAACGATTCTTCTGATTGGTGTTACTTATGGCCTGCTTCCCTACGGTGGTTCCACAATGGGGTGGTATGACCCATGGGTTATAGCTGCAGTTTGTTCAGGGGTTGCGCTGCTTGCAGCTTTCATCTTCATTGAGACGAGGGTGGAGGACCCGATGTTCAGGCTGGGGCTATTCAGGAACAGGATGTTCAGTGCTGCAAACTTTGCCGGCTTGCTCGGTTCCGTCGCAAGGGGAGGCGTAATGATAATGTTGATAATACTATTGCAGGGCATCTGGTTGCCACTACACGGATACAGCTACGAATCCACGCCATTCTGGTCTGGGGTATACATGATCCCCATGCTTGCAGGTTTCGCAGTAATGGGTCCTGTAAGTGGTTGGTTGTCAGACAGGTACGGAGCAAGAGGCTTTTCCACCCTGGGGATGATCATAGTGGCTGTGACATTTTATCTGCTTGCCGCCCTACCTTATGACTTCGATTATCTTACCTTTGCAGCAATACTCTTCGTCATGGGCATCGGGAACGGGATGTTCGCTTCGCCGAACACGGCGTCAATCATGAATTCGGTTCCGATGGAGCACAGGGGAGCCGCGTCAGGGATGAGGTCCACACTTCAGAATACAGGAACGATGGTGAGTCTTGCCCTCTTCTTCTCCATAGTAATCAGCCTTCTCGCGAGCAGTTTGCCAGGGGCATTCGAAGCCGCATTCGCTAAGGCAGGGGTTCCGCAGCTCGGTGCCGAGTTCGCTCAGATACCCCCCACGGGGGCGCTCTTTGCAGCCTTTCTAGGTTACAACCCGGTGGGTAGCATAATAGCGCAGCTCGCGGATTCCACTCAGACATCTTCACTCGTCTCAGCCATCCCGCAGAGTACTCTATCGTACATCACAGGAAACACGTTCTTCCCAACAGCAATCGCACCAGCTTTTATGTCTGCGCTCCAGATTGCATTCTACATTGGAATGGGCATGAGTCTGGCCGCTGCCGTTTCTTCCCTGCTGAGAGGAAAGGTGTACATATACGAGAAGGAGAGTTCTGAGGCTAAACCAAGAAGGGACGTCCAGGAAAAGGTTGCCGGAGAGGCTGGTCCGGTAAGGCTAGGGGCTGAAGAGAATAGAACGAGCAAGACGTAACGACTCAACGTCATCGACGAAGTGTTGCTATTATCGCTTCAGGCTACCAGAGCAGTCTGGTATCCCTAAACCAGAAGCGACAGAGGGTACACCCACAACTAGCGGAGATGGGATCAATTCCCTAAGGTCATTCCCTAATCTATACCTAAAAGTGGTAGCTCATCTATTCCTTCAGGTAATTCTGCGAAACAATCATGATGGTACAAGGATGTCAATAGAGACCTCAGATAAGAACTGGGAAAAAATAAAAAGTTAATTAGTCTACACCCTTGCTGCCTCTTCAAGACTCTTCTTCTTAAGCTCTGGACCGACGACCATCTCGGCAACTGCACCAACCAGCATTACCAGCCCGGTTATCAGGAAGATCGGTAGAAGACCAGCGATGGTGCCAACATAGGAAGCAAGGGCAAATGGAGCAATGATTCCGCCAAGTCTTCCGAACCCCACCGCGGTACCCATAGCAGTCCCTCTTGCTTTGGTTGGGAACATTTCGCCTATCTGAGGATACAGTACCCCCGCCGCTGCATACACGAAGAAATACAGAAGTATAAGCAGCGCTAAAAACGCACTGAATGAGATCGATTTTACGATGATCCCAATGACTATCGATAGCACACCGCCCAGCCCGTATGATAGGGCTATTGTCGATCTTCTTCCAATTACATCCAAAGCCCAGGACATCACAAAGACACCTATTACTCCCGCGCCAGTTATTGCTGCAAGAAGTAGGGCAACCTTTGAGCCAGGAAAAAGAAACACCTTCGTCAGTATGAGCGGAATCACGGAAAATGCAGAATAGTAAGGCCATGTTTCTGTGAAATTGAGGATCCAAGATAGTATTAGCCTGTTACGGTACTTGGTGAACAACTTCTTGTACCCTCCCGCTTCGGACCCTTCATTAAAATCGAGTTCAATTGGCTTAACCTGTTCCAACTTCGCGCCATTCCTTTCTGCCCGTTCTTCAACTGTTCTCGCTATTCTATCAGCCTCATCGTTTCTCCCTTTGGAGAGCAAGAATCGTGGGGACTCTGGCAAACCGATCCTCCCTACGTATATCGCGGCCGCTATGACCACACCTGCCAGAAAAGCTATGCCCACAGCAGATGACACAGGAAGTAATGAAAGAAGAAGAGCTGCGACCAAGGAGGCCACAACCCCTCCTAAATCAAAGAGTACAGCATTTCCTGTTCCGGTGAAAAAGCCTCTGATCCTTGCAGGGGTGAATTCCTGTAAAGCCGATATAGAAGCCCCGAATTCCCCGCCAACTCCAAAACCGGTTATTGCTCTTAAGGTAACAAGTGTGTAATAGTTCAGACCTTTCAATATGAAGAGTGCTCCAACAAGCACATCCCCCAGCATTATTACAGCTAGGCTGGTCATAAAGAGCAACTTCCTGCCCCTCGTATCAGCAAGATGGCCCAAAATCACAGCACCAAATAGCTCACCGATCAGAAAAATCGGCGTTACGGACAGTGCTTCGACAGTTGTAAGGTTCAGCAGCTTAACTATAGCACCGAGTTGAGTTCCTGCGACGCTTACGCTGAAACCCTCGAGAAACAGCCCGCTTCCGAGAATTAGAAGGATATAGTAGTGCCATGAGGTCAACGGAACTCTATCGAGTCTTGGAGGAACGTCAGTAACAACTTTGCCGACCAGTCTTTCCTCACTCATGACCTGGTCTTGTAAACCTTGAAGAACAGGTTACTGATAAGCATTGTTGAAATGGCAATATGTGTATTCAGCAACTCCGCACGCTCTTTTACACATCTGCAACGGTGTAAATCTCCCATCTATTCGCCTTCCTTTCCATTCCCGCTAATCTTATAAGGCTGCATTCGTCGAAGATGCAAGACTCAATCTTTTAGTGTCCCTGTATTCGTCCGAGTGTTACCTTGGTAAAGCTGTCCATGGTTGGGCGTGGTCATGCCATCTTTCGTCCTTGGAGGGCGTTTGTCATAAGCTCCTTTTCTTATCTTCGAGCTTGTGTCTTTGGGATTTCGTTCGAAATGCTTTGAACATCTTGAGACACTTTCAAGGCCAATTCTCGTTGATTCCAGATTTTTCTGAGGATCGCCATTGAGCCAAATCAACAACTATTCCTGTCTTCTTAGATCCGTCGCAACTTTCATAAGTTATACTTCTAATTTATCCAGTGTAACTGAGCATGGTTGAATTTTCCAGTAGATGTAACAAGGAGGTACCGTAATCAGTCAATCTGTAAAGTGTTATGGAACTAAAGGAGCCGAAGACAGAGATAGGATTGTGCTCAAGCAGAATCCGAACTTGTCTATCGACTTCCTTCCAATCAATTCCTGTCTCTCTTGAGATCTGCATCCTATGCTTCGGAGTGACAAGACTTTTGAGAATTCTCAACCTGGCCTCTTTACCTCTTTTCTTTATAAATAATTCATAAAGATCTTCGTCAAAACCACTTTTGATAAAGTAGTTCATCAACGGCGCTCTTCGCCCTCTTCTGCCAGCCGCGGCAAAAATTGCGGTTAATAACCAAGACGAGAGCGAGATACAGATCGATAGCAACAATTCTGTGTTTAAAGTTACAGGTAAGCTTGAGATTTCCTCTATTGGTTGCGTAGTAATAAGAAGAGCGATCGAGATAGATGTTGATATCAAAGAAAATGCAGCCATAGCCAGAATTATTGCTCGATTGACTTTCATCATAACAAAAACACTGGAGAAAATATAAAAAAGTTTCCCAGACGAATAAGTGAAATGATTAAAATTTTGACAAAATAAGCATATACGGTAAGTAGATGATAGGTAAGGCCAGCGCAGTTATCATCGTTGTCTTGGTCGCTTTAGCCATCTCCCTTCTGCCCTTGCTTATCGCGTCTAATGCATGGGGGAAGGACTCTGGCGCTGGTAAACAAAATATCGATCGTTCATTCCCGGGAGGTGTGATGATGACACTCCCGAAGACTGTGTTTGGTTATAACGGTAGCTCGGGGTACACATTCTTCCTTGTTAATTCATCGGATTTGACGTTGTACCAGCAGTACACGCTAAAGAACGGGGCGAACCTGTCGCTAGTCAACATTGTTGTTCTTTTCAATTTGACTGATTTAGGTTCAACATTACAGTTGAATATTTTTGCTAATGGAAAGCCTGTTCCCAGCGGCTTAGTGGTTAACGGAAGAATGCAATCGTATAACATGTTTCAGTTGTCGGACCAGAGTCATTTCATAAACAGTAGCAGATTGTGTGCAGTAGGCGAATTTAGTGTGGTTGTGGATAGGTTCTTCCCAGCAGGCACTGTTCTAACAATTGCTATTCATGCAGATGGTCCTGTTTACCTGGCTGTCAATCCATCCGTGACCGCCTCTTCCTTCTGGGCCAAAGGAGGAATAGGAGATACTGTTCCGTCGGGGGGCTATCAGGCTAACGTACAGGTTATGGTTTGGGGAGAAGAAGATTGAAAGGGCCGATGGTTATCGCTTCTGCCAAAATGCTCAGGATGATATTTTCTTTTTTGGGAATAGCAAGTGTTCACGGTTAAATGGGGCAATCGTATGATATACTTCTAGGCATATCGGACCATTATCTTTGAATTGTCATCTCCCTTTAACAATTTAATGGAGGCGCAGCGGTGATAAGGAAAAGCTTCGAATTCATGATTGGTATGTCCTCCAACCTGAAGGGGCGATGAAATAAGAGTTATTTATGGCTAGTATAAGCAACACGACGGGTTTGAAGTGATTGGGTTCAAGGGTCAAGTTGCAATCGTGACTGAAAGCGGCAGAGGATTAGGGGCTTCTTACGTTAGGCTTCTTTCAGAGCGTGGAGCATCAGTTGTAGTACACGACGCTGGAGTTTCGCTGGAGGGAAGCGGCTCCGACCCCACCGTAGCTGACGCGGTGGTACAGGAAATCACGAAAGCCGGAGGTGAAGCGTTACCGTGTTATGAGAACATCGAGTCGAAAAAAGGGTGCATCAACCTGGTCAATTACGCCATAAAACGATTCGGAAGAATCGATATCCTTGTTCATAACGCGGGGCTAAGAAAATATGCAATGATAGAAGAGACGGACGAGACACTCTTGAACCATATGGTGGGGGTCAACGTCTATGCGCCGTTCTGGCTCTCCCAGCTGGTAACCCCAATCATGAAGGGGCAAAGGTACGGTCGAATCGTGTTCACCACCTCGGGGGTGGGTATGGACCCCGAGCGAAGCATGCCCGGGTTGAGCAGCTATGCGTTGGGTAAGATGGCGCAGCTCGGACTTATGAACGTCCTTGCGACGGAGCTGCAAGGAACCGGCATCTTCGTCAATGCAATATCTCCCGTGGCAGCCACAAGAATGTATTCGGCACCTTATGAAAAGGGAGAACTCACCCCCGAGCAAGTTGCTGCCGGGGTCGCTTTCCTGTGCTCTAGCGAATGCAATTTCTCAGGTGTTGTGTTGCGTACGAGGAATGGGCAGTTCTCGGTTTCTAAGTGGGCGGCCCGCAAATGGATTGATTTTGGCAGCAGGCCAACACCTGAGCAGATAGCCGAACGATGGAACGAGATTGTTGCGGAGTAGTCGTTATAAAAATAAAATAATCGAAGGGATGATGGTGATAGGGGCCAACTCAGTTCACAAAATCCTTCAACTGTTCTTTGTTCATCTTTCTTACCCCGAAATTATTTCGCTATTTAATCTATCAACCTGGCTGTACCGAGCGAGTACCAGCAAAAGTATGAGGACGCGTATAATAAAAGCTGTTCCAATTAGAGCAGTTTTATTATGAATCTGGTCTAAGAAAGACTGGTTTGATCAATAGTTAAGAAGAGACAAGGGCTTGATGAGCAAGAAGCTGATACTTGAGATAATCTCCTAGAAATTTGGGATTCTATTTCTTTACGATACGAAAGAAGTTCTCGGAAGCCCGCACAAAGTGGATTTATTCCGTTGCTAGAAAATCTGGGATTTGACCCGTAGTATAACCAAGGAAAGTAATCGCCGGGGGACGATGGCGAACTCTCTTCTCACATTTCACATAGGGGCTTCAACGATCCGAATGCTCCATACATCAATGCGTGGGGCCCAGTCAGAAACTAGAAAAAGTGAAGTCAAATAGCGTCTTGAGTGTGAGCGAACACGGGCACAAAAGCCCTCATTATGAATTGCAATTCTTCCTCGACATATGAATCAGCGCGCCAATACATCAAACACAGCCTTGAGTCCACGTAAATCGAGTCTGACGGTCGACAGCAAAACCTTAAAAGAAAAGCAATATGCGCTAACTTGAGAATTATGAACTTGACCCCGGACTCGCAAGATAGCCGGGAAGCTAACAAAGCCTTGGTCCGTCGTTTTATAGATGAGTTCAAGAACGGATGCAAGGTTGAGGCCGCTGACGACTTATGTTCCTCTAATTTCGTGATGCACGGTGCAGAGGACAGAGACCGCAACCAGCTAAAAGCCTTCCGATTAAGGATTGCGAAAGCGCATCCTAATGCCCATGGTCAAATTCAGGACTTGTTAGCGGACGGAGACAAAGTCGTGGAGCGTAGCATTTGGACAGCACAGGATGGCGATGATCCAAACAAGCGTGTAAAGTGGTGGGAGATACACATCTACCGAATTGAAAATGGTAAGATTGCTGAACTCTGGTCACAAGCAGAAACTCCAAGACCCGTTGATTAACCCTAGTCTGCTATTTGTATTGAAAATAAGGCTTGATCACTACAGTTTAGATTTACGCACGGGTGCCGTTGAGCTATTTTACACCGGATTCATGAATCTCTCTTTTTTGTAAGACAAGCCTTACCAGACACGCTGATTTGATTTCTAACGTTAAGGATCGCCCAAGAAAATAACCAGCTCCAGATTCGATACTCCTTCCAAGAGGATCTGAATAAATTTGCCGAAACCGCAGTATCCATGCCCGCAAAACAGTTAGGGCTGTCCGTTAAAGCGAAGAAAGAAAACCCCAATGAAGGTTTTAACAAGCCTAAAACAAAGATTCAAACTGTCCACATATAATCGAAAAAAGATCAGCGTTGCTCAGCTCCTGCTTGACAATAAGCATTGGAGGAGTTTTTATGAACTTCACCTTCGGTGGTTCGATCTCAAGCTCTGGTATATCACCAAGCCTCAATCCATCGCTTCCGTCGTGGTTCCCTATCACCTCGGGCCTTATTCCAGACCCTGCAAGTAATGATATGATGCACTTCACCTTGAGCGAAGAGGCTGAGTAGAGCTGACGCAGGAGAAAAGCGGTTATCGGCTGGTTCTCTCTGAGAGTAGGGGTGTCGTTAGCTCCCCTCACCTTCAGCTTCCTTCTCAACTCTATGCCATTGAAGCTCAGCCATGATTTAATGGCCTTCAGTATTGATTGTATGTACCCTCCAGCTTTAGCCTTAATCTCCATATCAGATACCAGGTCGTTGAGGAAATTCCATAGCGATTCTTCATCTTTGTTAAGCAACTCTGAAGGTAGTATCCCCTTGTCATCACAGACTCTGCCCAGGCGGCGTAGGTAGACCTCTGCAGTGATGGCGGAACCTCTAGCTACGTAGTCGACCCACTTCCTAATCCTCTCATCTTCAAGCAATGGCCTATACTTTGAGCGTAGCGGCACTCTATCGGAGGCTTGCACACCTGCTAGGGCGATCGGCCTCTTTAAGGCGCCAGGACTTGGTGCCAGATGATAATGGGCCCGAAGGGTTTCGCCGGTGCATAGCATACAGCCCCTGGGCGGCCTTGGTAGCTCAACACCCTATCAAGGGGGTAAGGATTTCGAAAATCACTGGTGTCCTTTGAAGATGCAATACGGCGGCTCTAACATCCAGCACCTGGTTGAGCGCCCTAGCAATGCCTTGCTCGAACGTTGCCGCTCTCTTCTTTGGCAGGAGCTGAAGGGTCCGATGCTTCAGGACGGCATAGTTGAAGAGGCGAGCAGGCTGATTGCGAAAGAAGTTTCGGAGTTTCAGGGGCGCTTCCCGAACCTCGTACGGGCGAAGGGCGTGGCGGAACAGTTTGTCTCAAATATCATGAGCCTCCTGAAGCTGAGATATCCAGGTTGTTTCGCTATTTCTGATGTTTCGGCATGTAGAACGGTTTTACAGAGTGGAGAATCATGAGCGATATCGAACTTACATTAAAGGAGCTTGAAGCTCTCAAGAAGCACATCGAACAAAGAATAGGCGGGCTGAAAGAGGCAGAAAAACTCGAAAAGCAGGGCCCTGTATTGTCTGTCAAAGAAATAAAGCCAGAGGCGCCAGTTCCTCTAGACTCAAAGCCAATCGTTTGGCTTTAAACCAGGATTGAAGTTATCATAGAGAAGCATCCAGAGGCAAAAATAAACTTCATAGAGAACAAGGGACTTCTCGAGAAGATTGAGATTCATTCGCCCGAGGACTTGATGGATGAAGTCGTTAAAGATGTAGAAGGCCCTGCAATATGGGCTTTCAAAACAACATTGAAAGAGTTAAACGAACAGAAATACAAAAATGTAGCAAAGGAAAGCACAGCGGAGCTTATCAGGAGGGCTTGAATTGGCCTATAATCCTCTCGCGCCTCAATACGAAAAGCTGAAGAACAAACTTGAGAACAAAAAGAATGAAGGGCAGAGAGACCTTTTGCAAGGGTTAGTCAATACAGAGATTGCCGTTTTTCTGAGGAATGGCCAGAGCCTGAGAGGAATACTTCGAAAGGTCAGTAGATACGAAATTCTTGTAGAGAGTTTTGAAGGCCCTCTCATCATACCGAAACACGCTATTGATTTCGTCAAGCCCGGCGAGGCCCCAGCCACACCATCGAACGCCAGAGTCGAACGGCTCCTGGAGGAGATGTCAAAGTGAGCTCACAAACAACCACCGAAGAGAAGGACTTTGTCAGAGTGAAAAAGAAAGACCTCGTCGAGATCATTAATGAAGTCAAAGAACTAAGAGCTCTCTTTAGAGAGCAGCCTGTTTAACATATCCTCAATTTTTTTTTTTCAGCCTCTCCTCTATATCATACTCAACCTCCATCGCAAGCTCTCTATTGAGTATCAATCCGCAATTAACACAGCGTGGGTCTGTTGGTGAGTTATGCTTACCACACCGCTGGCACACCCTCAGACTCAATACATTATTTGACTTTACCTGATCGGCTAGGCCATGAATCGCGAGGATAGTGTTATCAAGCTCTCGACCAGACCAATGGACGTACCGCTTCACCATTCGCGTCCCCAGGTCCCAGCCGGCGAAAAGGCTGAGCTTGCTATCTGTCAACTTATCGGCAAGCGCTGTAAGCTGTGAGTGCCTGAAGAGATAGGGCCAAACATCCTTGTTTATTCCAGCTTCACGTGCAGCTTTCTTCACAATATTCTTGAAGTGAACATACGAAAGCCTGTGGCCTCTGTGGCATGTATCAACAGCACACCACAGAGGGGCGTCGGCATCATTCCTGAAAGGGTGCAGTGATAACCACTGAAGGAGTTGTTGATAAGAAACAACAAGCGGTATCCTCTATATGCCCGTCTTTCCTTTCGTGCTGACGACACAGTAATCCTTCTGGAAGCTGACTGAACCTACATTCATTGCCAGCAGCTCACCAGGTCTGAATGCACCTTCAAACAAGACGCTCAGCATTGCCCTGTTCCTTGGACTGGTGCACTTCTCTATGATCAATCTGACTTCGTCAACGCTAAGAAGTTTGTCCGGTGTCACCCTTGACTCCTTCGCTTGCTGCCTCTCAGACACATTCGTCTTGAGCCAGGCAACTTCATCTGGATATTGACCCGAAATGTCACCGTTTTTCAGATACTGGTAGAACCTTCTCACCGTCTGCTTGTACGCCCTCTTCGTCCAGATCGAGTAGCCCGCATCGTTGTTTATCTTCCTCATGAACTCCTCAATGTGTCCCCTGTCGGCGTTCACACCGAGCTCCTTCATGATCCGCGGCAGCTGTATGCCGTACTTTAACACTGTCAGTGTGTTCAACCCCCTTGCCTCCAAGCACTCAAGGAATGCTATCGCCCTGTCTCTATCCTTCATTCCTTGCAGGATTCTCTTCATCGAGTTCAACCGCTCTGGAGAATTGTACAGGTCCATCCCACCTGATAAAACCGACATCTGAACTCAAAAAGAGGTAGGTGAGGGTGATCTCAAGGATCGGTGATCCCTTCTCCTACCATCAGCCAACTGCTGATATAAGCAGGGAGCACATGGAAGCGCTTAATAGTCTATTCTTTGATGGAAGTGTGGACATTGGTAATGTGGTTGAGATAGACGGCATCAGATATGTGTGCACCGCCTCCGGCTGGGTGAGGGAGGAGTAGCCTGTGCGCATTCTCTGTCTTCTCTTCACCTCGCCAGTGCAGCACAGAGGACCTGAGCATATGCTCAGGCTGGTGGAAGAGATGATAGCGAGGGGGAATAGAGTGGAGGTGTTCCTGATAGGGGATGGTGTTTACAACTCATATGCGGCCCTTGCAACACCAAAGGGTGCGCCGGTGGTTTTTGCTCTCTCCCAGCTGCAGGGACTGAGGATAACTGCTTGTTCCACATGCGCCGGGATGCGAGGTGCAGGTGAGCTTATACGCAATGCGCGCCTTGGCACACTTGAAGATTTGACTGAGGAGATGGAGAGAGCTGATGTCATCCTCAGCTACACCGGTGAGGAATGATGGATGCCACTGTCGTTCTCACGAAACCTCCGCTTTCCACATCTCACTTCACTGAAGCACTGCGTGTGTCACTCATGCTCTGCGCACTCGGGCACAGAGTGAACTTTGTATTGATTGACGAAGGAGTCCTAATACTGCTTGAAAAATCAGGAAGCAGATTCGGCACTGAAACACTGCGCAATGCTGAGGGCGTTGAGGGTCTCGAGATACTTATCCATAAAGGGTCGCTTGACCGATTTTTCCATAATAAGGACAGATTCGGCAATTGGAAGGGATATAGGGTGGTTGATTCGGCTGAACTTGCACAGATAATGCTATCAACAAAGACACTGGTGTTCTGATGGGTACAGTGATATATCTCAGGAGGATGTTGAGCTGGGAGTCTCAGTGGTTGGATGTCATAGCAGAAATATGTTCCATCACTGAGACAACTATAATACTTGAAGGCGCATCACTCTTCTCACTCAACTACATTCTAAGCGCTCTGCAAAAAAGAGGTACCATAGCACGCACCTTTGCTGTTGATGGAGGATACAGGGTCACCTGGGACACTCAGGTCGACGTTATTTCGTACGGTGAGGTTGCCGCGATCATAGAAAAGGCCGATAAAGTCTTATCCTTCTGACTTCTGATTTACATTCATGAAACTTTAGAGGCAACATTTCTGGATATGGCTATGTCATACACACCAGTTTCTCTAGGAAACATTGTGGTATCTGTTGCAGCCTCTCGCTTTTCAGTCACCGAAATGATTAAGAATGGGCTGAATAGGAATTGAGATGAATCTGAAGAATTAAGCACGAAGGGAATACGCTCTCGTAATGTATAGTTGGAGAGCATTACTGCATCATCAGGGAAGTGGTTGTGAACACCAGTGTATTCGGTCGTGATGTTAATAATGGTATTGATCATATAATAATTGGGCTTGAGGCCTAAAAATGCCTTATCGCGCAGCAGCTTTGCCCCTCTATATTGCCCTACAGAGTATTTTGGCACGTTACTCTTTGACTAAACTTTTTCGTGCGATATGGTTGGTGTTTTGTTCTCTCCTCCGTGTTTCATTATAAGTTATAAGTATCTATAAAGTTATTTCCAGTTCTATCATATGATGATCAAGATCAATCTTTTCAGGGAATGACATGAGCTATTATTGTAATTCATTATCGTAGCATGCCCGACGTCAACCCTGCCAGAAATATCAGAATCGCATCTACATTTGGAACAGACTTATATCGCGTCGATGCCAGAACCGAATCGCACCATGGCCAAACGGATTCATCAGATTGTCAAAAACACTGCACCGGAGCTTGTGTCCAGAACCTGGTATGGAATGCCAGCATAAGGTGATAAGATCATCTGCTACTTTCAGGACGCGAATAAATTTAAGGGCACGTACGCCACCCTGGGTTTCAGTGACAACGCTAAGTTGGACGAAGGCGACATGGGGCCAACTGCGTTTGTGCTGAAGAAGCTGACAGAAGACGAAGAGACTAAGATCGCTGCTCTCGTGAATAAAGCGGGGGGGGGCTAAAGATATGTTGAGGTATAAGCAAGGGATTCAAAGCACTTTCATTTTAGCAAACCGTCCATGCTTGTTAGCTGCGAGCAGTTGTCATTTATATGGTCTAAATCCTGAACATATATGGACCCAGCGGGATTTGAACCCGCGGCCTCCGCCTTGCGAAGGCGGCGATCTATAGTGGCAATGCTTCCACTGATCTATGGGCCCATCAACTCCTTAAGGCTCTTCTATTTCTTATCT